>Ga0163217_1051036_pt1 | contig 12293 bp, 17 predicted proteins | sample SynspAceP_FD_185933 | JGI IMG/M metagenome (GOLD analysis project Ga0163217, IMG submission 185933) | Saline lake microbial communities from Ace Lake in Antarctica - Synechococcus sp. Ace-P (PacBio error correction) | ecosystem: Environmental > Aquatic > Non-marine Saline and Alkaline > Saline ... | reverse complement strand
CTTCGATGGCTTCGCTGGACGAGAAGGAACACCGAAATTCAGCGAGCCTGTTAGGCTGGCTCAACGAACATTCACATCGGACAACACCTGTTCGGGGGAAGCCCCTCGGCGGGCGTTGACTCGAAGCCACCTTCGACATAAGCCAAGGGCACGGATACGCTCGGCGCTCTTCACAGAATTTCGCGTGCGGTTGGGGGGGGGTTGAACGGGTCGCCCTCGACGCTGTCAAACTGACGCGCAATCAAACACGGTCAGCGGGTGGTGTTGCCTTCCGATATCCGATCCGATTCAACAAAAAACGCGCGGACCCGTGAAATTGCGGTATTCCACATTCAACGTGAGATCGCGAGCGTTGTGCGGGTGATACAGGTTCGACACGGGGAAGAAGTCGACGCCATCACGATGGTTCTGGGTCCATCCGCGCGAGTCGGTTTTCACCAGCGACGGGAGAATAACGGCACCGACTTGGTTTTTGACCACACCACGGTAATCCATCCGGCATTCACCGCATTGATTGTCGAGGCTGAAGGGTGAGTCGCCAAACTTGAACTGCTGGCCCCTCTTTGGGACATTGAACTGTACGAGAATACCGTCACGTCTTGGGTAAGCTGATCGCGTTCGCGGCGGCAATACGCATTCGACATAGCCGCGCGACAGATAGAAATCACCGCAGACATTCTGGCGTGTCAGCTTCGATGAGGTTTTCGGGAACGAATGTATCACGTTTTTTATCACGTCGACGGAAAAGGCCGGCCTGCTTGGTCCCCAGAACACGGCGCAGAGCCGGTCGGATTACTCGCGGTTACCCAACAAGCTTAAGACGTTCGGATCTCGACGTTTGGTCACCTTCAAAGACTTCGAAAAAACCAGATTCGACGCGGTTCTGTCGCGCTTGATGACTTGGGCTTGAACACGGGCGGCGATGCGGCCGTCGTTGTTTATAAGGCTTTGGGCAATGGCGTTTGGTCTTTTTCCGCTTAGGTCGGATTGAACACAACGGCGTTTCGTCTGAAATCGACAACCGATGCCAGCGTTCATCGTCAATGCGCGCCGTTGCCTTCCCAAGCTGATGCGGTTCGACTCGTGGGGATTCGACCACGTGATGACCAGTGTTCCGCCCCGAGGTTCGAGGGCGCGCTTATCGAACAAGCCGGACGCTGCAATTTCTGATAGGCGTCGTTCAATTCACCCGCCGCTAAGGCGCGTCCGCGTGCGATTCCAGCCCCTGACAAGGAATGGGCGCTGTCGCCGAATGGACGTTCGTTCGCCGGTCGATCTTGAACTGTGTTGAATAGATAGCTCTGTTTGCATCCGCATGTGGCGCCGGCCACAGGCCAAGCGGACTGATAACATTACGAAAAACGAAGCACCCCGAAGGGATTTTCGCAAAAAGGAGTGAAAACCGCTGTATCAGTGGGTTTATTCCATTGTCGATGTGCATCATCTGCCCTTACCCGCTGTCAAAAACTTCTTTTCGTTACTGACTAGACAGGTTAGGACCCATTGTCAAAACGAGAGGCCGCAGACACCTATATAGGTGGTCCGACGGTCCTTATTTAATCAGATACAGTGCGGCGGGGCACATCGCAGCCGCGTTTTAAAAACGCTTATGCGCCGGATCCATGCGCTGCGGTCAGCGCAACAAACAAAAATCGCGAAATACAAGCGCGGTCCCAGTTCAGGCATCAAACAGCTTAGTCCCGCGATAGTTTGTTTAAGTGTCTCATTAATCTTAAACCTCGTTAACCCTAAGGCAAAAGTTGCAGAGAGTTACGCGCAGCTGGGCCAATGTGGCAAAAGTAAGATTTTTGCCCCTTTTGCCCCGCAAATCGGCGAGTATCGCTTTACGGGCAGAACAGGTCATTACCCATGCGAAATTACCCTCAGCCAAGCACCAAGTGTCAAAACCAAATGTCAGCAGCCACCAGCAGCGCGCCATCGCTTGGCGGTTTGCCGGTCACACGCCCTCATAAGCATGAAACACCAGAATGCCCCATCCAAACGCAGGGTCGTAAGAGAGGTTCAGCAACCCCACTGGCCGTCGACAACTGCGATGAAATAGATAAAGCTATTGCGCCCTTGCGTGCCATCGCCCCCCGATGTTTTGCGCCAACTGCCTACCGGCCGCTGAGTTACAAGGTGCTGATATGCCCCGATCATATGCTAGGCGACAGCGACCCGTGATTGATCCGGCCGTGTTTTCCCCCGCCAAAGTGCTGAAGGGACGCCGGGCATTAGGTGTGGCTGTATCAACAGGCGGTTGCACGACGATGCCAATGACGGCATCTGTGACTTAAGCTCTGCCGTCGGGTTGGGGCTCGTCGTCACTTTGGACGCAGGGTGATTGTCGAGATGGGCCATCCGCGCAGATGTTTGAAGTGCGAGCGGAGCGCGTCCTCGAGATGCCTCAACCGCGGTCCTCAACTGGCGGGAACGCGAAAAATCCTCGGCCGTCGACCGTGTGATCACGTGCCGCCGGCTTGTCAGTCCGGCCCTCATAGAGGGCGGATTTGTGGCATGACCGCTTGATCAGTGACGGCATGAATAGGGACCATCACTGTCACACCGCGCCCTTCGCGGCTGACCTCATAAGGCAGCGGACTGGTGAGCGGGATGCTGGCAAGGACTTCGGCATAGGCAGGGTCGCGTCTTGTCCACGGGGGCAAGCTCACCCCACCGATAGAGAGTAATCTCGTCGCCGCGGGCCAGTTCATTTTGTTCAACGGTGAGGGGTTGCCATTCACGACGGTCATGGGGATCCGCGGGCACCCCACCGACAGCCGTGGCTGCCAAATACCAAATGGACAACGCAAAGTTGAACCCGGGCGCCGCAACGGTTGCTGCACGGGCCCACACGGGCGCATGCATTAGGTTGCGCGGCAAAGCCTTTGGGGCGGTCTCGGCCCGCTTCCATTGCGGCGACGTCCTTGCCCGATGCACATCGCGATCCGCAAAAATTGCGTTCACCACAGGGCAGCGCGCGATCTGCCAGGTGTGCCGCGTTTATCGACAGCGCATATAGCACCGGCCCGAACCCGAGAGAGACAGACGTTCGGCCATGGTACCGACCAGCGACCAACGATATAATGGCGTAATTTCATGGATCGCGCGATAACGAAGGGCATAACAAAGGCCAGAGCGTCAGATCAGCCCGCCCAAAACTGCGGAATCATGCGGGAAATATCCAAAACTATACCCTTGCCTTTTTGTTTATTGCGGGCCACGCGGGCCTGTCTTGCAGATGGTCATTGGGCCACTTATTACAAGAGATGGATGGCCGCGTCGATCCCCATTTGAAGGAAAAGGGTTGCCATTGTGTCTTCGACGATTCGGGCGCCATTTGCGGAAACGCAGTTTGCTTCTTACGAACCATCCAGCGCACTCTTTGGCGGCGCATTGAACACCGCCACCGGCCCATCCCGCGCGCAGCCATTCATTCCGCGCTAGGCGCAAGGCGGGCCAGCGGACGTCATCGGCGCACGGAATTTCAAAACTGCCGATTTTGGCAAGGTCAAGCCGCTCGACGGCAATGTGTGCGGTCGGGTGGTGCAGGGCAAACCGATGGCGTGCGGCATGTCGGGGCGGGCGATATGTGGCCATCAGATGCGCCGTCGTTACCCCACAAAGTGCATGGATCATTGACTGCGGATGCACCAAGACTTCGATTTGGTCGGGCTGAAACGCGGAAATATTCAACGACGTTTTCAATTTAACTTCCATGGCCTTGTTAAACATGGATGCACTGCGATTCGTTGATCCGCTGCCCAAATCCAATTCGGAATGGGCTCGGACGCTTGCTCAAGCGTCGCATCAGCGAGCTTTTCAAACGGCAGTCGCGGAAGGGCACCCCCGCTGGCAGGTGATGATGAATCCGTCGGACCGCGGGGGGGGGGGGGGGGGGGGGCCCCAATGTCCTCGCCAATCAGCCTTGAAAGACTGCGGGATGTTCGCTATCCACCAGCAGCATGGTCGCCCGTGCGCAGCAGCGGTTTCCAGCGATCAAGCTGACCCGCGACAGACAAGGCGATTCTATGTTGGCCAATGCCAGTGTTCGCGCCTTTGCTCAGCGCGGGCGGATCCTGGATGGCAATCCGGCGGCACACGATGATTGCAGACATAAACCAATCGCCGAGGTCGTGTGGCGGCTTCGTTGATCGCTTGGGTCCCGGCGGCAGGCCTCTTTCCCAGGTGCCAGCCAGTGCGTCGCGCAGGTCTTCAAGAGTGGTCATGGGCAGTGGACCGCATTTTCGCGTTCAACCGCACTGCGATTCCTGTGCAGTTTGCGCAATGTTGTTTGCCCGTTCAGTGCCCGACTGTAGGTATATCGGAGCGCGACCGCGCGACTCATATCAATGGTGTTCTGCCGATAGAGCACGTAGCCCCGAGAAGCTAATTTCGTTCATGCGGTTACAGGTTGCAAGCTTAGGCGCGGGTTGTAATAGCAGGAATTGGCCGAATAATCAGCAGGAAAGTGCTGCGCCCAACATGCCGTCGAACCGGTCCAGGAGCCACGTGACACCCGGGATCAGCGTTTAGGAGCTTTCCTTGACGCCCAGCGACGTTTCATACCGGATTCAGCAATATCGCCAATCATGAGGACCCATCGACATCGCAAACGGACACGCCCACAAGTTGCAAGCCGAACCATGTATGATCGAACAAGACACCCACGGCCGCCGCCCCGATTCAGGCCAGCGGCAGTGCACGACCATGTCTTTTTAGGGGCTGGACCTTGGGCCAGAACTTTGGCGCCCAATGGCAGCGCGACCGGCAAATAGCGAACCGTCGGTGATCACCACACCAGCACCAGCCACATAAGCCAGCCAAAAGCCGAAATCATCCCGGCCCTGCGTAGGCAAAGCCCGCAGCATGATCATCACGGTGAAAAACCATAAAGATTGTGCGATGTTTTTCCAGACTGGCCCAAAGCCTACCAGCGCTGGCGCGAGCAAGGACTTGCAAGGAAATCCCAACGGGCAGAATAGATCGGACGGCTAAGCGGACGCCGCCCCGGACCAAAATAGCCATCTGCATTCGCGCACCGCGGTTGGGACGGTTCACATCCCACCAGTTCCCACGCCATCACGCCGCCAAATCAGCGCGACCAGAACGTGGAAAACGGGCCCCGCCCCCCAGATAGATGCCGCCCAAACCGACGAGCGATCATCGCCAGGCGGCTGAACAACGCGCGCCGTAAGGTACTGACAACGCTATTGATGAAGGTGTTCGTCATAGTGATTCTTTCGTCGTGCGATTCAGGAGGACACAGCGCCCAAAGCGCCGGTACGCGATTGACCGTAGGCCGCCGCAAAAAGGTGACGAACTGCGCCTGTAAAGTCGGGCCAAAGCGTTCAATGAATTCATATTCCGGCATAAGCGATTGCACAGCAAAAATAGAGGATACCGCGCCCTCGCCACTGGTGCGGATACCAGTCGGGGGTCCGGCATACGTGTGTATCAGATAGCGTTAGGCAGCGTTTTCTTCGTCGACGTCATCGGGCTGCAGCAGGCAGAACGCACATCCTGCGCCAGACGCTGCGTGGCCGCGCGACCTCATTCGCGGCACACGTAAGTTCAGGGCAATTGTCAGATGGGTCAATCGTATTTAGCGGTTTCCGCCCGAGCACGTTCATCGCTTGACCAGCTTGGCGTCCAGCGCACACGGTCCCCAGATTTTAAAAGCGAAACCGCAACGCCTTGGCCTTTAGCGACCCTGGTTTTCTTTTGTAGATGGTAGCGGCGAAACAGGCTTCATGAGGCCGCAACACCTCGATTTGTGTCCGCTTTCAATTCATCGGTCGAGAAGGCAAAGAATTGTCAGATATTCGGACGCCGAAAATCGGACGCGCCTCGAGTCTCGCGCACACGGTTTCGCGCCGGCGTGATGCACCGAAAGCGTGGACGCCCCCGTGGGTTGCCCAACAGGCCATTCCATCCATGATGATCGCAACATGGCGCGGAGGCCCCCTGGGACAAGTGCGTATTGGTCTGGTCGCGTCGCAGCAGGAATCTGTATCTTATCGAGCAGAAGGCCGATGCGACGAAACCGAAAGCAAACGGCGCACCTGAATCCGCTTAAACCTGCATGATCTCTGCTTGTTTCGTTGTCCTCTTAGCTGCGTGGCGTCGATGAGGCCAATGACTATGTTGGGTTCATGTCTGAAACCTCACGCCTCCCAGGACTTTCTGGTGCGTCTTCGGAACAGGCCATCGGCCTTGGCTTTCGTTGATCTGGTCCATGCCATCGCGGCGCACGTTACGGATCGAAACGCGTTGCGCTTTCGGACATATTGACCAGCGACCTTGTCGCTGTGTCGGCGCTCTTTCGTTCAGCTCGGGGATCGGCAGATTAGATGGTGCCGTTCAAAATGAGGGGTTTGATCCCCGACGGAATTCACGGATCGCTTTTTTCAACTTTACCTGACAGCCCTTTGTCCCACACGTTGATATGACCTGCGGGTTCGGGCACGTTGACGGATACCCACTGGTTGCTTCGGGCCGTTGCTGCTGCGTAGGCATTCAACCAATAATCGCTCCAGCAGGGGAGGCGGACGCGGCGGCCTGTGCGTAGGGAGGCAAATTCGTTACCGCAACGACGCAATCGCGCTGGTGGTCATTGCGCGCCGCTCAAGATCGTCTGTGGCAGCATAAAATCGTCTGACATGGGATGGTCCCGGTGGTTTGAAACTATCTAATTTGAACCGATATAACGCGATCGTGGGCCCCTCTTGTATAGAGAGGCACGATCTGATCGTTAGGTTGGGCGTTAGCCCTGCACCGCGTTATTTACCGTCCCCTCGCCCGCCGAGAATCCCCTTGCACCCGCCCGGCTCGTCCAGCGAGAAGGACGACTGAATCCGGCAGGCTGTTGTCCCCGCAATGGGCGGATGGCAGAGGCATCATAACCCCCAGGCGCTTTTGCAAGGACATCGTCATAGGTCACATCGTCATAGCGCACTGATCGGCGTTGCTTCGCGGGGTCTTTGTCCGTAGACGCATCTACCTTGGTGCTTTAAAGAGATCGCTTCGCAGGCATTTCATGTGGCGCGCCAGCGTTTAGCGGCTGTATCGCGTGGTGAATACGCGGTTGCGGTACCGGCGGCAAGATGCAGACGCGCTTTGTCTCAAGGTGGCGCACTCAGCGCGGCGACGGATGTAAGGCTCGGCCACTTCGTTCATGGTAATCGCCGAGATTGACCCCGTTGTTGGATCCCAGTTCTTCCAGGCGCGGATTGCTGGCCAGCCGCTTCATCCTGTGGCTAGCTTCCATGTAATCAGCGGTCGTGCGTATCCATTCCCTGGGCAGACCCTTCAGGCCCGCGAACGATGTTGCCGCCGCCGATGGACCATGGCAAATCTTCTACGCCAAGGTATGAACCGATTGACCTCGTTCGCGATGCGTTGCACCGTTGCGGAATGCAGCCATACCCTGATTCGCCCTGCAATGCTTTCGCCTGAAATTTTTAGCATTACCCCTTGAATGTTTACTTTTGACTGGCTTCGGGCATGGGGCCCACTTTTCGGGGTACTGGGAGGGGTTCATTGCGCCCGTTTAAATTGTACGCAAATAGCGCAAAACCATTAATGCATCGTCAGAGGTTCACGGCAAAGAAATGCCAGAAGCCCCGCTATCGCGCGTTTTAGAACGTCGTATCCGCTAATGAACCCCGCGCGCTGTGCTTGATCGCGGGGCCCACGGCGTTTCGGGTAATCCGCGCTGGCGCTGGCGATTGCGGCACAAGCACAAGGCGGCGTTGATCGTGAAACGCGGATGCCAGTCAGGTTTTTACGACTGCTGGCGTGTACATCTCTTGCCCGGCCCGCCTGCGACGAAGGAGCATTGGCACGCTCTTATGTTACGGGCCATGTGTCGGCCAGGGACCCCTATTCGTCAGGTCACTGGCTGCGTGAGGCAGCGAGGTGTCTGGCAGGCAACCGGCAACGCCGATTATCGTGGGCGGTTACGGGTCTTTACTTTGCAGCGCTGACAAGGGACTGGTGGGTTACCCCCGACGCCCGACGCGTGCGCAAGATCGGCGACACGATGACCCGCGCGGCATGATCGAACACGTTGTGACGTGACAGCCAGCCGGATCGACCTGCGAACCCGATGCGGGTGACAGGCGAGCGTGGGAGGGTGCAGCAAAGCCACAGGAACGGGCTGGCGGTGGGCAGCCGCGACGCCACCGCCGACTGCCGGCTGGAATCCGCGTCAGGCCATCGCGGTCAGCGATCGAAAGAGACTGGTTGAACGGACAGGATCATCGCCGCTTTGATCAAATGCTGGACCAAGCGCTTTGGGAGGAGGTCGCCGCCGTAGGTCCCGTCTATGCACCGACCCAGCCCGCGCATCGCAGCCATGTGGCCGTGCCCGAAGCTGAATGCGCTATCTTGACGGTGCCCTGTCGCTGAAGAGGCACGGCAAGAGGCCATATTGCAAACCCGTCAGTATGCAAACGGCAAGCACATGGTGCGCAGAAACACGGCTGACTTGGCTGCCCTATTCACCGGCTGGAGTCACAGCCCCGTTTCGCGCCGTTGATCTTATTTCAACCTATACCTGTTGCCGAATTGTGTATAAATATAGCTGAAAACTTGTCTTTTTATGATGGCGGCTTGCAATGGAATGGCGAACATCATCGAACTGCTGACACTTGCTCGCAACTGGTCCCAAGGACAGACTGGCGTGTGATCTGTGTCACGATCGGGGCGGCGAATATATTGACTCTGGATTACGCGCGGCCAAGTCTGTTGCAGTCTGACGGGCAGCGCCGCGGGACTTTGGGCGCATAACGCCGTGTTCTCCCCGCCGGCGCTCGCTTTTTTGCCCTTGATTTGGGGTTCGGAAGGGCAGTCAGGTAGTGTGGTTGTGATCCTGAAGGAATCGGAATTACGGCTTGCGCAGATGCCGCGCCATCTGGTATCCGCGATATGTACGGCGCAGACCGAACTCACTGGCTGATCGAGAGGACAGCGCGCGCGAACACACCCAAACGACGCTTTTTCCCGGACGCCTAGAAGGCGCAAGCGCGCTCATGTCGGTCTGGTTGCGGCGGCAAGATATTGCAGACGAACACATTCCAGGCGGCCCCAATGCCGGGTCCACGGTTAAGCGCGCGCGTTCTGCCAGTTGTCTCTGAAACGCGTATCGCCAGCGGCGCGGCCGATGTATCCGCACTTATGCCGATAACCTTGAGGTCACGCCGGACTACTCGTCCGTGCGGTTAAAATACGCAACGGACGAACCGCAGCAGATATATTGACGAACGCGTCCTGCATTGAGGCGCGGCACCTGCTTGGCTGCAACGCAACACCCCGCTCAGGATATCGCGCGGCATTTGGGCTTTGGGTCGGCAGGCCTATTTTACGCGATTTTATACAACAGCATACCGGCACACCCCATCGCGGTTCGTATAGCGACTGCCTGAGGGTGATGCAAAGCATAGGCCGGGAATTCAACTTTTCTAACCTTTTAAAATTTAACGAAAAACGGCACCGCTCTCCGATGGGCCGCAGCGCAGCCTATCGAGGCCGGGTGGATTATTTGCTGACGCGCTACCTTGCGGTGTTCAGATTGCCGCCTGTTTGGCCACCTCATCGGCAAACCGTTTTGATTGCATAACGTCATAGAATCCACCCTGCGGATGGCGCAACTGCACGTGCCTTCTGCAGACCTATCCACGCATAGCGGCTTGGTTAACGGGGAAAGCTGCGCGCGGCGATCGATCTCGGGAGACGAGATATTCCCACACCTCAGCTACGTTGAAACTCTTGGCCGTCGATTCAGATCGTGGCACCATTCCAGCGAAACTCTTGCGGACGTCGATCATTGATGGCGGGTCGCTTGCGTCATTCGCTGCCAGGAACACGAGCGGACGGCAGCTTTCAGAGTCCTCAGGTGATCTGCGGATAGATATTCATCGCATTCGCGTCGACTGCGCAGCAGCTGATCGCGTGTCTACGTCAATCGCCGAGAAGGATACGGGCTCGTCCCGCCAAACGCGGCGGGGAGGACAGTGCGGCGAGGCTTACCACCTGTGGCCATGCGATCGTTTTAACTGAGTTGACATGCGAATGCTCCTTTTTTTTGATGCGCGCCGATACGTAAGAAAACCTGCTGACGCTCGGAAAGGGACACGGCGAATGGAGTTAGGTTCGCAAGGGCACAGGCCCGGAACGGCGGTATAGCGCAAAAGATATGTTTTTTAAGTTATACTCCAAAAACTTAGGTCGTCCGGTCAAAGGCCGGCAATGACGCTTCACATAGTTTTTGGGTTCGGCGTAGGCGGGGCACCACCGTATTTTTTTTGACCGCACCTGGGCCCAGCGTTGTACTGCGGGCCAGCGCCAAATTCACGAGCCAACGCCCGAGACTGCGCGCTTGAGTACCGGCCCCTCCGTCGAGTTCTGATACGGATTCGGTCGGGTCCACGCGGCAGATGACGCGCCGTTTCCGGCATCAGTTGGCAGACCAAGCGGCCTTTGTGGATTTTGCCGTGGGGTTCCAGCGCCGCTTCTGTTGCACAAGACGCAAGGAACAGGGTCTTGTACGGGATACCGTGGCGCCATTTCGCGTTCGCGGGCATGCCGTGGTAACACCCTTGTATTCCCGCCGGTATTTGGCGTTATCCCATTTGGTCGGGGTTACCACGCCCTGGCGGTAAGCCGGGACCTAAGGCGCATTATTTGTTTTGAAGCACGCGTGGTCAGATCTGGTCTGGGACACAAAAGCTTGGTTCCGGTTTCTTGGAGGAAATACGTCAGCAAGCAACCGGTTGCTCACCACTGAAAGCAGCACAGCGCGCGTTAGGCAAAATTCGCATAATGTCTTGCTCCGCATTACCTCCAATTCTTGGCAGACCATAGCAACTGGCTCATGCGTGCCAGCCTTTTCATGATCCGTTTCACTTCAGCGTGGGCAATCGGCTGCGATTATCACTGCCTCCCTGTTTTATCGCACCTTGCTAGGTATAACGTCGGCCAACCAGGCGCGGCGGGATTCGCCGCGTGGCTCTTAATCTTATGCGCAAATGGGGGCATCATGGCGGCTCAGTTACAGTGATTCCTAATCGCCATTGGGCGCCAGATCCCGAAGTGCGCTCGTTCCAGAAACGCAGGGCAAAGTGTGGCAAACCTAGGCATCGCGACTCCGAGACTTGGAAAAGACCGCACACAGCGGCGTTCGCGAAAAACGAATGGCACTGTTGCAATCTTTCAGGAAGGGCCTCGTGCCGGCATCGCAGAAGAGTACCTTGAAAAAGCTCAAAGTGTATATCGAAGGCCAAGCTGCAGACGCGCAAATGGCAGGGACCAGTCGGTGCGGATAAAACTATAGCACAGAGTCGTGTTGCAGGGCATTTGGCAGGTTTACATTGACTATGTAGGGAGGCCGCGTGGCGCTGCTCCGGTGGCGGTTGGCAGGGCAACTATGGCGGCGGCAGTGGCGGCGTATGCAGACGGGCCTCCATCCGGGTGCTATGGCGGCGGCTACGACATGGCCATCGGCCGGCGGCAACGAAGGCGGCCCGTGCTTCATTCGCGCGTACTGGACGACGAAATCCCGTTCTAAAACCAATCCAGTATAAGATATAGTTAAGGCGGGATTTCCGCCTTTTCTGCATACAGACCTCATTTCAAGCAGCCTCTGCTGTTTGTTATCCGCGCTCGGCCAAGCATCAGACAAAAGCCGGCGAACGGCGTCCGGGCGGGGGCACATTCCCTGGTACGAAAGCGTCGCCCAATACGCGGGCAAGGATAAAGCGCAGTTGACCGTTCGATGACTTTTTGTCCTGCCCCATCAAAATCACCAGATGACTCGCATTGGGGCAAACGCCGTCCGATATCGCGCAAGGATCGTCTTTACATTCGCCATTGTAAGCCAAGTGGGCGACGCACGCGGCTTGGTGGGAATCTTCTTGCGAACAAAACCCCAATCTGTGCCGAAAGCATCGAACGCCAATTCGCCAACACCCGATCGCCACGCCTTCGCCGTGGCAACCAACGCGGTCGGAGTGAAGCCGGTCCGCCGCCTTCGTTAATAAGCGCGTAGGCAGAAGGTGTTTGGACCAAGGTTCAAAACCGGCGGCGGCGGTTCGCCGTGCTCTTGTTTTTTCGTTCGCGTAGCACGATGTCGGGGCTACTTTCAAATTCTGAACGGACCGTCGCACCGCTTCGAACCCGCAGCGGCCATATCACCTTGCGGCCATCGCGGGGGCATTTCTTCATTACGAGGCCAGTCAAAAAGAACGGCGCATCGCCAAAGCAGCCCGGTTATTTGACCACGATCTCTTCTT
>Ga0163217_1036482_pt1 | contig 12294 bp, 23 predicted proteins | sample SynspAceP_FD_185933 | JGI IMG/M metagenome (GOLD analysis project Ga0163217, IMG submission 185933) | Saline lake microbial communities from Ace Lake in Antarctica - Synechococcus sp. Ace-P (PacBio error correction) | ecosystem: Environmental > Aquatic > Non-marine Saline and Alkaline > Saline ... | reverse complement strand
GATCGAGGAGGCCTGGGCCCTTCGCACAACTGGTGCAGCAGGCGAAAGCCCACCGGCGATCCGGACGTGCTCCAAGTTGGCCTTGGCCCTGGAGGTGAGCAACCGAGGAGCGGCAGCTGGCGCACCCTTCGCCCCCCGAAGGGCTGAAGCCTCAAAGGTGAGGCCACAAGCCACTTCTGCCCTGGCACGCCAGTCCCCGTCAGATCAGACCCAAGCCAGCCCGCCAACCCACCGAGGTGCTGGCAGGCTCAATCGAGCGCGTCACTTCCCAACAACGCCGCAGAACGGCTTTCTTGCGTGCGCGCATCAAGGCCCGCGGCCACCGCGACCTGGTGACGGTGGTGGTCATGCCGCCGGAGATCAGCGCCGTGCGAAATGACGGTGGACGGTTGAGCGGCACCTGGAGTGAAACAGCCGGAGCACGGCCAGCAGTTCAAGGCCTCCTTCCTCAGGGCCTTCCCGCCCCGACCACCGCAGAGATCGAGGAAGTACCTGGGTTCTGGAATGAAATCCGGGGCATCGGGCCACCGATCTAGCCAGGGGCAAGCTCGTGGCGGCGTTTCGGCGATCAGGTGTTCGAGGTGATTCGAGGCAGGCGGCCCGAGCGCCTTACGAGAGGTGCCGGGCATCGGCCCGGTGCGGGGCCAGCGATCAGCCAGGCCTGGGGCGGGATCAGGAAGTTTGGTGCGCGAAATCATGGTCTTCCTGCCACAGCCATGGTGTCCGGGCCACCGCCAGGGGCCCGTGCGCATCTTCAAGACGTATGGGAACGACGCCGTGCAGTGGTGATGGCCGAGAACCCCTACCGCCTGGCCGCGCGACCATCCGCGGATCGGCTTCCGCCACCGCTGATGCGATCGCCCGCAGGCGTGGCCATTGAGCCCACCGCCATGGATCCGCCTGCGGGCGGGCGTCAATTACGCCCTGCTGAGGCGAGTCGTGATTGGCCACGCGCCTGCCCAGCGCTTGAGCTGCTCAAGCTTGGCTGGAGAACTGCTCAGCGTCTCGAGCGGCCAGTGGGCCGTTGAGGAGAGCGGCGCCACCTCTCGGGTTGCCGGATGGAGCCAGGGTTTGATCCAGAGCGCCCTGGATCTGGAACTCGCCGAGGCTCGGTGGTGGGCCGACACCCTGGCTGGTTGAACCTCGCCATCTTGCTGGCGCATCTTGCACCGCGATGAGCGCCGCATCGCCGGAAAGCCCCCTCCAGGCCCTTGAACCCTCGAGTGCTTCGCCCTGGGGGAAGCATCGAGGCCGCCCATTTGCCATCCCCACGTGGGTGGAGCCAACGGCCTCTTCCCTGGAGCTCGCCGCCAAGCCAAGAGGGGCGGTGGAGGCAGGCCCTCTCCAGCCAATGGTGCTGGTGATCAACCGGGGTGGGGCCGGTGTGCAAGACCACCCCTGATCAAACCGCGATCCTGCGCATCATGGCGGCCAAGAAGCTACGCATTCCTGGCTATCGCGCTCCCACCGGCCGGGCCGCCAAGCGGCATGCGGCGGAAAACCCCGGGCTAGAGGCCAAAAAAATACCATCCACCGGTTGCTGGAGTTCGGCCCGGCAAGCCTTCGGGTTCAAAGCGCTAAGGCCGAGCTGCCGCTGGAGTTGCATCTTGCTGGTGGTGGATGAGACCTCGATGCTGAATGTTGCGTTGGATGGCCTCCACTGCTGGACGCCCTGCCCAGCGAGGCGGGCCTTGCTGCTGGGTGGGTGATGTGGATCAGCTGCCCTCCGTGGGGCCCCCGGGCCAGGGCTCGCCCGATCTGATCAACAGCGGGCGCCCCTGCCGGTGGCCCCGGCTCACGGAGGTGTTCCGCCAGGCGCCGAGCAGGCCGCATCATCACCACCGCCCACGCATCAATGCCGGCACCATCCCCGATCTACGCCACCGCGGCTGAGACACAGCGACTTCTATATTCCTGCCTGCCGACTTCGCCCGAGCAGGCGGTGGCCTTGATCCTCAAAAGGTGTGGGCGAGCGCATCCCGGCGCGCTTTGGCCTCGAATCCAATCGCCCAGGTGCAGGTGCTTGTGCCCGGATGGTGCGCGCGGTGGTTGTGGCTCCCCGCTCACTCAACATCGAGCTGCAGCAGCTGCTCCAACCCCGACCCACGAGCAGGTGGAGCGCTTCGGCTGGCGTTTTGCCCCGGCCGACAAGGTGATGCAGGTGGCAAAACGACTACGAGAAGGAGGTATTCAACGGGCGATTGTGGGGCACGGTGGCGGAAACAATCGATGCCGATTGCCAGCGAAAACTGACGGTGCGCTTCCCTCCGGGGAAATCCGGGAGCAGCGACGGCCGCGGAGGTGGACCTATGGCTGGGTGAACTCGAACAACCTGGTGCCTTGCCTACGCCTGCACGATTCCACAAGAGCCAGGCAGCGAATTTTACCCCGCTGTGGGTCATCCCCCTGCTCACCCAGCACTACGCATGCTGCAGGCGCATCTGGTGTACACCGGCATCACCCGCGGCAAGCAGCTGGTTGGTTGCTGGTGGGGCAGAAGAAGAAAGCCAACTGGCGATTGGCGGTTGAAGAACCACCTGGTGGCCGGCCGTGGCGTTACACCAAAAGCTGGCGGAGTGGCTCAGCTGATCAGCTGGCGTGGCCAGGGCGACGACGGCGGATCTTGGCTACTTCTTTCTCGCGCAGTTGCAATCGCCTCTGATGGCCGCCGTCGCTGAGGTGATGGCTCGGCTTGCCGTACTGACAACCAAGGCAGGCGCGATCTTCAATGATCAGAGGCAAAGTGGAAGAGCACTTTGAGTAAGACTTAGCCTCCCCCGGATCTGAAGGAAGAGCGCCCACCGTCAGGGAAGGAGTTGCAAGTGCCCATTCCGTGGCCTGCACCGAAGAGTTTCAGAGGAGCCAGGGGCCACCCATCTTCTGCCAAAACTTTGAGTTCACCAAAGAAGCCGAGGTGTACATCCTTGCCTCGCTTGACTCTCCTGCATTAGGGGAGACCATACGGTGTAGACGTTGCATGTTCACATCCACCCCCATATGCCACGTCGCCGCTGCTGATTCACCTGTCCGGCATCGCTTGCAGGTCAGTTTCTGCCTTTTCCGGCGCTGGCCCAGATGGATCCCCACGAAGGGTCATCGCGCATGGAACGGCATGCCTGGCATGACACGACCCGACCGGTTGGCGACCCCGGCCCACTGCCGGCCATGCGCACGATGTTGGCCCGGCCCGGGCTCCACTTACGACCTGCGCCTTCATCGGACGGCATGTGCAGCACCACACTGGGGCGCTGCGCATTGAGGGCGATTGTCTTCAAATATCGGCCAGCCTGGCGTGGGGGCCTTGGGTCATTCGATTTTTCTGGCGCGATCAGGGCCCAGGAGAATCCGGCGATGGCTCTTCTGGCGCAAGGCCTGGTTACCCCAGGCGCCGGTGTACCGGTGGCGCTTCAAGCCGGGCCGGAGACCCCAACAGCCTGGCGGGGCTTACCCGCATGAGCCAGCTCAGATCGATGGCGATGCGGATGATGGGCGATGGCCCACGAAGGAGAAACCGGGTGGTGTGGGTTTCTCGAATGGAAATTGCTCGATCACCACGCGGGGCGGCTGATCATGGCCCACGACGCCCGCGCCAAGAGCCACCAATCCACAATCCTTGCGTTTCGCTCGGGAGGTGATCATCGCCCAGCGGGCTGAGATTATTGAAACTGCGCCGAATGTTGGCGGTCGAGGATTACGCAAGGCCGGAATATCACAAATACGACCGCTCTTTCGCGCTCTGAGCAAGCCGCTGGCCCTTGCAGTGCCCTCGTCTATCCTGCTCTCCTGGTGCCGTGGTTCGCTTTGTCGTCCTGACAGATCACTCTGTTGTTCTACCTCATGAATTCAGATGCCATCACCCGGGTGCGATTACGAGCCATTGAGTTCTGCGTAGCGCAGCCTTTTCGATGAGAAGCTGTAGGCGCCAGGGCAAGGGCGTCCTACTTTCGCCACTCAAAGCCTTGCTGATGCCGGTGCCGGTGATGTGCATCACTGACGTGAGGTGTGGGATAATGCTCGATCGGTTCGTGCTGATGTTCATGGGCATGCAGTTAGCCCTGCTGTGCGTTGCCCGTGACGGACTGCCCTTCTAGGGTGGAGATGGCTGTGGTGAAAGGTGCTCGACGACTGATCAGTGCTTGGTGTCGGTTGGCATTGCCGGAACGCCTGATGGCGATGCCAGTGGGCATGGTGTTCTTTCAGCAGGCACCGCAAAACGCCGAGCAAGCATCAAGGCTGAGGGCCATGGCCATGGGCGCCGGTGAGGCTTTCGCGCAGCGCCAGCACCGAGAACAACACGCCCACGAACGGAGCCGTGGCAAACACCACAGCCTCGCGAGCATGCGCCCAGGTTGGCGAGAGCCAGCAGATCCAGCCAGTATCGAAAGGCCGATCCCACGTGCCGATGGCCAGCAGGGGCCCGCCACAGCGGACGGCGGGCAGGGATTGGCCAGATGCGAGAGCCAGGATCAGCATCGAGCTGAGGCCCCGATTCGCTTCAGCAGGGCGCATCTGGAGCGGGTGCGCAGGGCTCAGGGCGGTTGGCCTGAGGTTGTTTCGATCCCCCAGGCCAGCAGGCCGCCGCCGATCAACAGCGTGCCCTGCAGGGTGGGCACGTCAAAGGACGCTGTCGGTGGCAGCACGGCACCGGCTGAGGATCAAAAACGGGCAGCGATCAGTCCCTTGCCGCTGAGGTGTTCACGGCAATCAACACCCGCGATCACAATCTGTGAAACACTGCTTCTAGGTTCAGCAGCAGCGAGCTGATCGCAGGCAGCACGGGTGAGCCCCTGCACCAGGCAGGAGGGTCCGACCATCCCACCGAGGAAATGCTGATCCCCAGGAGTGGTGGAAGGTCTTGGCGCTGAATTCGGGGATTCCTCCTCCCCTTGTTTGATGGACAAAACAAAACCCCGCACGATCAAAAGCCCGAAGGTGGCTCCTTCCGTTACAAGCAGTGCCGCGATCTATCAGCGGCGAGCCATCCCGACTTGGAAGGACACTGATCAGCGAGCGCTAAGACGAAGAACAAGGCAGCCAGCAGCTGGCGATTCAAGGCCCTGACTTCTGTGGGGGCACCCTCACTTTCGTGGCATGGGTCGTGGAACATGATCACAAGCCTCTATATCACTTGTTTGATCGTCATCAGGCCTGAGGAATATCTGCCGTGCAATGAAAGCCCGACGGTGTTCAGATTGTTTCTAGCCAAGCGAGTTGCAACCTTTCGGCAGATCTGGGCATGATGCACTTTCAACTGCTGACATGGACAAGAGCCCATGTTCTTGGGGATACATGCTTTGTACTGAGCTGGCGTCAGTGGTTCATGTTGCAACGACGGAGATGATGGCGGAATAGATCTGTGGCCCAATCGCCCAAACCAGCAGATCCGTGAGCACTGTGTCATCGTCGGCCTCGATGCTTTGCGCTGCATTTGTGCGCCTGAGATTGTGCGGACCTCCTGGTTCCAGCAAATACCCTGCTCGTAGGAACCGTAATAAGACGACCGACCACTGCGCGACAAGGCCACAGCCCAACGATTCCATTGCCGAATCCATCAGATGAACCCGAAATACTTTGCAGTGAGCAAGGCGACTATTGCCAGGTAGAGGTAAGCGCATCAGCAAGGGACATGTAGCGTTATGCTGCTTGAAGGTTGTTGTGGTTCATGATGATGCCGTGGTGATGGCTGTGATCATGCTCAACATGGCTATGGTCGTGGTCTATACGCCGAGGATAAGCACACAGGACGCCATTAACCAGCAAGCCCAGCACAGCAATGGAAAATTGCCTGATCAAAAATTAATTTCAATCGGATTAAGTAGTCTGGCCAACACTCCACTGCCATAAAGAAGTGCAAAGACAGCTAGCAGTTAGTGCTCCGGTGAAGCCCCAAGTGCGGGTTGACCTTGCCGGTTCAAAGCTGATCGAGGATTGCCGGGCGTTGCGCCTGGCATAGACATAAGCGGAAGGCTTGAAACGCTGAGCGCAACGGCGTGGTTGATTTGCCATATGTAGGCCATCGGCCAAAAGCAATGCCAATCGAGCCGAACATCGTGCCAGAGAGACAGACAGAGACTCACCACCATCCCTCCGTGATTTCCCAAATGACAATCAGGCGTGCGCGATTCTCCAGGTCGTCTTTAGCTTTCTTGGCCAAACGTATGCCCGTGCTGCCAAGTGTTGAATGTTTTTCGTTATGCATGCTGTGTTTGTTGCCCTAAGGTGAAAACTGTATGGCTCTTGGCCGGATAGATGCTGAAGCCCTTGCGGGTTTCAACCAGCGGGCAAGGTGCTCGCAGGCCCATTGGGCGAATATCGGTAGAGGACTGGCGACTTGACATATATTGTGGCTGTGTAGGTTCCGCATCGATTCGTATCCACGGCGGGCCCGCTCTGCAACTGCGCAATTGTACAAGGCACGGGTGGTCATGGCCTGTCACCCAAGCTCGTACCGGATTCGACGGGCGATAAGAGCGCCCGTGAGCTCCTGCATTCTGGCTTCCGCACTTTCGATCCGCCAGCCTGCGAAACTCTGCAAGGTCTCGAGGGTGGCGACCGCCTGCTTTCGCGGATCTGCAGCCGCTTGCTGCAGGCTTCGCTTGCCATTTGGGACGATTTCCGATTCGGCGACTGTTGTGGGCAGCAGGCACGCTGGGAGCCCACCATCAAAGAGGGTCCAGCTGAATCGAGGTCCAACGCACCGTTCAGAGATAGACAGATATACGGAATTTCCTCTGGGAAAAGCCGGTTGATGCCGGCAGCCAGATAGCCGAGGAAAAGGGAGAGTTTGGGCAGATATTTGATTTTGTAAGGCGCTCGCCTCCCAGGAGGCCCCACTGGGCCTGCGGCCAGGCTTGCCTGGATTTCCTCGCGCAAGGGCCAAGGACACTTGCTCTGAAGTGTCTTGTTTCGCGGTCCAGCGCCAAGCCTCGCTGGGCTGCAGCGGTTCGGGGACGGCAAGCCGAACTTCACATCAGGCAGCGCCATGGCTTTCCAGCACAGATATATACAGACACAGTGAAGAGTTCTTCATAGGCTTCGTTAAAAGCTGCTGGAGTGCCGAGTTGGGCAGTGCGCGATTCTGTTCAAACATCAGCAATGCTGCGCCAAGCCGGCATTGGAAAGAGCGCCTCGCTGCGCATTAAAACCTGGCTCGGTGGTGAAGATATGGATCTCTTGATGTGTCTAATCTTTTCGAGGATCGCCCTGGAGATCGGATCGTAATGCGCGTTCTGGAGCCTCAGCAGCAGGTCTCTGGCACGGATGTCGAACAGGAATTTTTATAGCTTTCGAGCTCGGCGGCCCGCGGAGCGGGCATTGTTGGGCCCGGCGAGCGGGGTCAAGAAGGTTCCACTCGGGAACCCCTGCCAACTGGACGATCTCAATTGGGCCCCGGTGGCACGGCCGCCGTGCCGATGGCGGAATTTCAGAGGCTGGGAATACTCCTGTGGGGACGCATCAGACAAGAAAGAGAGACTGGCGAAGCTGGATGTGGGAGACCACTGCCTTCGAGCTGCCACGAGGCCGCCATTCCGTTCCCTGGATCTCGGCATAGGCCATGGCCAGCTCGGGTTGGTTCTCCAGCCCGGAAACGGCAGGGCGGTTTCCAGGTCCACACGGTTTCGCCTCACGCTGAGTTGCCGCCCTCAAGCACTCCAAGGTCGCTCTTCAAACCTGCCGGCAAATCGGGCTGGGCTCGAGGGTGTTGAGAGGCTTAAACCAAAAGGTGGCGATGGAGCGTCCGTTCTGCAACGGCCAGGCTCAGGCCGGCGATACATGCAGCAATGGCTTACCGGCAGCCAGAGCATCAAAAACGTTGGTTTGTTCGTGTTGGCCATTGAACTGCGATCGATTGGGTTTACCACCTATACCTGCTCTGCGCTGGGTAGGTATTGGAGCGAACTTGTCCTGAGGCCCTAGGCGGCGACTGCGTTCCAGCTTCGGTCTCAGCACATAGGTGTTTGAGGCCGGCAGAAGTTCGCCTCCCTTGAGGCCCGAGAGGATCTCCGTGCGGCCTCCCTGTCTGCTTCCCAATCGCCACAGATAGAGCCTGGCCACACCCTTTTTCGTAGATAAAGACATGGGCTTGCGTTCAGGGTCTGAAAACAGCTCCTGAAGCACCGTGAGGCGAATGTCGGCGGCATTGACACAGGAAAAAGCCGTCACCCCCCCCGGGGGGGCCCCGGTTTTCCCCGGGGGGGGCCGGGGGGGGGCCGGGTGCGTGGGCGTTGATCGGCTGCGCCCCGCCAACGAGTTTGGCCACGATTAGCCCGCTGGCCGCCGCTGCCCACACTGGTGACCCGGGCCTGAATTCACGCGATTCCTGCTGTCAACACCGCAGCAGTTCCGCCGGACTTTGATGCTTTTTCACCAAGAATCGGTGTTTCACAACAAAGTGGAGGTTCCGTTGCGCCAGGATTACTGATTTCGGCACCACTTCGGCCGGCCTGCACGAAAACTACCAGGCAACCATCTTCACGGCCGTCACTTTGGCCTGTGATCGGCGCTCTTGAAAAGACATTTCCCGATGCATCTGGTGAGTCCGCAGTGGCTGGCCTTGGCGGCGGCGGCTCGAACCTCGGCATTGGCGCGCACGATCTCGATACGTTTGTTCTCTAAACTCCGCAGGGAGCATTAGCCTTTCTTCGGCAGTTGGCAGCATGCCGGCGATACTGCGTTCAACCAGCGTGGCCTGGCCCGCGATACTTCCAGTTCGGCGATAGATCATCGCCGCTTCAGGGCTGGACGGACCGCTGCAATCGGCTGCCCGCACGAACAGCATTCACCGGGCGCGACAAGCAGCCTTGGGGATTTCGACCAGCTACCGGCCACGCCCACCGGCGGAACTGCCACCTACTGCAGCTTCAAACGAACCTGAGATCGGGACGTTCGGCGCCACTTGCTTCGCTGCCGGCTCGATCAGCTCGATGCCGAAAAGCTGCGCAACTGGGCCTCGCTCATCTTCACGCCCTCCATCGGCTTGCCCTCCCTGACCTGGCTGGTATCGGTTTGGCTCGGGTTCGTGAGGGGTAGTGATCTGTGGGCTAGTGCCAGGAACAGCGGCCAAGGCCGAAAAGCCACGCCCAGGGCCAAGCCAGCCCACGGGCAGGCAGCATGGACAGACTGGAATTGACCGTTGCAGAATCGAGGAACTGGAGAACCCGTTCCGGCTTTTGCCTTGCTGGTCTTCTTCCCCGAGGGAGAATTCGGGTGTTCGTCATTGCTTAGCGACAAGAATCGCGGTGATACCGGTTTCTAAAGAAATGTTTCTTGAAGCGTCATCACGCCGGTGCACTCGGGTGGGCCGGCAGGCAACCAGCTACCGGAAGCGGGCATTAAAGAGCTCGGAGCACTAGCAGAGTGAGGCCGAGTAGAGGTTTGATCAACCCCCCGAGCCCACCCACAATCGCAGGGGTTTGGCAGGATTTCTCGTTTGCCTCCCCCCATGGCCCGAAGGCCAGGGCCAGGGCAAACATGCCAGAGCCCGAGCTCCAGGGCAGTCATCAGAATTGCATTGAGGACGCTCAAGACTGCCCGCGCGGATCACCTCGGCTTGAGCTCTTTCTCCTTGCGCATGACGGCGGTTGTAGTTTGTCGACCAGAAGCAGGCCATGCGAAACCGCTACCCCGAACAGGGTGATGAACCGATCAGCGAGGCCACCCAAAGCACCCGCCACTTCAGCAGGATGGCGCAAGGCCACCGACGAGGCCAGCGGCAGGTTGATGAGGGATGCGATCGTTGCGGGGAGTGATTGAACCGACATGAACATCAGGCCACCCACCGATCACCACAACTGCCAGCAGGGCTGTTAGGAGCACCAGTTGGCGGTGGCCCGCTCTCGGATTCGGAACTGTCCGCCATAAACGATCAGGTAGCCGCTGGGCAGAGTGCATGGTGGAATCGATCACTTCTGAATGTCTTTGACGACTGGGCCAAGCGGCCGTCCCACTGACGTTGGGACGACACCACGATCAACCTAGGAGACCATCCTCCCGGTTCACGATGTTGGCCCCCAGGCGTTTTGTCGACCCGGGCAATGCTTGGCCGATCGGAACTGTGACTCCCGAAGGTAGTAGCGAATTGGAAGGGAACGGATGCGTCGAGGTTTGTCGCGTGCTCCTGCTTTCACCGTCACGAGCACCTTCAGTGCAGGGAAACTCTTCCATTTCACCTGCCCTACCACCTTGCCGTGAGGGCAATCTCCAAGGCCTCAGAGAGGCTGATTGAACATTCAGACCAGCCACCGCTGCCGCTGGCGGCGAAGCGGATCTGCACCTGCTCGATAGGCGTTTGCGGCTCAAGGCTTGGCAGATCCACCACCCCCTCAACGGCCAATGGCGTCACCGCACCCTGCTCGCCGATCCTGCGCAGCTCGCCGAGAGATTCGGGGGCCGTAGATCTTGATGGCCGCATTCGCACTGCGCACACCCGAGAGCAACTTCAATCCATACGGTGGGAAGATAAAGCCACCGATGTTTGGGGCTACCCCAGGCAGCTTCAGGAAATGCTTCACGCAGCTGTCTGATCGCTCTCCTCACGGTGTTCATGGCCTGATCACTCAGCTCCACATTCCACATGAGCCAGATCACCCCAGCACCGTCCGGCATCACCGGGGGCCCGGGCCAACCCGCACCTGCACCACTCGAACAGGGGGTGGATCAGGGGTTGGAGAGTGCGAGGGCCGGCGCGGTTGGTCATCCCAGCGACACGGCCGGCGTGGGTAGAGCACCATCGAATTCAGCCAGGGACTTCTCGCGGAAACTCGGCAGAAAGAGACCCGCCCAAGGGCTGGGCAGGATGGGGAAGGCCCACCACGACGCGCCACCAGGGCAACGGAGAGCACCCGCTTGGGTGAAAACCAATGCGATCTCCAGCAGCGGCCGGTAGAAGCCGCCTCCGCCCGGGTTCCCAATCCAGGTGTTTCTCCGCTGGAAGCTGGCCCTGGCCAGGAGAAATCGCGCAGAGCGCAGGCGTGAGCGTGATCCGCCACCAGGGTGGAGGCCACGATTCGAGAACAGATAGGCCAGCCATCGGCGCGAAGATCCGTTCCTTTCCACCCCCGGACAGGCTGAAGATCGGCGCGAAGACCACCACGATGATCACGGTGGAGAGAATCAACCGGCTGGCGCACTTGCACCGACGTGTCAAACACCACCTGCAGGGGATTGCTGGGCCGACGGCGGCCTGGTTGCGGCGCAAGCCGCTGTAGCAGTTTCTCCATGTGTCGACAATTTGGCGTCGTCGAACCACCGAGCGATCGCCACCACAACCCACCGAGGGTCATGGTGTTGATCTTCCAGCCCGGAAGGCACGCATCAGCATCAAGCCGATCAACAAAGGAACAGGGGGATGGCACTTGAGGGTGATGGACGGCGGTACGCCAAGTTCATCAGGAAAACAGCACCCATCACCACCGAGACGATCACGATGCTTCGATCAGCGAACACTGGACGTTATTGATCGCTTGTATCAATGAAGCTGGGCCTGAGCGGAAGGTTTGCGCTTGGACCTGAATGTCACTCGGCAGGGTCTGGGCTGAGGGGCGGCGATTCGCTCCTCCACCTCACGGGTGACCTTGGGAGTGGTCGATGTTCGGCTGTTTGTTGATTCATCAGCACTAAACCGCGGGCTTGCCGTTTGAAGCTGCCGGGTCTCCGCGCTTGAGAAGGGCCGGGGCACGCCGTTACCTCGGCCACAGCCGTTCAAGGTGGCACGCTTCTGCCTGTCTGGTCAAACAACACCGCGCTTCGACAGCATCCTTGCTAATCGGTGGCCTGGGCCGAACGGTCGGATCAGCCTTTTCCTGGCCTCCGCCGGACGAGGAAACCGCCGTGGGTTGATGGCGCTGGCGCCAGCCACACCAATCAGGCAACGGCCTGCAGCGAACTGGTCGACGCTGCAGCTTCCTCTGGATCAATCAGCACTTTGTTTGCTGGGGCTCATCGCCGCCGTAAAAAGCTTGACCCTGGGGCCCACCCCTGGAAAATTGGACAGAAATTCTGGTTGCGAAAGGTCCTTGACTTACCAGGCGATGGAGCTTCCATCGGCGGGTGGGAGCCGTCCTCGCTGGACGGTGAAAGGCGTACTTGGCAGGATCGTGGCCGAGAAGGGGGAAAAGCAGGCGGAGAGATTTCCGGCTTTGGCCGGCGTTGCTGGGAAGTACGAGGGAGACTGCACCAAAGGCGCTCCGCCACGATTGACGGAGGGCCCGGTTGATATCGGCGTTGATCAAAGGACCACCTGCCACCATGAGCAGTCCGCCTGTGGAAGACGCAGCGCACCGTTTATCTCTCTCT
>Ga0163217_1024816_pt1 | contig 12294 bp, 5 predicted proteins | sample SynspAceP_FD_185933 | JGI IMG/M metagenome (GOLD analysis project Ga0163217, IMG submission 185933) | Saline lake microbial communities from Ace Lake in Antarctica - Synechococcus sp. Ace-P (PacBio error correction) | ecosystem: Environmental > Aquatic > Non-marine Saline and Alkaline > Saline ... | reverse complement strand
CCTTCAAATTGCCTTATTTATCAGCACTTGGTTGGCTGCTCAGTGTTGGTCGTTCTGAGCACTTTAATGTCGAGATGGCGGTTAGAGTATTGAAACAAAAAGCGTCAATTGATAGCGCAATACGAACTGCGCTCATGGGCTTAAGCTAGAGCGCAAACCTTGGTATTTTTCACTGGAAACAAAAACGATAGTACTTATACAGAAGAACACCACGCTTCCACCTGAGATGAGATATAAGAGAAAGGCAATAAAGGCAAAACAGAGGTAGCCATAGTCGCTTGGATCAACCGCACTACCCACCACAGTCGAAGTGATCACGCGCCTTTATTCCGATCCAGATTCTCGACGCTAGCAAGAGCCAAGTACTACAGGTTGAGCGCAATTGCCGCAGAGGATCCCACACGCCAGATAGGCATAGCGCAAGGACAGTGGACGAGCAAGCGGCTACCGCATCGAGGGCAAAAACCCCAGCACGCGCCGTCATATATTCAGCGCGGGAACAAAACTTAATCGCGGGAACTAACCGCCACACCAAAGGCTCCAGCCTATGAGTTGCAAGACCAAATTTGAGCACTTGCGGTTGCGTTTAATGTGGCTGGCAACTCATTCAGCGAACCTCAGGCGGACCTAAAAGGGCAAAAAGAACGCGGCGAGATATTATAGGCACATCGCCGCGCATTCAAGATTACGGTAGCAATGCCGCTCTGCCGTCTCTTTCTTATGAGGTTCTTTTCTCAGTTTTTCTTGCATCAACTCACTGCTGAACGTCATTTCCAGTCTAGACCTTGCCACACGTGTAAACACCGTTTTCACAGTCCTGGGGAATGAGTTAGATCAAAGTCCTTTAGCAATACCATAGTCGCCTTCACTGTGGAATGCCCATGCTGACAGTTTGCCGTTCGTGCCATACCCAGTCATGGATATGGTCGATGGCGGCGTCGCTGTGATGCTGCACTCGACAAGGCCCACCGTGCTATGATTTGCCGCGCCCACGCTGCTGACTGTTGGGATGAAATCCAGTACTAAGCCAGGTTTCATCACAAGATCTGTGGGTGGCGTTTCTTTGCCATCGGACCAGGAGTGTGATGAACTCTGGGTACTGAGTAGAGAATGTTACCCCAGATGATCAAAGCCTTTCAACGTCTGTGATTGTGCTTGCAGTCTTTTCAGCCACTGTGCAATCGCACGTTGTGGTCAAGGACGAGTCATCGCAGTGAACTGACCCTGCTTTAGGTCTGGCGCATTGCGGTTAGCGATCAAAGCTTGGTTTGGTGTTAGCAGGTTGCCACTACCAATACTTTACGTCCGGCTGGCGTGATCGTTGTTGCTTTTGCCTGTACAGAAGATTGCCGCGTTAGCTTCAGCGTCTTTACGCTTCATGCCCCGAGGCCACGAGACGCGCGCCTACCCAATAAGGCAGATGTCTGCATCTTTGAAATGTACTTCTGGCTTGTCAGATGCACGATGCCCTGAACCAATGGGATGCCACAGTCTTCTAGCTCCATTACCCGGCCTGCAAGCGCCTAGTGCTGGGGTGATTCCACATTGTAGAATTACAGGACTGTGTCTTACCAACATGTCGCAGAGGCGATACGAAAGAGCAATGAATAACTAATTTGGCCGCTGCACAGGGTTGACAGCAACTCGTACGGTGATTTTATAGCGGCTCTCTGAATCTTGATAAAGAAGGCGGGAGCTATAGCAAATTGTCTATCCTGATTTCTATGCGCCAACTACCTGTAGGAGCGGGCCCGCCGCGAAGGGTGGTTTATCTATCTAAGGCAGTTCCACACTATTTAGATCGATGCCGCAGCATCTGGGATCAATGCCCATTCACGAGATCAATGCCACATTTCACTTCGCTTGCAGGGCAAGCTCCTACAGTCAGATACCTGTGTACTTGCATTGGGGGCACCACCTGTAGGAGCGGGCCTGCGCGAAGGGGTGGGTTTATCTATCTAGAGAGATTCCACACCAATTTAGGTCACTGCCGCAGCCATCTGGGATCATGCACATTCAACCGAGTCAATTGCCACATTCCACCTTCGCTTGCAGGCAAGCTCTACCGTCAGATACTTTTGTACCTGCATTTGGAGCACCACCTGTAGGAGCGGCCCCGCCGCGAAGGGATCGAATTTGCTCTGAACTAGGACAAAACATCGCATCCCCATAAACAAAGAACCATATTTCTGCCTAAACAGCCTCATCGTAGGCCGCTCTATCGCGTTCTCTACTTGCAAACGCACTGCCAACATCATCAGCGTCGATTCGGAAGATTGGAATTGACGTCACATCGCATCACCACTGAAACTCATGCCGGATAGATAAAGATGTCGGTTTCACCCGTATACGGGCGCTATCAAGGCCTGTCGACGCCTGGTTTTTGCGCTGCACTTTCTAGCGTCGCTTCACGACGTCGTGCCAACCGGCAATCACGCGCCCGCCCGCTCTTTACAGGCACGAAACTTGTGCACATACCTGCTCGATATTTCGATCGCTCGCTGTGCATGTCGTGTTCTAGAATTTACTCACCCGCACCGGGCTGGAAGGTGCCGAACGACAGCAGCGTTCAATAGGCCATATCAGCCAAGCGCCTTATTTACTCTCCACAACGCCTATATTCAAAATGCAGCCCGCGTGGGCAGCCGCCCACCGCGCCTGCTTCTCGTATACACGTTTGTAGCGCTCTCTGTCGGGCCAACCTTCATTCTGCCATCTTTATATAGGGAGGCATGGAAATATGTCACCGAATAGCTCCAGGCATCGGTTAGCGGTGCGTGGGATATCACAAGCGGAATGATTTTGAAGACTCCCTTCTCTACCCACTACCTCGGCAGTTCAATACCGAACCCTGCGGCCCTCCAAATCGCAATTGCGACCCTGGTTACAGGAGACTTACTGCCCGTATTTGCTGCAGTGACTTCGCGATCGTTCCAGGTTCGCGCTCGTCCCATTACCTCGATCTTGCCGCACTGGCCTTTGCCCAAACAACGCGCAGAGACACTCGGGTATCATTGCAATACCAATAGACTCATTCAGGGCGAGAAGGTAATAAGGTCGGAGGAAATGCTCGTGAGTATCTCCGTTGCGAGGTCATGCTCAGTAGGCGACTTGCCGTTCTTGCTCTGGAGGAAAATGCGCGATTAGCTTCATCGGGGAGCTCTAGGGAGGAAATCGATAATTGCAATTTGAAGGACACTAGCCCTCTTTGCTTTAGGGAAGGGCGAGAGTTTGCCCTACAGGCCCGTAAACCAAGTTTTTGAGATTGCACTCCGCCCATTGCGCCCAAGAAAATTGTTGTTATAATGCCCACCTTCCAATGCCGGGGTGGGCGATTGGTGACGCGCCGGATTCAAAATTCCGGTTCTTGTGAGAGAGTGCCGTTCAAGTCCGGCTCCGGTACCCAAATCTTGGAGTTCCAAGATTCAGAATTCAGCAACACTCAAACCTGCTCGGACCAAATCAAAAAAACACACTGCCTGTAGTAGCTTGCCTTGCAAAGCGAACTGCCCATGGTTGGCACTTCAACTATTATCTCCGTTTGTAAACCTCCCATATTGAGCACTTCATAGCAATATCGCAAAAAGCAAAGCAAAATAGGCGACTTGACCGATAGCTTAGTGACTTTGCCCTTGCATCATAAGGCGTAGAGCATAAACTGCCGCCCGATTCGCGGGAATGGCAGCAATTTACGTGCAATCAAACACACGAATTGCACAACCGAAATTACACTCACAAGGGGAAGTATGAAAAAATACTATTCATGGGACTATGGTTATTGCTCTTCAGCGCTGCTCTAGCATAATTAGCAAATTGAGTACGCTGTGCCAATGCCAGCAACCAGCCGCATCACATTACAACAGTAGTTTAACGAGCAGGACGCCGGTACACAGCGGTAAGTGGACTCCCGCAACAGTTACACTTAAATGTCGTGTGGGGTTTATTTTAAGTTGAATCTTACCCTTCATTCAAAAGACGGGACATCAGACAAACCATTCTCACTTGAACAGCTCGATAGACGGATGATATTTCGGCACATTTGCTTGGTGGCTTCATGGCATGCTGATGGTTGATCCGGCACAGGCGTATGTACACAACCTCCCGAACGAATAGATGTTTCATTAGATCCGCGATTGCGCGACAGCTCAAGAACAATTAAACAATCGCTGCATTTGATAGGATTTCAGAGATGAAAAAACCAATTGATCCCAAATCAATTAGAATAGGCAATTCTTCTACGCACTAGCTAGCCATAGCACTCTAAGATCTATTCCTATAGCTAGTATCGTTTGAGTATTCGCCATAACAAAGGACCGACAATAATAACCAAGGGCTAGCAACACCCCTTTATCTATGCGATATGTGAAATCGGCGATGCAGCTATGAATGACGAATATATAAAAATGGAAAACGAGTCGCTGTTGCGCTTGCCTTGTTGGATGCTTGCAGTATCGGTATTTTTCTCTTCCTTTATGTTTTCTATCGCAGCGATGTCTTCGTTGACAGTACTGAAGATCCTCGATTGCTTTTTCTTTAGTCATCCCTGTCACGTGGTTTCTCGCTGGCAGCTATTTGACGAAGAGATTGGATATCGGAAATACCCGAACCCCATACGGGTTTGGATATTATTGGAACCGCCACAGGCCTACCTTTAGCTATACTATTTCAGCTCAGTATCCTCTTGTACTTTACGGTTGTAGGCCCTTTCTTTCTATTAATTTCTGGCACCTGAAACGTGCACCAAAACTAGTATGTAGGCTTCAAAAATAGTAGTTAACTTCACCGAGAAGCGCTCAATGCTCGCTCAGGCACAAGGATTGTTGTGTGCTGTTTGATGACTGCAGAGGTTTGCGCAGGTGGCTTAGGCACATCCAGATCCAAGATGCGCGCCAGGGGTTCCAGCGCACTTACAAGGTCCTATTTTCAAAAGCCACCTCTAAGTGTTTTTTCTAAACTGCTTATTGGAAAGTCAGAAGGATTGAACAAGCCGGCTGATTTTTCAATGACACGGTCATACGATTCCAAGCCCAAGGTTTCTTAGCTGGTAATCGCAAAGGCAAAGGACACTCAAAGTAGGAGCTGGCCGCAGATCGCGATCACCTGGTAAGTGAGCCGCATATTCTCATAAATTGTGGAAGCGTCCATACCAGTTATCGCCCAGCAAGTCACGGGTTAGCTTTCGCGTTACCTCGGTCTCACGGGTTCGTCAGCTAAATAGACACCACGCCCAGAATAGATCACACTTCCAGGACAGTTAGGACGAAGATGACAATCGCTTTCTTGCAGGACAACTTAGCCTCATAGGCTTTTGCTCTCATCCAGAACACGATACCTGGGGCACCTTAGAGCCTTGCGCCCCTTTGGCGCCTTTTTGCCGTGTAGCCCCTTGGCCCGTTGCTCACAGCTAGCGCCAGTAAGTATAGCGCCCAGTTGCTTCCCTGGGGACCTGTTTCCCGGGCGCGCCAGTAGCCCGGGAGCCCTCATGGACCAAGTGTTCCTTGTTTTGGACAGGCAACACCAGTATAAGACTATTGGCCCGTCAACCCCACTCGGGCAAACAGCGCCATCGAAACCCTGTAGCCACGCTCCCCAACTGGCTCCAGTGAGCCCTTTCTGGCCATCCATTCCGCGACTTGGGGCCCAATCTCCCAGGCCCACACTGCGCAGCCAGTCTCAACAATAGGCCAGTCGCACCTAAAGGCCTTGCGACCCTGAGGCCCGCGATACCTTGCAAACCCTGTTCGCCTTTGCAATCCTTTTGTGGCCCCCTTAAGCTATTTGCACCCCTGCGCCCTAGCAGGTCCCTGCGAGCCCTTGTTCACCAACAGACCCTGCTACATTGAACGCCATTTAAGACACACGGAAACTTGCATTCCACTTTACTTATTTCGCTCTTACATTCTTTTGTCGCTTTACCGCTGTTTGTTATTGGTTTGTCCGACCTCCAATAACGAAAACCCCGCATAACTACCGGCTGTCTAAGGTATATCGAGGGCAACAATCACTAAATCCGAAGCGGCATCTCCGCTACAATTTCTGGTTGGCTGCGATTCACTCACAAGAGTGGGACCCGTCGCTCCAGTACCTACCGCAGGTTCTTTTTCGAATCACATAATTTTGAGCGGACTAAATTAAACAGTCACTCTTCCGTGAACAACAATGCTTCTTCTGATGAAGTTCAGTTTTGCCTGGCCGCAAGAGAAAAACAGCGCCAAGCTCAGTAAGAAGTATTTCTATTGGGTATCTCATTTGGCCTAACCCTGGAGCGTCATGAGACGATAGGAACAACGAAGCGATCCGAGTTAGCGTAGGTGTGACTAATTCTTTTAGCTACCATGTCACGCTCGCTTCCAGGATGAGCTTTTCGTTGCGATGTTATGCTGTCAGCGTTTGTGTAAACACCTCCACATGATAATTTATTTGCCTGAAGAATCACAAATTAAGCTCGGAATAGTTGCAGTATGGCGTGGTCCCAAACAAGATTTAACTCCTGAAACATTCTAATTCAGATTGTTCTGCGAGACCAGTTAGCGAACCTGTTTGGCCCGTAACACTTTGGCGCCTTGTAGCACCCTGGGGCACGGTGGCGCGAACTCCTGCGCCCTACAGCACCTTCCGTCCCGGCTAAACAGCAGCACCTTTGCGCCCTTTCTCCCCGTTTGCCCGGCAGGCCTGATTGCAGCAACCCAATCGGACCTTGCGCACCTTCGTGCACCTTGTGCACTTGCAGGACTTTGCGGGCCAACTGCGCCTACATCTCCGATCTATAAACTCTCGGCCCTTTCGCTCCATCCACCCCAACTTCGCGGGCTCACCTCCGCCCAGGCTCACCTTGCAGGCCAATATTGCCTACAGCCCTTGGCTCCCCCTGTAGCTTCTATACTGAGCTTACCTTGTGGTCCATCGCCCGATAAGGCCACAGCTCACCACAGGACCTTGAAGCCCCTCCTCTCCCTGCCGGGCCCTTTGCTACCGACTTGCCCCAAGGGCCTTGCTCCCCATTAAACACTTCAGCACCAACGGCGCCAACAGTGACGAAGAAGTCGATTCGATCTTTCTTCCTTTGCTGCTTCTTCGACGCACTTGCACGCTATAACTTCCGCAATTCATATCAAGACGGTGGTTCGTCACGATATCATCTTGTAAAATCATTCTCGACATCCTTCCACACACTGGGAACTAGGATAGAGGCTGTCGTCCCCAAAGCGAATAACGGGTGCGTAACACACAGGTCCTCCCAACGAGGAATTAGAATCGCACCGAGATATAGGCCTCTTTGAGCGGAACTTTCTTTTGGCCGCAACAGCACCTGCAGTGCAAATAAAAGGCAGTCAGTATGCTGTCGAGGCAATTACAAGTACGAGTGCATTTTAGACCTCTTTGAAACAGTGAATTCTTGTTTTGAGGAGGTAACGCAAGGCGCTAGGAGCGCGTCAGGTAAATCTTATTTTGCTTGTTCAGTTTAGGGAAACTAGGGAAGGGACGCTCAGTAACTTCATTGTCTTTCGAGCAAACCGACTTCGCGGGCAAACTGATTAGTTCGCCACGCTTGCTTTGCAAAATCAAGTTATATTCATCAAGGCGACTAACGTTGCGTAATCAATGGGTTTTGAAGACACATTGAGCACAGTCGCAATCGACGGGCTGGACTGCCTTGAATGATAAGCGTCAACACTCGCGCTCGCGCGCTGTTAGTAGATCGGACATTGTCTGTCCGGATAAATCGGCAACGCAGCTAAATAGAAACAGTTTTTTTTGGAGACGGCCTCCAAGGCTTGACCCAATCGTCACACTGCCTGGCTATTGGCCACAACAGAACAGCGCCAAGTGACTTTGCTCGTGGAAGGATCGCACTGCACTACGCTCGGTTGAGTAATATTACCCTGGGTTGGTTTCTCCATGCACTGAGCGCTTTGAGAAAATCAGCCGGTACCGTTCTTGCAGTAGATTGATCTAGAATCACGAGATCTCGCGTGCGTTGATTCGAGTGTTTCCCTTGCAGAAGGCGATTGCCTGATCCACCTCGATAAGCAACCTCAATATCCGGCCATGCTATTGAGCAAGTAGTTTAAGCCATTTACGTAGATTTTCATGATCACGGCAAATGGGCTGCATGCGCAATGTTTTTTATTTTGATCCTTACATATCGAGACGCAATGCAATACAACAAGTGCTCTGCCGATTCAGTTTTATTGAATCTAGCCCAAAGATTTTCTGTACAAAGCGCTGACACGAGTGCCGATGCCCAGGACCGGGTGCTCCGATGTATAGCGTTGCTTGATCTAGTCCACCGCCGTTGGTCGATTGATCAAACTCTACCGCAACTACGCGTCGCTAAGCCTAGCACACCTTAGTCGCATGAGAATTGGCGCAGCGCATCTAGACAGACAATTCCACCACTCGCTTTAGTGCAAAACCGCAGGCTTTCTTGGGATGAGCTGCGCACGTGGAATCAGTTTCCGGATTGTCGGCCTCATTAGCCATGCGCGTTAAACTCTTCACACAATTGCTGCAGTGAGCTGTCAAAGTGCTGATAGTCGGCTTTACAGACTCCGTCTCTTTTCACTAATAGTGCTAAGCGGCACCTCCATGTGATCGAGAGTTCGATTAAAATCTCTCGCTAGCTTATCTTTCTTGCTGACGTAGCTTGTGCAACAGCGCAACGTAAAGAGTTGAATGGCTGGCGAATACGTGATTTGTGCGCGCAACTCTAATGCCTTATTGGCTAACTCGCGCTCTGCTCGCTCGGCTCTTCTTCTAGCTTGGACTCTATTCCAGAAGCCTCAACAAAGACGTTTCTCCGTCACAACAATCGCTCCTTTGCGTGAACTTCTTACCTATATCGGAGAGAAATTAAGCAATGCGAAAGACCATATGAGATCAGGTTAGCTTCGAATCAATATGCTCAGTTTAAGCACTTCGATTGCTGAATGGGGCAAGCGCATATACCAAGATTAGAAGACCGCTATAAACGACGGCGCCGGCCAGCCCATAAAGAACACCAGCCAAGCACAAAGTACAAGCGGGTTTGTGTCCACGGACTAAGAACGCGAATTACCCGCGCCACAATGACAACACCCCCTGCCGCCAAAGATGACAGCCCTAGTTGATTAGAGCACGCGCGCTTCCAGCCGGGAGTCAATTAGTAACAAACACGGCAGAGACCACAGGCGTTTCCCAAGACCTTGTAAAACAGCGGTAAGCGCGGCTTTGCGTAGCTCTAAAGATAATGCAAAACAAAGCGGCCAGCATTATTAGTGCTATGCCTACTTTGCGTGGCGTGGCATCTCCACACGGCGGACTGTTTAGGCACAGATACTAAGGCAAAGGCCTTTCGTTGAGAACAACGGAACAGCAAGATGGAGGTTTTCATCAGAGCATACAATAGTTGTTCCAACGCTTAACAGTCACAATGAAGAGGATTGATTAGTAAGGCTGATTAAAACGCCGGAGAAAACCGCAAAGGACGTTGCGTTTCCCTACTTTCTACCGAACCATCGCCAGTGCTAAGCTCAACGCAATGGAAAGCGCCCCGACCTGCGCCACACGGCAGCAATAACGTTTGCCTTCCGGGCTGCCAAGGACTAGAGGCACGACGATCTTTTGCTGCAGCACTCCCCGAGCGGAAAAAACCGGAATTTTCGTCATTGTGAATTATTCGTATTGGGCAAGCTCAGAACTATTTCATAGATCTCCAAGCGGGGGCATATATTTTACATTGGATCTAACACCAACGACTGGGTTTTGCGGGCTATCATTGCAGGGTTGTTGATTCAAAAGCCACACTTGATCGAGGTATATCCAAAATATTTTCAACTTGGCGGCAGTGCCTGAAAGCGCGCGAATACGCCCAGACTAACTTGCATCCACCGCACTGTTATCGGTCTCAAACCATAGGTGTAACGGCGCAAGTTCGTCGCTTCGTTCACGTCTGCGACATTGGAGAGTATGCTGATCTGCGGCCCATACAGCCGTTACTCATCCCTAGCTCAAGCGCTAGAACAAAGCCCAAAAGTTTAATGGCCACACGGACATATTTTTTTGTTAAGAGCATAGAGCTGGAATCGTTTGTTATTGTTTTAATTAGAAAATAAAAATGGTTTTAGTAGCAGTAAACTACCAATGATTATCAGCACGATGGGACAAGTATATGAGGAACTCACAAGCTTCAGGCGTGCTTTTCAAAAACTCAATAAAAGTATGAGATGCCGTTTTGACCAGGGCGGTGTTGGCGGTAGAACCACGATGCCATCTGACGCGGACTGCTCTGGTCAATAAAATTGCAAGTACCTCAATCAGTTCCCGTTTCTTTAACTACTTCACCATCATAAAGTTTTGAGATCAGTTGCTATGCCGTGGCGCCACAACAGCGCAGCGGTGTTTCCCCGCTAAGCTGGCAGCGATCGATGGGCTTATCGCCCAGCGGTTTCTAATAAGAGGCCAACGGAGTTCAGAGAGCTGCCTCGCGAGGGAAACGGATTCAGCTGGTGTGTGCCTGCAGTTACATTATGGGACGTGTTGGCGTTGCCTAAGAGTTGACGGCGTAATCGTGGCTAGCCCACCGACCGCATTTCGGGCTACGGCCCCAGTTTTAATGGCATGCAGGTTGCGAATCATTCGAGTTTGGCCAATGCCGGATAGCCACATCGGTCGTTTGCTCAATTCAAGTCGTTTAAACTATCGGTTCGGACACCAAGCTTCCATTTTGTTACTAGCGGATAATGTGCTGCCGAACTCGGTCATTAAAAGGTACTACTTGGATGAGCATTAAAGGCTAAGCGGCATCCACCGAAGCCAACCAGACGGCGCCACGTTGCGCAAATTGCCCAGGGTTTCCTATCCGCCGCTCTAAGTGCTCTAAGCCTCGCGCACCTGACGCACAAAGATCCACACACCCTCAGTGGGCATCACTTTTCGCTGGTGCGGTTGAAACAGGCTTCCGGTATCGCAGGCCGGTGCTCCAAACGTTGAATGCACGGCTAACTTTAGCAACCGACGGTTGGTTGGAGCAACTTCGCGCTGCCGAGGAAACCGCGAAGATCGAACACTGCCAGCAGGCATGAGCAGATCGTCAGTTTATAGATATAATTTGTATAAAGTGTATTTATTAATAGTGTTTTATCTTATTGAAGACTGTTTTTACAGCAACAATATCTTCCCCTGGTCATACTTCACGCAAAATCAAAGTTAGGAGTTATGTGCATGCTTAGACTTTTATGGGGCAACTCACCCTGAGTTTGGGCATTCGCAATAGGGAAACCACCGGAGTTTGTAATCGTCGGAATTGGTGCCCACCATCGCCCAAGATCTGGGTGTCACCCTACATCAGGCTGGACTGTTAGTGAGCCTCTATGGGCCGCGGAGTCGCTATTGGCGCTCAGTACTGACAAGGCTTTAACCGGGCCGCTAGGCCACGTAACAACAACAGATATGGTTAGAGTTTGATGGCGCTGTTTTGTGCGTTTGGCATCTCTTGCGTGGCAGGCACCCTAGTTACGGAAAGCCCTTTAAATCGTCGCTAGAAGTCCTTACGGTTTAGCCCATGGCGTCTTCTTTCGCTAATCGGCTCAAACATTGAGCCACAAGTCTGAGTAAGCAAAAGAAACAAAAGAGGCCAAGTTTGCCCATCGCATTCATGTTTTTACAGGAGACTTACTGTTGGCCTTGGTAAAACGGTTGTTTCCTCTGGAACAGATTGATTGGCAAGGCATTTTGGTTGGGCGCGCCATTTTTTGTTTGTACTTCTGCGCGTGCGGAGGCTTAAATCGCGTTTATTGGAAGCGCACTATTATCCCTTTTAAAAACCTTCAAAAACCAGTCTGCTCGCACAAAAAACACACTTTGCGCGCAGCAATATTACCAGGTTTATTATTAATGGAACCACGCCCTGTTTGTTAGTCTTTACCTCATTCACCCGCGCATGGCTTTACGGTCGGTAACCTTTTAACGGCCTATTACCTAACCTCCTGCCCCAATTCTGCGAAAACAGGTAAGGCGGCCCTTAGCCCTACGCCATTTAAAGCGGCTTGTGTTGAGTTGGTACTATGGCGGCCCGTCTTGGCGGTTTCGGCCAATATTCTGGAGGTGGCAAGCCTCGCTGGACTGCCCAAGGCCAGTAAAAAAAGCCCTAAGACATAATTTTTAGCCGCGCCTTTAAACACGCGTCGGTGGTTTATTATGGAACTTTCCACCCTTATTACGGCAAGCCAACAATATATGGCAGGTTCCTTAACGATACTAGTTGTGGGGTTGGTTTCGCCTTACGCAAGTGCCAGGCCTTGCAGGATCTCTCTC
>Ga0163217_1016874_pt1 | contig 12295 bp, 10 predicted proteins | sample SynspAceP_FD_185933 | JGI IMG/M metagenome (GOLD analysis project Ga0163217, IMG submission 185933) | Saline lake microbial communities from Ace Lake in Antarctica - Synechococcus sp. Ace-P (PacBio error correction) | ecosystem: Environmental > Aquatic > Non-marine Saline and Alkaline > Saline ... | reverse complement strand
CTCGAATAAATTGATCTGGTTAGTCTGGCCCTGTACCAAAATGACTGAAGCGAATAACCTACCAACGGATCAAGAGTCTCTTGTTGTTAAGTCTATTGAAGAGGTCACAAGATTTGTGGGAATCAGATATGGTCTCACTGGTGTAAGGATTTTTAGTTGTTTGGGAAAGGTATTAAAATCCGAATACGAATTTTTAACAGGCAATACAAGGCGTAAGTTTTTTCCCCTCCGTAATTGATAGGCCAGATTCTCTGTCATGGCAATTAAGGGATCCCACGTAGTTTAAATGACATTCTTGGTATCCTTGTCAAAGTACGTTCCGCTGGAATGTGATTTTACGGTTCGGAAAAGGGATAACAGGGTAATTTTGTTCTATGACCATTGGCCCGCTCCAAAATTTACGCCTCTCCGTTTGGCACCCAATAAACCCGATGCATCATAGCCATGGGCCATTTTCTTGAATGGTTTTTATTTGTCGTAACCCTAAATTTCCAGGAGAGTCTGATAGGTTTTGTCACCCACCAATAGAGTATTTTTTAATAGATAAGGCCGCTTAAAAAATCAGCTTCTCGTACCCTAAATCTATCCTTAATTCATTATTGGGCTTGCTTTCATTGGTTGGCTACTTTGGCATTACCACCTATTTCGCCGATAGACCAAAGGAAATGGGAAGTCCGGTTTCTTTAATAATTTTTATGGCGTAGCTCGGTAGAATATTGGATGGCAGGCCATAAAAAACCGGTCCATCTTCCGGTTAGATCGGCGCGTAAAAATTCATCGATACTGGATTTTTCGAATTTAGAGGTTACGTGTTTCTTTTAATAATATCCGGTTACGAATATCGGAATTGCTGCTGTAGTTTCCTGCATTCCCTTTTATGACAATAAGCCTTCTGGGACAAAGTTCCATTGGCCATTTTCATAGCATGCCGGGAATGTACTTCCAAAACACTTGGTTTCCGTAGCTGCATGCTGCACCACCCCCTGTCGCTAACGCCACCAACCAGTATAGGCCTATGCTCCCAATTTACTGTCTTTGAAGTCGCTCTACGGATTACAAAAAAAAGTATCCAAATCAGATGTAGTATTTGTTGTTCATTGCACACCAAAAAAAGGATTGCTAAATTATGGAATATATTCCCATTAATTAGGATTAATATCAGATATATTTATTTTAAAAAAAGTTAACTTTATCCCTTAGGTCAACATCATAAAATGAGACCCCAAATTAAGTTGTTCAGTTTCTAGGGCGGAAACTAACATAACCAATCAAAAAAAAATAAGAAGGATCGGTATAAAGTTGAAAGTGTACAAAAACCACAATGATTTTGATGGCAAAAAATGCTATTCAAAGGGTGTATAGCATAATCGAGGAAAAAAGGCAAGGAAAAAAAGCAAAGGAAAACTAAGAGCAACAACAACTTTAGTTTATTTGGAAACTTCAAACCATCACTTTTATTCCTACCAACATCCTTTAAATACTGCATAACTTTCATCTTAATGCATTCGTCTTTTTTAATCCAGCAAATCCGGTAGACAATCTAAATATGAAAGCGTACAAACTACAGCAAACATAGCTATTTACTTGAACCCATAAGAAGCTTGAATAGTTCTAACAATGATGTTACTAGGTTCTTAAACCTTCGGCATAAATTTCTTTTTAACGAAGTAAATAATGTTTCATCCTTTTTGTTTAATGTTATAGGGCAAAAATATCCGAACAGTCTTGCGCTTAAATTGAGAAAGTTTAGTTGTTAAAAGGGAATAAAAAAGGTCCCAAAAAACCAGCTTTAGAAAAATTTTGCTCGGATGTTATGGGTTATTTTACCAAAGGATTAAACCGGCAATTGGGCCCCCTTGAAATGCAGAGGTATTTCAAGGGTGTTAATGGCGGTCTTTAAGGAGGGTATGGTCATAAGAGGCCTGAAAATAATTTGGACTTGGGAAAGATTGGTCCAAGGGACACGTTTCTCTGGAACAAGCAAGGTTATGCTTATTACAGAAATCTTTCTTGTATTGCTTTATCCAGAATTTAGACGGCGTCTAAAAAACTTGTGTTTAACTAGGATATCTTTCCAAGAAGGTATGAGGTTGTATTTTAAGTTAATATGAGGGCTATTGCACCTATGGCATTTAATCTTGTACTAGTGTTTTACGCATTAATCCTTCTTTGTTGCCACCGAGGCGACAAGAACACCATTTCTGTCAAAAATTACTTCCTCTGGAAAAAAACCTCTTTGAATTAGAAGCACTGGGGACTTGTCCATGGTAAATACAAAGCCATTCCCTTCTAGTTCTTCACGATGGGGTAGGGAATCTTTAACAAACATTAAATTATTATATAGGTCGATTAATTCCTGGTTGCTGGGAAGTTTGGACTTTTTATTGCCTTAGAAGTATTTATGCCTATAATTATGGGTACTAGGAAATTATTCGCTTCCAGAGAATTCTTTTCTTAGGCAATGATGAAAAGGGAATAGTCCTACCTTTATTTAAAAAATAATAACTTTCTATATGCAATTAAGATAATGGACTTGGTTAAATGGATAAAAAATCGCTATGAATTTCGTAACCGAGTTATTTTCCTTAATAAGAGTATAGCAAAATAGAGGCCAATGATAAGGAAAAAGCAAAGGAACACAAAAAAAACAATAATTTCGTGTTAATTGAATCGTCCATGCCTCACTTTTTTCTATCAAAAATTCTTTGCCAACTGCATACCTTTTTATACTACTGTATTTCGTCCTTTGTTTAATCCCAAGCAAATCCCGGATAAACCAATCTTAAAAATGAAAGCGATTACAATACTACGGAAACATGGCTACACTGAACCACATAAAGCTTTAAAATAATTTCTAAACTATAACGTTTCCTACCGTTCTAAAACCCTTCGGCATAAATTTCTTTAAGGAGTAAATAACTGTTTTCATATTTTTTGTTTAATGTTTATATGGCAAATGGTCAAACAGTCATGGCTAAATGGGAATTTAGTTTTGTTAAAGGAATAAAACGAGTTCAAAAACGAGTAGAAAATTTTGCCAAGGATGTATGTAGCATTATATTAATGATAAACTGCAACTAAGCATATTGCCCTTGAAAGCTATTTCAAGGGTTATATATAAACAATTAAGAAGGGCAATTTGGTATGTATAAAGCTTATGTAGTCAAAAAACGTTTTGGTCCAAGAACCACCTCTAGGAACAAGTTAAGGGTGTGTTTCTACAGAAATCTTTTTTTGTATTGCCTTTATTCAGAATTAGACGACCTAAAAAATGGTCAATGCCCAATTGTTGGATGTAAATTGGAAAAGATAGAGAAAAATAGTCATATATATAGAATTCCTGCTCTGTTCATTTTTTGCATCGGCCAAAAAAACGAACCAAAATTCCCGTAACTACCTTTAGTTTTGAATTATTTTTTTTAAATCTAAAAAAAGTCATTAATTTGAAACCGTCAGCGATCCAAGCGAATTTAGCCTTAGTCTCATAGAACTATCCCGTATTTTGGGAACTGACAGGTTTAAAGAACCAAAACCTGTATAAGATATCAGTCTCGACCTTTTGAAGGTTTCTTAGGTAAAGAGTTCTTTAATATTAAAAACTTAAACCCAAAGCTATGAAATCCAAGTCATTATAGGAATCGATGTAGCAATTTCATTGATATCTGTTTGATCACCGAAGGAGGGCGAAATTAAAGAAAAAAAAAATTTTAAGGCCAAAACAACACCGTTGGGCATCTAAAAAAGTTGTTCAAGCTAGATCGACCCAAGATGTGGATGTTGAAGAAACCCCTGGTCTGTGCCGAATACCACGCATTACCTTTCGAACATATTTAAAAAAGCTATTGCCATTGACAATGGGGTTGGCACTGTTGCGTTGGAAAAGCGGTGCGAGATAAAGTTGCGCTCTGGGGTCCAAAGGTTGTTAAAAATCGGATATAAATCGGACGCGCAGCGGATAGCGAGTACGCTAGAGGCACTCTGACAAGGCCTCCTTCAGACTTGGAGGATGAAGTCATTTCGGAGAGCAAATATTAGTGATCCGAAAGAAAAACTCTATGTTGGTTGAAAGGGCAAGACAGGACACAGTTTTAAAGCGGACCTCGGGAGTTTTGTTGAAAAGTCTATTTTTAAAGAGAGGAGCAAGCGGCTCAAAGACACGTCGCCCTACTGACCAAGTCGAAGAAGAGATCGACCGGACAATTTAAAAGAAATTTGTTCAGTACAGAATACTATTGCACACCAAAGCAGATCCTTACCTCTATTCCAGGTGATGTCCGTGTGGGGGACAAGTGGCTCTAACATACGCATTTGTGGCCACAAAATGGATTTACAAAGCTTCAAAAATGGGAGGAAATTGCCTGCCACGTCGGTGTAGCCCCCTTTTCCTTTCCATTTTCAGGAAACACAAGTCACAAGATCAAGGAAACAAAAGTATTCCCCACAGGGCCAATAAATTAGCTTAAGAACCCTCTTCCATTATGCCGCTCTGTCCCCAATAATAAATGAAGGGAGTCTCCAGTGATTATTTTAAAAGAAAAGTAGCTGAGGGGAAAAAATAAATGACGGTATCCAATGCGGTACGGGCCAAAAATAATCAACAGGATCTTTACTTTGATCAAAGAAAACAGAAAATATGAAAAAAACTAAAATTTACCCTTGGTCAATCCATAAGAATAATCTGGGAGCTAGGCTGATTTTAAATTTCTTTAAATCCACGCACTTTCTACAGCCGCACCGTCCAGGCCCTTTCACTAAAGGTGAAAATGCTCTTTGGACGGTCCCACCTAGACCAATTGTGGAAACTACTTGATTTAAGACGAAATTGAAAATAGGCCGGTTCCTTTGTTTCTTTCAACCTACTTAGTTCAGATAAATCATTGACCGGCCTTGAACATTGTGCTACATAGTTTATGGTTTGCCTTGGTCTTCTTCTGTAGTGGAGATTGTCATGCCGTAAAGAATTGTTATTGAGGCTTGGAAATAATTAGGCCATGGCCAACGGTCCCATAAAATCCCAAGATTTTATGGACCACCTTAGCGAAGAAGGGTCTTTATCTTTTGTTTCGTTTTATTCATTGCCTGTTATTTTAGAATAAGAAGGTATTCAGAACCTCCGGCGTCGGTTTCATTGGAAAGCAAAAAATCGAAGATTCACGAAAAAAACAGAGAAAAGACAATTTAAAAACCACCTGAGTAAATGAAAGAATAATTATCAACTTAAGTTTTAATCAAGTTCTTTATGATAAACCAAACTAAACGATTTAAAAATGCGACAAAAATTATATCAATTCCAAATTTTTTGCAGAAAACACAAACCATTTTAATAAATGATTCTAAACTTGTCTATAATAGGATTCTTTCCTAGAAGGTATTGAGAGTATTTTGTATAAGTTAATATGAGGACTATTGCAATGAGCTATTTAATCATGTTCTAGTGTTACGCTATTATCCTTCTGGTGCCACCGAGGCGACAAGAACACCTTTCTGGTCAAAAATACTTCCTCTGGAAAAACCTTCTTTGAATTAGAAGCCACTGGGACTGTTCCATGGTATACAAAACCATTCGTCTTTATTTTAAAATTGCGGTGAAACCAAATTGGCTATGGTCTATACTGCATAAAAGTCTTCTCCCTTTCTAAGTATTCTTCACGATGGCGGTAGGGGAAAGCGGTCGTAAGTGTTGTAATCGAGGCATACGCCTCATGCTGTGAAGGGGCAAATCGGGCTTTTACCTTCCGTGAGGCACGGCATCCACATATGGTTTAAATGGTGGGCCGTTTTTTGCAAGCAGGGCCGTTAGGCGTTCTACCGGTTTAAATTCAAATACCTTGGATGGGTTAAGCTTTATAGATTATAGGAGTCGGATCCTGTTTTTTTTCCATTTCTCCATTTGCTCCAAGCTGTTCATTAATTTTTTCGGAGTAATTTAAATTTGGCATGGTAATCTGATGTTTCTTTACCCCTCTTCCCTCACTTTGAAAAGATGCCGCCATATAAAGATGGCCTACCGTTTTGTTTTGCTACCACCCTCACGCCGTCACGTAAAAACTACAGTCCGGTCCCTTAGCCGATCTACTTCATAGGTAATGGGTATGCTCAAATCGCCTCCCAAAATTTAAAATACCCGTGCATGGGGAATGGGCCATTTTTATCGTTCGGATACTGTTTGGCTAGGCCGCATTGTAAAGACTTGTCCCAATACCGTCCCCCAAAAGACTCGACCCAAGGGGCCTGGATATTTTGTTCCCACAAAGGTATTTTGTCGTTGATACGCTCCAGGTTAGTAATTGTATAATTCTTCTAAATTGCCCATTGAGATGTTATTGATTCAAAATTACTTTAAGTGGTTAGAGGAACTTTACAAAGGTATGTTTCCATGTTTTTTTCTTGGGCAAATTCACCACCTTATTTTCTAATAGGGCAAAAGCCTTTATTATTTTCTGCGGGATCTTTAGGAAGATGGACTTCATTCTATAAATCCTCTTTCCCGCTGCACTATAGGATTGGCAAACTTTTGGCATATTCCTCTCTTTTTCCTTAGCTTAGCTACCGGGTCATCTGAAGAGATGATTTTCTTTTCTAAAGCATGATCTCACTGGCTCTTTGGCGCCCATTACCGCAATTTTTTCGGCTCTTGGCCAGGCAAGTTGAGGTCTGCTCCAATATGTTTTGGAATTCATATAACATCATAGGTCCGCCGTAAGCTTTTCGGGTAATAACGGTGACTTTAGGTACAGTGGCCTCACTAAGGGGCATACAACAGCTTGGCTCCATTGGTTAATGAATTAACCGTTCATCCTGATCATACGGTTAAGAATCCAGGAACATCACACCAATACCAGAAGTGGAACATTTGAAACAATTCGCAGCAAGCGAGTAAATCGGGCTGCTTTTTGCTAACTGTTCACATCATTATAAAACACCGGCCAAACTCATGCTGATTGCAGCTACGCGATCCCAATACTTTTTCCGCCAAATCTTGCAAAGCCTAGACCTTATTATTTTCCGCATAGTTGTTTGTGGGACCTCAAAGAATGTGAGTCCTTCAATAATTTCATTGATAATATGACGCATGTCATACTGGCCTTGATTTGCATTCTTGGGAATAATTGTTTTCCAACCTTTTTCCCGAATCTCCTATTTAGGGAATAGGGAGTTGGTTGGGAACCTTCCTACACAATTCTGGGGGTTAAAAAACTAATGAGTTTCTTTATTTGAGCAAAGCATCCAAATCGTTTTCAGCGTAAAAATGGGTAACCCGATTGTGGTGAAGGGTCATTGCCCCGCCCAGTTCCTCAGAACTAAACCGTCTTCATAGTCCACCGTTTTTTACAACATTGAGGTCCGGGAACGAACATTTATAAACTCGAATTTTCCACCATCAAGGTAAAATCGGTTCATAAAGCTTGGGAGTTAAAACCGCTCCCCCTGCACCAGGGCCCCCATAATAGCAGATATTTGTGGATAAAACGCCAGAGGCCATTACATTCCTATGAAAGATATCTGCATATCCACCTAAGCGATCGGACCCCTTCCTGTTCCTGCGCCTCCACTATGTTCCAGTCCAATAATGGGCATCCTATTTTCATGGCCATATCCATTACCTTGCAAATTTTATTCGGCATGGGTTCTACGGGAAAGGGAAGGCTCGAATACGCGTAAATTCTTGGGCAAAAACGCAGACACTGTCTGCCGTTAATTTATTCATACGGTTACCACCCATCGCCATTAAAAAATTGTTTGCCCATACCAAAATCATTGGTTCATATGGTGACCAAGGCACCTTAACTCTTCAAACGAACCTTGTCCAACAAAAAATGAAATGCGCTCCCAGCGGGTAAAGCTTGCCCTTGTCATTGCTGGGTGTCAATACGTTTTTGGGGCCGCCACTAATTTTGCTGAGGGCAATTTTATCTTCGAGGATTTATTTTTTCCTTCATAAAGGCAATGTTTTGGCCGTTTTAAAATTGGGTACAATTTACTGCCTTATCGCTCTGTTCTTTTTTGTGGCCAATTGGAGTTTTCATGTTCAGAAGCTTTATTTTCATCCTTATTCTCCAGAAACAGTTTCATCCCACCATGGCTGCTAATTTTTACGTTCCGTCCATATTTGAGGCTTAGAATTCCGGCAGTGAAGTGATTCTTTGATTAAAATGGGTGTCGAAATTCCTGATGAAAAGGCCTCCATGTTCACAAACAAAACTTCCCAAAGGATAGGGTAGTGGAAATCCCCTTCTTTGATCTTAACTCCGGAAATTGCACGGATCATTAATTGAATGGCATTCCTCGCTATTTTTTACGTAGGTTATACTTGGCCAACATTGGGGTCGTAAATAAATGGAATGGTCATGCCTTCTCAAAACGTCATCTAGTTCTTATACTATGTCCCTGTGGGCGCTTATAGGTTTCCATATGTGCCCAGCTGGGTTAAAAAAAAATCATCTAAAGGATCCCAGCATAGACCTAACTTTCCAAGGCATACCTGTTATTTTAAATCTTCCTGCGAAAATGCAATTTTTCTTTTCTTGGCGGATTTTTTATTTGTTGTTCTACCAATCAATACCAGTAATTAATTCTTCTACCGGATGCTCTACCTGCAAAACGGGTATTCATTTCGTAGAAAATAAAATTTGTTTTCACTATCAATAGGAATTCACGGTTCCTGACACTTTACTAGTACAGCCTTGTTCTACCTCTTCCGGGCCCGCTTCTTCCCATGGCTGTTCTTATTTTCCTGGGTCAATATGGAAGATGAGCCTCTTTCACCAACCTTTTGATGTCTTCTTTGTATACTGCATCCCGTTTTCAAAAAAGATGACAATGTTGCCATTAGGTATCCGGCGAGAATTTTGAATTCATCATGTCTGGGAGATCAATATAATTTTTCTTTAAAGACGGAACATTTCCAAAAGCTGCGTTTTGGCTTCGCTTATGCGCGCCTCCATTTGATCTGGCAATTCGGAAAGGGTGGGTGGACCACCGCATGCCTTACCACCTACACGGCGAGCTTTTATTAGGACAGGAAATCCGATTTTTTATTAGAAATTTTGCTTGGCCAAAGCAAATATCGGTAATGGCCTCCTCTATTCCAGGTACCAATGGGGACTATTTATAACCTCTTACAGCAACTCCTTGGCCGCTAATTTATTCACCCAAACTTCTATTGGCATGTGGTAGACCTATAAAACTTATGCAGTTTTTGGATACCAGTTGGGCAAAAGTGGCATCTCACTTAAAAAGCCATAGCCTGGTGGAATACCTTCAGCCTTGTTCTGCAAGGCTGCATTCATTATTTTATCCAGTATCCAAGTAAGATTTCGGCAAGAGGGTGAATTTCCCAAAGCACCGCTTCATCGGCCAAAGCGTACAGTGGGCGCTTCCCTATCTGCATCTGAATAAACGGCAACGGTCTTATTTCCCACTTTCGGGCTGTTCGCATGATGCGTAAAGCTATTTCTCCCCGGTTGGCAACCAATATTTTTTCATCCTAAAACTAAAATTATTCCATTTCAATATAATCTGTCCTTTGTCACACAGCATCATTGACATTGACTTCAATGTGCTTTACTATGCCTCCCCAGAGGAAGTAATGACGTTTCCATTATTCATGGCCGATAGACGATCCAAGGGTGTCCCTGTCAAACCTTCTGCCCTATCGTGGCCATTAATAGCGATTAATAGCCCTGGCATAGGGCCTTAATGCTGTTTATTTTATGAGGTTTGGTGGTTAATAAACCCATTTTTCAAACCAATTAAGATCGTATTCGTCCCCAAGGGTCATTTCATAAAAACTATTACCGTTAACCTTTCTATCGTCATCGTTTTGTTGTGGAAATCGGCATTCAAGACTTTAAGTTGATAAAAGATCGGTTGTTCTGGATGGTATGATATTGATGTTTTCCAGTTAATAATATCCATGGATTCCAATATCCTTTGGGCTATATTTAAAATTTTCTTTATTCAATAGTGATATTAAATTGGTCATACATTAGAGGTCATAACTTCGGCACAGGATTATATTAAATAAAAAAAACAAAATGCCAAGATTAATTAAGCTAAAAATAAATTAAAGGGAATATAAAGTTACCCACTAAAGTTAAAAATGCAATACCATTAAGAACAGTGGGCATTCCTACATATCCCAACTTGTACTTTCAAATTTTTAAGGTTTTGAAAGTATTCGAAATAGCCCTAAATCATATGGGTCCTTCCATTCAATAATTCTGTTTAGGTACTTTCACTAAGAATATAAAAGATTTAAATGCCATTTGCATTCAGGGCTATTTCCATATCCCTCTGATCTTAGAGTTTTTATAGAGTGGTTAGGTAAGCTATTTATAATTCAACTATTTTGAAGTTTATTTAAAAGATTGCTTCTCTAAAAGAAGCTGTATATGATTTTCACTTCCCTTATAACTTTAAAAGACAATTTTTATCCTTAATAGATTTTTATCATTGTTTTTGTTTCAATGGCTGGCCTTAATTTTGTCCAAATGAAATGTTAAAACGAAAATCGATTAGTACAAATTGACAATTTTATTTGAATAGGATTTGCCAAGTTACAATTAATTAATAATCAAGTGACCTATAAACAATATAAGATAAGCAGATGAAAATAATTCTTAAAGAGTAGCCGCAGTTCTATTTTTCAGTTTTGATGGATGAGCTGGTGGGGGTAAAGAAGAAAAGAAAAAAGAAGGTTTTAGTGTGACAGGGCAAAAACGACAAACCGAGCAAGCTGCACCCGCTCCAGCGGCAGATTGCGAACGAAGCTTCGGGAAAACGTGGATTTGCAGCAATAAGGGAGTTGACCATTACCTTCCGTAACCTTGGCGCCGAAATAGATCAGGAATGGCAAAAAAGGCGAGGGAAGTTTAACAACCAAATGATGACTGGCCTGTCATAAGTAGGTAAGGAAGTTCATCGGGACCTCCACCAAACGGTGTTTGGAAGGACGTAGTCACAGAATGAGGTCATGAAACATGATTTTTGAATCCTGAAGTTATGGTTAAGGAAGATCCTTGGCAAAAGCCTTATTGGCCGAATTCAACGGCGCTTCCAATGGCCAATCAAGGTCTAACCGAAGAACAGGCCAGGAGCATATTGGAATACTTTTAGAAACCTTATAATTAATTAAAATATACAAAAACTATGTTTACCAACAACCAATATAAAATTATTGATCGTATCCATTTCTGATGCTGGGCCCTTGCGTTCAGTTGTAAAAATGAAGCAAAGACGCATCTTCTTCAACTCAGCGACAATGTTGAACGGAGGAAGTGAAAAACAGGGAACAGCCTTTTTAGAGAATGATGGTTCCACGCCCAATGTATTTACAAATAGCCATAGGCTCCCCGGGACCATTTACCACTTGGTGGCGGCTTACAAGCTTTGCGGATTGGAAAACGTCTTGGTGGAATGCAGGACCGCTAAGTATTTGCCCCTACCAATGAGGGCTTTTGCCGCCCTTACGGAAGGCACTGTGGCAGACCTTTTAAACCGGAAATAAAGATGCTTTGCAAAAATTTTTTAAAGTTTCATGTATCTCGGCAATATTAGCAAGATTTTTTAAAGAAGTTTAAAAAAAATTGGGACAGGCAAATGACTTCTAGAAGCACTATGGTTGAAGTAATAGGCTGATGATGTTTTTTGTTGGTGGCGCAAAAATTATTTGCCAGTATACCAGCCGGCAATGGAATTAGTACATGTGGTAGATAAGAGTAATGTTTACCTCCTACAGAAATAATTATAAAAAACTCACTAATCAATTAAATTATAAATAATGAAAAAGCATACCTATTTAGTATTGGACTCTTGGGCTTTTGCCGCGCTATTGACTAGTTGTGGCGTAACGGTAACCCAAGGTAAAGGTTCTTCCGGAGCATTTAAACTCGAGCAATGCGAAAAAGTCTTATGTGCGCCAGGGGAACATGAACGAGTTTTACGCTTTTATGTCTGGTGGATATAGCGGTAAACCTAACAGTTTACGGCTTACCTTCTGCGACGAATGTTCAAGGAAATTCCGGTTTTTCACAATTTGGCTACCTCTGGCTAGGCTATTCGGAGGAGACCAAGCCCATGTTGAACCACCTCTGTTCGGTTTTGTGCCTTGGCGAGGAATTCTCACACGCCGGTGATCAGTCAGACCGATGGCTGTATTGGATGGGAAGGTTGGATTTTTATAAATTGCCTCACTATACCCTCCGTAGACCACACGTGAGAGCAAGAATTGTTCCTTAAAACTTTTGAAAACCGCTGAGATGTATCAAGGAACTATGATGCCAGAATATGTGCT
>Ga0163217_1022313_pt1 | contig 12298 bp, 4 predicted proteins | sample SynspAceP_FD_185933 | JGI IMG/M metagenome (GOLD analysis project Ga0163217, IMG submission 185933) | Saline lake microbial communities from Ace Lake in Antarctica - Synechococcus sp. Ace-P (PacBio error correction) | ecosystem: Environmental > Aquatic > Non-marine Saline and Alkaline > Saline ... | reverse complement strand
AACAAGGTGCCATCATAACCTCTGTTAGTCAAAAACCCAGCAGTAGAAATAGAAGCGTATTAGCTGGCTGTTGGATTGGGGAGTGTTAGGCCCTCAGATCGAAACGACATTGCTCTAGGCAATTTCGGCGGTATTGTTTCTGACTACTTTCGACCTTGCACTAAGCTCTATTATGTGTGGAGCTCTCTTAAAGGAGATCTTCCAAAAATGGGAAAAGAATTTAAGTTTGATGCAAGATCTAGAGCATTCCAATCATAGGATTATTTAATGGGGATTCAGATATTTGTATTGACCAAGGTTTTATAGTTATTGAAACAACGATTGTCCGTATTGGTTTGGACTTTTTACGCAGTTAGCCATTATTGGCCATGCTTTATCGTGGACCTTGGATTGCGCCAGCGGAACAACTTGCTTTGCTGCATTACCAGGATTCTTCTCATGCGGATTACTGTTATTCCAAAAGACAGCCCTATATTTCCCGGTGAATATATTACTTTAATCCTGCTTTTTGCTTGGGTTGGGCGTTTATCTATGGGATCATTCGATATAAAAAGCCCTAAGAATCTTAAAACGGGTTATTTTTGCGATTTTTATTGGTCTCACGTTGTTTTATTAACCTTTAGGGTTAAAAACGACTCCTATGGCTAACAATCACTATACTAGATAAAGCCCACATTACGCTATTTTCCCGAGTACCGTGTTAGTCCAAGAATCCTAGTGTTTAGCACCTTTCAATTGTATCTTGGCCTTATTATAGGCCCAGTACTTTCCAAAATAAAGCACTGCGTTAACGGCAACACGAATTGAACACTGAAGGTCTAAAGCGCAACAGCAAAAATTGAACATAAGAGCCGAATAAAGGATGGCCCCTAGTTCATCGCCCTCCTTCCATATTCCTGTATAAAATAGGATTGACTTCCTTTTTCGTGTCAAACGTGTTAAAAAATAATGAGAATAACGATGAGACTTAGCCCAGAGTTGCAAAAAAATTGGCTCGGGAGGGAGATGCGACACTGACTGATTGCAATATACTTTTTGGTACAAAGGCTGAAACCACAGAACACTATTCATATACAGAATCGGATGACATAATCGTTATCTTATTTAAACCGACTATAACGGATCAACACCCACAATAATTGTTGTTTTCAGCACCAATGGAATTCTATATTTATTACCGAGAGGAGACAAAAGAGCAAAAAGAGCAAGAAACGATGAGAGACCCTTAAAAAGAGAAATCTGTAGAGGAGGTTAGGCTTTCAGCATAGAAGATAGGCACTATGCTACATGTAGGATGCTTGGCGAAGGAATTATCTTGTCTATCTCTCACTCCATCGCCGACAACACATCTATTACATAACCCTCGTACTTTACCTTTATGTTATGATTCTTTGGAAACAGATCAGGACGAACTTTGGATAGACTTTAACGGGCATATTAGCAACATGGATGGACACTACACGAAGCCGTAAAAGAAATTACAATGCGAGAGGCAGTCATCGTTGGGCGACCATCTTGGGTAACACTCGTTTATAAAAGATAAAAAAGAAAGAATGACCTGCTAGAACTAAGAAATCGAAGAAAAGTGTTAAAGAAACAAGAGAGTCGGATTTAAAAATATCCTTCTCTCTTTTATCCAGTTTAGTTCTTCTTTATGGATTTTCTTTCTTTGTATTCTACGGTGTTACTGTAACAGCTATGTTGCCTTAGTTGCTTTTGAGTAGGAAGGGCAAAATGCATGAGCTTTAATCAGCCAATTTCTTTCAATTCAGCTTTAATTTCTTTTCCTTCAATAGCTACTTCTATAGTAGCAGCTAGTTGGGAACCGTTCACTCGGTAGGGTCAGAAATTAACTCGATTGTTGCAGTAAACCGACTTTTTTTCTCACTACTATTTTTCCTTACTTTCTTCATCACCACAAATCGCTCCGTATCCTTACGTGTTCACCTGAATTCCAAAACACGCACTTGTACACCGATAGCGCCGCAAAAAAGTTGTTTCTAGGGTCTACTTTACCTTTGTCCTGGGCCTCCCATTTTCTGGGTGTAGATACAGCGAACCGAGCACACGAGCATTTAATCTAAGCGTAAATGACTTTCTCTACACCTTTATTACCCCCGATTCGTTACACCAGCCACATCATTCCTACTGTATTTAATCACTGCAGTCAGTTTGGTACAAAACTTCTTGGCATTCTGCAAAACAATTACAACAAACACTCCCTTCATCTGACGATATCTCTCGTCTACGAAGTTACATTGTATTGACTATACAAAAGATCATTAAATACCCTTCTATGTCGAGCAGAATTCTAACTTTGCAAACGCTCTGTGGCTACAAACTATAGATCGAGCAGTTATTGCCTTTAAAGGCAATTTAATCCAGTTCCACGTCCCTATTAACAAGCGACCTAGCTTATAAGCTACCATACATAATAAAAAAACGATAGGAGAGTAGCTTATGCCACACCTTGTCCACTATTGAACTCTCAGACCGTGCACATTTAGAAACCATAAAGTAATTTACCACAGCTTCAGTCAAATAAAACCACTCCATCTGCCTGAGCCAGAGACCATCCGACACTACAATTACAATCCACCTACTTAATCCCCACGACCGATGCTGACCTGGCTCATACTCACGACTAACTAAACACCACCACACACGGTAAACAGAAGCTGTGTGAAAAATACCAGGGGAGCTCCAAGTGAAGAGTCACAACGTTATTCTTTAATGACATGAACAAGAAATATGCTCACTAAAATGGCGATTGCTTCAGCCAAAAATAAATACAGAAATCCCGCTCGGGTAGTCACCTACACTCACAAGTCGGGATTTTTTTAATTGGATTAAAACTAATTTTTTCAATAACTGCTGCAACACACCAGTCCCAAACTCATTGTCATATCAGTGATATAATCGCCTGATAGCTTTAATTACCCTTTCAACTGCGATTACCCATCAGCCAAACTCCAACTCCAGCATAAAGCACTAACCACTGTCCTCGATACATTTTCCGTTCATCTCCAATCAGCCAAGATGTTTCTCCTAGGGATAGACATTTAAAACTATTCAAGACATAAATCTTTTTAAACGCTTGCCCCTTTACTGCAGCTTCTATTTAGTACTTTTGTCTAAATAAAAAAGCCTCACTTTTTAAATACTGTTTCATTTTCATAAAAAAGGAGAGGGGAATTTGTGCCAATTCCCAGCATCTCAACACATCAGACTCATCACATCCAGTCATCATCTTTCTACTCTGCATAACCAAATTAGTGGATCTCTATCCTCTTCTCAAACGCTGCCGAGGTACTCTTAAGACTGCGCTACATCAGGTTGCACCAAAAGAAGATTCTCGGTACTGTATAAAGGACTGATTAATCCTTTATTAGAGAGATTGTAAATACGACTTCATTCATCCTAAATGTTTAGCACAATGAACACCAATTTTGGCTCATGGCCTTCTACTTCTAACAAAATCATCAAAACCTCATTGATATGAGGGCCCGAATCACGGCATTACCGTCCATAAGTATTCTTTGCGACAAGTGCGACACGATGTAAGACAAGTAATTGCAATTCCCGCTACTTCCTCCAAATCTTAATATTCTTTTAGGAAAGCTCATTTACGCCTGGTAAAGCGTCGGCCGAGTTACACAAAATAACGACTTTGATTTCCTTTTTGCTTTAGCTTTAGCATACAAAGTATCTTTGACCTTTGAGCTGCATCTTTTCTTTTCTTTGATTAATAGCTGGTGCCATCTAAATCAAATAGCGATTAGTTCGAACATAGCTCATCTCTCCTGGCGTATACTATCTCCATATTGACTTATTGTGGTGTCTGACGATCAGATGCATCGTGCTCGTTTTTCGCAACTGTAACCTCGTTTGACATTCTTTTTGGTGTAACAATACTAGTGCGGCTCAAATCAAAGTGACTTACTTCTTTAAGGGTTTTTCAGGATTTATAAAATTTCTTTTGGACAGAATAGAACCGTTTCGGTTCCACCCGCGTCATTTTCCCTGCTACGAAGCAAAGACCACGATTTCACCTAGCTATTTGAAAGTTCGATAAAAGAGCCATCTGGATACATAACTCAATTCTGCGTTCGGTTACGTGAGTTGGTTAGGGACGATTTAAAAAATCATAAGAAAGTCATAACTATTGTTTGATAGCTGTATTAGTTACTCTGGTGTCGTAACCAGCTTCTCGAATAAGAGCGGTCAATTTTTTCTTTTAGTAGAATAGGTGATTCTTGATTTATCCTATGCAAATGCACCTCGATTTCAGAAGGCTTACGGTCAAGGGAAAACGAATGTAGCTAGATCACTCAAGATGGGGAATCTTTTTCATCTCTACCATAGCTGTGGAAATAGAGTACCTAAGAAACCGCCATCATCCAAACTTTAAATAATACTTCCAAGGTAGCAGTTTGTATTAAAAAAATGGAATTAATTTAAACTACATGTTTTGGCAATGCTTCAGCATTTCTGGATTTTTTGAACAATTCCCTATGAGCGCCGCGTTTTAATAAAGTGATCAAGAATAACTTCCCAATTGCTTCGATAGAAACGGGATGGAAATAAATTTGCATATACATCTGATAACGGCTGACCAATCATACGTCTTCTACTAGCATGCATACCCGACATTTTTGCGAAAGCACATTCCCTGACTATACAGGCGGATAACACGTAAAAAAATTCTAGGTTAAATCAAACGTCCCCGTAATTGACACCGGTCAAAATAGGCATCTCGCAACAAATAATCCATTCGATCATGCATCCAAATTTCGACTAGAGCAGATTCATATATTGGCACGACTTGCTTGGCAAGTTAAGGAACAGCGCTTTTTTCGCTATAAACGTCCTTGCTACTTTAAGCCAGGTGTAACGCTCCACTAGGCTACCGCCTTTTAAATAAGTGAGACTTGATTTCCTGGGAGTGTCCTCCAGATCGAGGACAGGATCTATCTCCAGACAGGGGTGATAAGCTTTCGTGAGATCGGTTTTTAAAAATACAGTTTTCAAAAGTATGAGGAATACGGTCCGTGTCCGATATCATGTACGCAAGGCAGCACACAAGACAACCAGTGTACGCTCTGAATCATCCCAACGCCACTTCCCAGGAGTTTTTTTCAGGCATAGTTACGAGCAAAACTTGTCGCAAAATTTCTTCGAGTGCAATTTCTCATAAGACAACCTAGCGAGTGTTGCTAAAGCGAGAATGTATCAGCTCCATGGAAAGTCGAGGAAGACTGTTCCCTAGTGTTTTTGATCCGACGTTAGACGTTGGAACTCGGCGAATGGATCAATTATATCTAAAATTAAGCTTGATGTTGCGATATGGATGTAGTCCACATGAACACAGGATCGCCGGCGAAAACTTGTTCAAGTAGGGACCAATATTTTTTCAGCATTGTAATTCACGGGTCATTGTTAAACAACTCCTTTTGACGCATTTCTTTAGCATCCTGTCAACGGTTAATCACTTTTCTGTTGTCTGTCTCATAAGAGGGACGCCAAAAAAATTCTGGTGTGTAGCTTTCCACCAGGTTCAATTTGTACAGTGACGATTTACGCCCATATGTTTGAATTGAGTTTTTTTCTCTTTACATCTTGAAACAGCTTAAGTGAACGCTCCTAAAAGCAATTCTTCTACGCTAACCCATTCACATTCAGGCAAATTTATTTTTGGAAAGTTGCCATTTTACCTGCTCATTCTTGTAACCCAGCTTGGTATAATAAATCTGGCTGTAACTCCCGAGCACGCTGCTTTTGGCATCCTCCAGTCCACGCTTAGGTAGATTCATAATCGCTACGCCATTTTTAACCGTCCGTTAGCTATCCCTGCTATTTTTTTACCATTGCATGACTGCAAATCAACAGTCTCCTCCTGGACAATAAGAATCTGAGATTCATAAGCTTCAATTGTCTTTTTCGTGGTCTTTAATCACGTTCATGTCATTAATCAACGCGAAACATTATAGAGTCGTAGCCCTCATTAATCTTGGATACGAATTTCGTTAGCTTCTCTTTCTGGGTGCGAAAATGACAGTTGAAAAATTTAGCAACACCAGTATCACGTGCACACAGCCTAACCCACCCGAATTTACGGACGATGTACGGCTTTTTTTGTGCTTAGTAACAGCTTAATCCCGTCTGCAAGATGGTAATCGGCAACTTGGTATCCACTCATACCCAGGAATCTAACGATATCACTCGTACTCCAAAATCGACATAGCCTGATCTTGTTCTTGTGCCTTTCGATAATGGTTGTTAAACTTATCTAGATTAAGGCAAAATTGAGAAATCGTCTGATTTTTAAAAGGCATTGTAGCCGGCATCATAAATAGTCATAAAGCTTGGTTTCGTTTAAAAAGTCTTTTTTTTTGCAATGCAAGTTCATTCTATTACTGTCCTTTATTTAAGATTCTTTATTGGTTGCTGTTAGTATAACAAAATTTAATAGAGACTCCTATAGAAGTAAGGCAAAGTGAGTGAGTTCAAAACCAAACTAAATCTGGTATTAGAAAAAACTATCTGGCCTGGATTGACCCAATTGCATCAAAAAAGGCCTATACCCTAAGACCACACTTAAGAACGCTAAAATAAAAGAGGGAAAAGTGAGTTGAACGTAATGGAATCATGCTCTTACCTAATCAAGCGGGCATTAACCAATGAAATGATTTTGCAAGAGAAAATGTATCGACTGATGTATTCTTCTTTTTTTTTTTTTTTTTTTTTTTTTTTTTTTTTTATTTCTTTTATTTTTTTTTTTTTTTTTTTTTTCTTTTTTCTGCGCAAATCGCTTTTTTAGCATGAACAGTAGAAGATTATTCGCCAGCAGGGAAAATACCCATGCACAAACTTCATCTCTCGTCTACGTTGGGCAGGAAAGCAACAGCGGGTGGAAGTGCCGTTATTTATTGCACAGACCATAACCGATTTCTATGATCGACAAAACCCATAGAGGGGGACATGCAAATACCGATTGCTAACAGTGCAAGATTATGTCTGCCAATGATGGCAGAGCTATTGGGGGGAAAACGAAAAAAAAAGCGGTACAAATCACGGAAAAGGCGTAGTTATGCGCCACCAATTGCTGATAGTCGACACGGAAACTGGGATCGAATGCCGGCATTGTTGGTGAGGGGTACCCGAATTGCAGTTCGGGCTAGCTGCATTAACTGCTCAAAATGACAAAAAAAAATCTGCAGCTGTGATGTGCTCATGCAGGTGACGGCTCTACTAACGAGGAGTTTTCATGAGTCTTTAAAACTTAGCTTCTATTTGGAGCTTGCCGTGTTATTTTTCTTTATGAAAAAACATAACCAACATACCGGTAATGAGCAGTTCCTATCAAAAACCAATGTCGTCAATATTCCCTTTTTTCAAAGCGCAGCAGAAAGTTATGGTTCTTGAGGGGAAAAACAAATTGTACGGAATAATTGGTTCTGGAAGTTCGTTAACGGCGACGTCTGCAGCGATCTCTGAAACAAGCACAGCAACGGAGGAGGATCCAACATTATTGAAAGCGTTAACGTATACGTTCTACAAGGTCATTCGAAATCAGATAAGCGAGTAGTACCCGTTCTAAAGAGAAGAACGAAACAATGGCAATTAAGAGATCCATTCTTATTAGCCAGAAAAACAATGTTATCAACGAATAGTGTTCTAAGAGCGAAGAGTTCAACATCTATGGACAAGAAAAAGTGAGACAGAAAAAGTTCAGATGCCTACCGCTGCGTGGCACAAAAATGAAGATGCGGACGTTAGTCCGGACTTGGAACACCAATGTCCGATGCGAATAAGGACGCGATCATACAATGCCCTGACGAAAATAAACATACTTAGCCAGCAATAACGATAGCATAGACCGACAAGCGTTGGGCCAAACAGATGAGCGATATTTCGATCATCAGAGCGAAGGCACCAACTTGAGCATCTTATTGAGCTCCTTGTCGCTACTAAAGACTGAATCCAAAAATACGCATGTGCCTGAAGCTGGCAATCGAACGACAAGCCATTTCAGCAAAAGATCGCATTCGGCGCGGGCCCACACGCACGCGGGTCCTTGGCATCAGCTAGACAGCAGCCCAAAGACGATTCAATTCCGACTTATCACGACTTGCTTTAGAATCAGGCTACGAAACAAGCAGCAAACGATTCCAACTTATATGTCATGGGGGGAACCCCACCGTCCAAAGTTTCCTGCCGTCGCTACCAATTAGTCACTGCTGACACAGGCAGCTGCTGATCGGGTGAACCGTGCGCGCACCGCGCCTCAACATTTCTCACACCCAAGTTTGGACAAATTAGTGGGACAGCTCACCGATTCCTGACGATGACACAAGCTTGTCCCAACCTCTCTAACTAGCACTTATGATTGGCTAAAGGATCTGTTGCATGCTTGACGACTTGCAACAGACAAAACTCCTATTTTGTTTTCATTTGAACTACACAATTTATTGTTATTCAAACAACTCAGTCGAGGTTCCTTAAAGGAAAGATATATATTCCTTAGGAAGTGGCCAGAATATAACAATGTGACAGGCTCGAAACAATAATCACCGGTTGGGTGCAAAACAGGTAATCAGTGGGCGGTTCACCAAAGCCCTTAGCTTGTTGCCTAACGCAATCTACATCAGAAGGAATCTTCTTAGGTGGAAGTTTAAGATCCTCGCACAATGGCCCTTTAGACACAGGAAAACGCATCTTTGAGTCTGTCCAAAAAACCGGGAAAGGACGTCCTCAATCGTATTGCATGAGGCTGTAAAACGAAGTTGGGGTTTCGCGCTGTTGGTGGTGAGATACAGCCAGTATTGTAGTTGAATAGTTAGTGCTTTATGGTTAAACACAATAGAATCCTATCAATCACGACTGGATTAAAATGCGATACCCTATGCTCTCCTATCTCAACAAAAATCCTGGATCATCATGCTGCGATCCTCAAGAAGAGGAATTAAAGCAGCGTATGAATTATGGATAATAAAAGATCATTAAATTAACGACATGTAAGAACGCACAATTATATGGGAATAGAAGGAGGTTCGTCTCTAGTGACAATGGATTTAATGTAAAAAGTATGCAAGCTAAATATGAAATAAAAACGGACCCACAAGGGATCACCTGAAAGTTTTGTATTTAATCGAAATGGGAAAGTTACAGAAGATCGTATCTACATCCGTTTACAAGACAACATTGATGCAGATAGAAATCTCCGCGTTTACACTTTTAAAATTGGATTGAACAGAGTGCTGTCACGTACTAAAAAACAAACACCTGTTATGAGATTGACAAGGGGAACGTTACAAACAAAGCTATCAACTCCACCAAGGGGTCATCACGATGGAAAACAGGGTAACGCATGAATTTACAGATAGTTATAGAGAACAACCTCAGGTGAATCTTACTAAACCTAGAATTACCGATTTATTACCTGTGGACAAGAAAACTTGGAGAACACAAATCTACAATTTGCGCTTTACTGCAAATATACAGTAGTATAAGAAATAGGACTGTTGAAAAGGACGTGGCTTTCGTGAATTTGAAAAGAATTTGAAGGACAAAATAAAAACGATATACAATAAATTCGCTTCATGCCATTTTCTAGAAACAAAAAATGGGCGAAATATCAGAATTTTGAGACATTATTGTAAAACGAAGTCAAAGACTATTTAGGATTTAGTGCCGAAAAAATTAAAACACGGCAATACGTCACAATTTTATAACGGATGGTGAATATTAACGGCAAGCTTTATTTCGCTTGGAGAAAATCGTTGGGGATACGTGTTCATGGTACCCGATTGACTTTATTGCCATGAAGAAAGTTACTCAAGGAAACGAAGATGAAGCGCCAAAGTATCTACTAACACCGTACGCTGTTTGTTTTCAGTGAAGATCGACAATTGCACTACAGCCACCACGATGCATCCAGAAGACGATGACGGAGAAAGAGGTGAGAGAAGGACAATCTTGTCCCGATAGCGAAGGCGTTGTGATCAAGCTGAAGGACAAAAGAAGATATTGGGAAATATAAAAAAAGACCTAACTGAAATTGGGTGCAGATAAAATGTAAATGAAGAAAACAGTTGGCCTTGATTGGCTGGCTTGAAGGTGATTGACGGTTATTGAAGATGATTCGAAAGAAGAATCGAAGCCATGATGTGAGAAAATAGTATTAATCCCAACGCGACTTCTTAATAGAATGTCGTGAAATGACTTGAAAGACATGCCTGGAAAAAGAAAAAAAAGCTACAAAAGCCACTACTAGTTCTAAGGCTCAGTCATCCATGTTTATTCGGCTCCCTTGGCGTTTTCTTTTAAGGGACAAGACTAAAACAAGTAATTATCAGCTCCCTACTCTCTTACACGGAAAGATAGGGGGCTTTTCTTTATCTTGTTTGACTACCCCACATTTCATTAAAAAGGAGTATCAATAAAATCGACAAAGTACAGCTTTTTCGTAACAGGTGTGGAGTGGTTTTCTTCAATAGGCTAAAGGACATTGCGGGCAGCTTCATTGGAGAAGATTGGTGGAAAACCGTGGGTTAAAAGTTAGGACGATTCAAAAAATTGATCCTTAATATTAATGTAGATTTCCCAGGAACACAATGAATCCTTACCAACACATGGAGAAGTTTTCCCGTAACAGTATGATGGCGCAGAACATCATGATCTTACTTAGGACACTAACGACAAGATTTTATTGATATCCTAATTTGAAGCCGCTATCTTCGAAGTGTGACCACTGAAAGTTTACTCAGAAAGTTATTCGCCAAAGAACGTAAGGCGAGACATACCTAGGGGGCAACAACACGTTCAAGTTATTCCCACATAATTACAAAATGAAATCAGAAGAAAAAAATAAATGGCGTCAGCCCTGTCAAACTACATACGGCATCTGATATTGGCGATTACTGGAAAGTGGCGCATGGAAACATGTTGCGTACAGTTCATTCGAATCCTTTACCCTCTTTTAGAAGCCCTTGCCGTCAAATGCAAGGCGAGATGTTTGGAACCGATAACCGCTATGTAATTCATTTTCACAGACCCCCCTTACATTCTCTTATCTCCCTGGAGCCGCGGTGAAATGAAAACAAAACCACGCGGGACCTCAAACACGTAGTGTTTTAAAGAATTAAGAGCGATTGGGTATTCAGAACGAATATTCTGGTTGTGGCGTAGTGAAACGGCCAGCTCCTTTCACAGAGATATGAAAAATAACTAGCTTTCTTTTTGTGATGTTAAGCTATCTGAAAGCTGCTTATTGAACCAACTCATTAGATCGGTGGACACGTTGTATATCAATTCCTTTGAATTTACAAAAAACCAACGGTAGTCTGGATCACAAAAATCTGATAGCAGTGGATCAGTTGGAAAATTGTATGCAACCTTCCTGCTGATTATGACAGGAATGGGATTAAGTTTAGCAAGAAAAAGTATTGAAACTTATTCTAAAAAAACAAAAATTGCATTGTAGGTAAATATGTTGAATGCCTGGACGCATTAGCTCTGTCGGTAGTGGGAATCTTTAAATCAATGCTGGTTATTGCAGAAGATTCCAAGAAACTTTGAAAATTAGGATTGGATCCAATGCAGATGCACCAGTAAACCACTTCAAACATTGTCTGCCAGATCGTTGAAAGATTGCCAGATGGCCATTTTCTTAGTTCCTGGTGGCTTTGGCGATCGTGGACTTAGAAGGTAAAATTGCAGCCGATTCCCCAATATGCATCGCGAAAATACGGTCCCTTTCCTGGTACATCTGTTTAAGGGATATCTGCAAATTCGGGGCTTGCGTTCTGAGTTCGCTTCGGAATGCTAGGTTTTGGCCTTGGATTTTAAAGCTCACTCCAGCTGAAACAGATCCGAAAAACGCACACGATTAAAACATTATTGAACCACTTAGCATTGGAAGCGATCAAAAAAGAAAGATTAGTAGAATAAAATTGGGGGCAAACACTTGGGCGTTCTTTGGTTTTGTACCCTTGTAAGCCTTTAAAAAACTTGGTTCTGTTGCACCAGCTCAAAAAAAATTATTGATAAACCGTTAGAAAGTTTGTCAAGAAGGCGTCACCGTCGAATCGTTTATTGAGTTTAACAACGTAGTACCGCACAATATTGGAACAAGATAGAGGGTATTGTATTGCCTTCTGAGTTTTTCCACCTTGATAAATCGTGCGTTTAGTTTGAACGATTGCTGGGAATAAGGAATAACTACATTGTTTTTTTTTTTATCTTTGGGAAATCCGTCCCTCCCCTCACCCGCGCCGTACTACTCCCGCTTCCAATC
>Ga0163217_1080779_pt1 | contig 12299 bp, 10 predicted proteins | sample SynspAceP_FD_185933 | JGI IMG/M metagenome (GOLD analysis project Ga0163217, IMG submission 185933) | Saline lake microbial communities from Ace Lake in Antarctica - Synechococcus sp. Ace-P (PacBio error correction) | ecosystem: Environmental > Aquatic > Non-marine Saline and Alkaline > Saline ... | reverse complement strand
CATAACTTACAGTCTTTCCGTAAGGAATTGGTTAATGCTTCCAGACGACTGCTGAAATTGCGCTTACCTTTTGGGGCAAGCCTATATTCAAACTACTTTGTCGTTCCCCCCGCAAATAACGCGGCCATGTTGTGTTTTACGTTCACAACTTTTCGTCATCTGAGATCCAATCCGCTTACATGGCGCGTGCGAGCTTGCCTTCAGGAAACCAATTGGATTTGCAGTGTTGGGCCCGTCTCCTGCCACATAAGTCGCAATGGGCGAGGGCAGTATCTGTAAATTAGCATGGTCTTTCCTGTTTTCTATTGTCTTTTGATGGCGCCATCACGCAAGTACTGACGACATCGACGCCATGGGCGCCGCTTGGATTTTTCTATAGTTTTTTGGGAGTAACGTCTCGTCAGGCGCGGCAGACGTAATAGATGAGATCTGCGTGGTGATGATCGGTCAGGTTCGGGCGAGGCCGCAATAGCGATTATTGGCGGTCCATGGGGCCTATATTCAGATGATCTGTGTGCTACGTTCACAAATACATCGTAATTCATACTGCCATCGAACAAGGTTCCTTCAGCGACGCGGCCATTGCCTGTGCCTCTATACGGCGGAGTGTAATTCCTAGCGTCGAGTGAACTTGTTACCTTGGTTGGATGGGAAATTACTTGAAGTCTGCCGGCATTATTTTTTTTGATAAGGCTCACAACCGGTGGCCTTAACTGAGACAAGTGTCGTGGCCCTTACAGACTTGTGTCCTAGATCGCGCGCACGCCATACTCGAAACCACGTCCTGCGACGGTACACGATGCCGGGTGATTCGCGTGATGATCTATGTAGCAATGGATCTTTGGGGAGACTTCAATGTCAGCGCTGCGGCTTTTTAAGCGAATGACTGCGCCACTTCTACTATCTGATAAGGTTGCGGTTTGTTGACAATAAATCGCTTAACAATTACGGCATGGGTATCGGGCCAGAACTCTATTCTAATTACGGCATGCCTCGATCTCGATGTGGCGTGAGTAGGTATGGTTTCGCTTTTTCTACGCCAAGGAAATTCTCGAGTGGCAAAGGTGGAGCATCGCCTCGATCGAATGGGGGGGCGGATAGTCAAGCGATTTGAATCCAGTTAGACTGTCGGTATGCTTGATGAGGTTGCTTGGAGGGCAAGGTGCGTCGTTTTAGGTTTTGTGAAATACGGCTTGGAATCGACTGGACACTGGAAAATCCAGCCCGCAAAGCAGATAGTTCGCCCCATTTATTATCGGTTTCGTCGATCAGTTTTTTAGCGGAATGCGACGTTGTGTGTTGGCAACGCAATAGGCGAGGAGTGGTTGTTGACGAAGCGGTAGTTGTCGTGCTCGTTGCCTAATTGACCGCCAGTGTCACTGGACAGAGCCGACTGGCGCATAGCGCGGAGGCGATGGTGTAAGGAGCTGATCTTATGGAGCTGCTCATGCAGGGGTCTGCCAGGGATGATGCGGGTGACAACGGTAAGGCATGGACGGGAAAGCCTGCTTCTCTGCCGCGGCGGCCGGTCTATTATAGGCGAAGTTTTCTTTGGCGGGGACGGCGTACTGGCAGATGGGTCGACAGTATGATAACGGTTTGGATTACGCACAAAAAAACGACCCATAGAATGCGGTCCGAGCTGTCGCGCGTGTTCATTTAGTGTCGGGTGTTAGTACTTTGGTCTCCGCTGTTTGTCGCCAGTGTGTGGAATTTAACCACAGGGAAGGGGGAGTTTGCTGGAGCATTTCGACAATCAAAAACGCGGCTTGCGGGTGTCTTCGTCGCAACATTGTGCATGCTAAGTGCAGATGTGTAGTCTTCCTAAAAAAACAAAAAACTAAAATCGCAAAAAAAGCTTTATAGAGGCACGAATGCGAGCGGACAGCAAATATCTCTTAAGTTTCGCAGTTTGATAGGGGAGCGTGGTGGTTGTGTACATTTAAAGGGACTTGGGGCTTCGTTCCGCGGCCGATTTGGCCAATGATGGCTGTAATCGATTGCAGTCGAGGTCTTTCTTGGGGCTGTATTGAGAGGACTTCTGGCAATTGCGTGATGGTTCCCTTAGGCGCATACGACGTCGGCCAAAAGCCTTTGTGGTGAAAACTATGCATAACCGCTTGCGCCGTCACGCTTGCGTCTGCTTGTGGAGGCAGTAATGTCTTGTTGAATACTAGCCGCCGAGCGCAGCGACAAGCGGTCTTTGGGAGGGCTTTCGGACGCTTGGGGCCATAAGGCTCAGCCAGAGTTAGACTTGGAATTACTGCGTTGTCGCATACGCCAGTGTCAGCGATGAGCAAAGTGGTGTTTGTGATGGCGACCTTTATGCATGCGCTAGCCCAGTACAAATTGCGCTGGGCAGGGATTTGTGGCCATTATGTGCCGAAATGCCTTGGCGTAGATTACGACGTTAGCCCTTTGATCCACGGCCAGGATCTATTTAGCCATGGATGTTGATGGGTGCAGGTGACACCAGCGTGCCGGACGATGTGGTCGTGATGTTCAGCTTCTACCATGGCTTATGCGCTTGGCTCATGATCTCGGTGAGTATGGCTCTGGAGCGCTTAACTCAAGCCTTCTATGTCGGGCGATTGTTTCGGCGGTATCGGCTAATCGCCGAAATTGCCCGTTGCATGAAGTCGGGTTGAAGCAGCGAGGAGATCGATCGTACGGACCTATCGTAAGATAGGCCAGTAAACGCCTGCGGGATAGCGTTCAGTGATGCGATTCCGATAGTGGCGCATAGCTTTGAGTAACGGGGGCCATGAGCGTCTTTGATGTGATGGGCCGGTCTGCGGCTACTGACCTTTTAGATACGCATAAAAGGACGTCGGCGCCGAGAGCCAGGCCTTTTTTTATTGCAGGTGATTACGTTGCGTTTTCTCGTGGTAGTCGTCATGCGGTTGAATCACGACTCGCGTGTTCATATATATATATATATTTTTTCGCTGGGATTAGTATGTGATGATTATGGACGCTACGTCAATCAACGCAGGAGCAGTTACGTAATGTCTTCCGATATCGGCAACAAATGGGTCGTTTTCTGGCCGCCCAATGATTGTGAATCGTTGCTTCGCCGCGTCATTGGCCCCCGCCTGATTCGCCTGTTATGTATTTCGGTTTTAGGATGGTCGCTCACTACGACACCAGATGTCGACGGTGAGGTCGCCATCCCGCGCGGAATTGCGGGCTCATAAGGTCACGCACCCCGGTGCAACATAGGTTCTAGGAACCGTAAGGCGTTTGGGTGCTTGTGGAAGGAGGCGTGTGGACGGTCCACTCGCATACCAAGTGGTCTTGGTCCATTCGTATTTGACGAGTCGAAGGCAGATTCGATGAAGCTGTGAACGGCGAGGTGCATCTGGTCCAATTTTTAGCATCAGGTGTGCGGCTGCCACGGTACGGTGGTGGAACTTCTTATTAGGACCTGTTGTGTCGTTAACCCGTGCCTTTATTTTATCGGGCGTTGATGAAGCGCGTTATTAGTGGCCTTAGAAACGACGCTAGAATTTTTGGTTAATGGTTGTATTTTTCTATGAAGCTAAGGCCCCCTGGCATGCGCTTTAGCTTGTGTTGGGGCATTGTGCAATAGTTGGATGGCGTAAGGGGTTTAGCGGCTATGTCGCGGCACGACGAACGAAGCTCTCGGAGCACCTTCGGCTTGCCAAAAGTTAGGTCATGCCATGGGCAGAGTAGTCGACAGGTAGAGTGAATTTTCCGTCCTTGCTCTGTAGTCTGCAGGTTTCGGCGAATCTGCTCTCCGCAATTGTGACCGATCCCCGACGCGCCGGCTGGAAGTTTTCCCTCTGTGATTGCAGCCAGATTGCTGGGTTACAGAATTCCTCAGCGTCCGCGCAATTGGGTTTGCGAATGCGCCAAGTGTCTCTCACGTTGAGCCCGTTGGGATTCAGTAGGCGTGTGGTGAATTGTGTGGACTAAATGCTGTGTCTTGTGCGCTCTATGCGTGAGCAAAAAGGATCCACATGGAACGTGTTTGAAGCGGTATCAGATATCTTGTTACCGTACTCGCAGCGCGGACTTGGCCACGACTGCTCTAGATCGCGGTTCGAGCAAACCAAGGTTGATCCAGCCACTCGGTAGGCGAGTCTCCGGTGTGCTAGGCAAAAACATGTGGTGTAGGTGCGATAATAGGGTCAGTGGGTATCCATAAATCACGCCATTACATTGTCTTGTATACTGGGTGCATTGGGGTTCAGGTGTACGCATTGGCTGGTTAGAGGTAGTTTTGCCTTTTGCGCTATGTGCATACAGCTAACGCAGGAGGGAAGTTGCGCCCTTTGTATAGCGCTTGTCATTGTGTACTCCTGTGCCTGCTTTGATGGGTGTCGTTTTTTTTGGGCCAGTAGTCCTTGCGTTGGCTTTGAGTCCAGCACCATTAGCTTATTTGGGATAGCTTAAATACCGATGTTCTTGGACTTCCGAGTCTATGGTAAAGGCGCCGTGCGCTTATCGCTCCGCGGGATGATGTTACCCGACTAATGCTTTGCCTTTAGGTTTAGGAATCGGCGCATTTGTTATAACTTCTTGAAGGCCCGTTGTGTCTGGAAACCTTGATGGAATGGCGGGTTGCAGAGAATCAGTCGATTGTGTTTTGTATTCTGCGCACGTCATCAGGAACGTGCACTTTTCCAATCGTTGCACTGCAGTGCGCTCGCCGCGCCGGGCATATTTCGTGGAAGGTTCTGAATGGAGTGCCGACTGGTACTAAAGATAGCCAGCCACAACCGTATCAACAGCTGACAATCTTGTTTCTTAGGAGCGGGTTCGGGATGGATACTTAGCAAGACACTGCTCGATCCCTTTATAATCCAACCAAAACCCGGTTTGCTCTGAATATGCAAATACCACAGTGCGGGGTTTTTCGCGTAGTTTTGCATTCGAGCCTTGTGTTTCCGGTCGCTGATCCGCCGTGGGTTTAGTCCATTGAATTGATAGTTCCGTTTTTTTTTGCTTGCTCTGGGTCGAAAAACAGCTCAGTTTGCGCGCGTGTGTACGGATGCCGTCTCTTGGCGGAAGGGGTTGGCCACGTTCATTAAGATGCTTATAGCTTCGTTGATGCAGTGGTGACCAAGGGCGCTCTTTGGGGGAACGCGATAGTTTATGCTTGAAAGGTTGGCGGCGGTGCGAGGAATCGAGTCGATAGTGCGTGACTTGATTGACGAGTTTTCGCGGCTGTTCACAAAGTCGAAAGCGATGGTGGACATGCAAAGTTCGCTTTGGACGGCGGCATGATTTTCTTTCGGCCTTAGACTTTCGTTCGCCCAATCCAGTTTGGGGTTTGCTGTGCAATATTATTGGAGTTAGTCGACGGCAGGGTGTCGATGTGGTCTATGGTTGGACTCTCTATCTTCTTTCGAATGAACGGTAGGCAGGGCTGATTCTTTAGGGGGCTACGGCGCAATTGTTGTTGTGAGGCTAAACATTGTGTGCACATGGCGGCAACATCGTTTTACTTGGTGATACGGCCTTTCATTAGGCTTATGGCCTTGTGTCGGCCAGCGCTTGGTGCTAGAAGCGGGGCGGTTTTTGGTTTCCGCGCACAAATGCATGGCCGAATGCGCTAGTGTCTCTTAAGGGATTTGCTGGGCGTTAGTCCTTTTGTTAAATAAATGTTTCCCCCGGTGGTGCTCGATTGCCTTGGCCATGTCGTCCGAGCCATGACGTGGTTCATGCGGAGTATTAGTTCGTACGTCGAGGCCCTCTTTAAGTTCTAAGATCGGATGTTCAGTGTTTGTGCGCGCTGTACAACCCTCAGGCTTGTGGGATCATATAATACTGAGCTTATGCAATTGACGGCGCGGGCCATCCTAAGCGATTGTCGGTTTCCGTCACTTGATGGGCGCACTTTTTACCATTTGCGTTGACTGTGCGTTTGGCCCCATGCCCGGCTTCTGAGTTCGCGAGGATGGGGGCGCATGGGCTGAGTTATCGGTCGCTGGGTGATGTTGTCCATTATTTTGAGCGCGTTTGGACCATTACGGATTCTACGCGTAATAATTTCAACTCTTCGTCAAAGAGAGTGGGTAGGGTCGCCAAGTCGTAATGGCGTTGTAAAGTGTTTCCCGCACGTGAACACGCAAAATATTCGGCGGATTCTCGACATATGCACGATAGTTGTTTGATGATGTGTGGGCTGCATGTTGTTATGGGTGAATTCTTTCGAAAAATACGACCAATCACATAGCCTTTGTTGTACATTCACGGAGCGCATGGTACCCATCGTGGGGTCAAGTGAGGCAATATGTTAGCTACAGGTGGCCTAGCAATTTTTTGACGCCTTTTTTTGTACCGCGATGTCCAGCAGTATGACTTTCCATTGCTAAGGATCGACCAATGAGAAGTTGTTCACCGGGGTGACCAGCAAGACTCATCGCGTTATCGTGCTCACTTTGAGGTAGAGGATAGAGTACGCGCTTAATTCTTTATCATGGCTGGACCGATTCGTATGAGACGTCAGGGCGATCGTGACGCGAACTATCTCACAATTGGCTGCAAGACATAATTCCTTTTACCAAAACGCTTAAAGCGTGTCCGCAACTTTGTTGCTATACAATAGTTTTTATAGGGAAATGGCCCGCCATATTTCGCAGGCATTGGGGAGCGTATCTACTTTTTTGCTGCGATGCGTGGTTATTCAAAAAATGTAGCACGGCGGCACCCATGATTAGCCATATAGAAATAGCAGTAATTGTACTTTAAGGTCATTAGTGGTGTGCTAATGCTCGACGTTTTCGTCTTTGGGTTGCAACCTATAATTAGTCATTCTCGTCTTGTCTGTCCGTTCCTGGATATGATGCGGAGGCGTAAGTTGTTTTTCAGTCGCGTTTTTCAGTTTTCTAATGATTTTGCCTGTCTTTGTAAGTCAACCGCGCCAGAGCATGTTTCATTGCCTTGTTTTTTTGACTTGTCATGACCTTTGATTTCTACCCTTGCCATTGTTTGATCCCAGTCGCAACGTGGGTTCTGCGGATTTCATGCCGTGCGCTGCCGTCAACAGTGGGATTAGGCGTGACACGAAAACCTTTAGGTTAAGCGACAGGTCATAAAGTTGTTTGTGCTCCTTTGGAAGAGTTGATATGCGTCTAACGTGGTTGGCCTTGTTGATGCAGTCGAAAGCTGGGCCCGTTTGGCGAAGCAGCGTTGCTTCGTATCTTGGCTGCGATTTCGCCTCCAAATAACATGGGGCCTGGCGCAAGTGTTTTGCAACGCTCTTTCTAGGTGTAGTATGACGCTCTTCGCAGTTGATGGATGTGGTTTTATGTTGGTGCCCCACAATCACGGGGTCTTCCCATTCTATGACTTGCATCATATTGGTGTTGCCGATGATCATCATGCGCAAGAGACGTGGTTTACGGGACCATTGCGCTACAACAGGATTATCCCGCGTTGCATGATTGGTCTGTTAGATCTCTGGGGGGCGATCTTTCCAGTAGGATCCTTTTGATATCGGGCACCGATCGCTTTTTGGCGCCGTTGCCTGCAAATATTGAGCCGAACACGAACGATTCAGGGGTGGAGATTGCAATATTTCAGGGCTAACTCACTCTTGTAATTTATTGTGTGACATATCTGGGTTACGCAATGCTTTACGGCGCGTGGGACGTTGGTCGACTCGCTCATTCCAAGGCTTTCATGTGGGTGGTGCGCGCCGGTGGTCGTTAGTCGGAACCGTTTCTGATCATATGCGCAGGATCTTTAAACCTTTTTACCCTTTAGTGTAAAGCACTTTAAACGACCGTCGTTGTACAGTTCATTAGTCTCTTAGGTTGTCAGAATCGAGTGCAGGAATATGCCATGCGCCAAGAGCCGTTGTGTTTGTTGATGATGCCATGGTTGGGTGCTGATTTATCTTTCAGCTTTATGGCATCTGGTTATTCTTGCAGCCCGGTTATGCTGATGACAGTCTTGCGGCTGCAGGTGCGGTATGTGTGGGCTGTTTAGCGGACGGCTGTAGTCCGCCTCTTTGTGTTGGCTTCTCTGATGGGGTAGGTAGCCCGTGTCATGGTGACAGCTTGTTCCATGTTCCTGTCTCTCGTAGGGGATTAGGCCGTAGCTTTCGCGTCTCCTCTGGATGCGGCCTCTGTGGGGCAATATCGTAAACGATATTGTCTTAGCTGAAAAGCTGGTAGGGAATGACCGTGCGGCTGTTTGAGTGTGCTTCTGCCATGTTCATTGCCGGATGTTTGTCCGCTGCAGTCTGGATCGTATGAGGTTAGAGGGCTGACTGGGTGCTCATTGGGAACGTCGCCGGTTGAATGACGGTATCGTGCCTGGGCTTGTGCCGAATTAGACTGAACCGCTTGTGGTGCCGCTGCGTTGTCGTTATGCATCTGACGGGCCGTTGTCGTGAGGATGGCTTTGGAGATCCGTGAGTTTTAAACGCTGTGTTTCGCCATTCAGGCAAGCCATTGAGCCGCAAGCCCAAAGCTAGGGTTCTGTGCTTGGTTCGAAATATTTGCGAATAGCCATGCCGACTTGGTATGGTCAGGTGGGCAGACGGCCATACTGTCCCCGTCGATGGTTTCTCTGCCCCGCTCGAATTGTTACATAAGATATGGGCGGGAATGATGATTGATTCCTGTGCATTTTGAGAGGTTCCGGAGCAAATTAAACTAGAGGCGTGTTAGGATTGGGTGCAAATGCTATAAGATTGCATTGGCGCTTTGGTGCGCATAAAATGCTGGAGTCTTTTCGCCCAATTGGCAGAGAGGTGGGTTTGAAGCAATTATTATGCTGCTATGGACACTTGGTGTTGATCGCGTGCCAAGTCGCGCTCTCAGTTGGGTTTACGGACCGATGAAGACTCCATATCGTCGGAGAGCATGTAGTATTGTCGCCAGGCCTTGACAGTTGCCGACCTGCGTGCCTTGATTTTCTGGCATCAGCCCCTATAGCGGAAGAGGTATCAGAGGGCGGAGTTCTTGCCGTCAAGTCATGGATTCTCGCAGCGCAGAAGCTGTTGTGGGTTATACAGTGCGCTTCGATGACAGGTCCAGGCCAATTGCTGTTACCGTAATTTTTACGACCCTTGGCTGTGAGTAAGATGGAATTCGTGGTTCTCGATGGTTCCGGCTTTGTACGCTGCGCTGAGCATTTGGGCAGAAGAGATGGTTGCCTGTTTCGTTTAGAGGAGTCCATAGGCCATGGCATTGTCAGAGGCGGGCACGATGGCTATCGATGTACTGCACTGAGCCGGGCCCCCCAGTGATTTCGCCAACCAGCAGTTATGGCTATGCCTTGGCTGCGGATAGAAATAGGGCAAGACAGGCTTGATCTTATTAGTAAAACACTGTGGTGATGTGTCTCTATGTATCCTGCTGGCAAGCGATGCCTTCGCTTGTGGCCCATTGCCACACAACGGTAAATTGGTATGTCTTATTGACTACGGAGGCCGGTGATGATGGATTTGCGCTTGAGCAATCCCCCTGCTGTTTAGCGACAGACCCCGAATCCCGGAGGTTACGGTTTTAAGTCTTGATGTGAACGCTGTCATTGTGGCTTACAAACTTGCTACCGGCTTGGAAAAACAGCAATTCCCTAGTGAGAGTAACGCTGGTATTGCTGTTTTATTGTCCAGCATCGGGCCCATCGAGGTGGTTGCATTCGATCGCACCTATGTTGATCGTCTGGGCAATGTATTCCCATTTATGATTTTCCAGTCGTGTTTCTTCGGCGGACAGACCAGGCACGCGATGCACATTTTCCGTATGCACAGGCGCGCAGAACTCGTGTTTGGCAAGTTATTTTGTGTATACGTGTTGGACTTTGTGTTCGTGCCCGAGCGCGTATATTCCCATGACTTGCGCGGGCTGGTGCGGGCCAGCTTTCCAGGGCTCATCGCAGGAAGTGCGTGCTTGCGAGCCGACGAAAGGAAATTTTGTCGGATTGCCGGGGTAGAGAAGGCTCGCCGACCCCAGTATGTCGCATGTAGACCTTGAACTATGGCGTGAATTGACGCTTTAGGCGATTGCTCCATGGAGCTTTGTGCTTTTTGCACAGTGATCATCTTTGTTTTCATAATCCCTGGATAAAAATAATAGTGAACCTCAAGAACCATTTTCCGGAATATTCAAGCTTAAGCCAATGCTTTGTCTTTTTACCGATATAAAACAGTCACCTGGCCCGTGAGCGTCTTTTCACAGGGGCCGTTTCATTAGGGTGTGCCTTTGTCGCGTATCGTCGATTTAGGGTCGTTGGACGTGTAATTCATCGTGGGGCTTGCCTCCGATATAGGTTTTTGTGGGGCTGTGTGCAAGCTTTCGCTATATTTGCTCGGTTTATGGGTAGTCTGTGGGGAGGATGATTCAGGGCGTATTCGCGTGTTTTTTCGATGATGACACTGATTGTGGTTATTTGACGGACATCCCACGTGTGGATCCAATCAGGATATAACGCGGACTGTACGACATTGTTGCAACGTTGAGTGGTTCGTCCTTGTTGATTGCTCACTGCGTATATTTTGATGTGCCTGGGAACTCTTTTTGTTCATCAGAACCCCGAATCGGCATTGTGGTGTGTTCATGTTTGGTTGTGGATCATCATTTGGGTACGCCGCGGTACTCATTATCGTAGTCCGCCTACGCGGATTCGCCTATGTGTAAGCTTCTTGTGCTATGTGCGCCCGGAGCTTTATTAGCCCCACATATTAAAACGCCAGGATATCAGCAGGGCTCTACTGAGCGTGATTCTACGAGCCGATCGTAGGGTCTGATCAAGTGCTCAACCTGCGGCGCATCTTGGTTCTCTTTCTATTTTGACTAAGCATGTAGTGAATTACGTGTATACGGCGCTGTTGCGGTGATTGGCTACGGTGCCTAGTGTTGTAATTAACGCGTTTTCCGGCCGGTGGCTTTCCGCCTTTGATTGTGATATGCACGACGTTTTATTGCACGCGTCGAATTAAGTGCGAATTCAGTCTCAAAGATGACTGGAGTACTTATTGCCAACGCTGCTGTGGGGCGACAGAAGTTTATTGAAGATTTTGCTGCCAGAGCGATTTGTTCCTGCGGCCTTTGGATTTATTGGCACCCAACCCCTCCCGCACTACCGTTGTTGGGCATGCATCGATGCGCTGCGGTTCTTTTTTCAAGGCCTAACGCGGCGATTTGTTGGTTTGTCCTTTAGAGGTAGAGGCAGGGCACTAGGTCGGCTTGTAGGGTCACGTCGAGGGGCTGTAAATCCACGTTATCGAAACTGTTTGTTGCGTTTTATGATCTGAGGAAGGGGGGTATCACAGCATTTGATTTGGTGTGGATATTAGCAGCTAGGATGCAACCAGCGCAGTAATATAGCCGTTCGTTTTTTGCCCCGAGGCCTGTAGGTTACAGCCATGTTCGCGGAATCTTTGGAGGTTAGGTCCCCGATTGCCCCCCCCTGTGATGAGGGAGGGGTCGCTTTGCGCGAGCAGCATGGTGCGAGGTGATTTTTATCGATGAAGCAGAGGGTAGGACAGCTTTGACGTGGGGTCGGGCTGTTACCGATGTGGCCGGTCCCAGATGAAAAAAGCGGTGTCGCGAGGCGCGGCCGAGTTCGTCCAAAGCGCCCCCAAGACTTAGGGCTGGAGGAGGCGACCAAGTGCCTTGGGAGGGGGAAAGGCGGTAGGGCAAGGGCAGGGAGGAGGAAGTGAAGCAGGTGACGATCGTTATGTTGCATGGTGGGCCCATCGATGAGGCCCCACTGGGGAAAAATGTCAAGGCCAGCGTGGGAGGGAGGGAAGGGGAAGGAAGGCGCCCAAAGGGAAAGCCACCGGCGGCGACCACCGGAAGGCAGGGTCGGGCCACCGGCCACCGTTACAGGTTGCACCGAGGAAACCGCGAGCGACCACGGGTATAATATTAGACCCATAGTGGTCTGTATAATGTAGATGTGACAAAACGAGGAGGCCGGCCGCGACCCCCGAAACGCCCGGGCAACCACGGCTGTGCCCAGTCTGTTAATAGAGATTTTTAAATTATCGGCTATACTGCGTACACTTATTTAGTTCTACAAAATTAGATCTACTTAATGAATAGCTTTGATCAAGGATCAAGTACATTCTGTCCTAAAATACTACAGTTCGTGATTGTGTGTTGCTGTCTCTCTTTTTGTTGTCTCATTCCGATGGACATACATATTTTTAAACTTAACAATTTCATCTTGTGAAATATAGGTTTTTTCCTTTTCCTTACGCCCCCAAACAATTCCCTTTTCTTGCTTTTTATCTCCCACCCACCCCTTTTCTGCCGGGGCCACCCCCACCCCCCGCAACCCACCCCCCACCCTCCCTCCCCCCCCCCCCC
>Ga0163217_1011852_pt1 | contig 12299 bp, 3 predicted proteins | sample SynspAceP_FD_185933 | JGI IMG/M metagenome (GOLD analysis project Ga0163217, IMG submission 185933) | Saline lake microbial communities from Ace Lake in Antarctica - Synechococcus sp. Ace-P (PacBio error correction) | ecosystem: Environmental > Aquatic > Non-marine Saline and Alkaline > Saline ... | reverse complement strand
AAACGCCAAAAAGCTTAACTAAAAAAGAATAGTTCTCCGATCTTAAGAAAGGGAGTCTTTTATGACTTTATTCTATTTTAACAGAGGAACACAGGAAATCCACAGAAGCAATTATTTTAAAGAACTGGTATTCCCGATTATATGCAGACATTGGTTTCAAGAATAAATAGTGACCAGAACGGATGGCTGAAAAATATTTGGACATAACTTTGGCGAAAGATCTAAGTCGGATGGTACTTGATAGAAAAAATTAGTATATGTGTTTAATGACAAGCACAATTAAAGTAATTGAAAACTCTATTTTGAAAAATATACCAGATGGATTACTGAACAAATGCTGATTTTACCTTAAACTAAATCTACCGTTGATTGTTTTAGATATCCATTATATATGAAAAAAGATATTTATCAGTAGATTGATTAGTAATGGTATTGCAACGACAAAAGAATACGTTAAAACGATAAGAACGTGATAAGCTAACTGAAAAGGCAGCTGAAATGAGAATCTCTACGCAACTGCCATGAAGATTAAATTAAAAGAGCAGCTAGTCATAGATAATAAATGTACAAAAATGAAACGGGCAAAAACAAGTCGCTATTGTTAAAAAAATACCTAATCGAACAAGTATAAGAAAGAAAGATGCGACGCTAACTTTCATTCTGTTATTTTCTCGAATAATTATGAAAGGAAACACTACATATTTTTGTATTTTAACCTCTTTACCAGCTGTTTTATAATAAAAACTATAATAAATCGAAATAATAATTTTTTAAGAAAATTATAAAAAAGATGATGAATAGTTGCAATTTCCTCACTTGTCAAAAATAATGTTCCAGAAGTTGTCGAGAGTCGTCCTGCAGATGAGGGCGGCTATTCGTAAAGAGAGAATGTGAGCGTGTAGTTCCGTTTACACTTTCGAAAAGTAAACAAGCGCCATTACTCGCTATCAAAAAAAAATGGAACAAGAAAGAATTTAACCGTGGAAAAAATATTACGAGGTACTATTCTTCGTGTGAAAAGCGTCCGTCGCAATAAACAAGTAAGAAAAAAATAGTAGATGAAGTAAAATATAAAGTTAGGAGTTTGGGAGAGAATGAAAGTTCCTTCACATAATTGCAGTTATATTATGAAAATAGTTGAAATTGATGATGGACTTACATTCGCTTGCAGAGTGTTTATCGCCAATTTAAAACAGGGAGTGTCTTTTAAACTGATTTACAAGAACTATGAAAAATAGGAATCAAGAAAAAATCTGCGAGCATTAAAGATAGAAAGTGTGAAGGCATTTGAAAACATCCAAAGGAAAAATATGAGTCCAAAAGATGCATTCATCCGACAAAATGCCCAACTTTCGATATAGACCAAAAAAGTTCTTACATTTTTATACCAACCTTTTAATTAGGCTCTAAGCAATATAGTCTTTATATTGACATTAATGGGACAGAATTGGAAGAAACATATGGAGTAACTGTATTCTACACTCTAATTATTAACAATTAAAAAATTGGAATTCCTGAATATATCAAGCAAAGAATAAACTAGAAGCGATTGGACTATTAAAAATTACCTCAAGAGATTCACAATCAACAAAGTATACATCTATGATGCTTGCACCTCATCGAGGCAACCTTCTTTAGGATGACTTATTAAGTCTCCTTCTTTCAAACTGTTGGTGAACGTAATTAAAGTCTTAAGAATCGTTTTATAATTTCTGCATTTGACAAAGAAAAATACGAGAAATTACAAAATTCATCTTTAACGTTTACCATTTGAGCTAATTTATTAAAGCAAGAAAAAATTGTTTAAAAAGAATCTGTAGAATTGCATTAGGAAAATCCGGCTAAAGTCCAAACGTTGACGCCCTCAAACATTTATTTAATTTTTTTATACAGGCTTAAACAAGCACTATGTTAATCATTAGCTATAAACAAAAGATGAATCACCATGCGTAGTTTGCACACAATTATGTATTAATGAATGGATATGGCAAACAGTTATTTAGAAGCTAGTGATATTGAACAGTAATATTGATGAGCGTAAATTTAAAAGTTCGTCTATGTCATTACCATATATAAGCAGAAAAAGTCAAGCTAGAAGATTAGTTGGAAAAAGATAACAGCTAATCCAAATCAAAAACAAAAATCGCAAAGGCTTATCTACGACAACCAGCTTAACAGATAACGAAATAAATTTAATTTAGGCAAGTGAAGAAATTAGTCCCTATGATTTATGATTCTAAAAAGAACAAAAAGCGTTACGAACAAAAAATGAAGAGTGACTTTACAAAAATTACTTAGTAAAGCTAATCTACCATTCAGCGTTATTAATATATTGATTCATTTACTATTGTAATTAGCAGATAATCCGATTTTTGAAAAAACCTTAGCGTATAAAAATTCAAATATTGGGCCTCAAATAATTGTATCTCCTGAAATGCTCTTTCAAAAAGTAAAAAACGATGTATCAGGATAATGCTGAAAAAAACAACAATCACAAAAAAAACAGTAGTCAATACTGCATCATCCAATTACGAAAAAACTAATAAATAAGACAAAACACTACCAAATGGGCAAAGATGTAGTGTAGCGAAGATGAAAAAACCAATGAGTGAAACTGAAAACCAAACTTTTATGGATAATTGAAAAAAATTCAAAGCTTTGGAAAAGAGTGACTCAATATAGAATAGATATGGTAAAAGGTTCTGACAAAAGATTTGAAGATCCGAAATCTGTCTGGAAACAATATGAAAAACTTATTCCAAAGTTTAAATACTAGATGTTCAGTATTTATAAACAAAAATGAAGAATACTACTCAAAGAACAATAATGAAATAGCAAGCTTGTATGAGTTCTAATGGAAAAGAAAATAATCAAGAAAAAAATAAGAATGATGCTCCAGGTTAAACCGCAAACGATTATGAACTATCATTATAACTTTTCATAAGTCCTACAGCTAACTAAACGCCTAAGCAAAAAAAACAGCGATTAAGAGCCGTATTCATTCAATGATATGCCTAAAATGTTAGAACAGGCAACATTTGAACAATTTTCATTAACGGGACATGCGTGCAAAAGCAATTAATTCTGCCTATTGACTTTCATGGGTTATTTTAGAAATCCTAAGGCTTCCATCAGGACCTAAACTTATATGAGCATTTGTGTTGGAAAATCTTTTTAGTAGAGCAATTGCTCATGAACTGGCACGAAAAAAGGGTACCGACAACCTTTGGATGCATTTCCCTCTTTTGCATTGAAATGAAACAAGCTATTGACAGAACACTAGGTGTAAAAACTGGAAGTTGTAAAAAAAGCCGATTCTCTAATTTAGATGACGTTGGCAGATCAAGTCTACTGATACGTTGATGATGTCTTAGAATTATTCTACCAATACCGAATGCAAGACAACTCCCAACATTTTTTTCTTCAAATCTTTTGATATGAAACACTTAGGAGAAGAACCAAGAGTGACTCCAAAGAGGGGAAGATAGCCGTTAAAAGCACAAACGTATCAGAACGAATAAGATATATTGTCTAAAAAATTAGAATGACTGGGAAAAACCGTACTATTTGAATTTTTTATTCTAGTACAAGAGAAACCAAATATTAAAACTTATTTAAGTTAAAATCTGGTTAAGTATAGCCAATAGATTAAATTCTTGAAAAAAGACTAGAAATAAGAAAACACTTCCCAACAAGAGAAGGAAAACATGGCCTGAAAGTTCCTAATAGTCCTTATTTACCCTTTTGAGTACCGCGTGAACTAGTTTTAATAGCAGAGAATCATTTAGCTAATTATCACTAAAAAGTGTATTCTATGGAAAACAGTATTTATACCAAAATTGGATTCCTAACTTGGGTGGAAACCACGACTTTGTCGTCCCTTTATGTTAAGTAATTAACATAAAAGGACTTTTTTGGTTTCTTCATTACTAAAAAAAACCACTATTTTTTATATAAATGAATGAAATGGAGAATCATGATATTCAGATAATTAAAATTATTTTGCCGATGGTGCAGAAACGTAATCCAGATGTTTTCAAACAAAAGATGTGCTGAAACATCAGTAAAGGATTAGCGAAAAAAAGGGTTAGCAGAAAATTTAATGGCAAACTTGTGGATACAGTCCGACCATTAGAAGAAAACGCAACATTAGAAATTCATTACGCCAGACCATGAAGATGCTTTACAATAATCCGTCCACTCAAGCGCTCATAATGCAAATGCTTGAGAGATTGTATCCTGATATTAAATTGTTGTAGGACCAGCAATCGATACAGTATTATTATGATTCAATACTCAAAACCCAATTAACAGGAAGATGATTTACCAAAATTGCACAGAAATATGCAATTGTAAAGAAATAACCCAATTTTCGCAAAGAATTAACTCGCGCAGAAGCAAAACACTGGATGTTTTTAAAGATGATTCTTATAAAGTTGGAATGATTACAGCCTTACCTGAAGACGAAAAAATTTACCTTGTATAGTCAAGGACTTTGTTTGATTTATGTCGTGGCGTCCACTTCCAACTACAGGGTAGATTCATTTTCAAACTGTTATCCCTTGCTGGAGCTTACTGGAGAGGTAATTCAGATAATAAATGATGCAATCGTAATTTATGGACACTTTTTTTGATAAAAAAGCTTTAAAGAATTTTTACAAATGCTGAGAGCGAATACGCGATCACCGAAATTAGTAAAGAATATAATTTATTTATATTTTCACCTGAAGTAGTTCGATTGCCTTTTTGCTTCCAAAAGTCAAAACGATCGAACAGTAGTGGAACCGCTACATTACAGATTCGTGAAATTAGTTAGGGTATCAACATGTTTATACACCAGTTTAGCCTGATGTAAAAACTTGTATAAAAAAAACTTCTGTCATTGGGATCACTACCATGATTGATATGTCCCACCAATGCAATGGGTGATGGCGAGATGTTGCGTATTGCGTCCAATAACTGTCCCACATCATATGATGGTTATAAGAAACGACATTCATAGTTACCGTGAGTGCCAATTAGAATTGCTGAATTAGGACAAATGCACGTATGAAAAAAGTGGCGCACTTTAGGTTACAACGCGTGCGCGAGATGACTTTAAATGACGGGCACACTTTGTACGCCCTGAATCAAAATTCAAGAAAAATTCTTGCGTACGATTGAATTAATGTTACTTGTACGAAGATTTAAATTACGATACCGTTCCGTTTAAGTTATAGGATTCCTAAATACAGATAAAATATTTTGCAGATGATGCAATTGGAATAAAGCTCAAAAATGATTAAAGATTGCAATGATGAAAAAACAAACTAGGATTATTTGAGCTGAGGGAAAAGCAGCTTTTATTGGTTCCAAAACTAGACTTATTAGTTAAAACAGCTAGTGGGTTGAAGAAACACGTCTACCTATCCAGTTAACTTCTTGTTGCCTGAAAGATGGATTTAAACTTATGTTGGAGAAGATGGCGAGAACACCACATCGTCCTTTGTTATTCATCGCGGATTGTTTCAACAAATGAACGTTTTGTAGCTTATTTAATAGAAAATATAAGGGCATTCCCACATGGCTAGCTTCTGTACAAGCAACATTATTCGTAATGTTAGGAACTTCACTTGATTAGCTTATATTAAAATAATAAAATGAATTTATTAGTATGCTGTCGAGTCGATGATCGAATGAAAAAAATGGTGACCAAAAAATTCGCGCTTCGCAGACACAAAAAATTCCTTATCAATTAGTTGTAGGGATGATAGAACGAACTCCCAACAGATACCGTTCGTAAATATGTGAAAAAACAAACTCAAGTAATTATTTAGAAAGATATTTAGAAAAAACAAAAATAGAAATTAAAAAATTCTTAGCGTTAATGTTGACAAAAAAAAAAAATCGTGATATAATTAGAAAAGTTTGAGAAAATAAAGCAAGCCCTCCGCTTTCTCGCCTGAGTTTGACTTAAAGTCTCTGGCGCTAGATATAAACATGATAGGCTTACGCAGGCGTAAGTGAAATATTTATATGCGGTTCATTGCTTAATCTCGCCTATTTTTCTGCTGTTCTTTCTCTCAAATCTAATGGAGGTGTATGACCATAGCAAAAGATATATGTAAGACGGCATTTCGTGCCACGCCCCCCTGAATTGCGCTTATAGTAGTAATGGTGACCAACTTGACTTAAACCAAGAGTGAAGCATTGTCAATTGCAGAAGCATAAAACTTAGAACTTATTCATAGTAACTCCAACACAAAACCACCCGTAGCACTATTATGGATTATGTAAGTTCCGTTTGAACAAACAGAAAAAAAACGTGAAGCCGTAAAACCAAAAAAATAGTCATCTAAAGGAATTACGTTTAAGTCTATACAACACAGACATAGAAAAACTATTTATTGTTTTACGGCGCTTAACATCACTCGTTATATCTACGATATATTGACTGTCCCGAATATCGCTAAGTTCTCTTGATATAAAGGATGACGAAGGATTAAAGGCATTCTATTCTCTTATAATCTGCCATAAACTCATAAAGAGGGGATTGGTCAAAAAGTTTAAGATCGAATTAGCGTTAGAATACAGCTGACATTGCTCAGTATTGAATCAGCTGCCTAAAATGGACGGACTAGTTATGTTCTATTTTAGCACCAAAAACTGAAAATAAGAGTATTTTAAGGAGGAAAAAAATAAAGCCCAAACAAAAAAACACACCGTGGATAGCTAAACGATTCAAAAAAACAGTAATGTGATTTAACGTCATCACGCAAAAACAAAGCCATATGTTCGCAAATAAAATCTCAAAAAACAAAAACGAATTACGTAAATAAGCAACTATGTTCATCAAGCATATAACGTATTCGTCAACAATTAGCTAACTTAATTATTGAATATTTTAAGAACATAAATAATAAAGACAATTATGTATAAAGAGTTTTCTAAAAGAAACATCTTCGAGGAGAAATTAATATGCACGTGTTAAATTCGACGGGTTACTCGTAAAACGTCACAAAAAATATAAAAATTAGCAAAAGGTTATTATGTTCAAAACCATACTTTTTAAAGTATCCTAACAAGCAGTAATAATGTCTTATCCAATACTGCATATAGAGATTCCCCGTCAAAAGAAAAACTGATTTTCCGTAAATTATGGATTGCTCTATTAATGCAGCAGCTCGTCTAAATACACATACTATAGCACCATTTCATCACGTCTTAAGTTAGCTGAAATTGATATCAAAACCGTAAAATGTTACGGATATGCTTTACCAAGCAGCATTTTTACAGCACTACTGAACAAGCAAAAACAGCTCTAGAAAATAAAAAAATGATAAGTAAAGGTTAGGACAATTAAAATGTCCTAACCTCTTTTGTTAGGTAACCAAGAAAAAAAAATGCAACTTGTTAAATGAAATCACCCTCATTCACCATGGAGAAAGAGAGTTCCCCACATCTCAAGAAGATTAATACTATATTATTATTCTTCGAAATATAGAATTCAAATATTTTTTCAAAAACAAAATGTAATAAATAAATGAATTAAACGTGTTGCTTAAATATAATAGATATTAGATATTTGAGTAAACTTAATATTTCTCATAAAAATTTTTATATATTAAAAACAGGGAAAACAATATGAAAAAAATTAAAATGGTGAGTTGCTGATTACGGCAAAACTTTCTGCCTTGTTGTGGCAGCTTCCGCGCCGAACGGATAGTGAAAATACTTCTTCTTCAAAGTCAAATAATAATGTATGATACGAACAAGTACTTAATTTGATAGGAAATGGCAAAAATTCCAACAATGATTCTGTCTTAAATACAACGTATTCGGCCGGAATGTGTATGAATAACTTTTTGAAAGGGACTTAATCGTCAAACTAGATGGTAAGCTTGTTTAGAAGCTTTGAAGCAGAACCAGAAGTAGTGAAGATAATTAACATATACATTTTAAAATTAGAGAAATGCAATTGCGTCAAAGGCAACCCCATACTGCAGTGATTTTTCTAGCCATGGCAAAAGATTATCTGACCCAACGTTGCCGCTGCTTCTATAATTATATATGATCCAAATGTTGTAAAATCAACTGAATATATCAATGGCAGAAAAAGAACAAGGAGCTTGGAGTAAAGCGATAGATTGAAAAAAAACACTGAAGTTAAATTATTCGTGCTGTTCCTTACTTTAAGGATTGTTGGACATTACCAATGATTACCACAAAATTCAAGCTTATGTTGAAGAGTTAGGATGATTTTGCGTCAAATATGATAATTTAATCTATAACGGTCCATTTACTTAACAGAAGGACGAACAGGCTTGTGAGTGTCTATCAAAAAATGGAGTGCTACTGGGAGCCGAAAGCTTAAATTAGATACAATCAATTTGGACGTGGAGAAAAATAAAGACGTTCAATATGCAGCTGTGTGGAAGTTTGTAGGATAGACTGGCGGATGAAACCGAGAAAGTCAGAGATTACGTACAGACTCAAAAAATAATTTGAAGATTACTGGTTAACCAACATCATCTTTTTCTATTTCAAATGGTTGAATCAAGAAAGAAATGGGTGTGAAAAACATTTAGCTAACGAAAATATCCCGTATAAGACTTGCAATGGCTTTTGCATAAAGAGGGCTTATGCGTAAAACCTGTTTTACCAAAAAATGGTTCTTTTTTACCAGCTAATGGTTTATTCCTCAAGGACTACGGTTGATCCCAATACCGGTGAAGATTTCCGTATCAAAAAAATGACTTATTAGAATTAATGTAGAAGAAGCGCAAAAAATACTTTGAAAAAGGTTAGAAAAAAATTGTAAAGATAGCATTACGTTAGAAATTTTGGAGATTGATGGAGAAAATCCTAAAAAAAATCTCTCTAAAGAATATATGCAAGTCATTAACCCAAAATTGACCATAATTTAGAAATTACATACGTAAATGTACCTTTCAAGTTCGTTTAGAGCAATTCAAAACAAATTTATATATCCAAAATGTTCTGATGGTGCTAGACTACGCGACCCAATTAATTTCTTAGAATTATTTGCTTCAGATAATGGGAACATAAATCGAGTTATGCTAATGATGAATACCGATGCTTAATTAAAGTTTTCTCTAGCAAGTAGAAAATTAAGAGCGTTGTGGCAGTTAGATGCTGAAAAAATTTCTGATGGATACAACTTGGGATCGCCACCCAATTTATCAACGTTTAACCTGTTTTAGAAAAACCATACCGTAAAAGATATCGCTGCTCACTTATTGGAGCAGAATAACTCATACAAATGGCTTAGTAGAACGGAAAATAATAGTAAATGTATAGATAAAAAAAGCAGGTTTACTTGCTTCTTTTTTTATGTAAAACACTAATATATTCATTAAAATACATGATGATTCATTGGCGCCATTATCCTCATATATAGAATTCAAGTGTATTATTCTTATGTAAAAGTAATATGAAAACACAATCGATGAATTCAGGGGGAAACAATATGAAAATATGAAATTATTAAGTTTATTTGGTATTACATTTAATTATCTACAACTGTTTTATTCTTTGATCAAATTAATTCAAGTCTTGACGATGGAAAAACAACTAAAGAATGAATTTAGTTGAAACAAGCTGAAATACCAACAATGGATTCAGTTTTTAAACACCGCATACGTGGGGTTCTACAGTTATGAACCAAATGTAATGGAGGACTTGTACGCATGAATTAGATTAACAAACTAACTTCTATGGCTCCAAGACCTTACTATTTAGTAGACGGATTTAACGTTACTTTAAAATAGAGAAGACGCACATGTCTAACGGGAGTCCTGTTACTCTAATGACTTGTTTTTTCATGGCGTCGATTATTATCCAATTACTGGGTCTCATTCTGCTTATATGATGGAGAATCGTTAAACGCTTTCTGATTTAATAAAGAGAAATGGAACCAAGAACTAGGAGTAAAAGCAATTATGAAAAAACATTGGAAATACAATTAGAATCTAAATACCTTATTTTAAAATTGCTAGTCATTTATCCATTCTTACCTCCAAATGGAAACTACGTAACAATAAAGGAAATAAATATGCAGCAGATAGCAATAATGCAATTTTATTAATGACCATTCGTTTTAACAGAACTGGATGTACTGCTTAAGCTGTCTTACGAAAAAAATGCTGATTATTGATGCAATACTGTTGAATTAGAAGGAATTAAGTGATGTTGAAAAAAAACTCTACTGCTATTAATTTATACATGCAGTAAGTAAACATTAAATTATCTGGTGAATATGGTACAAACAAAAAAAGGAGATCCTATTTGGGTCTTTCCAACATCTTCTGTTTTTATTTTAAATTTACAACCAAGAGCGCAATGAGAGCCAACAGCTTTACGAATGAAAAACATTCGTAAAAGCTATCTCAAAGATTTGACAAGAATCTTATGCTACATACAGTTCTACCCAAAATGGATCTTACCCTGCTAACGATTAGTTCCAGAAGCTAGCTAAAAAATCCTTCAACAGACGAAAGATCTACCGTTGAAGAAAATTGGGATTATTAAGCTATGATATCAAAGCAGCAAAGATTATATGAAAAAAGGCCTCCAGAATTAGGAATGGATCAGTAGAATTAGAATTACTTTTCAGAATTCTGAGAATGCAAAAAAATCTTCAGAATTCATCAAGTAATTAATGCAAAATCTTCCTGTTTAAAAAATAAACATTCGTTCATTCCGTTATGTTCACTCGATGTTAAATCAGCTCAAAGATATGTATTCAAATGCCAGGATGGGAGCAGACTATGCTGATCCAATTAAACTTCCTTGGAATTATTCAAACCAGAAACTCAAATAACAAAAGCTAGTATTTCTATTCCCAGAATATGATGCATAATTGAAAAAATCGAAACCACAGAATCTGATGATCCAGAAAAAAGATGGCTATATGCTTTAGTGCTGAAAAAAAAATTATTAGAAGAAGCGCTATCGGACCAATCTACCAACTTATAAATGCATATGAGAAAAACCATACGTAAAATAGGACACACTTAGTAGGGCCTGGTATTCATTTAAAATGGGCTTCCAATCGCCAGAAATAATAGTTTGTTTTAAGATTAAAATAAATAAAAAAAGCAAGAAAATGGTAAAAACCTTTCTTCTGCCTTTTTATAAGTTCATTGTATGAAAAGGTTCCTCTTTTATGATTTAAAATGAGATAGTATATATAACTATTATATACTGGATCATTTTATTAATAACATAAAGAACTAATAATGTTACAAGAGTTAACAGATGCTAGAGAGTGTACCTGGAAACGAAAAAGAATTACGAGATATTTGTTCAAATATTGCTGGAAAAAATCAAACTTCTTCAATATCGATGACGGTTAGGAAGCTGTCATGCCAAAACATTTATTGGGATGAAACTGTCCTAAATCATTGTTTGCAAGCCATTTAGACGAAGTCGGTTTTATGTTACAGCATTTACTGAAGAAGGGTTTATAAAATTTCAAACATCTTGTGGATGTGGGTCTCAAGTTGATTTAGCTCAACAAGTTCAATAAACGACTTCAAAAAAAAAACGTTACATGATTTATTGATGTAAGCCCACCTCATGTATTGAACGACAAGAAGTAAAAAAAAAGCATATGATATAAAAGACATTTTTATTGACATAGGGTGCAAAACAAAATAAAAAGAAAGCATTTATCTTGGGGTGTGAATAACCAGGAGATATGTAAACTCCGTATATTGAATTTAAACATTGAATCAATCTAAAATTTTTATTAGCAAAGCCTGGGACAATCGCATTGTACTTTGCAGTAACTCTAAAAGTGTTGGAAAATATTGCACGTGAAGACATCCAAATGAGGGCATTTGCTTTGGGAACTTGCAAGAAGAAAATGGGGCTACTGGAGCAAAAACCTTCAACGTTACTTAAGTATCGATTCCTTTGATTATTCGCAATTTGCACTAGATACTGGTACTGCTGGAGAACCCGGGATGGACACTGATTAAAGAAACAGGATTCTTTAAGTAGGAAAGGTCCTTCAGAATTATTATTTTATGGATGCTTATCCGATGTCGCTCATAAAAGGATTTGCGTATTTTGTCGTTTAGGGTAGCAGAAGAGTTTGAAAAATATTACCGTTTTCAATTAAATACGGTTTTTAATTGCATAGTGTTGGAACATAGATTTTTCCAGGGGAAGGGGTCAAAAAACAATGTTACGGAGGGAAAAAATGGGGAAATTTACCTTTTCATTTGGGGCCCAAAAATTTTTTCACCAAGGTTGGGCCCCAAAAAAACCCAAGTTATTTCAATCTCTCCCTC
>Ga0163217_1096762_pt1 | contig 12300 bp, 14 predicted proteins | sample SynspAceP_FD_185933 | JGI IMG/M metagenome (GOLD analysis project Ga0163217, IMG submission 185933) | Saline lake microbial communities from Ace Lake in Antarctica - Synechococcus sp. Ace-P (PacBio error correction) | ecosystem: Environmental > Aquatic > Non-marine Saline and Alkaline > Saline ... | reverse complement strand
TCGATTTTCACAGGCGGCCGGCGCCCGAATCGATCTCCTCTGCGTGGTGCTGCGCCCCAGCCAAAGCGAATCGATGCCGCGCCTCCGGCCGGCTGCGACCCAGGGCGGCCAGCACGTGTGGAGGGGTTGCCGCTGCTGCGAGCCGAACCGCCGCTTCACCGCCAGCCGCCGCCGCAGCAGGCTGTGCAGGCGGTTGCCAATCCACCCCGTCAAAGCTGAGGTGAGTTGTTAGGGCCAGGCGCCCTCCAGGCTGCGTCTTGAGCCGCAACCCGCAAGGGCCAGCAGCCTAGGCAGCAGCCGGTCGCGCAGGCCGCCCGAGCCGCACCCGGGGCTCTCCGTCGGCCATAGCCAAGCTCGCGGCCACCGCCAGCCCCACGATCAGGGGAACGGAGGGTGCCGCCGCGCAGCCCCCTTCCTGCCGCCGCCAGTCTGTTGGGGGGGCAGGTTCAGGCTGGATCGATCACCAGGGGGCGCCGATCCCCTTGGCCCGTAGATCTTGTGGCGCTGAGGCTGAGCAATCGGATGCAGCTCCGCGGCTGCAGGGGATCTGGCGAAGGCCTGGCGCCGTCACAGTGAGCGAGTCCCGCGGCGACAGAGCGCAGCGGATTCGAGGCCAGGGGCTGAAGCACCCGATCTGTTGTTGGCGGCCAGTCACGCTGACCAGACAGTGTCGGCCGCAGGGCGGCCTCCAGCTGGCTCGTTCCACCAGGCCATCGGCCCCTACGGGCAGCACGGTTGAGTGAAAAGCCGTGGGCCGGCCAGTAGCGCAGCGGATCGAGCACGGCCGGTGCTCGCTGGCCAGCAGACCGGTGGCGGCCCCGGCTAGCCGCGCCTCGGCCAAGCCCTTGAGGGCCAGGTTGTTCGCTTCGTGGCGCCGGGCTGGTGAACACCACCTGCTCAGTGCCCCACCCCCAACAGGAACCCAGCTGCTGGCGGGCCCGCTCACCGCCGCCGCCCGGGCCGCCAGCCCTGGCCGTGCAGGCGGCTGGCGGGTTGGCGAGGTCTCACTCCAGTAGGCGCCATCGCGCGACCCACGGCAGGATCACAGGCGCCATGGTGGCCTGGTGATCGAGATAGGGGCGGTGCACCCTGGAGCGAACGTGCCGCTGGAGCGCCCCCGGCGTGCCATCCGGCCTTTTCACAGACGACCGTTCAGGCTGACAACACGTCTGCCTTCGGTGGAGCCATCCGAGGCAGGGAACGATCAATCGCAGCCGGCGTCGCTGAGCCACGTGGCCCGTTGGCTGATCACGGCCCTGCTGGCCTGGGGGCCGCGCTGGTTCTGCCGGTCGCCGGGCAACCAGGTCGCAATCCCGGGCCAGAACCGTCCTGCGGCATGGCGTATGGAGGCGCACCAGCCGCGGTGTCCCGAGGCCGCTGGGGTAGTTGTCGCTCACGCCGGATCCATCACAGCCCAGAACCTCTGGGCGGGAGCAAGGTTTGGGAGGAAGGCCCCGACGACGTGAAGCGTGCGCAGCGAAACGATCCGGCTCCCCTCGGCGCCGGACGCGGGTGACCAAAACTCGGCCGCTCTTGATCCTGCGCGAACTCACCCCGGTGCGGGCGATCTCCTCGGTCAACCGGATCGACCAATCTGGTCTGGTGGGCCACCTGTTTTCACGAGCAGGCCGCAAGGATCCCGCCGGCTGCGTTCCGTTGGCTCTCAGCTCGGCTACACGGCCATCGGTCGAGCGGGAGACGGTGCTTGCCTCTGGGCTCCACCTGAGCCCTACTGGAAGATTCCCAACATGTGCTCTGGGTTCAGAGCCAAGACATCCCGCCCCTTCCCCAGGGACGCGGCACAACGGCGTCAGGGCACTTCTCTGAGGGCACGGCATCAGAGGCAACCGTTGAGCGCCCTGCGCCGGCCCGGCTCGCTGCTGGTCGATGACGAACGCGGTCTGCGCAAACGCGTCCAGGCTACCTGTGAGGACGCAAGGGCTTTGATTTCACCCACCGCGCGATGGCGACAGGGCTGGGCGGCAGGCCAGGAGCTGCTGCACGATTCTGTGATCGCGACGTGTGATCCCCGCTGCGAGGCTTGAGCTGTTGCGGCGCCTGCCTCCGAGAACGCTGGCGGTACGCCGTGATCTTCTAGCCCAAGGGCATGACGCGATCGCATTTGAGGGGCTTCCAGAGGCCGGCGTCGAACGATTACTCCCCAAACCTTGTTGATCCGACGAGTGTGGCCGGTCGTGCGCAAACGTTGGTGCGCGCCAGGAGCGTTTGCTGGCGGAGGCCGCCCGTTACGCGATGCGACATCGGCCAGATGGCTCGCCAGATTCACCAGACCGGCTCCCTGTTGCAGTCGGTGGTGCCCAAAGAGAGGCGCGCTCCAGGCGCATGAGTCACTCCGCAAGCATAAGCGTGCTGCAGCTGGTGGCGAGGCTATGAACAAGGAAATCGCCAGACGGCTGGAAACTTCCATCCGCAACGTCGAGAGTACGTGAGCGGCTGTCATTCACGAAACCAGCACCAACCAGCCGCACCGAACTGGTGCGTTACGCCCTGGAGAACGGCCTGGTTGTCTGACAGTGGCGCCTGCTGTGGCTAACAACGGGCTGGACCTACCGCGCCGGATCGGGCCGCTGAGCCGGCTCCAGCCTCAGCGCGTTCTACGCCGGGCGCTACGCACCATTCCGAGTCAGGGCGTCTGGGCGCAGGCGTCTTCGCGCCGGCGAATATTGTGCGAACACGGCCAAGAGCTCTTGCGCAGCGATTTCACCCTAGTCCAGGCGGTGATCGCCTGCAGTGGCAGCGGCCCCCTGGCTGAAGCGTCGGTGCCGGGAACACTGGGAGTCACGACTGAGGCGACCTGCTGATGATCGACAAGCCGCGGGCTGCCGGGGGCTGCCGGCGGGGGGTACCTGGAGCACCACGCTGTTGCGCCTGCTGGGCGCCGCTTTGGCGGCCAGGTTCAGGCCAGCGCTCCCAGGGCCCGTGCATCGCCGTCGGCCGCTTCACTCCGGGCTGCTGTCGCGCGGCTTCCGCTCGCCACCGGGCCTGCTCCGTGCAGCGTGCGCAAGGAGCGATCCGGCCTCTTGCCGCAAGTTTTATATCGGCCCTATCAGGCCCGGGGTCGGCCACAGCCGGCCGGTTTCAGCGCCTGATCCACGCGCGGATCGGCGCGTGCCCATCCCCGGCTGGGCCAGGTCTGGTGCGCCGTGCGGCCGGAGGTCCCAGAGCTGACGGCCCTCAGCCAGCTGAACCCTGATCGATACCGCCCTAGGCTGATCTTGTGGAGGTGGTGCGATCGTACCGGACGGCCCATTCAGATCGCGATCCACACCGCCAGCCTCGGGCGCCCTTGCTGGGCGATCCGCTTGTATCGAGCTGCGCGCGGGGCTCGCGATGAGGCCTCCCCGCGAAGGTGGGTACACCCTGCGGGGGCCACCGCTTGGTCTGTTACTGCCGGGGGGGAGGAGCTGGCGCTGGAGGCCCCCTTGCCGGCGGCCCTGCATCTCCGGCAAATCGATCAGCCGCGAGAGAAAAGGGGCCGGGTTGAGCTGCGGCGCGTAAAGGGCTGGAATCCTGCCGTTTGCCGCTTGCCGCACATCCGTCTTCGCGCCAGGGTGTAGGCGCGGGTGGTCTGCTGGGCGGGGAAGAGTGACCGATCGGATTTCGAGCGCGGCCAGCAAGGGGTTGTAGGGGCGAAGCTTGACCAGCAGCCGGCGCTCGCCATCGAGTCCAGTTGGCGCACCATCTGCTCGGCGGCTCCTGGGGGTAGTGATGAACAACATCCAGCAGATCACGTGTCGTAGCGGACCGCTGAGGCTTTCGAGATCGGCAGGCGCTGAATTGGAATGCGCTCTGGGCCGAGATCAGCCGCTGCGGCGGCGGCCCCGCCTCGTTCACCATCGCTCGAGAGGTCGCTGGCGGCATTGTGCTGCCGGCACCGAGCTGGGCCAGGAGGCTGAGCTGCCGACGCCACAGCGGCAATCGGAGGAGCGCGCCCAGCAGGTTTGCCCTCCTCCTGCGAGCCACAGCAGCACTATTCACGGTTTCTGGGCCGATGCGGATGTCGCTGCACCTGTTCACTTTCGTCGCTGTCGCTGGTAGATGCGATTTCCAGCGCTCAAAAGCCCGTGCTGTGAGTAGTTCGCGGGACCTCCGCGTTTTCCAGAGCATTCTCAGCAACGGGTTCAGCGGGACATTCGAGACGGGTGCAACCGGCGAATCTTAGGAGAACTCCCCGCCCCAGCCGGCCCTGCCCCAGCGCCCCGGCCCGCGCCAGCGCAGGATTTCGCCTGGCGCCGGGCGGCTCCAGCGCAGGGCCGCCAGGGAGCCCACCAGCATCGCTTCTACTGGCGTCATCGCCCAGCCCCACCGTGCAGACGTGCTGCGGGCGATCGCCCGCCCCGGTGCGCACGCTCCAGCGGGCCAGCGCAACCACCCCCCTCCAGCAGCGCAGGGGGTGGAGCGGCAGGGTGCGTCCTCCAGCCGGCAGGCTGCCGCTTCACCAGGCAACGTCGCTCGTCCCAGCGGTACGGCCTTCCTCGGCCGAGGGAGCGAGGGGCATCACTGACCAGCACCACGGCGGGGGCGCCCAGCCGCTGCAACAGCACCGCCATGGTGGGGTTACATTTTGCACCCCATCGGCGATCAGGCCGAGGCTATGTCGCCGCCGCCGCAGTGCCGCCGCCGAGCGGACCGCCGCCCGGTGGTGCAGGCCGGCATCGCGTTGAAGCTGTGGGTGGCATCGAAAACGCCTGCGGTGAAGGGGTCGGCTTTCGGCTTCTGTGGCGGCGCTGTGACCAGGCTCACCACGATGCCCCCGGGCACGCCAGGGCCTCGATCACGGCGCCGGCGCGGGGAGTCCGGGGCCAGGGTGACCAGTCTGCTGTCTTCAAAGGCCCGCCGATCCGCTGCTGGAGCGCCGCCAGGCTGGGCGGGCAGAAGTGCTGCTCGGGTGCGCCGCGGGCGGCCGTGGCCAGGGACGGGCCCTCAGGGGCGCGAGCAAGCAGCAGCGCCGCCGGATGCTGGCGCGGGGCTGCCCCAGCACGGCCAGGGCCCTGCGCAGGGCGGCTCCACGCGCAGGTCACCAGGGTTGGGCAGATCGCTCGACCCCATCACGCCAGAGCAGCTCCAGCAGCTCAGCAGGCGGGGCATTCGTGGGCTGGAGCTCCGGGAGCCAGGCCAGGCCGCAGAGCGTTTGATCTGCAGGTCGACGCCGGCTGGGCTGAGCCAGTTCCCCTGCCAGTCGTCGCCGGCAGCCTTGCTGCCGGCTGCGCGGCCGCACGCGGCGATCTGAACCCTGCTCATCGACACGATCGCGCAGCGCTGGTCGTCGTTGGCCCGCGCTGGGCGCGCGAAGGCGGGACGTGCTTGAGCCAGCGCATTGACCTTCGGGCGGCGAGGCGGCCAAGGGCGGGAGAATCATCTTCGCTGCCGTCCTCCTTGGACGTTGAGCCAGCCTTCTGCGGCCAATCCCACACCCCGGCAGCAACGGAACCTGGCGCCTGTCAGGTCGCGGTGGTTGCATGGGCAAGCGATTCGACCTGCCCACATGGCGCGGCGGTCAGATCTGGAAGCGCTTCGGAATGCGGTGGAGTGCGGGTTGCTCTCGGCACCGCACGCCGCTTGGCGATGGTGGAGTTCGCACCGGGGGCCACGGCCGGGCCTGAAGGTTGATCATGCCGGTGCCGCGGGGCGGCCCATCTGCCGGGTGTGGCGGCGTCACCCCTGCCGGTTGATTGGGGTGCCGGTGCAGAGCCGCGCCCTCTCGGGTTCGACTCCCTGCTTTCGATCGTGCAGATTTGCCGGCTGGCATTCCCGTGCCACCGTGGCGATCGGCACGCAGCAACCGCGGCTGTGCGGCCCAGATCCTGGCCACGGCGGATCCCGGTCGCTGTGCGAACAGCTGTGGCCTTACAGGGCCGAAACTGCTGATCAGGGAGGCGAGGATTCCAGTCTTGAAGCTGGTCGGAATGGCGGCCTAACCTCGGGCGATGGAGGCCCCCCGTCATGACCAAGGCGCGACCCGTGACGGTGCCGATGTCCCTGTCTGGGCTGGCCCTGCCGGCTGGCGCGTGCTCAATGTTTAGTTCGTGCTTGCGCCAGCTGCTGCTGCCGCTGGCGCCGTTCCCGGCCCTGATCCTCAACGGCCCGTCCCTGATCGCCTTCCTGCTCGGAGCATCCCCAGCCGCTGGTCCACGGGTCGCGGGTGCCCCGCCTGCTGGCGGCCCTGGTGCTTCGGCTTGGGGCTGGCTTTGCTGGTGCTGTGTCGCTGGTGTGGTTGCGCGCCTGGTAGACCACTGGGCGTCTGGCTCAAGGCCGCCCCGCTGGCTGGTTCAAGGTGTAATTGCTGGTGAAATGACCCAGAGCTGGGCGACGCCCATGGTCTGCCGGGCCGACTTCGGGGCGATCTCAGCAGTGAGCTGCTCACCGCTCCACCCAGCTCGCAGCCAGTCAGCCAGCGTTCTCAGCCTGCGGGCGCCACGTCACCTTGACGATCAACACCGCTGGTTGTGATCGTGCTGGCGTGTTCTGCTATTCGGTGGTGAGTCGTCAGCCGTGGGCTCGACGCTGGACTCCGGCCGCTGGAGAGCGATGGTGCTGGGCACGTTGTATCGCACCTTCCGCGGCTATTTCGCCGGCCAGGTGGCTGGCCTTGATCCTCAGCGCTGGCCAGATTTGTGGTCTTCGCCCTGCTGCCATCCCTACGGCGCTGCTCTTCGCCGTGCGATCGGTTCACCACTTTGATTTCCCTATTGCCCAGCGCCTCTCACGATCGTTCCTGGTGAGTGGCCTTCTGGCTCTCGATGATCCCGGCACGGGGTCTTGAGGTGCTGGGTGGCGCGATCACGGTGGGTCAGGTGGTCGACCCAGATTCATCCAGCAGGCTGATGCGTCAGATCTTGGCTTGCGCCGCGCTGGCTGCGGTCAGGCTGCCCGATCGGCGCCCGTATCGGCAGCTTGCTCGGGCCTCGGCGGCCTGCTTTGCCTGCTGCTGGCGGATGCGGTGGCGAGCTGCCTGAAAACCTCTTCCGATGAGCTCGCCTGCCGCCTGGATGCCTGAGCCTGGCGAAACCGTGGGCCGTGAGGCCGGCCTGGACGTTCGCGGGCCCTGAGCGATTCACCAACCGATGCCGACGTCAGGCCGCCGCCTGCTTTGGCCGGAAGCCCTCCTGGCTGAGCGTTTCGCAAGGCGATGGCCAGCTGATCTCCCTGCAGGCTCGATCTGGCGCTTGAGGTTGCCGCCGCTGCGCGGAGGTCTTGAGCCGCTTGAGCAGACCGCTGGCTTCGCTTGTCGCTGAGCCCAACCCGGTGATCACAGTTCCGGTTTTACCGGCCTTTGCCGGCCTTGGTGCGCTGCACCCGCACCCGCTGGCTGGGATCGGCCCCGACCGGCGCCTGAGCTGCCCGCCCTTTCGGTGCTCTCGGGGCCTGCTGAATCTTGCCCAACCTCCTTGCCCATTGGCGCCGTCTGTGCGGACGCCTCATCACAGCGCAACGGCCCAGCCGCCGGTATCGCCAGCGAAGCGTTGAGCCAGGCTTTCCTAGGCTGACTTATCACGGCCCCTTTCCGGTGACAGCACGCTCCCCTCCGTCCATCCGGATCCGCCACCCTGGCCGCATCGGTTCGCCCAACGGCGCGGTCGCTTCGGTCGCTTCCTGGCGGCCAGACGTGCCGGAACGGCTTGATGCCGGCCCTTGGCGGAGACATAGAAGCTAGGCATAGCAGCGGCGGCCTGGCCGATCCCGCCCTTCACGCCCGCTGATCCCTGCTGCGTACCTACGTGGCCGGCCCACCCGCTCTATGAAAGCTTGAGCGACTCCCGCCCACTACCAGCGCCCCGTAGGCGCCCGCGGCTCTGGCTGAAGCGCGAAGACTCCCACACCGCCCACTAAGACTCAAACAACGCGCTTGGCAGGCCTGCTGGGCCCTGCGTTTCTCGCGCAAGGAACGTGATCACTTGCTTGAAGATACTTTGAGCGTGGCAGCACGGCGTGGCCACTGCCACCGTCTCGCGCTCGCTCGGGCGGAATGCGTGTCTACATGGGCGCCGAGACATTGCGCCGCAGGCCTCAACGTTTTCCGCATGCGCCTGCTGGGAGCCAGGTGCAAGCCTGACAGGGCCGGCACGGCCACCCTCAGGACGCCACAGTGAACCATCCCGCGATTGGCGTGACCACGTGGAGAGCACCATACATCCTCGCTCGGTGGCCGGCCCCCACCCTACCGATGCTGCGTGCGCGATTTCCACCGTGATCGGGCCACGAAACCCAGGCAGTGCGGCGGGGCTTTCGGCCTTGCCTGCATGTGCTTGCTGGCCGCGTCGGTGGCGGCTTCCAATGCGATGGTGGCTGTTCCATCCGTTCGTGAAACGACCCTTCCGTGCGCCTGATCGCTGTGGAGGCTGCGGTGAGGGGGTGGCACCGGGCGCACGCCGCCCGATCACCGAGGGCCGCTCGGACGTGCTGCACGGGGCCTGAGCCTGCTGCTTCCAGGACGCGAGGGTCAGGTCCAGGAAGGCCCATTCGATCAGGCCGGCCTCGACTATCCCGGCGTCGGGCCAACACAGCTATCTCAAGGTAGCTCGCCGGGTCCGAAATACGCCGCCGTCACCGACCAGGAGGCCCTTGATAGCCCTGGGCAGCGGTCAGCGGACGTCGAAGGCATCTCCCGGCGCTTGAAAACGGCCCATGCCTTATGCCTGGCTGACGCTCTGTCCGACGCTGGCGCCGGGCACGGAGGTGGTGTCAAACCTCTCTGCCGCGGCGACAAGGAGTGACACTGTGCGGCGCTCGGCGATGCGATGGACCGGTTGAGAGGAAACGGGCGTGAGTGCCGCACGCGCCGTTTGCCGGGGGCACGCGGTCATGCTGCGGCCAACGCAGATGCTGAATGATCGGGCAGCGGCGGCTGCCAGGGTCAGGGATGTAACGGCGAACCAGCCCTTCGTTGATGTGGGGCCAAAGCGCCGGTGGGCTCGCGCACAGCCCTGCACCACGTCGGTATCGGCAGTGTGCCCTTGTGACATTTGGATCCCGCTGGACACCGATTGCCATAGGTGCGTGGGTGGGGACGGTGGGACGCTCAAGCGGTGGCGGAGGCCTGCGAGTCGCTCGGCTTCCCAGGCAAAGCGGGGCAAACTGCTGGAGGCTGCGCTGGACTCTCGATCCAGGCCGTGTGATCTGGCTGATCTCGGGATGGGCCGCGCTCCAGGTTTGAGGCTGATGGGCGATCTCCAGGCTGTCGCGGCGCATAGGAGCGCCACTTCGAAGGGGGGCCGAACGTCAGATTGGAAAGCGAGCGGTGGTGCATCACCTGCGACACCAGGCAGAGCCGGGCGGCGTACTTCGAGTGAGAGTTGTGTGATTGGCCCACGTCCATCGAGGGAGGCGTTTGCCGTATGGCTCCACCACTGCAGAATGGTGTTTCCGGGTGCCACTGATCCTGTTGCTGCCTGATGTGGATAGATCTGATAAAGCCCGTGGCTTTGTCCGGCGAATCTGCCCCCGAGGATGAAGGTAGGCCTCCACCGCTGGCGCCCGCCTGACGCAGGGCGAGTGATTCGCCTCCTGCAACCGCCACGCTTGGGATTTTTTTTTCCGACCGGATGTAGCGCGGCCTTGAAACAGATAGTTGCGCTCAGCAGGAGTCGGGGGCGTGCCGGCTTCGGGCTGAAGGTCCTGCGGCTTGGCTTTTGTATATCTCGTCCAGGCGAGCTGTCGATTGATCTGGTCCCTAGGTTCAAAACAGGCCTGGGGGTGGCCAGGGTTGCCGGCCGCCAGCAGGATGAACAGGTCGATCGGGGCTGGGCTGGGAACACATGCAGCTTCCGATAGCTGGATGTTAATTGGTCGCGCGAGCGCGTTGCGAGTGGTCTCTGGAGTCTGAGGCCCATCACCAGCCCATCCTCCAGGATAAAAACCGAACGCTGTATGTTGGTTCAATGCTCGTGCCTCAGCTGAGCAGGCGCTTGCAGCTGAACTGGGGGCGGGAGAGCGCACCGCCGGCGGGCGGTGGCGTTAGCCAGTTCCGCATTCGGGGCCCGACCAGGCAACGCTGGCCGCGGGCGTGCCATCGCCGCGCCTCGTTAGTTGGCTGCACGACGCCGTCGCACTGGTTGGCGCCGGGTGGGTTGTCGTGAGCACGTGTCTCGATAGCGTCATTACAAGAGGTATATATCTGCGCGGCACTTGGCACGACCGTTTCGGCATGATTGGCGGTGAAGTCTATGCGCAGATATTACGCGGTCTGGAGCATCGTGCCCTGCACGTTCGCGAAATACTACGCAGCAGTTCTGCAGAATTCTGGTGTGTCTCTCATTCCCTCCAGAGTCTTTGATAATCGAGCTCCCGGCGCTAACGCTAGGTCGTGCTACTGGAGTCAGACTATTGAGCTACACTCGTGATTACGGTGGAATTTGACGCGCAACTAGATGCAATTTCAAGAGAGCGCAAGCGGCTAGAGACTTATCCTTCTTCGCGCCTCCTCACTCTTGCTCTGTGGCGCTCTGTAGGGTGGGCTGGTGGCTCATGTGCAACCACCAAGAGACCTCTGGCGCACGACTAGGTTGTCGCTGGATCTTGTTACTGCAGGGTACGCCTTCGCAACGAGAAATTCGCGTGGCGGTTAAAGTTTGGGGTTGGTGTAGAAGATACGAACGTAAAGTTGCGCAATTCCAGCTCAGAACTGATGGATCTATCAATTGTGAGCATCGCACGCTCTAGGGCAGGCAGTTCTCAAGAATCGTTCGCTATCTGCAGAACAAAGTGTTGGTCGGTGCTCTCGCGCTGTCTTTTGATTCTAGTCGCGCTCGCTATTGTTGAGGCTAATTCTTAGCTTATGTGTCTGGGATAAGAATTGTCACCTCTCGACTGTGTGCCCGTTCAGTACGTGAACGCGCTATATAGCCGATCAGCCAGCTAGGAGCCCGCGTATCACGGCCGCCACATTGTCTCGTCTCGCCGAGCTGCATTCTCTTCGCGATCTTCGGCAGATCGGCTTCGCCTAGGTTTGAGTCGGAGTCGATGGCGTGCGTGTCCGCAAGTAATTCTGCTGTTAGGATTTCTGGGCTCCGCGCGTGCGATTCGATGTCCAGAGTAAGACGTATCTCGCTCTCACTTGCCCATGGATGTCACAGTCACTCCATTTCATGGGTCTATTAAGACTCTAGGCCACGATCTTATCTCAGGCCTTTCCAGCTTGTGAGACGGGCTCGCTCTTGTGCGGCGCCGGGTAATCTGCACGGCGCAGCCTTGGTCATATAGACTGACAACTGTAGTCAACACGCATGGTCGGCAACCCGCCGCGGAGAGTGTGGGCGACCAGCAGACCTTTCGTGCTCCAGCACCCCCATGCTGTACGCCACTGTGGCGGGGCTTGCGGGAATCGAAAACGCTTGAACACCAGGGTCTGAACTACCCACGGCTCCACCGTGTCGACGTTAGTGTGAATGGTTGCACTTAGCACCTGTTGGTCCGCCGTGTTCAGGTCTGGCAACGTTTGTGAATTGAAACTGATTTCAAATTGGATTCTGTCTCTATGGCACAGCTTCTCGTCTATGTGATTTTAAGCTGTGCCTTCTCACTTGGCCGGCAGAGTTAAGGACTTGTGGTGTGAAATTACGTGCCCTTTATCAGCACATTTGGCCTAGGATGAAATCCAGCTTCTTGCTTTGCTTATATTGCCGAACAGTTCTTTTGGTTTGTGTTACAGTCCAGTGAGGGATCGTTATTGATTCCCGTTGCAAGCTGCAGGTCCGGCAAGGCTGGTTGGTGCCGTTTTCAGAGTAGCGGCCACCGAAGTGATTCCGCCTTCTCACTGAACTCCAGCGTCGATTGCCGCCCTGCAGGTTACCAGACATAGAATCGAAATCCATTGGGTTTCGTATCAGCCAGCAGCCGAAACTGCCAGCTTGCGAAATCCCGCATGCAGAACACCAGCACCTCCCCGGTCCATCCACCGCAGCAAGCGATCTGAGACATCCACTCCTGCGAGCGGCTCAGGGGCAGGTGGATCACGCCCCTCACCCAGGGTTGGCCTGGATCCAGTTTCGGCGTCTTCCACGGCACATCACCAACTGCAGCGCCTCTCCTCGAGCGAGCCTGGCCTGCAGTCTCCTGGCCCGCAGGGCTGGAGGGTGGGAGGGTTTTGGAAGGGTTCATCGAAGGGATGCCCGGGCAGGAGGGGCAGAAGCGAGGGGGGCTTTTTTGGGAATTTTTGGGGGGGTCCTACTCGCGATGTCAGGCCGTATATGCCTAGAAGACCACCGCTAGCGCGATGCAAAGCAGCTGCGATGCATAAGGAGTGAGGCGAATCCGCCTGGACGTCATGTAAGGTCGTCCCCA
>Ga0163217_1047479_pt1 | contig 12300 bp, 22 predicted proteins | sample SynspAceP_FD_185933 | JGI IMG/M metagenome (GOLD analysis project Ga0163217, IMG submission 185933) | Saline lake microbial communities from Ace Lake in Antarctica - Synechococcus sp. Ace-P (PacBio error correction) | ecosystem: Environmental > Aquatic > Non-marine Saline and Alkaline > Saline ... | reverse complement strand
CGGATCGGGGATGGACCATCTGATTGGAACGCGGCTCGGGAATCGCTTGCAGCTGCGCTTCTCGACCACCACCTGCGCGATCGGCCGCCGACCAACCCGTTGGCCCGTGAGCGGATTTGCATTGACAACCGCCGACTGGCGCCCAGCGTCTGAACCCCTGATCCAGAGGTGTGGCGCCCTGGCGCCTGGGGCAGTCAGGAGTCTGCGCTGCATGATGGCGATGAGGCGCCCTTGTTTGCGGCGGGGGAGGGGGCGGGCGGCACATCTGGTTGGTCCATGACCCTTGGCGCCCCGTGCCAGGCGATCGCCGGACACCTGGGGCTCGATGCCGTGACCCTGCGCGCGCGCCGATTTGGACGCGCGGAGCGATGTGGCCTGCTTCAGCGCGGGACTTTTGAAACCGGGGCTGACTCTTGCAGAGGGGCGCCCGGCTGGCGTTGAAGTGGCGCCGACCAAGCCCGGTTTCGGATTCTCTGGCGGCCCTGTTCGAGTCGTGCGCTGCGGGCGGTCGCCAGGTGTGGCGATCAGCACGGGCGTGGCCGTTCCCGGCCCCGGGAGGCCCAGCGCCGACAACGCGCGGGGCTGGCTTCAGCCGTGCGGGCAAGCCTTCGCCAGCGGCAGAAGCGCCTTCGGCTGTCCCTGGCTGGTGCCGGCCCTTGGCCGATCGCCGTTTATCAAGCGGGTAATCCGGATTCAGCTGCCGGGCCGTGGCCGCGCACGGGTGATCACCCTTACAGTTTGATGTTCGATGCGAAGCTGTCGGCTGCAGCCGATCGGGATCGGCCAACTGGGCTGATTCGTTCGTCGACCACTGTGCTCTGCGGTGCCCCCTCTGCCAATCTGGCGTTGGTTTTGGTGACCTGTGTTCCGGCTATCCCGGCCAGTGCGGGCCAGGACGGCAGCCCAGGCCCGCAGTCAGCGAGGACGCTCATCGGATTGCGGGCCGCGAAGGGACAGCCAGGCGATCTACGACCATGCTCTCACGTCGGCAACGGTCGACCTGCTGGAGCGCGTGAAGACAACGGCCTCAAGCTCGCGCGATCCAATTCGTGCAGTATTGATCAAGAGTGCTCAACCGGCGCGACGACAGCACGTTGAAGCTGTGCTGGTCACGCCAAGGGTCCAACGTGAATCTGGTGCTCGATGAGCGGGCCGGCTGCGGGTTGGGCAACGTCTCCTGAATAGAGAACACGCCGATCGAGAAGGTGGCCTCCCATTTCGTGACCGCACTCAGTGAAGGAAAAACTGATCGAGAGGCCCGCGCCCTGCTCTCCAGCTTCATTGAGCCGAAGATGCAGCCCCAGGATCTGCCTACGCTGGAGAGGATCTGGAGACAACTCCCGGCAGCTTTCAGCCGGCATTCGCGGACGGGTGAGTGGCCACGTGAAGGCGGGCGAACAGCAAACTTGGTGCCTACGTCACACCCCAGTTCAGGGCCAATCACGACAAACTGTTCGTGATCCTTGATCCCAAGTGTCAAAATCATCGGCGTTGATTTCCTGCAAGACATCAGGGGACACCTGGTTGTGGCTGCCGGTCCGTGATCACGACCCAGAAATTCGACTCCACAACCAAAGCAGCTCGGAGGGACTCTGTTATTTTTTCGGGTGGCCGGCCTTCCATGTTCCCGCAGGCCTGCGACGGGTCGCTGAAGCAGGAAACGGCCTGGGGGTGAGTGCCGGGACGACCATCCGTTTCGCGGCTGTTCGGCCCCCAAGACCATGGTGTTGCGATGGCATGGGTGGTGACGGCCGTGTTGCCGTCCGTGGACCCTTGCTCGACGGGCCCAAGCACCTGACGTGCCAGCGCCCCAACCACAGCTGTGTTGAAGCCAGTTTCGACAGCGATCCTGGCGTGCACCCTACAGCCTGGAGGGTAATGGGCAGGCGTTTCACTCAATCTCGGCGGGTATCCTGGGCTTTCCCGCCAGGAGGTGTCTGGTGAACTTGTGATCGGCCCTGGGCTGTTGCGCCGAAGGCACCACGACCATCTGGGCGGGGGGCGGGTGTGGTGGCCCACCCTGCAGTTTTCAGTGGTGTGCCCGGAGTTTCAGTTCGCCTCTGGGCACCCACGCGCGCAGAGTGGCGCTTGCTCTTGATCTTCAACAACTGGAAGGGCGGCCCATCCGAGGTGCAAAACGGCTGGCGGCGATTTCTGGGGGCTGTTCATTCCCGGCCTTGGCCGGTGGCAGCCGTTCACAAAAACGAAGTGCGCGAGCCCGAGGGCGGCACTGCTACCAGGAAGCCGACTTTTTCAGCATGATTACGGCCCAACGGGCTCGGTGGGATCCAGCTGGGCAATTTTCCGCTGGAGCGATGCAGGTCGGGTTGCCAGCGGACAGCCGTGATCCACTCGATCAACGATCAGCGTTTGATACTGCCTTGAGCTGGATGCATGGCTCTCGACGAGCTTTTCTGGAGGCGTGGACGCGAGGCACCGTGGCCGCCGCGATCTCAAGCCGTGCTGCTGACTCACCTTACGACGAGATGGCGATCGGCTTGATTCCCTACGTCGGTGGCACGCGGCTCACCCCACATTGAGCTGCTGGCCGATCGCCGAGCATTCCTTTGATGGCTCTGGGGATATAGGTGCCGCTATTCTATGCCCACCAGCCCGCTTCGGCAGCCCCGACGAATGTTCCGGGCCTTCGTGACACCGCTGCATGCGGTGGGCCTTGCTGTTGGCTCGACTGGGTTCCCAGCATTTATTTTTTTTTTTTTTTTTTCGTATTTTTTTTTTTTTTTTTATACCAAGGAACAATGGCCTGGCCTTTTCGATGGTTCTGCTATTCTCTTGTTGAGCATGTCTCGACCGTCCCCGCTCTCTCGAATGGGGTCACCTTGATTTTCACACTTACGCCGCACATGCACGGTCGCAAATTCCTTGATGGCCAATCTTGTCATACTGATTTGAAGACGTTTCCTATCGATGGCATCCCGGGTGGATGCGGTTGGCCTCTGCAACTCTGCTTATCTATCGGCCTTACTCATGCGCCAGCGATGAGCGAGTGGCGGCCAGTTCTGGCGGCCGACGCCACGAAAATCTCGAGCCGTGACCTTTCTGCGCAGCAAACAACCTGTGCTGTTTCAGCACTCGCGGAGCGTTGTCGATCGCGACGAAGAATCCCCACCTGGCGTGGTTGACCGCACCACCTGGGCGGCCTGGGATTACTTGAAGTGGACATGGCTGCATGCCACGGTACCATGCGTCGATTATTTCGTAGCTTTCGGTCGTGGATTTGCGTCACGTTTCCACAGACAAACCAATCGTAGTTTGCCTCTGGTCTCTGGTTCACTACACCAGTAGATTTCTGCTGGCCTCAGCCACGATGAAGGTGGTGCATGCAAAGAGCACATTTCGCAACACGATGCCCGGCGAATGACTGAGAGAGACTTCGCAGAATGTGCGCCCCTGCTGGCACCTTCATGTGTGTGCATTCCGGCCAAGAAAACCTCTGCATCGTGGAGCTTGCCAGGGCCCAGCTGAAGTTCTGGGTTTGTAGTGATACCAGAGTCGAGGAAAAACTTTTGATGTTTGTTTCTCGGTGGGAAACTGACCCTCAGTCACGGATTTCAGCTCGACAAGTAACTCGAGACATGGTCGTGCATCGCAGCCCACTGTTTCCACTTCAGGTTGAATCCCCAGGCGCCCAGGTGGGGTGGGCGTGCGGTCCACCACGGCCCAAGGTGGTGGATTCTCGGCGATCGACAACGTTCCGGGGAGTGCTGAAGCGCACGGTTGCTTGGCTGCTGCTGTAAAGGTCTGAGGCTTACGAGCATATATGACGGGCCCCCACCTTCGTCACATTGGCAGCCACTCGCCATGGGCCTGAGGTAATCCTGAGCATCGAGGCCCCCACGCATACACGATGCATCGATATGAACTTCAAGCAGTTAGATTCAAAATTGGCCAACGGAAGTTGCGGACCTATTCCGGGCTGTTATTGAAATTCAAGGTGCCCTTCCTGTGCTTCACCCGTGCGGGGCATCGCCTTGTCATGAGATGGCAGCCATCGAGAGCAGCGCCATGGCTGTCCTTGGGGAAATGGGCCTGGACCAGGCTCGAAAGCAACAGCATGGCCCACGCATGCGCGGTTCCCAGGCCGAAATTTCGTCGGGGGCGCCCGAAGCGTCCTCGGTGGGGGATAAAAGCCGGCCACCTGATGCCCAGGAGCATCAAAGGGATGTCCGGCGTCGCACCCAGCTCAATGTGGGTGAAAGCCGGTCGTCACCACGTAGGGATCGCCGATCGGCCACGCTCGGCGTAAGCTTGAGCAGGCGAGCACCGGGCTTGAGATCGGCGGCGGGCCACGGTTGCCTCGGCGTGCCATCCCGGCTCCAGGAAGGGCTCGTCGATGGGCATGCTCCAGCTGGTAGTAGCAGGTTCTAGGACTTGGATTCGAGTTGATCGAGGGCATCAGGCGTGTCCCCGCTGTTACCAGGATCCTGATCGCTCCAGGCGGAAAATTGCCAGTGGACGCCACCGAGCCCGTCTGGGCCGTTTATCATGCTGAAAACCAACTAGGGTCGGCTTTCTGGTAGCGTGCCCTCGGAGGCCGTGCGCACTTCGTTATTTGTAGACGGGCCACGCCCACGGGAATGAACAGCTCCCAGATTGCCGCCAGCCGTTGTTGCATCGGATGGTGCCGGCCATCCCAGTTGTTGAACTCCCGAGCAGCGCACCCCGCTTGCGCGCGTTGGGTGCCGGGCGAATGAACCCGGGCACAACCACTTGCGCTCGCAGGGGTGGGCCAAGACGCACGCCAGATGTAGGGATCTTACGACAACGCCTGGGTGGGTGGGTGCACTCGGAAAGGTGGCGATCCAGTTCACAACCACCCTGGGACGAAAAGGCCAGGGATCGTGCTGGATGCTGGGTGATGCCTGCCAGACTTCCTCCAGTGGTAGGATGCAGCAGGACTCGCTGTCGAACTCTGCTTCAACACCAGGGTCGGGGTGGTGGGGCGTTGGCCGTGGCGTGGCTGTGCCGTCATCGAGCAACCAGGGGCACGGACTGGGCTTCCGCGACTCAGCCCTCACCCCCAGCATCGCCCAGGGGGATTGGGGGGCCGGCACCGCGAACGGATGTCGTCCCGGCCACTCCCAGGCCGTTGTCCGCTCCCAGCGATCCCGTCGAGGCTGGCGGGGGGGGAACATGGAGCAGGCTCCGAATCAACCCTAGAGGCAAAGAGATCCTCCAGCGCTTTGTTTGGAGTCGAGTTTCTTGTGTCGATCCAGGAGCGGCAAGCCACACCCAGGTTTCTGCATTTCTTCAGGAAAATCAACGCGATGATGTGGGACCACTGGGATCAAGGATCCGAAAGGTTGTCGGTGAGTTGACTTGAAGCTGGTGGTGACGAGCACCAGTTGCCTGTTCGCGCTTCCTGGCCACCACGTGCGCGAATCCGCTGAAAGCTGCCGGTTTGAGTTTTCCAGATCTTCAAGCGGTGAGCAATCCTGGGGTTTTCCGGTCTGCATGAGCTGAGAAGAGCAGAGGCGCGGGCCTCGATCAGTTTTCCCTTCCTGAGTGCGGTCACGAAATTGGAGGCCCTTCTCGATGGCTTATGTTTGGATGTGCCCACCGTGTCTCCAGAGGAGTTTCCCACCAGCAGCGGCCCTGCTCATCGAGCACCAGGATCGCGTTTGGGGACCTTTTGGCGGTTGGAACCAGCCCAGCTTCAACAGTGCGTTCGTCGGCCGCCGGTGAGCACCTCTTTGATGCGATTTACTGGAGATGGGATCGCGCTGCTGAGGCGTTTCTTCACGCGCTCCGCGTAGGTTCGACCGTTGCAGATCCGGTGAGAGCAGGTTCGTAGATCGCCTGCTTGTTTTTCGCGCGCAATCTGGATGATTCGTCTCGCTGAGGCTGCGGGCCTGGGTGCGTGGCCCGCATGGCCGGGTAGCGGGAAACAGCACCAAAAGCACAACGCATTGCAGCAGGGGCACGCAGGTCAACAGTTAGGTTGCGACGATCAGCCCGTTTTTGGCCGATCCCGATCGGCTTGCAGCCACAGTTCGACCTGGAGGCTATCACTGAGGTGTCACCGGTGGCGGGGCCCACCGGCCGGGCAGCTGATCCGAATTACCGCTTTGTAACGGCGACTCTGGGGGCCCAGGGGCACCAGACAGGGGCAGCCGGGCAGGCGCTCGCGGGCAAGGCTGGCCCGCAACGGCTGAAGACCAGCACGCGCTGTTGTCGGCGGCTGTGGCTAGGCGGGGAAACGGGCCACCGCCGTGCGATCTGCACCAACTGGCGACCGCCGCGCGCACGATCGACGGGCCGACGAGATCGAAAACCGGGATGCGGCTGCCACTCCAAACTCCAGCGAGGGCCCCTGCAGAGGTCAGCCCGGTTTCAAAGTCCCGTGTGAAGCAGGCCAATCGCCGCGGCGGTTCCGATTTCGGCGCGCGTCTGAGGTCCCGGCATCGAGGCCCAGGATGTCCGCCACGGCTGCACGGGGGCGCCAAGGGGTCATGGACCAGCCAATGTTGCCGCCCGCTCCCCTTCCCCGGCCGCAGACGGCGCCTTATCGCCAGCGATGCAGGGCCAGACCTGACTGCCAGGCGAACAGGCGACGAACACCCTCTGGATGGGCGTTCAGACGGACTGGGCCAGTCGGCGGTTGTCCAGTCGGCAAACCGTCACGGGCAAACGGGCTGTGTCGGCGCCGATCGCGCAGGTGGTGGTCGAGACAGGAGGCCAGCTGGCAAGCGATCGAGGCCGCCGTTTCAATCAGATGGTCCAGGTCCCCGATCCGCAAGCAGGGGTCGACGCGGCGCGGAGTGCGGTCTGCAGATCGAAAATCCTTCGAGCTGGGGATCCACCAGCCCCCGAGCAACAGCATTCGGTTGACGCAAAAACAGGTTCGGAGGGGCATGCACGTCCAACTCAGCACTGGGCGGGATTCGAGGGGGGAACAAGCACAAGCCCATGCCGCCTGGGTCATGCCGCTCCGCAGGCCAGGCGTCCTCAAGAAGGCGCCGTTCAAGGCCTGTGGCGGATCGCTTGCCATTGCCATCTCCCTCACCGCGGCTGCGCACGGTTTCGGCCGTCGATGCGGGGGCCAGGCCAGGACCCAAGCGCCCACGATTGGGCGCCGCCGCGTGCCAGTTGGCAGCCGTTCATCGAGGGCCAGCCATCCCGGACCAGGGGCAATCGGGCGGTCGTTGGGCGTCCACCACAGGGTTGGGTGAGGCCTTGGTAGGAGAAAGCCATGCGCAATCGGCCATTGGATCCAGAGGATGCGGGCCAGGCCAGGCGTGGCCCCATCGCCTGCTCCATGGGCGAAACCGCAAAGTGCCTCCGAGTCGCCCGCGCGCACGTCTGCGGGCACAGATTGCCTGAACTGGCATACCAGGTGGAGTGGGCGCTGGTCACCGTTGAGGCGATCGCCCGGTGGTAGGGTGAGCCGCACAGCAGACGGCCAAGGCGCACGGCGGTTCAGATGCGGGTGGCAGCTTCACCCTCGGGGGCGCTCCAGGCATCGAACGACGTCCACGAAAGGGGGGAGGACTCACGAACGTGGGGCAGTGATGGCCAAATACACGTAGGTGATGACATTCAGGTCGGAGGGCTGTCCTGCGGGCGGCCACCATGGCGATCGTGGGGGGAGGAGGAACGCACCCCTGGCTGTGAGCTTGCGAAATTGGCGCAGAGGACTTTTGGCTACCTGTGGATTTCTGCTTGGACGGACTCCAGCAAGGCAGGGCCGCGAGCGCGGTATGCCGCGAACGCCGTGGCGAGGGCAAGACAACGGCAGGCCGAGGCGGAAGCGATCGCAGAGGAAAGATCGAGGAACACAGACGATTCCACCGCAAGGGTACACTCCATTTCGGCGACCCAGGTTACGGCCCCGGTTCGGGTCAGTTTGGCGAGCGACGGTGCTGCCGGCCGCACTGATCCACTGTGCGCACTGTCGTTGCGCTGATCATCGGCAGGGTGGTTGCCGGCACAGGAGGTTTGCAGCCGGCGAGTTGGCCCACCAATTGTTGGGGGAGCCTGGCCCGGCCATCGGCAGTGGCCGATCGGCTAGAGCAAAGGGCCGCATCCGGCGGCGCCAGGCCGATCGCCCGATCAGCTGGCCTGGCCGCCAGTTGATCAGCCGCTGCTCGTTGAGTGCGCATTGCCGGGGGGGGCCAACCGCGCAGCTCAGCGTCGCCTCAGCTGGCCAGGGACTGCAAATTCAAGATGGCCTGCCGTTCAAGCTGGCGTTGCTCAGCTGGAAGTGAAGCGGCAAAGTTGACGATGGCGGTTGCGTCAAGGCAGCGCAGGGCAGCCTTCGCCCGGTTGTTGCGGGTGGGCTTCGGACCCAACATCACCGGCCGGCCTGAGACCGGGCCGGATTCAACCGGCGAGGGCACTATGCCAGACCATCGGGGCTGGAGGGCGGGCCATTTGCCCACCGGCGCCCAAAAGGGGGGGTTCAGGGCCAGTGTTTGGCCGTGGGGGGCAAGCCTCGGCGGGCGCGATACAGGCCGCAAGCGGTGCGATACACCATGTTGGCTGCGTTGCGGACACGATCGGTGCCAGTGACCGGCCCTTCCCAGCACGGGGTTGTAGCTGATCGCGAGCCAGACATAACGCGACAAGGGCGGTTGAAGCTGGTGATGCCCACCAGGCGAAAGCGGGATTCCCAGCGAGAGACAAATCCCGCGACATTCAACAGCGCCAGCACACCGTGGGCGGCACCCACAGTTTGCCGACGGCAGCAACAGGGGATCAACGGGGCCATGGGGGGGGCTGGGCGGCAATGAAATCACCTTTTAGATTCGGAAACTCAAGCAGTAACACCCACGTTTCCGTGGTTGCCGAAGTGAATGGCGCAATCCCTCCGTTGTTGGCGGGGCGTTGCTCGGTAGCGGGAACGCCGGTTCGGCATTGGTTCGGCGCCGACTATACTCGTTTGCAGGCTCTTCGCCAACTGGCGGCCCGGGACCTGGACACGCCAGTCGGCAAGGGCTGGGCCATCCGCTGCATGGGCCCTATCAGTGTGCGACCTAGTGACTGCCATGCGGGCCGGCCGGGTTGAGGCCGGTCCCGCCGATAACTCCCGGCCGCAGCCAGGCCTTGGGGTGGTAGCACCCCGCCCCTGGCCAGCCTTGTTCAGGGTTGCCGTGTCCAGCTGGAGCCGTTGGCCAGGCGGCAGCTTGAGCTGGACCCAACCGCGGGCCAGTCTGGGCGTGTTCAGCGGCGTCAGGACAGCCCCCCCCCGGCTGCCCTGCGGGGCGGCTCGTCGTTCCTGCCAGCGTCTCGGTTCAAGCGCTCAACCTTGAAGCTGGGCGGTGGACGGTGGCTCGCGTCGCCCTCCCACCGCAGCGCGATCACTGTCGGAGCAAGCCTGTTGCCGCCGAGGCCGGTTTGCGCTGACAGGTGACGCCACGGTGAACAAGCAATGTCCTCCTCAAACCTCGTGTCAAGCGCCAGCATTGGGGGGTCTGTCTCCTTGCTTGCGAACACCAGGGGGCAACAGCGCAAGCGGTTGGGGATGGCGCCTGCGCCTGAGCCGCAGCGACGGTCGAACAGCTGCAATGCGCCTGAACCTCAACGGCTTGGGCTGGAAGACGAACTCCTGCCAGGCCCATTGAAGATCGAACGCCTCGCGCTGCGCTGCTTCGGAGAGGGCCTCATCTGAGCAGGGCCCCCTGAAAGGCTAACGCAGGGGTCGCAACTGCCAGGTTGGAGCGGGAGCGTTGGTTTTTGGACTTTTCGACTTCACCGCGAGGAACCCCAACGCGGGCAATCGCTTCGACCTGCGCGGCCCTGTGCGCCAGCCCCGCGGCTGGAGACTTCGGCCGGGCAAATTCCGCTCGGCGCGCGGCACCCCGACCAGCCGGGCTTGCGTTTCCAGGGCAGTTCTGGCCGATGGCGCCAAGTTCGCTGACGCTTCGCTGCTTGAGCTTCAGCTCAACTCGGGGCACCGTCGGAAATGCCCTCGTTGGACCGTTTTGGCCCCGCCTTCAACCTCGATAGCGGGCCTTGGGACGTAATCCTTCAGCTGTTGGGAGTCGGCGCCATGGCTGGATCCCTGTCGGCGAGGAAGGCAATGGCATGAAGCGCCGTTTCAGTCTCACGGGCACCTGGGCGGCTCCTGCGCAGGTTTCTTTGCAGGCGGCGGCCCCTGGGGATCGAGGCCCGCCGCACGGTCGCGGGCTCAGGGGGCGCGGCTGGCCGGATCAGCGCCGCTTGCGGGCTCCAATGGGTGAGCGTGACAGACGACGTGCTCGGCCGTCCCGGGCCAGCTGCCTGGAGAGGAACTTTGGTCTCACGGGGCTTCAGAGCCTGAGTGGCGCCGGCGGTCCGCCTTGCGCTGGCAGAAGCGGCGAGGGCTAGGTGGCAGGAACCTGACCTTGGGCCTTCGCGGCGCCGCCGTTTGCGCTGCAGCGATTTCAGCCCCTGCTCGGGGTTGAGTCGAAGGGATCTCGCCGCCACGGCAGCTGGGGTCCGCTCCAGACTGCGTCCTGATTTGTCAGTCACGTTGCGCAATCCGGTGGCGGGCGCTGCCGCCTCGGAGGAACCTGGGCGGGGGTCGCTCGAGCAACGTCGGCGCGGGAGCGCCTGCGCTGCGAGCCGGGCCCCGGCCCGCCAGGCGAGCTGGCGTGCCCGCCTTCAGCGAATGGTTGCCGACGGTGGTTGCTGGAGCGAAGGAAGGGCAGTTGCGACTGGTTCGGCAGCCCCCAGCGTACCAGGGTGGGGAGCGTTTCCCTTCGACGGAACTCGCGGTGGAGGTCGCCCAGGGCGCGCCCACCCGATCGGCGGAGGCTGAGTGGCCAGGGGCGCCTCGATTTCCACCCGCTGCGGCCAGCGGCCGCTCACGGTTGAGCGTCCCTGGTGCTGGAGCTGCTGAGGCAAGGAACTCTACGGCCAGCGGCGGAATCCGCGAGCGGTTGTTCCAGCTCAGGGTCGCTTTGAGCGTTGGGGGAGTTTTGGTGCTACACCACAGGTGGGACGACCATGGAGCTCTTCGCGCCAGCTGGAGAGGTCGCGGCTGCCAGGAGATGTTAGCCAACTGGTGGGGGAGCTGGCCGTTTGACCCAGGGGAGTCCGCTGCCAGGGGCAGGGGACGAGGATCTGGGCACGGTGCTGATTGAAACTTCGGGATCGATCGCACCCCGTCAGGGCCCCGCTGGCCAGAGCGCCTTGGCCGCCTTCCAGGTGATCCAGAGGATCGGCGATGCTCTGCAGACTGCGCGGCTGGTCGATGCGATTCCACGCTTGCTGGTCAAGACGGGGCAGCTTCGCTCGATTGGCGCAGGGGCATCTTGCAGAGGGCGCCGAAAGTAAGGCGCTGGGACTGAAGCCTCTGGTGGTGACGATTCAGGGGGCCTAGCGGTGGGGTCAGCGGTTCCTTTGGCTTCGATGGCCTTGCTCAGCCTGCTTGGCTTCTTTCACCCGTGCGGCCGGCTTGCGCGGCCTTCTCTATGAAGGTTAGTACGGTCGGTGATGAGGAGCCCAGGTTCTCGACCACATCGCGCGCGCGAGGGTTCTGAATGACCCGCTTGAACTGGAACGGGGGATTGTCGCTGGCGGGGCAACACCGGAAATGTCCAGGGGCTGCCTGCCGCGTGCGGCGCTGAAACAGCGTCGATCTGATCGTGAGGTGCCCCTGGATCGGAGGCGAGGCTTTGCGCTTGCGGCTATCGAGCGGGGGCGATGGCCTGCGCTTTTCTCAATGGACTGATCGCGGGCCGGCGGATCTGGCGAAAGCAGCGCTTGACCTGGAAGTGTAGTGCGCGGCGCCTTCAGCCCAGCAGTGGCAAGGTTTCCTGCGGCTTCCGCGGGCGAACTGCTCTGGCGCAGGAGGTGCGAGCTTCGAAGCCCGTCCTGTTGATTTCGAAGAGTGCTAGGTTCAGGAGTTAGCGCTCGCGTGGGTTGAAAAGGCCGGTTCGTAGCTGGCGGCGTTTGGGCCTCACGAAGGGTTCACGCTCAGCGCCAATCCCCCCCTGTTGTGGGAGAATTCAGCCAGGCACCCGATTTCCGTGTCCCCGGGGACTCGAAGCGAATCGATGGCGAAGCTGGGATCGGCGCAGACTGCTCAAAGGCCTTGCTGGGCGGCGAGCTTGCAGGTCAGCAAAGGGAAGCTCAATTGCTCGGCTGGTGGCCCTTTGGCCGCAGCGATTGCCATGGGCATGGTCGAGCCGGTGGGCGGTCCAGGGCAGGTGGTGGAGGAAGTGGGACTTCAAAAGCCCTTGGTGTTTGTTCCGGTCCCGAGTGGGAAACAACGACGCTGGCGGTTTGCGGCAAAAGGCGATTTTCCCCAATTTCTTTTTTCCCTAACATCTCCCTTACCTTTTCTATTTGGAG
>Ga0163217_1023269_pt1 | contig 12300 bp, 4 predicted proteins | sample SynspAceP_FD_185933 | JGI IMG/M metagenome (GOLD analysis project Ga0163217, IMG submission 185933) | Saline lake microbial communities from Ace Lake in Antarctica - Synechococcus sp. Ace-P (PacBio error correction) | ecosystem: Environmental > Aquatic > Non-marine Saline and Alkaline > Saline ... | reverse complement strand
ATAGCGTCCAGGGACCTTAAGTTGGGTAACATTTTCTGGAGTATTTGTTGAAAGACGGAATAGTTGGTTACGGTCGGACCCCACCTAAAATAGGGATTTGTCCACGGTGGTACAAATTATACTTACGTAATGCGTCATGGTTAGTCAGTAACATCCTTGCAACCTAAATAAACAATTCCGCTATATTAAGAGTGTAAATTGCTTGCGTTGGAAAAGCGACATTTGTGGTGGTTTTATTTCGCTTTAAATTAATTAATTTTAGAGAACATAGGTCTTATTTTTTCAGTTGTTCCTAAATACTTTTAATTGTTTATAGATAGGACGGTTCAATTTTGTATTTGGTTTAAAATATGGAGGTAGGGGGTAAAGCTATTTAGGTTTTTATTAAATTAAAATACTTTTTTTCTTTTGGTCTTGTTTGAGCTATAAATTTTTTCATTGTTTTTTTAAGGACAGGAACAATTAGTTTACAAGATATCCTCACATATCCCTCTTGCTATAGTGGACATCTTTATCTCCCAAGGCCATTTTTAGGATGAAATTTGCAATAGATTTTGCTGATAAATGTCTGTTGATCAATAACGCCATTTGTTGTTCATTATTGATTTTGCAAACGCATTTGTAATCTTGTCAACAATCGGCCAGCATTTCTGCCGAGCTTCATTAATAGGACATAGGTAGTTGTTACATCAGATAATTTTGCCCAGAGGTATTGGAGCTTAAGGAAAAACTGACAATTCTTCCAGATTTTGTGTCCTTAGGTTTGAAGTCATAGGTTATAGTGCCGTTAATTCTTTATCTTCTACTTTTCCCATAGACTTTAGCGAATTTGGGTGTCCGGTAACAATAGATCCCATAACCCCCAATAATTGAATCCAGTATCCCAATCCTCCTGGACCTATACCCATAGTCTCAATTTTTCCAATCCCGTTCCAGTATGTTGTGCATATTCCATGGATTGTGCAATACTATTGCCTTTTGAGGCCCAGATGGACCTTCGTTTAACAGTTAGGGAAATATTCCTAAAGTGGAAATTTGGAGGCTCCTATGTATACGCAGTTTTTAGGCTCTTTTGGCTTGTAGCCTAGACAAAAGAAATAATACTCCTAAGGCAATAGAAGGAGAACCTTTGTTTTCATGAATGAGTTTCGGAAAGGAAACATTACTTAAAAAAATTAGAAGGGGCATGGCTGGCATTACTATAATGCCGAATAACTTTATGGTTACGAGCCAATAATAGGCAGCTTGTATTTTCTAGGTGGGAATAGCAAACAAGACTTTGCCATGTTTATTAATTCCTGTTCATGTTCATCACTCTACACTTTGTTTCCTTGCTCCAAATAAAACCTATCCAACTTAATAAGTATGCTTAATGAATCTACACCTTACGCAAGAGGTTATTTTCCCTGACTGTGTAAACTTGTCGCGGCAGCACTTACTGGCACATGACACTTAAACTATGTTTTTACCTCATGCAAGAGGACTGCAGGCTTTCACGTAAGTTTGGTTGAAATTCTTTTATCAGCTGAAAAATAGTTAAATAGCCATACATTCTGTGCCATCTGTGGCAGACAGAGTGCAAGGTTACATGCACCCATCCTCTGAGCGAACGGATGCTGCGTATTTTGACTTATTTCAACCACTTTTTTTATGTTTATAGTCCGGGGTGGCGATAGCCATCTTCTCATTGAGAAAGCCGTTGGACTACTGGAAAGCAGAAGGCCGTCACGTAAACATATTTTGAGAAGATGTTTATGCTACATTCAGTTTGGAGTATACGTGTGCACTGGCGATTATAAAAGTCATGCCAGTTGAGTCCACTGTAGGCAGTTATGGAACGTTTTAGGTCCAATGGCTTTTACCATCCTTATAGCCCATGCGATTACGATCGCAATCTCCCGCATCGTACCCCCAGAAATCTTATAATTTGTCTTGGAATTAATTAATTCTTACCATAATTCTGGGTTATTCGGGTTTTTATAACCCACAAGATCCTTATAATCAATCCGGTACAAAGTTTACTGAGGTATCTTGGATAGAATTATGTTGCGTTATGGGAAAAGATATCTATACCCCAGATGAGGCTGGGTTTATTTCATAAATTTTGCTAACCATAGCCACCATGCAAACGGCTCACGGTTCCATACGGATAATGATCGGGCGTTGTGATTGTTGGGCCAATTGTTGGCTTTCCCAATTACAATCGGCCAGGAAAGAGTTAGAAGTCCCATATTATAATGTCTGGAGCAGGCTCTGTAACTTTGAATGGTTCCTATGGGCATGGTATCTTCTTTGTTGGTTCTAGGGTTGGACCGTTATAATAACACCAATAATTTACAAAGGATGATTTAGCATAAACTTTCTTCTACCTTTAACACTTTACTAGCATCTCGGTTAAAATGTTTCCGGTCACATAGCTTGGGGCGCCCTCTGCCCATTATTCTAATTGTATTGGGTTTGTGAGCCAATTATTGTTGCCTGTAAATTATGATCTATTAATAAGGTGACCTTGCGCCTTTAAATTTTTTTTGAATGCAATTTCATTATTTCTCGTACACAGCTTGCCGATGACAACCTGTGCGGGTTTTTTAATATTATTTATTTGAGTAATTGTTTTTCATAACCCACTCCTTTCGTGAGAAATCTTAATGTCGACGGTACAACAGTGGTATTTATGTAGCAGGATATTTTTGCCGTTGATGTTGTTCCATAGAAGTCCGAGAAATATAATGTAGGTCACTCCTAATGTCAGCGGTGATATGCAGTGTAAATGAAAGTCTAATTGCTAATTATATTCATTTTGATGAGATTGAATAGAGCAATTCAGCCTTGGTTTTGATGGACTAATAATTCGGCTATTTTAATGGTTTTTTGGGCCTAGTAGTAAAGCTTACTTATTTTAAGGATCAAAAGCGAGTATATATTGCGTTTAGGTCGGAGGTTCTATAGGGAGAGAGCAGCAAGGATATCATTGAAAGGCGTTGGCGACTAGTGGAATATGATGTTCTCAGAGCATATCTCCGATAGGCTTTTCTCGCCATATGTTGTAGCTGTGCTATTCTTCGTTCTTCTTTTAACAAAACACAGTGCGCTCTGTCATCTATGCGTGCGGTCAATTTTTAGACTGCGATCAGCTCGACTAAAGTCGGGTGCGCCTCAAGATATAGCGATAAGTGAGACGTTGCTGTAAGAATTTCTCATACCTTCTGAATGTCTTTTGTATTTCCGCTTCTAATATCTCTACATTACACACCAAAGGCCCAATAAATCTTGCCTTTTGGATCCAATTTTTTTCTTTTAACAAATAAGCCCCGAATTACGGGTTATACTTTCTCAAAACTATGACGCTCCCGTCAAAGTTACCGAAATATGGGAGTTATATAGGGAAGCTGTCCTTCATCTGCCATCGCTGTGCCTTTTATGCGGCTTATTCTCCGGCTTTGGTTTTCAAAATAGATATCATAAACTAACTTTTTTGTAAACATAATTCGTTAAAATGATGGAAATCCATCATCATTAAAGTGTATCCAACAACCTTTTTTTTTCCAAGGGCTACGTGTTATGTATAATCAATAATCGGTGGCTGTAATCAAAAATGTTTACAGCGCTCGCCAGATAACAGGGCTCGGTGTCATAAGAAAACATGGGTCGAGTATTTGTTAGGGCGATTAGGCATGCACGCAGATATTTTTTCATGAGTCTGGCTATCGGGTAATAACAACACCCACACCGGCCCTCCTCTGTTGTACTTTGACGGGACAGTTTTTGTGCTGCTTTGACATCCCACTGGAGAATTGAAGAAGGTCCTATTTTAAACTGGTGCGTTCCATTCTATCATTCCCTATGCAATGATGTCACAAGACAATTGAACTACGGACCTAGTCCGTGCGACATGACCGACTTCCTTATCATACTCTTAAACGAAACGGAATGGTATTATCTTGTGGTTATATGGCGCACTTTTACATCCGGTTAAACCATTAATAAGATTTTTATATTAGGACGTCAGTCCATTCCCCCTGTAGGATGTCATTTTACCTAAGCTCCTCTTTGCCAAAGGTCTTCTTTGCAAACCTAACCCTATAACGGCACCCGTGTTCCAAATCCTTCTGAAGTACCATCCTGCGGGCCCGCAGACAATTTTCGCTGCTCTGAGGCCATTCTGCCATTGTACTCCCGACTGCACAGTTGGATGAGTGGTTCCAAAGACTCCTTGATATCTGTGTGGTTTTATATTCCCTATTGAATGGGTCTTTTAATTCTTTGAGACATTCGGGCCGCCCGTCTAAGTGTAACCAAGTTCTCCTTTTGGGCTAAAAGGATTGGTTACATTTTGGCCTTCGCGCCTCAATAGCCCTCCCCGGAATTTATCCTCAGTCAGCAATAATCTTTATGGGCCGCCATCATTATTTAGATTCTAGGAGTGTCTTTTTTTGTTCTAGTTGCCGATATTCGTCGTGCTTACTCATCAATTTTTAAAAGCAAGAAACAATCCTACTTATCCCGTATCCTCGCTTGATCATTTCTTATAACTCAGTGGAACGTGCCGCCTCCTACTTTCTATGAAATATCTCTCTTCACTGATGGGTAGATTGTATGTTTCTCACTGTCTAACATAGGTAATAGGCTTACACTTTACTCTGCTGTTGTTGGCCACCCTTTAAAGTCGTGCCTGCAAATCAGATTCGTATAATAGCGAACTTGAGATGTCCCGATACAGAGTATATAGAGCCAATATCCCGGGCGAAGCACTTAGCTTAAAAATAATATTCGCGTCCCACCCTTTTGAACTGTTATGTCACTGCCTTTAGTCTGTCCGCCTATGCGAGTGCCCTCGGTTAAATACAAATGATATCCACGACCTGGTAAAATATACACATATAGATATAGACGACTTACAGGGCATGGACCCACTTGCCTCGCTCAAAACTCCAAACCCACGAACATTTTAGAAGAGCCAATATACTCTCTTCTGGCTCGCTACTATCCTATTTATATAGCTTTCGACATCACAATAAGATCCTAAGAATATTATCCTATGATTATTCGTCACGGCATCCTGGTTTTATTATATTAAACCGTGTTTCTACATTTTCTATCGCTGTCCAGATTGAAAGTGAATTTAGGTAGTGATTTAGAGGTATGGCGTAATGGACTAGGTCTTCCAGTCCACTGTTAGTTTTTGTACCATGGTACCCGCGCACCGTATCCGAGAGTGTGACTGTGTGCGTGCAAGGCTAGGAAGTTGCTTTCAGGTCCACATTATGCTAGGTTGGTCCATTGTTCTAATTTCTCCTTTTGAACCCAAGCGCACCCTGGTCGGTATAGCATAAACAATTTCATAGTCTGCTCTCCCAAGCAATTTCAACACAATAATCGGCCCCTCTTAACTCTCACTTATCGTCGGGGCAATCATCTATTTAAACATGGCAAACGGAACAGCCTATAATGGGACTTTGGGAATTGAGACAACACCCATCTTTTTTAAAACTATTACCATCTAAGCTTTCCTAAAGTTCTTACAGTATTCATAATTTTACTTATTTACTCTACCCTTCTCGTCAAGGCTTTAATTTACTTAAAATACGATACAAATTTTCCCGCCATTCACGAAATAGGCAATAAATGATGTTTTTTTGTGTATCAAGTGTTTAAGTGATATTTCCGCTTAGGAAACCCGGCATTTTCTCCTACGCTTAACTTTCAAGAGTTGTGATAATTATTAACACATAAACGACAAAAGTTGCATACACCCTCTTATCGGCCTATATGTTTCGTTAAAAATAATGATTGTTTTTGTTCTTAGCCGCGTTAATTAGGCTTGTCGCGCTATTCTTTATCGGTTTTATATACGATTCTTTTTTTACAATGCACCTTGTATTGAAAGAACATTTCTTCTTCGAGGAATTCCGCTTACCACTCTTTCCATTAAAAAACCCCCCCTTTTGCCATTTATTTGCAATCAGTCTTCATAATACTGAAGTTTTTATAAGTAGTAAGAGTAAACAAAATTTTTATAGGGAATAATTAATAACTCTAATTTTCGGTTATATCACACCAAAACCCCTTTCGGCGACAAAAACAATCTTACCGACCTTCTTACTCTAATGAAAGTTTTTGGCATTACTTTTCTCTACTTTTTTTGAGGGGAACGCTAAAATTTTGGATTGGCTCAGCTGTTGCAGGTCATAATCAATATTGTCCCCTTGTGGGATCAAGGTTCGCAACACCTAGTAAGGAAAGTGGTGTTTATGGAATAAATGATACTATTTTAGGGTTCAGAATGAGTAGACAATACATTTTTTGTTTTTCCCAAGATTTCTTAATTCTAAACACAGGCTTGGTGGTCTCCCCTTCAGGGGAGCATACCCACCTAGTTATTCTCAAATAACTCTTAGACCCAATGCGCGAGTGAACAACACATTTTTTAAGGACAACGGTGCAGTCCTCCTGCCAAACGGAGGTTGTTTCCGGACTCTACATGCGGCCATTAATCTATGAATGGGTCGAGGAAAACATATGCATCAAATGGCACTTTTAGCTTTTCGGTTTGTACCAAGGACAAAAGTCATAGCCTGGGTATTTCGCGCCAAGCCAAACTAATGGTGCTAATGACAGTGTCTTTAAATTGGGGCATATAAGGTGATTCTCATTTTCTACCATTACGGAGTCATACGCGAAGACGGCATTAATACGGTTGTGGTCATTTGATGCAGTCCAGTCTATCTTAAAAAAGCGGACACAATATATCTATAAGGATCGGCATTAAGAACCAATTTACGTTCTCATAGGTTCTCCTTTGTTTTTTACCCTTCTGCCAACTCCACATGCTTAATGTCCGGTTAAGTCTTAATTGAGTGTTGGTTTGATTTGGGATCATTCCAAGCAGGTAATTGCGTTCCAGGTGAGTTTTACAGGTCCAATATTCCATTACCGGATACTTTTTCAGCGGTTTTTTATATGTCGGTTGGCGCGTAGCGAGAGTGTTTTAAAATTTAAGATTCCAGTCCTTATGCGTAATAATTTGACTATTAGGCGTCTCCCATAAGCTGACTCTTCTGGGCTCCATTGATCGCTAACCCAATTGTGATAAGAGATAGCCCCCTTTGCTATAGGCTGCGACACCATTAGGCAAAATTGGGAGCTCAATCTATCTGCGATGGGTCAGTTTGGGGTTGTTCTTTTACCGGAGCACCAAATTGTCAGTAATCCTTCGGATAGGAATACTTATCAAAAGGGGTTATCCTTTTTTTGGTCAATATTGGCGATCTCATCACACTAATCGGTGGAGACTAAAGGTTTGTGTTAAAAAAACCTTAATCATTCCCACTCACATTTCAATTGCTTCTGCCGAATTTCGGCTTGCCTTGCCATGATACACCTGAATATCATCCAGATCGCTATAGTACAAGGTAATATTCTGGGCTCTATTTCCGTTGAAACCATGAGCTAACGGCGCTACGATGTCTGCTCAAATGTCTGCGCTCTGCTCAGTTAATAGTCCAGCTCCGATGGTGAGTTGCACATTCATGGCATGATTTGCACAATGTGTCCTCCTATTCTACCACCCTTTAGTATTATTCGAAGTACTTGTTTCATATAGATAATCGCCAATATTTTTTATATAAAAGATTCATAGCTCCTCAGCCCGTTTTAGGCGTGAAGTTCTTTCAATTTTCTTAAGTACCACGATCTTAAGAAAAAATTGTGAGAGTGAAGGAGCATTGGGCCATTTTCCACCTGCTAAGGTGTCGTGAGGTAGTCAGGGGTTCTGCTGGCACCAACATCCGAGACTCTCGTGCGCACTCATTGGAGCTTTATATGGAAGCCCATCAAGTGTAAGTGTTTTTCCTAATCATGGTCTTTTCTACCTTTTCGACCCAGAGACGATACCCATTGTCCTATTTCCTGGGCATTCTTGTAGAAATATTCCTGTACATCACACAAAAACTACATATATATTCTGGTGGGTCCTGTTAAGGTTTTCTAAGCTTCTATCACATGCATCTATAAGAACTGCCCCCAAACCCCGGAGTGAAATTCACGTCGCTATATACGGATCGCAGCCTTGCCAGCCTTGCAAGTTCGTACTCAGCCATTTATCGGTACGGTTACCACTGGCTCCATGATAGAGGCCACACCTTCCCCCCACTTGCTGTTTTTCTTACCGGCATCAGTTTCTCCTATTTTGCGAAAAGCTATCTTTTTAAGGGTACTGTTTCTGCCACACTTACCAAGGTTTCAGTGTTTACAATAGGAGTTTATTCCGCTGCAGGAATTAGAGTTTATTTAACTCTTCAGACTAAAAACAAAAAACAGTACCACTCTTATCCCAAAATCGTGGAAAACCTGCGGATTGGTTAGTTCCAATTCTGAGTAAGGGCGAATGAAACCCCTTTATAGAAAAACCTATTTCTTCATTGAGGTAAGGCTTTGCATATTCTGCTTTGCTCTTCCCTCCATACATTCATACCGTCTGTGAGCGGAAAATACCTTTGTAAACGCATGATCCATTTCCTCGCCAGGCGTTGGAATAGGACATTAGCGAACAATAAAAGATGAATATAATTGAGACCCGGTGGCTGTAGGTTCATTCTTGGTAGGAGTTGAGTTAGTTTATAGATCAAGTGTTCAGTCTGAGTCACCCTATATAACATTGCAATAATTTATTTAAACCGGATTCCACCCTCTATCTTCCATGACATACATTTTAATCTACTATGTTGTTCTGCCAAAATAAAAATGGGTAATAGTCTTCTGCATCTATTAAATTTAGCCTGTATAGCTCTTATAGAATCGGCAAGCGGCACTAAGACCCTATCAAAATGTCGCTCTATTATATTTCATATGTGTATTAAATCTCGTAGCTGTTTATATATAGGGCTAAATGTCGAAGATACAGTGTGAATACCAGCGTGTAAGTCTATGCCCATGAAACTTATGTTGGCGTTTCACCCAACTTTAAAAATTTAAATCTCTCTACTTTCTTTAGGCAGTGACCAAACACAATTCCTTACTATCAGGCAACGGTGTGTAGTATTCTTAATCCGATGAAGCTGTTATAACGGCCTCCCTATCTCTCGCGGTTTAAAGTTCTTAATTTACCTTTAGATACTGCAGGTCAATTCTGCTTCACACAATATATTAAATTTGGCTGAATCTCAAGTGTTCCAAGTGGTGAAACCATGTTTTCGTGACCCCTCCTTGGTAAGATTTTTTGAGAAAAAATGGCCATATGCTTTGGATTAGCATTCAACCCGACAGACCACTACTTTGGAATCTCTGGGTACTAGATCAACGAGTTCCTGGTAGTTTCATTCCAAATATGGCCTTTTACTCTGGGACGAGCATGTTAATGTTTTAGTGTTGGGTACAATCAAGATCTTACCAGAGCTGGCGTACTTCGTGCAACAGCTGGGGCCGCCAGATGTACCCACCCATGAAAATCGTATTCATTGTTCTGAAGGCCAAAGCATACTTAATGGCTTTCCGTGACACAATAGATCTGCCCTCACCAGGGGCCATAATAGAATCATCTAACAATTTATTAACTCTCCATAGATCAGAAGAGAGCTGAGAGGTACCAATTTGCGAGAGCCATCATTCGAGGCATTTGATAGGAGCACTACGGTGTTTCTCTATACAACATAATCCGCCATTTCGGACCCCAAAAAAACCCCCCAATTCCGCGCCGTTGGATTCTTTTTTTAAAACAATTGTCTCTAGATCATTTGGAAAATTTGGATATGTTTTGGAGTCAATCAAGGTACTTACGCCCCTGTAATTTTCCAGCGCGCTAACATATGCAACAGTACAGGTAAACGATCGTGGTCCCGCTGCAGTATTTAATGGCTGTGGTCGGAATAGTGATAAATAGATACACAAAATTCTGGATGCGAGATCCCAAAAGCTAAATGGGTGATCATGAATTTCAAACGGTGGCGCAAGCATCATCATATTCCTGGGCGGATAATTCCCCCTACTTAAGTGCGGCGTACGACTTTACAAGGGCCCACAATTATCAAAATTCCAGCGAAGTTTGTGATAGGCTTCTTGCCATGGCAGATTCCCATAATTCCGCCTCCACAACGGGGTTTCTTACATTTTTTCATATTCCTAATTTAGATCTATCAGATACTTAAATACTTACTTTGTATTTCCTATAGCAGAAAAGCAAATAATTAGGTATTCCTTTTTCGGTCCTAATTTCCACCACCACATGCAATGCAATTGTTTAACTTGCCATATCGCCGTGGATTTACTCTTGCATAAAAGGCAAGGAAATGTTAGTAGCATAAGGCATCAAATTGTCTGCTTAGCCCATTGGGCATTTCGTGGAGGGAAGGGGATTGAAGCCATTTATCTTCAAAAACCTCATTCCGTTAATAAATTTTGGTTACGGGCCTACGTTTTTATCTCAACTGCACTTTTAGCGAAAGCTCTTATTCCCGAAAAAATGAGCACTCCTCATTTCGTCTACTCATCTCCCATTTTCGGTTAACTGCCTCTAACTGACTTCATAAATCTCCAGCATTATTGCAACCCCATTGGCAACCAAGGACCATTGGTTCCGTTTTGCTGCCAAATCTATACCGGTACTACAGTGAGTTCCATTGACTTTCCAGTTCCTCACCACTATTTTTTTAGGTCCATTTTCTTTTAGGCACTAATTACCCGTAATCCTTATTCATTGGATATCATAAGCGGCTTACTGCTACGCACCCCACCATTTTCCGTCCATTTTCAAAATCGGTACATTTTAAGCATTAAGTTAAGTTGATCTAGAAAAAATGTTTAATTTCCATCCTTAAGTTCTGTATAAAGCACCTCTGGAATGTATCTTGATACTTAACATTTCTGCATCAAGATCACTGATCATCTTCTTTGCATGGTCTCAGTCTTCCCGTTCTTTATTGTGCGGTCAAGTCTTTTTAGAACTCCTCTCTCTCTCTTCTTTCCCTAAAAGTGTTTTTATCTTCTTTATCCGCATTTGGACTGCCCGACTGAAGTATTGTGTCTCGTACTTGTTCCTTCTCTTGAATTGCTTTTTTTGTAATCCTTGCCAGCTTTGTTATCTTTTGGCCTCTTAGGCGGCTGGGTTTTAAGCTGAGCGTTCTCCTATTTGGCTTTACCATATTAATACGGGCCGGTGCCATTTCCAATTTTCTTGTAGGATCCCCTAAAAAGTTGTAGCCATGTAACAATTAATACTCATCCTCCATATAACCTAATTGTCCATTTCATCCTTAAATTGGTGTCCCGGCAATTTCTCCCTTTGTTTAACCCAAAGGAACATCTACCAAATTAGTCCTCCAATGGGTGTAGAGTTCCAATTCCCCCCGAATCCACACCGCTACGATTACCTTTTCCCCTTTTTTATTCCCAAGTGCATCTCTGCATTAGGCCTTACTACGCTTCATACCTGGAATTAGGATTGTCCGTAAGTAAATCTTGTAATAGACCCACTCCCAATTCTTTTTTTGCTCGCCGTTCGGTGTAATCCAATTTAAGTGGAAGTGTAATCAATATTAATCAATTGGTGTTGGAAAACGATCATATTTGGCGAAACTTAGCTACCACCAACAGCCATATAAGGTAAAAAATGATGCCCCAAGGAGACGGATAGACGGCCAAAGAAAAGTGTCTGTTTAATGTATGAGTCTCATTAATTTACGAGTGTAATGACAAATCTTAGAATGTTCTATCTGTTTCTCATATGTTTTGTGGAGATATATTAGCCTTATTTCCTGTTATATCTCTACTTTGAGTAAAGTCACGTTAATGTGTATATTACTCATTGAAAAGTGTTCTAATAGTTTTGCCTTTTTATCACATTTTAGTTAGTACTACAACTCCTATGATCATCTTTACATCTTCCAAAACTAAGCCTCGAAGATTGCGAAACGTAAGTGATATTTCATTTTCGAAACGCTCCATTTTCCGCTTTTTAAATCTGTGAAATCCGGTCATCCCATTCCTTTTCCCATTTCATTATGTCAACACTGGTTTTTCGGATATAGTTTTAGGGCGAACAGACTGGGCTTGTGTTTATTGGGTCATGTCATTGTTCCTAAAAACAGGTAAATGATCATTGTTGTATTTCTCGGTGGACCATTTCCAAAAACAATGCTTATTTTTTCTGTAACGATTAATATTTGGGCCGATGGATGTCATTTTAAACCCATAACCACGAGGATTAGGGTACCCACTGGTCACAGCATGGAAATATGACCTTACCCCTTTGCGTTTTGTTGAGGAAGCAGAATACTGACCGCAGCAAAAGACCAAAGGTCTTTTCCT
>Ga0163217_1036526_pt1 | contig 12302 bp, 8 predicted proteins | sample SynspAceP_FD_185933 | JGI IMG/M metagenome (GOLD analysis project Ga0163217, IMG submission 185933) | Saline lake microbial communities from Ace Lake in Antarctica - Synechococcus sp. Ace-P (PacBio error correction) | ecosystem: Environmental > Aquatic > Non-marine Saline and Alkaline > Saline ... | reverse complement strand
CTAAAGAATACCAAACCCAACTGTTCATTCAATCATTTACTTAGGGATACTAGGTGGTCTGTTAAGTTGCTATTTTTAGATGCATTTTTAGTATCGTAAGTGGGACAAAAATTCATCATTGATCTTCAATTATCCATTTGATGTAGTGTTCTTTACGCGGAATGGGTTGTCAGTATCTATAACAGCTCTTCTGATCTATCTTAACTAGTTCATGGTAGGCAATTAGCTTGCATTCATTCTTAAATATACTTTTTATTCATTACATTCATGGGCGCTTTTCTCTATTTGTTTCAAAAATTAAAAAATCGTTGGTCTCCATAGTGGTTATGTTGGCTTGAGCAATGTAGTTTATACAATACTCATTTATTTTGTTTCAACTAATAAAGTATCTTAACCTGCCTTTAATGATAAACTACTGGATTATTTGTATAGGCGGGTTGGGGTTGTGCATGTTTACCATCATGGATATTTAACAGAAAGTGAGTTTCTATTTAAAAACACATAAAAAAATTTTGCCTTTTACAGATCCATTAACGGGTCTCTAAAACAATGTTCGCAGTTTTGATCTAGCCTTTAATAAAGCCAAAAAAAGACAAATAGAAACTAATGAAACTATTCTATTATACTCCTAGATATTGATCGCTTTAAACAAGTCAATGTACTTATGGGACCACACAGATAGGCGATGTTGCTATTAAAAAAGTTAGGCAGCTATTTTTTAAAAATGAATCAAGGTTCGTATGATGTGTTCTAGAAATGGAAGAGAAGAGTTTTCGATTTTGCTTCATGATATAGCCTTAAAGAAGTACATGAGCGAGCGGAAGTCATTAAGAAAAATAGTCGAAAAATTCATTTTGTTATAAAAATAAAAACATTAAGCAATCCAATTATAACGATTTCAGTAGGGCATTTAAACATACATTGATACTACAAAAGAAATTGATCAAAACTGTGATGATAATGCTGATCAGGCATTATATGCAGCGAAAAAAAGTGGCAAGAAATAAGTTTGTTTCTATAACAGGGTTTCCTTCAGCTCACATTAAAAAATTCGAAAGAACAACATATAATAAAATAGTTCTTTTTTGGGGATAGTTCCATTTTTTTTTTAAACGATACCTACGAAAACGAAGTGAAGTTGCAGGTTGTTTCTTTAGCTTTCTATTTAAACTTAATTATATTAGTGGTTTGCCCACATTCGTATAGGGGACTATATGAAATGAAATAAAAAAGTGGGGAAATAAATTTTTACTTATCGTTAGTAAAAATTGAACGATAGCTAATGCAATCCTATTCAGTTAATGGTGATGATAAAGGTAATAGAGATAAAGGAGATCTTGTCAAGGATGTTGTAGATTATTAGTTTAAATCATGTAAACACAATTTAATCTCCGTTTTTTGATCTGTAGCAGATTATTAATGGTATAGTTTTTCTCGTATATTTAGGTTAAAACAAGTTCATTTTTTATTCGAGTATGCGTTTATTGCTCCGTATGATGGATTATTTTTCGTGATAAGCATGGTTACGCATGCCAATAGATGAGTACGTTTTATTTACATGAACTTCTGATAAATTATGCATAATTGAGTTTTTACTGTTCCGATAGAGATAAACAAAATAGCCACTAATCTCATCATTACTTTTATCTGCTAAAAATTTCATGAAAAAATTATCTTGTTCTCTTGTAGTTAAATGGTGGGGAACAAAAGGAGTTAAAGGTATTATTGCTTGTTCCAAATTCTTCTCGTTAGTACTTAACTCTTCTTTATTCATGATAGTAAAAAATATTGTGGTATTTAACTAACAGGGTATATAAGAAAATTTCAGGTATTGTATTATTTCTCTAAGAGTAGGAAAGGTGTTGTTTTGTTTCTAAATTAAACGAAACTATTATTAGATAGTTTAGGGTATGCTTGATAGCAGCAATGCTATAGATGATGCTTAGGATATCTTCTCCAATATTTTCGATTAATTTTTTTGTAATAAAGTGAATTAGATATCAAAATTAAAAATGACAATGTATCTTCAATCAAAATGAACAAAGAGAACCATAATGACAAAATTTATGAGGAGCTTTGTATAACGATTAAAAAAGAATCTTTATATTTAAAAAGGGGTATTTTCACATGATACAATCCTGTACTAGCAAGATTAAAGCTAGATAAAGTGGGCGGGTAAGATTAATAAAGCCAAACTTTTAATGCATTGTCATTTCATCATAGGGATAAATTAATAAGTACACAGCATAAGCAATCAAAGATAAAAGAATTCATGTAATTTCTTTTTAGCTGTAAAAATATAATAATGATTTATACGTATGAAAAAGCAGTACCTAAGAACAATAAATTGTTCTTAAAGGCAGGGAAAACGTCATGAATTGCATTGTTGTAAGAATGACCAAAGCGCTTAAAAAACCTCAGTCATATAAATAAACAGTGTTATTCAAATATAAAGAGCAAAAAAAAACATTATAGCAGTATACAGTAGATTGGTTTCTTTTAGTTTTTATATAAATAGCAGAAATAGAAGTCAAAAAATAGAAATACAAAACAATTAAAATAATTATTGCTAACAAAAAAGTGATGTTCTTCATAATAAAACTCTTCTACTTATGGAATGACCGTACTTTAATTTAAGTTTAAGTATACAAGGAAAATTGAAAACACTTTCAAATGCTTCTGGGGAAAACTTTTAATTGTCTGTTAAAAAAGGAAGATAAAAGACGGGTTTAGAGGAGTTTAGAAAAGTTTAGTTATAAATCACCTTTAGATAGATTATCAACTTGAGAATGAGTGTTAAATAAAGGGACGTCAAATTGAGAACGTTCTCAAACGCGCAATATTATTATATAGGAGGAGAAAAAATGACATTACGTAAAGATTTTAATTCACAACGAAAGGATTATACAAAAGAAGAATGATGGATATTATTTCACTTATCTCTGAAAAAATTAAACAAGCGATTAAGGGCAGGTATTATCCACAATTATTAAAAATAAAACATTAGATATGATTTTCCAGCAATCCTTACTGCACAAGGTTTCTTTTTGAAAACAGCAATGAACAACTTGGTGGACATGCTCAATATCTACTTTCCTGGACCCAAATTCAATTAGGTGGACATGAAACAATCGAAGATTTACTAGCGTCGTTCTTTTCTAAAATTAGTCGATATTTTAATGGCACGGGTAGACAGCATGAGAGCGTTGATGATTTAGCAAAATAATAGCAACGATTTCCCGTTATTAATGGGATAGGTCTGATTACAATCATCCTACTCAAGAAAATGGGAGATATCTGACATGTTTGAGTTTTTACCAGAAGGAAAGAAACTGGAAGGACTGTAAGATTGTTTTTAGGAGATTGTGCTACTCAAGTATGTACTTCTTTGATGATGATTACGACTAAATTAGGTATGGATTTTGTCCAATTATGGACCGAAAAATTCGAATTGAATGAAACAGCGCAACAACTTGCAAATAAAAAAATTGTGAATTATCCGGTGGATCATTTATGTTAACAGAAGGACGAAGATGAAGCCATGAAAGATGCAGATTTGTTTTATACGGATGTTTGGTATGGTTTATATTGTGCGAACTTCGGAAAAAGATAAAGAATGCAACTTTTTATCCTTAAATATCAAGTGACTGATGCAATGATTGGGAAAAAAAGCATATCCCTTCATGCTAAGGTTTATGCGCATTGTTTACCAGCTTCAAGAGGAGAAGAAGTAACAGATTTGAAGTGCTAGATTTCTGGACTATTTCTAATTGCTTTTGAAGAAAGCCAGGTAACCGTTTGGACAAGCTATGAGGGGTCTTTTAGTTTAACTTAATGGGAAAAAGGCTGGAAAAACAACAGAAGTTTTTGATGAAGATTAAAAGGTAAAGTCAAAAGAAGAATTAAACGAAGTGCTTAAAGATCTGACTTAAGACTTCTTGTATCAAAGATAAAATAGTGAATGCGATAGGACTTACTTGTTGCGCTTAGATTCAATTCTAAAAATAGCCACAAAAGTTCTAATCACAAAAAAAAAAGAGAGGTGCTTGTTTTGGATTAAACTAAAGAAAAGAAAAAGTTTAGAATGATAGAATGCTGTTTTGTCCGTGATTGTGTTTTATTTGTTGCAGAAGCTGCAGCTCCAGTTGGCGGCTATTGGAATTCTCAATATTTCTGGTGGATATTCTTAATGATTGCGTTTTTTTAGTACCGTATGCTTGATTGTTCTGAATTAGGAACAACCTACAACGGAGAGGCGGATTATATGATTGGGTTAAGAAGAGCATTTGGTCGAAAGATGGGAGCTCGGTATTTGGTATTATGGATCAATTTCCCTTATGGATGGCTTCTTTAGCTATTATTTTTCCAGAAATGATTTCCTTTAATTAAGCGGTGGAAATTAATTACAATTGTAGTATATGATTGGAATAATTTTTATTTGATTGTTACAGTCATTGCCTTTTTTTCCTATTAGTATAGTGTCTGGATTTTAAATGGTGAGCAGTGATTAAAAGTGCTGCTGGCTTAATAGTTGGAATACTTGTATTTACGCAGCGATTAAACGTATGCGTTGCTAATGAATAATACCGTAGCATCTTTATTGCCATCGTTTGATGTTAAAAGCTTATCTTTTGTTTCTGTTATTCTCTTTAATTTTTTAGGCTTTTGAAGTGATTACTACAATTGGCTGACGATAATGGAGAACTCCTAAAAAACCAAATCCGCAAGCGATTATTATAGGTGGATTAGTGTAGCAGCCAATTTATATATTCTTCAGCATTTGTATTGTGTAGCTATTCCGACAGAAAGAAATTAGTACTAGCAGTGGATTAATTGAAAGTTACAAACTCCTAACTGGTAACCAAACAGGAATTTTTATTTTCAGTTATGGGCATTTTATTTTTACTAACACTTTTTGGAAAAATATGATTTCTTGGGTCGATGGGCGTAAAATAGCCGTAGCAGCATACGCAGCAGTAACTGGAAGGATATGCCCAAGTATATTTTAAAAAAAGAAGAAAAGAATGGTATACCCTTTGGAGCAGCCTATAATGAATGGGCTTGTTGCTTCATTTGTTGTGAATTATCGCACCATTTATTCCGAAATGAAGATCTATTTGGAGTTTCTTTTGCCCTAATTTAGTAATGTTATTTATTAGTCATTTACGTGAACAGTTTTTCCAGCATTTCTAAAAGTTACCGCAAGATAGATCCAAATACAGAGAGGCCGTTTAAAAGTAGTTGGCAATAAAAATTTTAAGGCTATTAGCCTTATACTCCAATGTCGTTTAATAATTCATTGCGCCTTATTTTTATAGCTATTCCAATGGATAGCAGTTTCAAGACTCTAGGAAGCAACTTGCCAATTACAATAGGGAGCGGTTGTTTTATAGTGATTGGTGAGTTATTATCAAAGTAAAGAAAAAATTTGGTTGATCAAAATTAAAGAAGAAGGTAATGAATGATGAAAATAGTAAAAACAAAATCCCAAAACAGAATGGATATAGAAATGCCAGGGGGAATTCGAAAAACCATTGATGGTTGCTGGATTGAATTTTGGCCTGAAAGACCTGATAATTTGGAGAGATTAGGGGGAAACCTGCTCAGAAAGTTTTTACGAAGTGGCTGTTGCAATTAGTCAAATTCGAACGGTAAACTTATGTGCTGTTGAGCAACGAGCAATATGAAATGCTAGAAATATTGTTACCTGAACAAATTCGTGTCATGAATGTTCCAATAATGATTCATGGTTATGCGCGATGTGGGAGCGCGACTTTGTGGTGTAAGAAAATGAAAAAAAAGTTAGAGGGCATTGACTGGGCTTTCAATTCTTGGCGGTTTTAGTAGATGGGCTTTAATTTTCCATGGGATAAAGATGATTCAAAATAGCAGGTAAAATGTGTGATATAGGAAAAGATTTTAGATTGTTATCGTTGGATGATTTTATTTTAGAAGGTGGATCCATCATGTGGATGGAGAAAGGAACAGTAATCGTTACTGAAGAATGTTTATTGAGTTGAAGGGCGCATTTTCCAGACTTAACAAAAGAGAAATTGAAGAGAGATTGAAAGAAAATTTTGATTTAGAGAAAATTCATTTGGATTCCCCGTCAGGTATTTATAACGATGAAAACGAATGGACATTGTAGATAATATTCTCCACTTTGTGGCCCCTGGGAAAGTCGTTTTTTAGCCTGGACAGAGATGAAGAGGATTCCTCAATACGAAGATTTGTCAAGAAGCCTATTCAATATTAAGTCAAACATAGATTGCGAAGGGAAAGAAAAATTAGGAAATTCATTACATTAGATTTACCAAGCTAATTGTTTTAATTACAAAAAGAAGAAAGTTGAAGGAGTGGATGCTGTTAATGGAACACTTCCACGGGAAGAAGGAGATTCGTTTAGCAGCTTCTTATGCCCATTTTTTTATATTGCTAATGGCGGTTTCTCGTTCCACCAATTAACGATTCAAATGATAAGAAGGCTATTGGGAAAACTATTCAAAAAGGCATTTCCCAAACTATAAGATAACTTGGCATTTACGCAAGAGAAATTCTTTTGGAGGAGGCAATATTTCACTGATCCACTCAACAAACAACCGAGTGTAAGTGAAAAAATAAAAGGTATGAATAAAAAATAATTCAGATAGTTAATGAGGCTTGGGGACGACTTGACGTCCCAGCTTCTATTTTACGTTGGCTTGCGGAAGGATCCCTTTTTAGTGTAGACACTTTAAAAAGGTATCATTGAAAACGTTTATAAAGGATTTTTAAAACTTATTTGAACTTCTCTAAAACTATGTGATAAAATGAATTTAGTAAGGTAATTCTTGTGAAGCGAATCACATACAAAAAATAACTATTTCATCATTAGATGAAATTATGGAGAGGTTGAGTTTAGTAATGGAAAGTAGAGTTGCGTATACAGGAAAAAGATTATTTTTAAATAAAAGTTTAGCAGGTACAGCTTCCAGGAATCTTATTGGGTTGATTGCAAATTGCGATATTGGGTTTCAACTTCAAGTTCTCTTATACCCTAGGATCTGTATTCGAACTTATTAGCCAATGTCGTGATGTCATGCAGTTTATCACACCAGCAATTATTGGATTCTAGTAGCACTGCAATTTAAAATTAAGCGGAATAGGAAAGTGTCGTTATAGGGGCAGGCTACCTTTTTTAGTTCAGGTGCTTACAAAGTTACTGAAACAGGCAGTAACAATTAGTTGTATCGGAGACTAATCAATGTTATGCTTGTCTCTTGCTATTGCAGATTTGTTACCACGCTTTTGCAAGGACCGTTTAGATCATTAACACTCATTTTAATGCCGATCTATCGTTAGTGCTGAGTAGGATACGTAGTTTGATTATGCTTCCGTATGTTGGACTGATACTTCTTCAATTGGAAACGTAATCAACAGCTTTTACTACTTTACAAACCATTTACTAATGGGGACTATTTTTAATTTCTATTGCTTTTTCAATCATCATTATATTCACAATTTCAAAACTGTTGCGATAGGATTGCTATTGGATGTAACCGGATTAGGAGCTGGAGCGGCGGCAAGTAGATGTACGGCATGTACTGGCAATTTTAGTAATAGGTTTTTACGAAATTAATAAAAAACAGGGACAACATTAGCCATCTTGTTGGGAAGCTTATGAAAATTTGATGATTCTCCTAATTTAATTAAACACCCTAAAAATGTTAATTCCAGTAGTTATTTGAATGCCTTATTTTCGGGAATCGGTGTCTATTTGCTGACAATTCAAAAGGCACCACCACAATCAAGCTTGGTTTTGGAATCGTTGGTTTAGTTGGACCTAATTCCAGCATTTAATATGGGGAACAAGTATAATTAGTGTTCTTTTACTTAACTTTGTGATTACTTTTGGTAGGTGGTTATCTTATTGATTTTTGTTTTGTAGTAAAGTTTTTGCATATTTACCGAACATGATATCTTTGAATTATACCAATTCAAATTAAGTAAAATTAAAATAGATAAAACTTAAGATGAAGGAATAGTAAAAATGAAAAATAGCAATTGCAGGTTCTTGGAGCTTTAGGCTGTGGATTTGGTTACATGATGCAAAAAAATGGGAATGGACGTTACCTGATAGATTTTTGGGATGATCACATCAAAGGCCATTCAAGACAATGGTTTGACAAATAACGGTAAATGGAAAAAGAAGATTAACATGGTATTCCAAATAGGAAAAACGTTTGAAATTAAAGACACATTTGATCTAGTTTTTATTTTCACCAAATCAATGGATTACCGCCATATGTAGATAGAAATCAAACATATCTTAACAGAAGATACTAAAAGTTATCTGTTTTACTAAATGGATTAGGACACGCCAAGACAATTTCTGAATTACATTCCAGAAAAAAACATTATTATGGGAACAAAACACTCTGGAACTGTGGCCTTAGATGCTCTTGGAAAAGCATTTTTCATGGGTGAAGGCGCCTGTGGAAGTTCAAAAAATGCTGATATCAACGAAAAAGAGGGTTACACTTCAAATAGTGAAAATGATGGCTGACAGTGGGTTTGGGAATGGTGTCTATAGTGAGGATGTTCATTTCACAACATGCGAGAAAAAGCTTGTGTTCCAATGGAACAATGAATGCTTTATGTTTCATTATTGGACTGCAATATTAAAGAGTTATTCGAAACGACTGGAAATTGATGATTTACTAAAAGGCATCGTTAATGAATTTTCAATTGTGGCTGAAACTGAAGGAGCTCGTTTAGACGTAGAAAGAAAACAACATAACTATTTAAAAGCGACTGCAGAAAAAGTTGGAAGCACACTTCCTTCTATGTACCAAGATTTGAAAAAAATAGACGCTTTAACTGAAATTGACTTTTTAAATGGCACGGTTGCAAAAGAGGCCAGAGGGATAGGCTTAGAAGCTCCTATTAGTTAAGCAAATCCACTCAATTAATTCATGGCCTAAAGAAGGATATTTGGGGAATCAAACGTTAAGGTTAAATAGTTTATTTTTTTTAAAATGGAAAGCAGCAGCATAAAATTATATGAGTTGTTTAGTAAGAAAAAAAAATTAAAAAATAAAGAGCTAGCACAGTATATACTGTGCTAGCTCTTTATTTTTTTTGATCTGTAGATAGTTTGTTTTCACAACCTATTAGATATTAAAATTTGACCCAATAGCGTAGTTATAAGTTGACAACAACTCAAATGTGTCATTTATATATGGTTTTATATTTGATGCACTATTCGAAAGGAGTTACATGATATGGGACTTAAGCGAACGACCAAAAAGACCATTATGAAATTTGTTAAAAAAAAATGAACCATTTCGGGAGAAAAAATTGCTGCGTTTACTTAGGGTTCTCTCGTTCCCTCTTTGAGACCATGATTTATCACTCATGACATTGAGTGTGAATTATTAATTGCAAAACCTAAAGTAGCCGTTATTTCTATTAATGCAACATAGAGTAGAGCCGTTTATAATTCAAGGATATAAAAAGAAAAAAAAAGTAGAAGATGTTATTTGAGTATTCCCTGTAATAAGTAAGCTCTGACCACGTTCCATCCAAGATACGATATAAAAAATTGTTTTTAGAAGATGTAGGTTCAATCTACATTACAGAGCCGCCATCATCTTGTCGGACTTGTCTCTAGAAAAGACTTTACTTAAAAAAGACTGGGATTGGAAAAAAATGAATATCGAGGAAAATGCCAATCAGTATTGGCAATGACTAGAGTGCTCCAATGTTGCCTACGGCAATTTAGTAAACCGATTCCGTTTGAAAAAGTGCAACAAAAAAACTGTAGAACATGAAGTTTGGACAGTCTTCGCGTCATAGAATTCGCTGGCGGAGAAGGGCGCTAGACAGTTAAATGTAGTGGGAAATTTTCAAAACATTAATTAGTCGCTTTGTTTTTGAACATTATTAAAAAATGAAATGTAGGAGGATTATATGAAAACCTGTTGGCAATTTATCTTATTTCTGACTCCCCAATTGGGGAAAACCGGGCGGAGCAAGTCATACAACTCCATACTTTCTTCAGTATTTCTTTAGAAGTTGGGTAAGAAACAAGAAAAATATACTCATGTATTAAACTAAAAAAAGATTTAGAGGACAATCCTTATTAGCATTTCTCAGAAGAAAATGCGGTTGTTTTTTATTACATTGGTTCAAAGAAGAATTAAGAAAGTATTTAACAGGAATTCTCAAAAGAAGCAGTTTCATTTTTTTAGTAGATATTTTGGGGAACGGGCTTATCTGTCATCGAGCAGGCAACCTCTTTAAAGCCATTAGGAGGAACCGGGTATTATTCGGAAAAATGACCAAGAATATTTTAATAGGATTGAAGCATCGAGTTTTCTGTCCGATACGACGATGGAAAGATCCAAGGAGGGATTTACTAAAAGCAGATTTAGGTCATCCTAGGGTATCAAGGACTTCTAAAACAACCTCTTTCCATGTATTTAGCAAATAAAAATATTTCGGGCTTGCAAAATATTCCACTTTTTCCTGAATCTGAACCACCAAAAGAAATTTATCCAAATTTTCACCAACTAGAGGTTATTGGTTTAACCAAATGCTCCTGAAAAATTACAACAGCATAAGGAAAGAACGGTGAAAAATTTTAGGATTGCCACAAAATGCTAGTTATGCTGGAAAATGAATCGTATTTTTGAAGAAACTTAGATTATCCTGAAAAAATTATGAAGAAAATTGGTCTGTTAATCATAGATGTTTCTGATAAAAACGCTATAGAAGAAACAGCCAAAACTTAATTTTTGACTACAATTTGAAAAAAACAGATACTAACTCTATTCAATAACAATTTAAAGACAGGGATAATGTTGGAATAGAAGAACGTTAAAACACAATTGCCGACAAAAATAAATAAAAGAAAGAGGTTGAAAAAAAAATGACTGAAAAATATGTTTATTAAAACTTAATGAACGGTAAAAAGAAATGGAAAGATTTACTTGGCGGCAAAGGAGCAAACTTTAGCTTTGAAATGATAAGATTATTAACTTCCTGTTCCTCAGTGCTTTACATTAAAAACTACAGAAAGTATGTAACGTTTTTTTCTGAAATCAAAACTATTTGGGCTGGTTTAGATAAAGAAATCAAAGATCACTTAAAAAGATTTCTGGGAAACAGATGACAGAGAAAAAGTTTTCAGATTTAAAAAACCCTTTTGCTTTTTATCTGTTCGTTCAGGAAAGCAGCTCATATCTATGCCAGGTATGATGGATTACTATTTTTAAATTTAGGGTTGAATGATCGCTCAGTCATTTGGCCTGTGCTATACGGACCTCTAATGAGCGTTTTTGCTTACGATAGTTATCGTCGCTTCATTACCAGATGTTCTCAGATTGTTTTTCGTCCTAGAAAATTGCCTAAAGTACAATTTGAATCTATATTAGAAAAGTTAAAAAAGAAAAAAGGAGTTCAAATTAGACAAAAAGAACTTGCATGGGGGCACGATTAAAGAAGATTGTTAAAAAATATAAAGAAGTTATACTTACAAGAAACGGGAGAAGGACTTTCCACAAAGAACCGATGGTACAGTGATTTTACTACTATTAAGGGCGGTTATTGCATCATGGATAATCCTAGAGCTGTTTTTTATAGAGGACATGCATTGCTATCTCTAAATTAAAATGGGACTGCTGTCAATTTGGTACAATCAATTGGTATTGGGAAATAAAGGAGAATCTTTCTGGTTACAAGAATAAGCGTTTACTAGAAATTCCTGGAAAATGGGGATAAAAAAGTTTATTTGGGTTGAGTTTTTATTTAATGCACAAGGAGGAAGAAAGACCGTTGTCGCAGGGTTCGTACAACCAAAAATGAGATAGCGGAACTAAAAAACACTGATGCCCGAAAAGTCTATTCAACAATTAGAAACAAGCAGGCAGGAAAATTCTTGAAAAACCCATTTTAACAAAAAGATATTTGCCCAAGTACATTGAATTTTACCCATTGAAAAATGATGAAACCCTCTTTTTGTTGCAAGGGACAAGGGAAAATGGAAAAAGAACAAGCACAATGCTGCGATTTTTTTTTGCCAATTGCTTTGATTTACAATCCAAGAAGGGAAAAAAAAAAAAAAATTACTTAAAAGGAAAAAGAAGGCGATTTTTTAGGTTTTTGAGGATTTCAAAAAACCTTTTCAAAAAACCCCCCAAAATGTTTGAACAAAAATTTGGCTTTTTTTTTTTTTTACCACCCCCCAAAATTTTGGATTTTGGGGGGCCAAAAAGCTTTAATCGGATTAAGGGTCAAATTTCCTTCTCTTTTCTTTTTTT
>Ga0163217_1030349_pt1 | contig 12302 bp, 8 predicted proteins | sample SynspAceP_FD_185933 | JGI IMG/M metagenome (GOLD analysis project Ga0163217, IMG submission 185933) | Saline lake microbial communities from Ace Lake in Antarctica - Synechococcus sp. Ace-P (PacBio error correction) | ecosystem: Environmental > Aquatic > Non-marine Saline and Alkaline > Saline ... | reverse complement strand
GTTATCAATTCTGATCAATTTGGAATTTCGAGAACACAAAAAGCACTTTTTTAAAATTATTCCTTTTAAATTAGTAATCACTTTGAAAAACTAAATGAAATTGAAATAATCTAGCTCAAGGCAACTTAAGACAACCACCAAAATTGAATTGGGTCTATAACCTTTTTTAAAAAAATGCATTCTATAAACATTCCTAAATTTTGCCCACGGGGATGTCACCCACCAAATCAGGAACTCACATGTCCCGATCAGTCAGCGGAGATCATAGAACAAAACGCATTTGAAGCCTACGAAAAGGAGGAATTACTATTGCCCATTCCATTGCCCGGAACATGGCGGGTTTTCCAACCTACAGGAAGGCTATTTATCAGGAATTTTTTGAAGGTGTTCGGAAGCATTTCCTGGACTGATCAATCTTGCGGAAGCAGGGTTCAGAAGGAAATTTTCCTGAATAGGGAAAAAGATCACGAGCGTGATCGACTCCAGCCTTATATGTGTTCGCTTGACACTTTCTTCCTTGGAATTTCCAGTATCAAGCTTCTACTAATCCCACTGAGACGATTTTAGGTCTCGCAAATAAAATGAAAAGGCATGCGTAGTCCAGGTTGGATGTTTGCGATTGGCCATGATCAATTATGATCATATCTCATTAAAAAGAAAAGTATAGAAGAGTCCATTTCTTTGGAACTTATATATTTGGAACTATTGCGGGATGCAGCTAATTTCGCAACAAATAGCACCGCAGTACGGAATTCCCTACTGATCATTTCATTGTTGGCAGTCTCTGTCAAAATCAACTCGCATTTAAATGGCGCTTCGATAGCCATGGGATATGAGAGTTCCGTGTGGCGTTTTGGAAGACAACATTTGGTATGATCACAAAGGAGGAATTGGAACAATAAAGATTTTTACTTCGAGGCATCAGCTGATGTCGATTCATTCGCGAGAAGACTATTTTCATCAAAAGGAACTTGGAGATTTAGGCTTTTTTACATCGGAAAAATGCAGGAGGATACTTTGTGCGTATTTCCAAAAGATAGTGCGGGCGATTCTTGTTGGATTCTTGTTCGAAATCAAATTGGCAGAAACAATTTATAATTTTATCCAATAAGAGATTTCGGAATAAAGCCATTTAATGCCGTTGGAAAATCTATCCATTCAAAATCCAAAGAGCGGGAATGTGCCCGCGCTTGAGGATGATGAGGCTATTCTTTGAGCGACAGGCCGGCCAAATAAAGTTGGCGATTTTCGATATTCTTGAAGCTATATGCATTCAGAATCAGATATACCACTAATTCACCCTAGTGGCATTACATTGGTTCTTCTTCCAGATTTAAATTGGGGTATTAATAGAACCCGGAGTGATCATGAGCGCTCAGGAGTCAATAGAATTTTGGTGTTTCCCTGACGCGGTGCTGCCAAAATCGGCCATCACAATAAGATTGGGAAATTTACCGAATTAATCCCGGAGCAATACTTTCTGGAATAGATTTCCATTGGTGAAGGTTGCTTAAATCGGTTCCGGAGCTGTTTGAAGGATAACATCCTATTGGCGCCCAACACAAATATTGTAGTTGAAGTGTGTCTACCAATGGATAGCCTGCCAATTGCTGTGGCATTTGGTAACCCCTGCAAAAGTAGTTCTGGAAAATGAAACGAAGTAGCCCACGTTATCAGGGAAAAGTTTTTTTAGTCCATTGTTCATTGCGTCCAAACTATCAGCATGAAGCAATACATTGGTCAAATGTCTTGGATAGCTTGATTAACCAAAAAAACCCAGACTTTATTTTTGAGATTTATAATCGGCGAGGATGGGTGGAAGCACAGATCGTACAAAAGAAAATATGCGAGTCATTTGCCTCCAAAAAATATCCCGATAAAATTCAAAAGACTTCAAACGAGATCCAAAGGACAGGATTTTTATTCCGTAGACAGAAAAAACGGGAGATTTAATCTTTCTTGAAAACCTTAAGGCGGCACCAGGAAAATACATCTGTTCTCTGTCTTGGCCGGCGACGATTATTGATTGATAATCAGAAACTGGAAAAGAAATTTTCATTTTTTAAATTGAAAACCCTGCGGTAAACTAGTTTTTACTAGCTATGAACATTCAACGAAAGGATCAAACTTCCAATGTGGAAGTGTTGAAAGACAAAATATTCGAACCGAAAGAATTAATAGCTAATTCTTATCTAGGGCATGTTTCTACTTGGAATGTGTTAGAAATGACATTAAAACCACTATTATACAATCCAATTATTTACCAAAGCCTTTGCTATGGAGTTGGTTATACTTGCCTATTTTAAAAAATAAAGGCAAAATAGCTAGCCAATCTTTTCTTCTTCATTTTATAGAATATAATCCTCCTGGGGACATATCCGATCGAAGAAGGTAGGAAGTAGTCGAAGATTTTGCCTTCATACATTTTTACTTTTCCGCTATATCCATCGAAACGTTTACATTTATACAAGAGGGAGCAGGATATTTTTTCAAAAAGTATGTTTAAAATCTATGTTTAAAATCCTGATTTAATTGAGCTATTTGTCAAATAATTATCAAAGCCTCTTTCTCTTTGCAAAAAAAGCCAAAAATCAGTTCTTTTCATGGCTTATCTCGGAATGGGGAGGTTGCGTCATCGAACCGGTTTAAAAACAAATTTCCCGACAAGCATAATTAGCCATTTTCACCATAACATTCTCCTTATCACTGGCCCAGCTTTCCAGATAACGGACATTACATTTTAAAGTTATAGTATAAGTCCAAATGCTCATAAAAGAAAGCAAAGGTCACGCCATATTCCAAATTAATGGTATAAACTCCCTTTATCAGTTAATTTTAGAAGCCTTGGGCTATTTATTCTCACTGTTCAAGCTGTTTTCAAAAACACCTGGATGACTTAAATTGGATATTCGCCAAGTACATGCTCGATTAATTATCGGATGGAATGGATTACTAACCCCAAAGCTTTTATTTGATCACAAAACCCAATTTTGGGGAACAAAACTGCGGTTGTGGGTTTAATCTTATTACGATACCTTTTATCGTATTCTTACCTATCAACGGTTATCTTTCGATCCTTCCGCAAGCATTACTGAATACCGGTTGTATTTATCAAGAAACTGTCAAAATCGGTTTCCGTAAAACAGGTCAAAGTCTACCTTTTTATTCAGCGCTTTCTACCTCATTTATACTGGTTCCCATTTTGGGTGTGTAACTTCATATCATTGGTTACTGAATTACCACTTTGCATATCCCCAATTAATGCTCAGTAATAAATCAGTTTCACGTTTTTTATTATTCTGAAGCTTGAAGCTGCTACAATCTTAAAAATGTGTTTTTTATTTTTTTTTTTTTGGGCCATTCCTATTCTTTTTTCCATTGATAATTCTACAGTCTATTTGTGCATTCTCTTCCCATTATGTTCGCATTGGCAATGTTTCATAGGTTCTGTATATAGATTGTATTTTGCGCATGAAGGTTTAACGCAGGTTTTAGGCACGATTTTCTTTAATAAACGACACCACGTTTCCAAAGTATTATTCTCAAGTCGTATTGACTAGAAATCTTAGAGTTATTCTTCAAAATTAGTGTGAAACGGAATTTTTAACCAAGTTAGTTTGTGTCTAAAACATAAAAAAACACAATTAAGCTGACAAACATTTTATTTCCCAGATATCGAAGCTCTGTTCGCTGGAATATATGTTGAAGATACTTTGGGGCTAATCACATATTTGCAATGGCTAAAACTTCCTCCATTCTGGCATTTAGGAAAACTCATTTTCTTTTATTTTAATGTTGGTTACGGCTGATTTATAAAACCCACGATTGTAGGTGTTTTGTTTGCAGTAGAAGACTCTGATTCTAGAACATTCTTATTTCAAAAATTGCCATTTCTTAGTCTTTTTAAAAATAGGCCAGATATGAAAAATGCTCACCCAAGTATGGAGAAGGGCTTTTATTTTATTTAGTGTATATCCAAAAAGGTGCACCAGCTAATGACAAAATGACTTAATCTATGATAAACACTAGCATATACCAGTACTTGGATCACCCGTCATCTGCCTGCTCCCCAATTTGGGTACATCTTCGCATCAACTTAATTGGTACTACCACGGAATTTAATGGAAACGGACCACTTGATATTATTTGTGGCCAAAGAATCTCTGGACAGATAGGGCATCCGGATGGCTGAGATTGCGGGATTTTTTGAGTTTTGGCTGCTTACATGCCGTAAGAAAAGACTTAGCTCCCGAGTTACGAGGAGATCCAGTGCATTTTAGAGTGGGATAAGCAGCACAAAATTCCGCTGTCTCCCCTCATCTCAAATCAATGAAAAAAGCCTCCAGCGGAAAGAAAAGACGAGCGCAGGGTTTTTGGCCGGCCCGCCCGTGCGCGGGGTTACTTTGGCCCGCAAAAGTGACAAGGATAACCTATAGAAATGGATTTGAAGTGCTCAGAACGTTGAATCTTCGCCGATTAATGAAACTATAGTAAAATAGATATCCTACATTATTCTGCTATAAGAAATTCTAAAGCCAACTTGCTTCTCATTAAATTCAGGGTTAGAACCAATTAATAGAGCATTAGGTTACTTCCAGGAATTGGCTGATAATCACAATTTTAATTTAGCGGATTATCAGCCAGTAGAAGTGTCTGATATGTTTCACTTAATCATCTCCTTTAATCAACCGGGCCCAGCTTTGGCATTCACGGAATTACTCCAGTCACCAAAAAGTTGAAAATGTCGAGCGACCATTGCAGATTGCCAATTGTGCCATTGATTTTTCATTTCTCCAGAGGCAGGCGTATCTGGCCATTGCATCATCCAGGATTTGACCAGCTTCTAGGAATGTCGGAACCATTCGACCTTTCCAAGAAAGTTTTGGTTACGCCCCGCCCGTGATACAACAGTAATGATCATCGGTAGTTTTGTTCCTTGTATTGTGGAACTTGACTGGAGGTATTTTCCCAGATTTCTTTGATGTAAGGCATTTCAGGTTGCGTTGGCTTGACCAGATGTATTGATCGTATTTATTGATCATGCGCCCAGTCATCCGTTTCGCCATAAGAGATTATACAACCACTTTGTGGGTTTTTTTGTTTTTTCAAGGCTTCCATCCGCCATAATGATGGGTAAAAAGATCCAATCGGAAAAAACACCACCCAAGGGCTCGGATCTCATCCTGCATAGATGATCAGTTGCTCCTTTCGGTCAAGTTCGGGACCAGTAGCTTTTGAAAGCCAGCATTTACAAGAATCCCGCTACGCTCAGCATTGATAAGTTCGGAAACACATCCAAGAACCGGAAAAGCCATGACTTTGCTTTGGTAATCAGGCATTCCGAGTTAAGCGTGTTCTAAGAAAGTGACGTTTGATTGTTGATTCTGTATCATTGCTGGTAATTCGGCTTATCATCGGCAAAATCCGGAAGCACTTCATTGCTACCCTGGGTAGGAAAAGCCACATTTTATTCTGATTGTCTACCAAGTTGCCATTAAGACGAGTTACCCTAGAAAGGCTGACCTTCTTGTTGGCAATGGTATTCCAGAAAAAGGAAATAACATTTCTCTTCGTTTGATCGGGTCTGTGGACCAATAATCTGCCAAAAGAGAATTGGGAGTTCCGATCATCCCCGTGTCATTGACATCAGGGGTCTGCGCCTTGAATAGCTCCTGCCAGCGGGAGGCCATCCAAAGTTGATCAATACGATATTTTCAGTTTTGTAATTCTGAGGCTGAGCGGGATTCCAACTCGAGGAATGCTTGGCCAAGACAAAAAGACAGAGATACTTATTTTCATTAGTGTTTCAAAATTTTAAAAATCCGCCTCCATTAAGGAAGCGAATTAAAATTTATGTTATTCAAGTACGGTTTCGGATTTGTTTCAGAGTTCAAAACTTTAGCTTTTAATCATTTCAGACTTCTGAATATAGCTTTAGAATTTCGCTTCTGGTGTCGAACATTCAGCTTTTTTGAATTTCGCTTACCATCTTATCCAAAACCCATTCACAATTTCGAATTCTAACTGAAAAGGAGCGTTCATTCCCCAATTGTAAGCTATAAAGAACAGTTTTAGATTTCTGACTTTAATTTCAGCTTTTCTTAAAGTCCATATTCACGTCCACCCAACTCGGTAGTAATCGCATCTGGACTTGTCTTTGTGAATCACTTGGTTGTATTCTCTCCGCTTCAATTGCCTGAATACTGGATGGAGTACGTATCTCACCGTACGTATGATTGAAAAGCGGGCAGGCAGGTTTGATATTCCGGATACGCCCGTCTTCTCCAATCATTACCGCCTTCCAAAACCTGTGAAGGAAAAATGTGGAAAGCCCACTTTCTTTGAGTTCCGATTTTTTCAAGTTTCCTGAGTTGAAGTTCCTGGTATAGCTACCTCAGCTGTGTGAAATAAGAATCAGAAAAACCATCAGTTATTTCAGCGATTTGCAGCGAAGATTAACGTTCGTAGCGCTCTTTGTAGTAACTCGCATAGAGCCCTTAATCCCATTTTTATAATTAAGTCTGCAGACGTACCAGAGGGAATAAATCCACGCTATCAGCCTCTGCTAAAATAAAAACTGTAATTCTGCGTAGCTCATCAAAGGAGCGCTGCATAAACCAGTTGATTGGCCAAAGAAGTTTGCAGGCTGAGCAAGACCATAGCAATTCCGATTCGAGAAATATGATTTGATCCTCCTAAAGCCGGGTCAACCTGACGGAGAATAATTGAAGTGCTTCTCAATCTGCAAGGCCGTTTGCACTCCTGATAATCGTGGGACTACCTACTTACCCCGAGGCCTGACTGCATTAGTCAGCTGTGCGTAGGCGTACAAACGAGGATCATGAGCATTTTGAGTCTATTTTCCATGTTTTTCCACTTAATCCTGTACTCATCACAATGACCCGGATCTAGTCGTATTAAGCGGATGCTGGAATAGCACATCCCCTTAAATATTGCAATACCGCGTTGATCGTCATGTTCCGGTGAAAATTGGATTCTGAGTAGAATTGGAAAAGGATCGCTTGCATCCCGCAGTTGAAGGGATCTTGTCTATCAGACAAGCTCTCCAACAATACACGAGCGAAGCGATTCGCAAAACGTTTTGTCCATCTCCATAATATCCCCATCAAAGAGGATATTCGCTTCACTTGCTCAGAGTGGTCCTAAAAGCGCATTTGCTTTCAGTCAAATCTTCAAATCCCAGCATAAATGCTTCCTTGAGTATCAAACATGGATAATTTCACCCCATCTTTATCGCCCTTATTTAGCCTCGGCGAAAGGTAAATCTCCATACATCGGAATGAAAGGAGGTATAAAGAGCCTTCAGCGACTTTGGGTATTCCCACGTATTATGTTTGCTGGGGTGCACCTGAAGATCTCGATCACGATTATTCAAATTCCTTAGTGAGTTATAAAAATTATATATGGATCTCCTTCGGTCCCCAGTTGTACGATCCTCGCTTTGTAAACTGGATTTTTGCGGAAGAGTACATGCATCATACCATGAACCAATTGCCCAAGCATTTTCCGGCGAATTTCATTTTCGTTCGTGCTTTCGCATCACAATTTGCAGAAAGCAAGCAGAAGGAACTACTTCCGGACTATTGGGATTTCATATTGAGTTTCTTCGACAATCTTTGTCACAGGAAGCTAAGCGCAAAAGACGCGTCGCTTAGCTAATCCTACTAGTTAATTTTCTATTGGAATTTCATTTTGTCTTTTCTTTTAGAATTAGTTTTTTAAAACCGATCAAAATTTAACATTTACATAAATCCAATGCTTCTGCCTAGAAGGGAATGCCATATTTTCAATCCAAGGGGCTGAAAAGTGTTCCCTCCTGACATAATAAAAGTTTGGGTCAAAGTAGGATTCTCGGTCCAAAGGCCAGATTTCTACCGACAAGAGACATGCGCACATCCTGAATACATATTAATTTCCAAAGACAGTGTTTAGGGTTGTATACTGTACCCCAATCGGTCACTTCCTCAATCTCAAGAAAGTTCTTCGCATCGTATTTTGCTGCCTCGAACATTGTTACGCTCATTTAAATCTGATTTGTGCCGTTACGGGAAAGTGATTTTAACTGTTATTTGGGCTATAAGACCGTCGGACGTTTTTTCAACCACACCTGGGCTAGAAAATACCGTTGTCCTTCCACACTTCAAGTCATAGCCGTTTTTCACGTCCTAGAACTGTTTCTTGCCAACTGTCCTGAAGTAACTTTCCGATGTCTTTGGTACGGGAAAACGGACGATTCACCGCTTATCGCGACAATCAAATAAGAAATCCAAGGGAAATGGCTCTTTATAAGGTTAAAGTTATTTTGCAAGCCCAGCATTCCAATCCGGATTGTAATGTTCTTGAAGTTTTAGCTCAGGATTCGCCGAAGCGGTGTACCTGTAGAATTATGGACGATCTGCCCAAAAGGAAATTTCTGGTTTGGAATCCCTCCACTTCGCTCCAAAACCAAACAACCCGCTAGATATTCCCATTCGCTCTCCTACTCTGCTTGGATGATTGCACCATACGATCAGTAAGTGTGTAGGCATCTGCCCTTCGTCAATTCAAGTACTTTTCCACGAGTTCGGAGTAAAATTCGCAGATGAAGTCCAATTGGGGAGATCCATTCCTATTCTGGATCAGGCTTAGGCATTCAATACAATTTCAATTCCTTGATTTGAATCTCACCCGCATTGATGATCGAGAAAAGCGTAGCCTGTAAGCGATATCCAAACTTCAATTGGATAATTTGGTTCTAGTCTATTGTCGAAATTACGGTGAAATCCAGTTCCGAGTCTACCTTATTGAACCTGCATATCGTTCCAATTGATCGAATGCTCCGTCCGCTCGGGCTTCAATCTGCATTTTGACAATCTACTGGATTTCTGATTTCGCTTGGATCGGTCCCCTGCTACTTTGAGAATTATACACCATTGAAAGACTATATGGATTTTGTGTCATTTCCGACTTCAGGCATTAGGCTGCACGAAACTTTCAAAATGAGATGACAGATTGGCAGGTGTGATCATATCTGAAATATACTGCACTAAGCGTAGCATGAAGGAATAGAAATAGCTATGTGTTTGCTGGTAGGGTACTTGACGAGTCATTCGGACCGAGTAACCATGCAAGGAATAAAGATTGTTTTGTAGCCTATCTGACAAACCATAAAGGAGTGATTCGCTTCTCTTGAGTGGAATTGATTGACATTGAAGGTTGTACACGTATCGTGAAGTTATTAAATTCCCAGATCAAACCACATTGAGAGCTACAGTTTCCACATATCGTATTTTCCATGCACCATTAGACGTTACCTCCAAGAGCGATGGAATAAGACCAAACTGGCTCTAGTGTTTTCAGAATAGGTCAAAAGGAAATCGGAGATTTTGCTCATTAAAGAAATTTTCATCCTCTCTGTAATTTCCCTTTGGAAAACGCTTGAGTGCTAATGCACGCTTTCGATCACGAAGTTCATTGTAAGTATCTAGTCCAGTCCGGAGCATCAAGCTCAAAACTTTGGAGTGAACTTGGTTAATTCAAAGATATATTTCCAAAAGTCGATCCTTTTCTTGTCCTGTTAGTATTTTCAAAAACATTGAAATAAACGGATTATCGTCGGTTAGTTGTCAGCTGTAATTAAACTGCTGCACTCCTTCCAACCTGGCACCAATAATCTCGGAAGATTTCGCCGTCATTGATTTGTTGCCATACCAAATCAGAGGTACATTTAGATGTTTCTGTACCGTAGCCGGGATATATTTGGTCGGTTACGCTATTTGTTCGCTGAAAATTAAACGAGCAGTTAACGAGTCAACTATATCCGTGGACTTTAGTTGCCGATGTGTACCGAAGATCGTATTCGCTTAATCCTGTATTCGGAACGATTCCTTTCTGATCCCAAATTAGTATAGGAAAGTCTATAGTAGACTTTTCAATTTCCACCTGAAATAGGCCCACACTGTTATTAAGAGTGACCGCCGTTTGAAAGAATTATTGAATTATTCATTAAGGCTGCAGAAAAAACCCAAGGGAGTAGCTTGTATGGTGCTTTCGGTTAGGAGGCATTCAAAATCTCCCCTCGAAAACCGGGGAACTGATCTAGGAGAATCAAATTGGGAACATAAGTCCAGGCATCGAGTCTTGGACCCCAGCTTTCGGCTCCACCCCATCAGCAGGAATACCAGATCCAGCACCATTGACAAATGAAACTTGCATTGCTTTACCCGTGACGTATGTTATTTTGCCCACTGAGGAGAACCAGTGCGTTATCAAAAGTCGTGTTGGAGTTGATGACCACTCCTTATCGCCAGTCGTTTTTTCCAAGATTAGAGTATCAAAATTGCTCCATTTGGCGCTTCTTGATCCATACAATGCGGCAGCTGCTTGCGTCCTTTCAAACTGTCACGATTGCGATATATCAGGGTTGATTCTCTACCAGCCGATTTACCACCGTAATCGACTTCTTGGTTTCCGGATTCCTAGAAGACCCTACCACATTATTTGAAACGGCACCCCATCCCACTACAAATAGCGGTTGCATTTGCAATTGATATTCAAGAGGATCCCTCGATAGTCACCCGGATAGAATCCTCCGATTCCACTGTGACCCATTAGGTGATTGACCCAGCGGACTCGGCCACTTAGCGGGAATTGATGACATTTGTCTCTCGAGCCTTCGGTAAATCTACTGTCATCAACAGCCCTGAACAAGGCGATTATCCCAAGCTTTGGTCTCACGCTCGACTCCGAGTGCAGTTTACCACTACCTCAGAAAGAGCCATTCCTCTCGGTCAAAAGCCACACTTATATAATCGTTGATTGTCCAAACTGTTGCGTTCAAATATTTTCAAAAAACCGACAAAGGAAAAAACCAACACCTCATATAGGGTGCTGCCGAAATTAGTGTAGTTTCCGTCCCACTTCTGTTATCGTTCACGATTAAGCCTTTCACCAAGACAGTTGCCCCCGGCAGAGGCTCATTGTTTGTATCACTCACTTTCCCCGCTGATCAGGAGCCTCCCTGGGGCAACGATAAAATTTTATGGTTTAAACAACAGGCAAGCTGTTGCAATCCATTGCCAAATGTTTTTGTAGCAGTCATTTCTCTGTAGATGTTTTCAAATAGTAATGTTTTCTGGTTTATTAATTTTTACCAAAACTATACACACAAAAAACTTTCCAAGTGATTAAATCAGAAGTATCAAAAATGGAATTAATTCTCATGTTAAGTACGCTTAAAAAAAAATAAGAGTACCGCTAAATAGTACTTATTTAACTTTTATTTGTTAATCAGGAGCAAATGTTTCCATACTTTTAGAAACTAGTAAAAAATTAAGTACAACAATTACTAAACCTTGAAACGGATTGTAGGTGAAGGATTTCAAAATCAATTGCCTGAGCATTTCGATAAGCCTTTTCAGTTGAACAACTATTGAAAGGTGAATTTTTCTAATCTTAATAATCGGAGGCAACCGCTCCTCATTCATTCAAACCCAATCCGTCTAGATTTTCATGCCCAAAAGCGGAAAAGGGGTGTGAGCTAGAATTTTCAAACCCAATTTCGCTGATAGAAATCTAATCGCTCGGAGATTGTCGCTGCCCATACTCCTTAGCCAAGCGATTATATTTTCTTATTGTGTTGCTTAGGCAAAGTCAATCGCTCTCTCCAACCAGGCTTCCTTACCTAAGCCTAAGCCAGTAAACCTCATCCAAAAGATTAAAGTCTAGCGCATTTCCAAGCTATTTCGAGATCGTGACATCACTTTGAAAGCTGGGACAGGAGAATTAACTTTCGTGTAACTATGATTCTTCTTCCTTTCACCAATTTGAAAAACGTAGAAGAAGAGTTCCTGGAAACTCGGGATATAAAAGACGTTGGTCTAAAAGGTAAATGCCACATCCACGGGTAAGCATTCAACGAGTTTTCGAGTTATTCTTTGCTTTGTGAATGCTGAAGAAAAGCTTTTCGAGCCACATCAAGTTTAACTCTGGCCCATTATCGGTTAAGTTCTGTTTTTAAGGAATTTGATGGACTTTCATTTTTTGTTTTGGGGGTGCCTTTTTAAAGTGCCCGCGGACAATCTGTTGAATTTGAGGAATTCCCCCCAAATATTGCCGAGGTAATTTTCAGTATAATCACACCCCACAAAAAAACTTCGCACAGGGATATGGGAAAACTTTAAAAAAAAAGTTCTTTTTCCAAAATAAAAAAACCCTTGTTTGGATCAGACTGGGCCCAAAGTTCATTTAAAATCCCTGGGGCCAATTTTATTTCTAATTCTCTTCTTTTTTGGCACCTTGTT
>Ga0163217_1008260_pt1 | contig 12302 bp, 4 predicted proteins | sample SynspAceP_FD_185933 | JGI IMG/M metagenome (GOLD analysis project Ga0163217, IMG submission 185933) | Saline lake microbial communities from Ace Lake in Antarctica - Synechococcus sp. Ace-P (PacBio error correction) | ecosystem: Environmental > Aquatic > Non-marine Saline and Alkaline > Saline ... | reverse complement strand
TGAGAGAGATTTTAATTTAATTCCTTCATTAAGTTTCATTGAATTTTTTGTTCAAAAAAATACCAAATTTCCAGGAGTTAAAATACTACAGCAACTAATTTTTTTAAGCAGCATTCGCGGTTGCAACCTGTTATATTCCAGAATTTCATTTTTCCTAAATTTTACCAAGCAAAGCGATTATTAATTAGGTTGATTATCAACATTTATTAAAGTCCCATATTAATAGGCATTTGGTGCAAATAAAACGGTAGTCATTGAGCTTTCTTTGTTTGACGGGGTCCTGTAACTCAACTATTCAATTCCTTTTTCAATTCTATGTTCACTTGCCGTTTTCGCTAGCGTATTCTTTGTATTACTTTTTTCTAGAATCCGATGGAATCATTATTGCCTGTTATTATTAGATATGACCGTAAATAATTGGACCAACTAGGTTTTAATTGAAACAAAAAGAATTTAATTTTATCCCACTAATGCACTGGACCAAAAATTAATGGTCAATGCAAAGGCGTGACCAATTACGGTTATGCCCCTTTGAATAAAAAAGGACCAAGATTCCAAAATATTAATATATTTATAATTGAAGGAATGTTGGGTAACTCTTAAGTGTCAAATATAAGATAAGCTCCCCAATGTTGCCTACAAAGGACACCCACAAGGGCCAATCTGCCTTCAAAAGCTGCCTTATTAAGGTCGTGTCCGTGGAAATTTTTATTTTGAAGAGGATTCTCGGGGCCTTTTACTTCCTTACCAAAACTATCAGCCGGAATTTTAACTAGCTTTAAAATATGCCATCTTGAGCCTTCGACCCAAATTCCATATTTTATTCCTGTTGCCCCTGGGAAAGATTGGCTTCTGGATGAAGTCCTAATAGGAAATATGAGGGTCTTGGCATTTTCTTCTCTCACCATTTCGAACAATCTCTCGAATTTGTGATATTGAATAAGCAAAGGCAATGTTGTAGAAGTTTAGAAAAAATATTTAATGTTTTTTGCGTTTTTTTTCTTTAAAAAACCCCCCCCCCCCCCAAAAAAAAAAAACCCATAGATCATTTAAAAACCAGGCACAGGCTTGAACATTGGAGTACCAGGCAGATTATTCCGTTTTTATTGGAATGGCAATCCAATACAGGAGAAATCCAAGACATATTCACATCTTCAGAAACCTCATATTTAATTGAACATACTGTAAGCAGTATCACTCATATCATTTTGTCTGGGGCGGATAAATTGGAATCAAAAATCAAATAAGCACAAGGGGCTATTAAAATTTTTTTTATCATAATAAAATTTGTGGTTAACGGCAAAGTACACTGATTATTTCTTTTGGTGGAACAGGTAAAGTTAGTATTTTTTTTAGATTAGACTGGCCTTTGCTGCAAATGGCTTTAATATTTAACACCAACCTAACGCATTTGCTGTACTTAGCTTAACACACCAATTCAATTAGTGTATTTACAGTACCTAAAAAAAGGGATGACGTTCTGTATATTTTGAATTAGCTAAACTAAACCCGATGAAGTTCGCATCGGTTCTTTTTTTGTGTATTTGATTTAGGGATGAGAAATAACATTAAGGCTGATATTGTTGGTAATAATCTTGCCCAAAAAAATTAGGAATAGCACCGTTCGTCCGTGATCATAACTATAATCATTACTTTTAAATAGCCAATGTGATGTGTAGCAGACTGTTCTAATAGTGGTTACAAAAATTCCATTAAACGGCTTAAGATTAGGTTGAATTAAAAAAATTTAGCCACGCAACTTTTGAAGTACAACATCCTGGGAAGATTATTGAAGCGGCAATTAATTAAAACAGATAAAGATAGCTAGGATAAAAGCACCACTCACAAGGTAATTGGATAAATTCTGGCCTAAGTTTATCGAACGAAATTGGTTTCGGAAAGTAAGTGTTCATTCCAACTTCATGGGCCCCTTTGGATTCGTTTCCTGGTAACATTCTGCGAGAGAAAACCTATAATTAATATGTTTCCTTATTGAGGACTTCCTTATTTTCCATCAGTAGCCTCAAAACCATCCATTTACTGCGGCATATTGGATATCCCATTAAAGACCAAATATATTCGTTTTCGGCTACCGGGCAATACGGTGGCCTCCTTTCCATGCTACCCAATAAGTGTTTATAAACCTAAAGGCTATCCAAGGCGAGCACGACATTATCCTATATTATCAGTCGACAATTAAAACCTTAAATCCACTTAAATCTATAATATTTGCTTAATGGGCGCTATTATTTCCGGTTGTATCCTCCGTTATAGGAAAACTGAAAGTTTCATAAACTTCGAACAAACACCTTCTGGTACTGTCAAATTCAATGTGACCTTCAGCAGTTCTATTAAAGATAAGGGAATTATACAAGGACCGCTACCTTCATGCTTTTTTGAATACCAGAATCTATTTTGCGGTAAACCTATAAAAATGGTTTTAAGCTGTTTTTTTGGATTCTATTCAGAATCCTTATTACCTTATATCAAATATTAAGGGTCATTTTGAGTATATATTCCTCGTAGGATAATATCGTATTCGCCTTCCTCGGTAAAATTTTTAAGGGCATTCTTTAAAAGATTTGTAAGGCATCCTGGCCAAAATTTCCAACATCCCTAAAGTGTGGTTTTTGTTTACCGATCCATTATCGGAGCGCACATAAAGCCCTTTAGCCTCAATACTGGCGACCACTAAAATACTAAATAATATTCTAAGTTCTCAGGATGGGGAAAGACAATTCTTTTTTTAAACGTTATTTGGCCAGATTCTATTTTGTTCTATTCCAAAATATCGTTTCACCAAACAAAATAATTTTTTTTTCGAAGAGACAATCCATCAAGGGATAGATTACTCCATTAAAGAACTATCAATTTTCGGGACTCTTTTAAACCCTCAGATAAAACCCATTATGGCATTTAAAGGGGTTTCTGATCTCATGGCTCATATTGACACAAACTCCGTTTTGGCTTGGACGCGCTCCAGCCTTTATTCCGCTCATCCCCTAATTACCTATTTATTGGGTTGTTTTTAGTTTTAAATTTTTTAATTCCCGGAAGGTTGTTTTCAATTCTGGAAGATTGATAAAAATAAAGCTCAATGCCATCTAATAAGCAGGATTTAACTACCCCAAAAAATTAAAAATACCTGTTAGACGACGATTTTCCTTTCTGCCAATTATAGCTTTACTTGCGAGGCATTAAATAAAAAGGTTTTCCAATTTTTGATCAAATTCATATCCACCTCTAGGACCTAACCAAAAGATAATTGTCTTCACTAAAGTCATCGGTGTTGGGTTATCTATGGTATTAAGAAAGTGCACCCTTATAATCATTTAATTTCAATAGCGTAGTTTTTCATACCTATTGCCAGTTCATTTAAGGGGCGCAGTAAAATCCATTCCAGTGATTAAATAGTTCTTGGAAACTTCCCTCCAAAAAAGACGGGGAAATCACAAAAGGATATGGCCTCCCTGCGTTAAGGCTGTCCAGATGTTATATTGGCTAGAAGAATCTTTCACATGCCTACATTCCATTTCGCTTGCCGAGGATTTTCGAAATGTCCAAAACCCAAAGCGGCCTCATTTTCCTTCTTAAGCAAAATTTTTTGATACTTGTGATATCTAATCCATTCTACAAAACTTTAAAGGAATGGATTTTTGCTTTAGGAATAAGTAGCGCTCCTCTTCCCCAATTATTGAAACTAATTCCCCATGGCCATCTTCCATACGTTGCCATAAGATTTTCCAAGAGCCAATATACTATTTGACCAGAAGATAAAAAATGATGGATCTGTTAGGAAGTCATTAACCTCTTAGTCCCATTTTAAGTTAATTCTCTGTCCGAATTCAATGGATGATTCCATAAAAGAAGTAACAAACAATTCATTTAAACTGCAAAACAGCAACAGGGAATATATCTAGATTCTTTGTTTTGAATAAATTTAAAGGATCATGTTAGGAGTTCTTCTTAGAACGTAAATTATTAGTACAGTCAAAGATTATCACACAATAAATAAAAAAATACCCCCTTTTCATAGCATATAAAATTAAAGTCTATTTATTTACTGTTATCTTAATTTTAACTTTACACCTATTTACCGACGAATTAACATTGAAGTTCCACTGCCAAGTTTACTTTCTTCATTTCTTTTGGAGCTGGCCTTGGGGGGGGGGGCGGGGGATTTCCGGAAGGTATAAAAAATTAGATTATGAGTTAAATAGATTAAAACTAAAGCTCCTTTTTATGATTAAAAGATCACATAGCAGTTTTAGTTGGTCCTTTTGGCTATTGGGGGAATATAATATTCGTTAAATTATTAAGTTATCATATTTTTTTCAGCGGTGCAAAACTAGGCAATGCGTAGATGAAAAATTAAAGAAATTTCTAAACTAAACTTTTCTAAGAAAATTTTACTTCTTTGTTCTAAATAAAAACATATGAGTTATGTTTCTTATGTAGATTTATATAGTAATGGATACACACAGAAGAAGAAATTTTAGCGGCATTGTTGGCGTCCATTACCACTTTTAGCCGCCATTGACGGTGCATAAACACCAAAGAAAAAGAATTATGGGACCGTTTCGCAATAACTTGCATTACCGAATCCGAATACAGGAGGTTATTGAAATCGACAATAAATATCCAATTACACCCACCTGCCAGTTCTGAAGAACGCCTGAGAGAGATTTAATTTGATTTGGTTCCAGAATTATTTTGTTGGACAATGTCATGGATGAAGAGGAGCGGGCTTAGATAACAAAAACGCATTGGTTTGGGGTATAGGTCTGAAAGTGCCAATTTGATTATTAAACGCTTATTAGATATTTTTACTGGAAAAATTGATTTCTGAGGATTATCTTATATCTTTTAAACACATTAGATCTACATTCTGATTATATAATTGAAAGGAGCCCGGGCTCCTTTCTTATTTTCGGCCTGCATAAATTCTTCGGCTTTTCAACCATTATTTTACTACTTTCCACAAAAGAAGGGTACCCTTTGATGCAATTCTGTAGCGGCTTTAAATTCCAAGATAGGTTTAAATTCCATTACTTGCCATCCCATTGGGCTTTGCCTCGAATAAAAGCCATAGGGTTGCTCACTCGTAAAGTAATCCTCAATTTACCGTTCGGGTCCGGCCAACACTGCTCTTGGGATAAGATAGGATACCACCTTTGACATTTTTCTGTGAAAATCGGACACCAAAGAACCTATATATCTTGCGGTATAGGGCCTATTCCCCTTCCTTCTTTCTAGGCATTTTTATATAATCCTTTGACACCTTTGAGGAATGCACGCAATAATTCTCTCGTTACCAGAGTAGATTTTTACCGGTTTCGGAAAATTCCATATTTGAGGTTGTGAGAGATAAACACGCTTCCCCAAGTGGATTTCCAGTAAAAACCATTTAACATTCAACCCGTAGTATTAGGACCAGGCATGTAGAGGTTTCCGTACACAATCATAACGGCTGCAATATGAGCCCTCCAGCTGCAAAAAATCTTCCAAGGCCTACGGGATGTACAATAGGGGTTACCCTTTATAAATGCGAGAATATGGTTTCCCACCGAAACATTTCCATCTATATTTGGAAGACCCATCCAAGGATCAATCAAAAACAATGTATTTATTTTGGTGCCTTCTTGTCACTACTAGATACTTAATAAAATCATCTTCCTCTTCAGAAGCGACTGCCACAAACGATTTCCGATTAATTAATGTCTGGAATAAACTTTTTCGTTGGCAAAACATCCAATTTTATTTGTTGGTCTTTTCCTTGAATATTGGTATCCCCGCAGCACCAATATATCGGACCAAGCCGCCCTTATTAAACTAGTGGCTAACGACTTTGCTCCGCCAATCTACTCTGCATTTATAAGTTTAGAAAGCTTCTGAGGAATATTGAAAAGAGGATTGGTTTTCAATAATGAATTCCCTAGGGTAGTATTTTTTCATATCATAGCTAAAGCATTGTTTATTTGAGCACAAATATGTTTTTAAGTTTGTGAAACTTACAAGTTTTTTTCGTAATATATTGATTTTTTTAATTTATAACTTTGTGTTTTATATTTGTAACAAATTATGGAATAATCATTCGAGATGCCGAAGCCAAGGATTATGTCAAGTGGAACAAATTGATAAAGGAGTTGGCGTTTCCGAAAAGAAGACATGCGAGTTGAGGATAAGTGTTGAAGATTTAAGAGTTGATGGATTTGCGAACCACAAGTTATCTTCATTGCTATGGTTGCGGAATACGGCGATGTGGTAGGGATGGCCCTGATTATAACAGGTTAAGCTCACTTGAAAGCCCCATTATCCATTTTGGAAGATTTAATTTGTTTAACGAATCAATGAGAGGAGCGGGTAGGTTGCGCCTTATGACAAGGGTTGTGGACATGGAATAAAACTGCGTTAAAAGCAAATTAAGGGAGGTCTGGACTGGAACGATCGGGCAATTCCATTTTACGAAAGCAGGGGTGCACAAGGTCTTGAAGAGATTGGAATGTAGTTTATTTGGACGAAAAAGGAATTTCCAACATTTTTAAATTATACTATTGTAGGGTTTTTAAATTGGAGGGCATAGTTTAAAGATGCTGGACGTGTAAAAGAAAAGTTGTTAACGTTTTAAAGAGGTGGTTCTGAAAATACTTTGTGGTAGTTTCTGCAATGGGCAAGACCACCAAATGCCATTGGAAAATGTTGTAACGCCTATTTTCAAGGATAAATCGTTGTTGCTCGGCAGTACATTGAGTTTTCAAGATACACGAAACTTTTGAATGACTTATTTCCTAATGATAAGGCAACCCGTATTTGAAAGTGTCAAAACTCTTTTTGATGAGGTTGCAAGGGTTTTTTGGTTCTGGAACAAATCTCCTAAAATACGGCTTTATCTATGATCAAGTTGTTGGTTATGGAGAATGGTGTCCACTACCATTTCTCAGTGCTACTTCAATTGAGAATAGAATAGCCAATCAATGGGTTAGACGATGCGGTCCTTGGATAAAAACCAATTTTGATGATTATCGCGTGCCATAGTAAATTGGGAGAAACCCAACAATGTTACTGAAAGGTAGATCAGGCGCAAATTAAATATTACCAAAGATTTTTGGGAGTGATGACACAATTTTACAACACCTTGAGGCCGGGAAGGTTCCGACTTACTCGCTGCCATTTTAGCTATTGCTAATGCAGGGAGGGTGACATAGGAAGATGTTTGTACCAGGGGTTTTGAACGTGACCCAATATTTTGAAAAAAACCGAATTGTTAAACAAATTTCTATATCGTGAAGCTATAGAACTTGCTTTTATGGTGCTTTTCCGGTGTAATACATCCCCAAACCTTACACCCTTGCAGAGGAAGGAATTACTTTGCATGTAAAATTCCTTAATCAATCATAAGGGACAAGGGCACAATTGTTGGAAAAGGAGTGGTATAGAAACCCAAGGTGGCCTTGCTTATATGTCCAAGAAGACACAGTCTATGAGTTTCTCTTGATTTTGTTTCTTTAGTAGGAGGACGATAAGCGAATTGTTTAAAATGCTTCTACGGTCATCGATGAAAGTGGACTGATCAGAATTCAGCGATAGTTTTCCGTTAGTGATCGCATAATAAATTTGGGCCAATTAGGAGGAGTTCTGACCAATTTGAAAGTAGGTTTAAAGATACATAGATGAAGGATGTTTCTTATAATACCATTTAGACATATCTTGTATATCGGAGCCACCTTGTTAACTCTCTTAATGATGGCAGAGAAGATATTGCACATTTGAACAACGCAGGCAAGGTGAAACAGTGGCAATTGGATAGTGCAATGGGAGGAATATGAATTATAATTTGTTGGTCGTTATAAAGGAATAGGTGTATGATTTTCACTTTAGGCTGACCAACTACAATAGGCATTGGGTTTAGTAACGCAAAGGGAAGTAGAAGGCTATTATCTGGTAAATACGCTTTCTGGGAACCATTTATTGGTTGGTTGCTCATGAGGATAACCAAAATTTTCCATGTATTAACGTATTTTTGACACCATATGCATTTGGAAGGGACTTGCTTTTTCTGGATGCATTTTGGCTCCATTATCAGATAAAATTGAGATTCCAGAGGAAGATTTAAACGTATTATGCCAAATAAAACAAGGTTGTTTACATTACTATTTTCCAATATTCCATTTGGTAGGATAGACGGTTTGTACTACTGTTAAAATTTACTTTTAATTAAGATCTGATTTCAAGATAAATTGCCAACTTCCTATTGGAATGGATAGACTATGTGCCTATATTTTCCCGTTAAACCCTTTTATGAAACCCATAAGGATGCCAAAAGCAGGGGCATTTCTGCGAGTTTAGAATAGCTATGCAGCATTTGGGGACGGCCATCCTTTGGGTATTTTTCTTTGGGGTGAAGTATTTACCTTATAAAGATGGGAAATTAAATAGTGGACAGGCCATGGGAAGAAGCTGCCTTGAAGCTTTAAAGAGGCTTGAAGTGCCCTGTTAGTGCCCATTTATTTTCACGCAAAAACAGTTCGATTTATTTATCGTTTATCCAAAATAAAGCTTGATGTATTTCGTACAGCTAAATTACTCAGAAGAGAAGTTTAATCCAGCCAGAGAAACAGATCATTTTAAAGTGCGGATTGGGCAACCATCTTCTGTACAAAAAACTCAGAACGAACAGGAGAAAAATTTAGCAGAATTTTCGGATTATTGACGCCGCAAAAACATATATGCTTATCCAATGCTATGGAAAAGCGAAGGTTGTTGGACTCTATTTCCCAGCAGTTTAAAAAATCTAAATTGCCCGCGAACGTTGACACTGCTGTAAGTACCGAGATTATACAGGAGGAATTGAGCTATTAAGGGAGAAAGATTGTAGGGCTTGTTACAAAGCCAAAAATTACGAGGTCTTTTTTGGCCAAGGCTTTGGGAATGACCCTTTATTTTACAAGAGATAGGCAGCGCGCGCGAAGTTTACTCAGAGCGTATTTTGGAGAAGGAACCAACAATGTCCATTGATCTGGATAAATTTGCAGTTATTACGCACTCTTCCTTTGGGACGATGAGGAAAACAGTAAATTGTAGGAGGTTAACGATGGAATGGGTCCGAAATATTTGAAGGAACACGGTATAGACGGATTTTATTTACAAGATCTTTTTCGATTGTAGCTGAATAGTATAGCATGATGTCCAAATCAATAGAAATGGGCCGGGCCTATTTATTAAGCAATATTCAAACAAAAAACCAATGCCACTTTTCTTTATGGAAGGGGATTGTACATACTACTTGCGATTTCCTGGACCACCAATTTTAATTGCGGTGTTTTAGTGTAAGTAATCCGTTTTTCAACTTTCAAAGTCCTTTGATTGATAGGAGTTTATGAAAAGTAATTATTGGACCCCTATGTAGCTCAATACATTATGACAAAAAGAATTTAAGGTAAAGGCTCAACGATGCCGACCAAGATTTTATATTTGATGAAAGCGAAGCCGATACTTAATAAAGTTTTTGGATAAAATTTTTAATTTGAAGAAGTGGAAACGGGAAGCATTAAGATTACCTGTATATTGATCAAAAAATACATTAAAACAAAATGCCAAGGTTGTTGCATTTAATGTAGACTTATTTAACAAATCAGTGGACGGATTAATGAACCGATCTACCAGAAAGTACGGTGAAGACCAGTAATGGAGAGTATTCAGCAGGATTTGGAGCGGAAGTTGCAGAGGGCAGCAGTGGAAAAGATGGAGGCGATTCCAAAAATCTCCTTATAAACAAATTCTTTATTAGGCATAAAAATGCTTCTTACATAGCACCCACAACAGTACTATCTCCTTTTTTCAAATAGCAGGTTGTCTTTTCAGATTATTCACGTTGGCCCTATACGCTCCCTTTTACGTATTAAAGCGAAATCAATATCCGAGATTGCAAATTTAACTCTTCTTTATTTTCGGGAAATATTCCCGATTGCAAAGTCAAATTCCTGCCTTTCACTTTCAAAATTAATATGATGCATTAAGTAATTTTCCTACCCATGGCCATCGAATGGCCCTGTCCAATATAAATACTTTACCTTGCTTACACGCCATACAGCCATCTGCTGGACCAGCTGATAATGTGCCCAGCCAAAAACAGTTTCTCCATTAATAGCACCATCTTCTAATCCTTAGATGTGCCGCATCCAAAGCACTTGAACGGAAGGCACCGCTTTCTCGAATGTAGCCAAAGCCCGTATCATTCCCTGCTTGATATATTTGAGCTCATTGGCAATCGCTATTTTCAGTGGTCGTATTTCATTTGGAATCCTTTTAAGAAAACTACCACAAGTAGATACAAACCAGGATTGGATGTCCGTTATTTATCGTAATATTACGATAAATAGGTTCGAAAATAAGTCAGACCATAAACCTGGACTTATATACTATTCTTAGAACCAGGTTTTTTACTACTTGATAAGTGTTATAAAATCTCTCATCCGATTTCGTTTTAAGGTAAATAATACTTCATATTGAGAACAATGATTGCAGTAGCCATCACTATTTTAAAACTACCAATTATAACAAATTGGTAGGCATAACCAAATTACAGTGAATACCAACATTAATTAATTCCCTCTTTCTGATATCCATTATAAATTTATGGACCCCCCAAATTGGCCAAATACTATTGCCAAGATTCCTGCCAGTCAATTTTTTGTTATCTCCTCCGGCCTGCCAACCTCCTTTGAATTCATAGCCGGTTTTTTGGTTCCTGTCCAAAGTCCTTTGCAGTTCCCTTAGTTCTCTGAAATTTCCTTGGCGGATTCCTTGCATCTTTTTGCAACTCCTTTGCCGATTCCTTGGACTTTTTAGCAGCGTCTTTTGCCATTATCGCCAAATCACTATGTTATTTTTCTGACATGGTTGTTTTTTAGTGATTAATAATTGAACTAATGTAAATAAATTATTTCCCAATTCAAAGTAAACGCTTTATCATTAGGTTCCATATCAATTTATTGCATTCGGGGTATAAAATCCATCCAATTTACCCGTAAATATATACTCTTCATTTCACATACAAGGTAACTCCTTCTTCCTCTTAAAACTTTAGTAGAGTCCACCAAATTCTCCACTCTGAAAGTTCATCATAAACGGTAGATTTGCTGGGTTTAAAATTAGGAGATTCCTCTTTCATAGGCATCCATTGCGTGAACAATCGCACACCTTCCTTATCATTTCCACAAAAAAAGGCTACAGCCATATTGATCAGGTGTTGAGTCCAAGTGTTTATATTAACAATTGTTGTAATTTACCATTGGGTCTTTTGGTCTTAAAGAAAAAAACCTCCAATCCTGTAAACTCTATTTTTCATTGATAGCCCTATTTTGATTTCCTTAATTTTAGAATGTACGACAATTCTATTTTAATTAAAGGTTAACCATGGGCCAAAAAACTTAAATTAGCCTTCCTAACACCACTGGCTTAACAAAAATTTCCCTTTATTCTTTATTTTCTACCACAGTCTGTGCCAAATTTAAAATTTTACATCTCTACGGGGTTCATCCGTACATGGGGCGTAAAGCAATACATTCTCCGCAATTGATTCAAATTTAGGTAAAAAGGCTCTGGTAATCCTGACTCACTAAAACATATCTTCGGAATAAGACCTTTTTTTCATAATTCAAGGACATCCAAAAACCAGCTACCAAGTATTTTACCCTACTTTCATTTGCGGGCCACAAGATACTCTAGTTAAACACGCATTTGCCCTGCAGTATTGGATCAACCAAAGCAGGTTCCGGAAAAATCTTTTAAAAACTCAGGCATTTATCATTCTTCTTGGGTCGAGTCAGTCTGAGGCACATTGGTAAAAACTTATTACCTTTTGCCCTTTGTTTTTAATTCCATAATTCCTACTTTGCCTGCGTTCTCATCACCACACCACCAATATTAGTCATAGGCAATAACCTCTACATCAAGCCCTTATTAGCTTTCCTTGGCGAAGGCCTTTCCCATATGCCAATACCAAATGATCCCCACGGTTTTTTTAACCGGTCCAGTTCAAATTTACCACGGTTACTTTCCCGGTCCCATTTCCCACTTTTCTCACCTTCTTGATACCGCCTTATTTAAGTTTATTAAAAAGAGCGACAATAACATTTCCCCCAATTGCATGATTTTTCCCAAAAACGGGGCATTCTAGTTTTCCTTCAGGCGCAAAAAGACTTTTTGCTAGGGAAAAAAAAATTTCCCAGGTCGCTTGGGGCCAATTGTTTCGGTGTCTAATTTTTTTAAAATTTTTTTTTTCATTTTTTTTTTTTCTCTTC
>Ga0163217_1091912_pt1 | contig 12303 bp, 15 predicted proteins | sample SynspAceP_FD_185933 | JGI IMG/M metagenome (GOLD analysis project Ga0163217, IMG submission 185933) | Saline lake microbial communities from Ace Lake in Antarctica - Synechococcus sp. Ace-P (PacBio error correction) | ecosystem: Environmental > Aquatic > Non-marine Saline and Alkaline > Saline ... | reverse complement strand
TGGTTGGCGGCTATGTTTCCGAGAATTAATTTTCGGCTGAGCCATCAGTCGATTATCAGATATTCAGCGTTTGATTCCTTCTGTAGAATGACAGACAGGCAAGCCACAAGCATAATTTCAAATGGGATGAGCCAACCTGTCAGGCACTATGACGGGCCTGACGTAATTGAACGCGTTGTCTGATTTTAATCTGGATATCAAAGGAATGCTGTGGGAATGCCCGCAAAGACTCAGAGCCCAAACGCCCCAGAGCATGAAACGCCAAGCATCAAGACAGTGAACGCGAATGAATGGATGACGGCAATTCGCAGAAAGGCCAGCATGGCCAGATCACCGTTGGAAATTGTCTTTGACCGGGCCTGTGGGCTGTTCTGAAAACGGGCCATCATCCGTGTTTTTGAAACCGGATGTATCGTTGGCGTTGCGCGGTGTTGCCTTCTTTTGGGTGCTTTCTGTCTCTTTTCCCGCTGTAGCGGTAGGAGGGTGGCGTTGTATGGCCTGTTTGCAAGACATTCATACGTTGAATCAGCAAATTGTATCTGGCCGATCAGTTTTTACGTCCAGTGTCACCGAATTGTTTCACCGAACGGTTTGGAAGCTATCAATCACACAGTGTGATGAAACACTGACACTGGGATTGTTATAGTCTGGGCGCTTTGCTCTTGTGGCGCGAGTCGCCGTGGTTATTCAATGCGCTCGTCTACGCGATCTGACGAAAGCCTATCGCGAAGAAGATTCATCGGCCTTCTCCTTGGCCGCGCAAATTTCCATCGGCTGCAATTGTCGTTTTCTGATTGGCTATGTTGGTTGCTCGGAGCGAGTTGCAGTTCTTCCCGGCGCCATAACCACGTTCCTGCCACATGCCCAATTTGAGCGGAGATTTGCGCTCTGGCTTCGCTGGCGATTGTTGGCGTTTCCATCGTTTTGTTCGCGATTGCGTTATTCTCTACAAAACCGCGCCCCATTCGCGGATCCAATTACCGCTTGGGTTTTTCCAGAGCGTCGCCGCTACTTTTGCTGTGGCTTGGTGGTCGATTGCGTTCTTCTTTCTACATCGGAAACTTTAAATTTTTGCAAATTATGGCGTGCAACTTTCGGGTCTGCGACGCTGCCATCTTCATGCTGGTGGCTGTATTTTTCCGCCAGGTGTTTGTCAGCGGTTGCCTTTTTTTTTTTTTTTGGGGGGGGGGGGGACGCTGAGTTGGAATTGCAAAACCTCTTCCCGACACCACAACTGGTGCCGGGGATGCCCAAAAGGGGGAGGAATGTTTGACGGGCGATCACGTGATCTGTCACCGCTTGAAACGAGTTGTAATTGACGCACCTGACGGATCATGACTAAGCACAATGATGGGTTAGGCTCCGATCGAGCGCCCTATTGAGGGGCCTGATTCAGGCATGCATCCGCAATTGAGCGAGGCACAGCTGACAATTCGGCAGGAATCTGGAATACGTTTGCCAAGGCGGGAACACCAAAAATGGTAAAATTCAAGATTAGCCAGTTGCAGCTCGATTAACGCCTGCTCGACAACCCGTATTTGGCCCAGATTCAAGTTCTGACCTGGTGATCAAATCTGTCAAATCGCAGAGTTTTCGGTTTTGGTGAACGCATTCTGCAGATGTTGTCGCCGAAAACGGGGAATGGGTGTTCGGACCTGGAATTTCGCGTGAAGACAGGTTTCGTTGTTGACTATGCCTGCACAGTATTCTCTCGACCGTCCGGCCCTTGATATATCCCGACATGCAATCTTTGCCGCCGTATTTTGCTTGCCGGTGGGACACAGTGCGCTATCTCATTGCCATTCGCGCTATTGTCCTTCTGACGATTTTCAAAGCGTGACTGTGACGCAGAATTTTGGGGGACTTGCCCGGTGGGCAGTTCGGCTTTGCAACCATTGAGGGATTGGATTTTGACGAAGTTCGGAAATGTTCAGCGTAAGCGCGGAGTCAGACAACGGCGTGGAAGCTCTTTCGTTCGGTGCAGGCGCAGGAGGTGTGGTGCCGGAGATTATTGCCCATGTTCTCATAAGCGTTTTGCGAGCGTTCCGCTATTCCCAGCGCGGTTTGTGAGTGCCTATGCGCCGGATGTTACGCCACTCAGGATTTCCTGCGTTGTGGAAAGTTTTTCTGAGAGTGCGACGTAGGCATTTGGATGGATTCCACCCCAAAAGGCGAAGCACTGACATTGCCGCGTTATCGGAGTGGAATGGATGCTGCCGAGGTCGCTTTCCTGTCGTCATTTGGGGCGATGACATTTGGAGACGAGGGGGAACCGTATCAGATCGGACAGGATTTTTTCTCCAATGATTGATCCCGACGGCAGGCCTGGAAAGTAAATTTGCAGTGCATAAGCCTGCGGCAATTCGAACATCAAAAATGCCTGGGAGGCTTTAAATGGGACTGAATCACGCTTTTGCAACGCGGTACATCTCCAAAGGATTTCACCGAACTGGGTTTGGCGCTGGTGGGCTCGCGCTCGTGCGGTCACGTGTGCTGCGCGAATTGCGACCTGCAGTGCTGCGTGGCATTTGTCCGACCTCTCATTGACACTAGAGCCCTCTCTTTACGGTCTATGTGCTGACTCTTGACAGTAGAACGACGGCCTCATCTCTCCGCGCTTTTCGCGCGTGCACTTGAGCGCTCCTTCGTCGCCTCTCCGTAATCAATCTGGGGTATGCCTTCCACATGGAAAGGCCGCCACCGCCGAGACACGGGAGGCCATAGAGAAAATTTGTTTCGATGTTGCCAACGCAAGAACATTTTCGACTTACTCCTATGTGGCCTTGTTGATGCGCGCTCAGTCGATTCTCGCTTGACGTTGGAGGCATGCCGATGGCACTCTCGCAGTATGTTATATACATAGGGTTCTGCTTCGGCAGCCAGTTGCCTCGGCGCGGGGATCCTATCGCTGTGGGATAGTCGGAAATTTCTCTCGGCTCGGTATAACGGCCTGGCTGATATATGCCTGAAATCCCCTTTGCCGACACAGGGGGTCATTGCTGGCCTTTGGCGCCAGGCCGTAAATGATGCAGCAGCCTTATTTCGCCGATGATCCGTGATTTACCCGACATTGTTTCCAGACCCTCCCGTGCGTTGGCCTGGATCGCCCTACCTTTGCGGAATCACAGCGGAGGCGCGCATCTCGACACCAGCTTCCTGCCGCCTCAGGGTCCCCATTATCCCGCCGCTGAGCTGTTGAAGAACGCAATATCGGGATCCAATCTGGGGGCATACATTCCGGCATTCTGGCTATTGGTGCCGTTCCCGGAGCCAATCTAATTGACGATGCCCCTGCACGATATCATGGACAAGGTATCCGATCGAAGCGGGTCTGCGTGATTCATGGCGTGGCCCTTGTCGACTGCGGCATCCAGTTCCCGGCTTAGGGTTTCAATGTGATTGTCTGTCATTCCCGGGCGCTCAAATGGCGGGAAGGTTGGCTTAACCTGGCTGCGCGAGCTGTTATTCAACCGCACTTTGGGCCGGTTTGAAACAGGGCCCTGATTTGCGGGAAGAGCGCAACACAGGTTTTGATCGTATCTAAAACGGAGGTTTGATGGGCCCTTCATATTGATCTGGGCTGACGCGCAATTCGGCGTGGTTGGAACACGTCATCGTCCGTAACGAAAAGATTGCGGTCAGCACTTTCGTTATGCTCCGGTGTTGCGGCGTTGCGATTTGAAAGACAGCGCGCGCGAAATATTGTGGTGCTGCCCTTAAAGGGCAGCGAATCTAGGAGCGCAGAGTTTGAGGCCGCGACTGGACCATAGGCTCATGTTGAAGAGCTGGTGGAACGACACGACTATCTGACGTACCTATGGGCTTTCTTTCATTCAATTGCGGTTTGGCCGGTGGTCGGACGCGCCCGGTCCGCAGGATTACGCATCGCTGCATGGTGAATTGCCCATGCCCTTTTAGGGCGGCTTGGCTGGAGGTGGATGAAGGGGAAAACCGCATTTTCAATCATGCGGCAGCTATCGCACACAATTGCCTTTTTTTCCTGCAATTTACCTCGCCACCTCAAAGGTTCAGTTGGCTTCGATGAGACCTGCTGGACTGCGATCTTCGGTGGAAAACAAAACGCAAATGTCCCAATGGATTCTCATGTAATTCGCCATGCCAATTTCGACCGGTTGATTTTCGGAAAATTGTCTATGCGGGCACAATATACCCCGCCAGTGTTTGCGTGTCAGAACATCGTCCGGCCCATACTTTCACCGCGGAAGGGCTAATGTGGAATTTATCGGGTCTGGAGCGGGAACGGTTTTGCACCATGTTTGCTGCGCCCTGATTCTGGCCTTTGATCCCGAAGTGGTGTTCTTCAATTGATTATGATGGCCGGGCTTGATGGCTGGATCATGCCATGCAGAAACTTGCCGCTGGATGGCGGGGCGATTTCATTTCCTATCAAGCCAGCCAGGCAACCGTTGACCGGCCCGCTGGCTCTTGCCGACCGCGCTGACCATCAGGCCTTGCATTGGCCTTTCCGGCCACCGTTGGGGTGGCAAGGTTTCATCAAAGGAAAAAGCCAAAGGCTGCAGTGGAACTGGCCGCGCGCGACACTATGGAGCTCACAATGCGCATGGGCGCGCTGAATTGTGGCTGAAGCAGGACGCATGGAGAACAGCCCCCCCCCCATAACCACATTGCAGGGCTTAGAGACTGTAAAACTGTGTTCGCCGTTTTGCCCATGACCCGCACGGTCTTTCGTCGCTCAATCCGCTCAGACATTTGCTGGGCCGCTTCAAAACCCCCCCAAAACTGGGTTGTAGGGCCAAAGTTTCCAGCCACGGGCCAATCACTGCCCACATTCAGCGGCGGGGCCGAAAGTGCTGAGCAAGATGATCCAGACCGTTGGCAAAGTGCTGGCTTGCCAGCCAGGGCCTTGCTCGGTTGCCATAGCCGGATACGCTTGCAGGAACATCTGTGACTTTTCAGCCAGGCGCGCCATTTACCAATTTCCAGTCAGGTTCCTTGCCGCCTTCCATTTGGCGATGACAGGTTTTTTGGCTGCATGGTCAATCAGCACACGGGCCAACTCGGGTATCAGATCGGTCAGGCGATCAAGAACGCGAGATGTCGAGGCTGGATCAGGCATCGCAAACACAGAATGTCAATTCGAGGTAACAAGCGCAGATTGCTGACACTTTGGATGTAAAACCCAGTCCACTATCGCCAATTGCCATGCAATTACGGTCGGATGCTCTTCACTTGTCAATGGTAGGCAAGGTCTTCCAGCCCGGAAAGCAGCATCAGGGGCGGTAGATCAACCATGCTACGACGGCCCGGCAACACAAGTCTGGATGATTGGGCAATCGCCAGCATGCATCGTTTTCAACAGGTTTTCACCTGCTTGAACCAAACACGGTTTGCTGACACCAGATGTTGAGATAGGGGAAGCCAGATTTCGCGGTGATAGTCTCGGCGAATGCCCGCAATATCGGTCTGAATCCAGGTTCATAGATTACCCCCAGACGATTTTCAGAAATGATGATGTGCATCCACCCGTGTTATAGGGTCTGTTTTAGCTCCTGTTTGGCCGTGAAGAATTAGCTATCTATGACGGCACTTTGATCGGTTGACCAGGGTCATGAATGCCAAGGACGTTTGACCGCGGCATAATAGCGCGATCTCTGTGATGACCGGCCTGTGGCCGCAGCATTTTGTGCCGACAATATAGTTCCCGCAGATCCACCGACATCCTACGATCGTCGAGTCGGATGGATAAATTCCTGCCAGGCCGCGTTGAAAATTGCACAAGACATTCAGCAACACATCCTGCCTGCCCATCAACTCATCCAGATACATTTGGCTCATCAACTCGCCGTGCCAGTTGACGTGCAATCCGGTCCGAGATTCCCCATACGCTAGCACTGCCAATATCAAGATTTTTGGCCATGTCGAAAAATGGATTGCCAGGCCGCCAATGATTGATGAGCGGTTAATTTTTTGTTTCGGCACATCCCGATCAGCGGCGACGGGAACATATGTGAGCAATCTGCGCCCATCGTGCTGCCTAGCGCGCCCAGCAAATATTCCACGGATTGGGCGGATCGGCTCTACTGAACCGCCCAGAAGCCGACATAATCTTCACACCTGGACGCGATGGTGGAGCGGAAGCTGGACCAAGAGGACGCTATGTCCAGTGTTCGGCCCCATCCCACTCCGATGGTCATATTGATCGCTGACGGCGTTGGATAGGTAATTTTGCCGAGCGCCAATCCGAGGATCGAGAATTTTCGTCATGATTGTCGCCAGCGGGAATAAACGATGGCCTCTTCCACAGCCCAAGTTGAGCTTCTAGTTGGGAACCCAACTGAACACTTCGTTTCTCAGCTTCTTTCGATTCCAGGAACTTGATTTCATGGCGCTGTCGCCGCTTCTTCAAGGAGCCGGATAACGGTTGTTCGGATGACTCCCAAATCGCTTATTCACGACGACTCTCCCGTTGAGTACGGTCCATTGGGCGTAATACATTCCATGTCGAGCGCCTGGCCAACCGCGGCGCGGGCGACAGTCGGACATTTGTCAAAGGATTTTCCTCTGCGGGCTTTTTTATTCCAAACAATTTCCTCACCTGCTCAAATGCCACCTTTGGCGCATGCGGAGGCCTCAAGCCGCATTCTTTCTCCCGGCATGCTTTGCTTGTCTATTTTCAGCTTTCTTCAAGCAGCCCCTTTTTGCCTCGCCACTATTGCGGTCTCCAGCCGGCTTTCGCAAATGACAATGTTGTATTTTTTTCTGACATTGTTTGAGTTGACTACGCAAAAGTATTGCGATGTGCGATCTGTGTAGGCGCTATGGGGCAGGCAAGCATAAAAATTGCTGTTTCAATGGCTCTCGAGGACATAATGAATCTCTTTTAAATCGTCCCTCGCGGGCGGGGCCGCTGCTTGCCGTTCTAGGCACTGGCGGGACTTCCGACGTTTGCTGGCGAGTTGACGGCGTAAGCCATCATATCATCCTGACCCGTCCGGGTTCCGTGGTGATTGCTTGGCCGTCTTTGTTGACCGTGGAAAAATTTCAACCAGAAATATGACGGCGCTGAAATCTCGTGTTCACGAAGTGCCATTCGTGTCATGCACAATTTTCCAGAAGACGTGACTAGCTGGCTAGACCGTATCTGGTGCCCACTCGGGAAGACAACTCTCTATTGATGTGTGGTGTTATCTTCTCTGTGCGGATACAGAGATATAGAGATATAGATAAGAGAGCATGACTCGCTTGAGAGAGCCTGCGTGTGCAGAAGAATCCTCCATCCGTACATCGCATAAGATGACAAGATCGATATTGAATGACATCGCGCCAATATTTCCTGCGAGTCTCAATTCGCGCTCGAGCTTAGTCGCTGGTAAGGCAACACTTATTGTATCACCCAGTCGAGGTGATTTCAGATGCTGTACCTTATCGCCGCGACTATTCTGGAAAAACGGCATGGAAGCCTCCCAAGGATTTGGGGCATGATACATGAAGGTTGCCGAGCCGATGAACGGCTCTGGACATGAACACCGGTGATGGCGAGGCGGATTACGGCTCCTGCATCATTCAAAAGGTAATGCGCAGTTCCTATTTATTGCCATTGGCTTCAATTGCTGCCGGTTTTCACGCGAGACCAAAGGCACTTAGGGTGAAGGCCTGTGGTTCCGATCAGAACAGAAGCCGAAATGAACATGCTCGGCTGGGCTTGAAAGCCTTCCGCATTTACAGGGAAACGGAAAATACAGGCGCCAACGATTTGAGTTAACCAGGATATTGGATACACGTGGCGTTGGTTCAGGCTGGCGTTGCGGCCTTGTCATTTGACTGGCGGCGATATCGGGGACCGCTTTCCAGTCGATGAATCAGGATGCAGCGATCCGGGACAAAATGGGTGCGGTTTATCATGCCTGGCTCCGCAAGGTCCTGAACTGGCAAACGGGTGAATTGCCAGCAGTGGTGATTCAGAGCTTTCCACATGCAAACAGATGGCTGTGAAAGCCATGGCGCCTTCTGCTGCCTTTGGTGCGTTGGGCTTGGTGCGCGTCAACGCGAAAGCTGACTCAGCAAGGTCAAGGAGGCTTTCCTACGCATTCCCTGTCCCTATATGAACCCAGATCAGAGCAGTCCAATGTGGAATGTGACGTGACGGCTGACCGGATACAATCCTCGCTGACTTCTATGCTCGGGAACTCCAGTATAGAGAACTCTCTCAAGGCAAGTGGATTGAAGCAGGCTCTCTTCCGGATGTCTTGGCAGACAATTTATCTTGGTGCAGATTTCCCAAGGACAGCCTGAAACCATCAAACATGCCTCCGATGTCGTATTCCAGGTGCCAGCCAATATACTGGCGATCTTGTACTGATCGTGAACTGCCCGTTTTCCTGTGCTGGAGGAAAATCACAGCTGCAGGCTCTCATTGACCAACATACGAAGCTGTGTTTGGGAAGAAATTACCGAAAGAATTTCGGGTCGTGACACCCCCAGCAGCAGATGTACAGACTGTCTCTTGGCATCACCAACTTAGGCGCTGCACAAAGCATGACCTCGCCGACGTGTGACAAGATATCTGGCTATCGTGGTAGAGAACAGTCATGCCGGATATCTCCCCCGGCTGACAATCCGCAGCCCCGTCACGCAGATTCCGCTCAATGAATGGCCTTGATGGCCCATGCAAGGCAGCTGTCATCACCCCAGCTGTGCGTGATTGATCTTATTCTTCTCAATTTTTCCGGCTGGTGGCCTCGTCTCATATATCGCGTTTCGCGTGTGCGCTGAAGGCGGTGGCTATCAGGTCCGATTTTGTCGGGACTTTCAGAATTTTTTCCAAACAGGATTTTTGGCTTCGGTAGCAAGTTTCACTTTCATGGGCACGTTTACCAGTCTGAAGCGTTTCTGGAATGGGACCGTTTTGCCCTGTCAGTGCCACTGGCGTAATTCGGTGGGTGTGATGTATCTGACTAAATTAGACTGATCGCGGCTTTTCCTGGTGATGCTGGGCTCTTACTCCATGGCCCGTGCGATCGATACTCCACAATCGAACTCCTCCTCGCTCTCCTTACATTAGAGATATATCATAGTCTGGCTCGTTAGCTCGCTCATGATGAGTGCACCGCGCCGCTCTTCTTTTCAGCGGAGAACCGAATCTCGTGTTTTGGCACACTCGGCGTAACGCTTTCTATGTGTTTGTTGGCTGTTTGCCATTCAGGTTTACATTGCCTGGCTCTGGCATTCTGTGCTCCCCAGCCAATTTCGTGGACGTGGGTTTTTTTCCGCGTTGTTGTTTTCATTCCCATCGCATGATCACGCCCATCGGCAGTTGGTAATCTGTTCCGCATGATGCTGACCACCACCAAGGCCCGTTTTTCGCCCAGCTGGCAATGGTGTAGGCCTCGAATGATTTTGCCTGGAGCTGCCAACTCTCCTGGACGGGCGCGTATTTGTTCATCATCATCGGGGCAAGCTTGCAGTGGATCCCGTTCTTCATTCATCTTGGCTGGCGGCGTTTGAAAAACATCCCGCGTGTTTATGGGAAGCAAGGCAGGTGGATGGAGCCAGCAGATTGGCAGATTTTCCGCGCGAAAATCAGTTGGGCCGCACAGTTTATGCCGGTCGCTTTTGTGACCGTCATGTTGATCCGCGTCATGCGAAGGCTTCAAGATTGTGGATCTGCCGAACATACATGACTCCGGTGGACGGGGATTCGCGACCACGAACTGTCCAGTGTGCCCAGATATGCATTCTTCTTCTTATGCCTGGCGCAGATGTCACGCTTGATCGCCTAGTTCTGCAGTTGATTGCCGTATCTGTTTCGTCTAGATGTTTGTGACCGTGTGAATATGGCGCATGATACGCTCATCAATCTCTCTCTCGCTGCGCTCCGTATGAGGCGGATATGTGAGTAGAGTCTTAGACGTGCCGCAGGGGCCCTGTGCTTGCGCAGACTTTCCTTCTGCAAGCCGTATAAGCCTATGGTACTTGGCTGCCATGGCGCCAGGTGCCTAAGACGTTTATCGTCTATACAGCTTTCGCTGACTCGCGCTCACTGAGTGACTCGCCCTCAGTATTGTTCTTGTTCAATCTATCTTGGTTGGTCTGCTCTCTCTCTCGCCGTGTTGTTAAAATATTGCAGACTCCGAGCAGCGTGCTCAATCGCGCTCAGGTCCGCGCTCTCACTTCCTTTGCTTTGTTCATTTCCGATGCCCGAAGGCCTTCATGCCTGGCGTGAATTGTTCGTGGTGGAATTAACGGCCGACACGCTGCGGGGCCTAGTTCAAACTTCAATCATTATCTCGCCTCGCAGCAACGGCGCTGGCTGTTCTGATCGGGTGATCAATGGCGGCCTATGCTGTTGTGCGTCTGTGCAATTCCGCTATCAGCCCAATCTGGCCATGCTCACCATCTTGCTGTTTCGTCCTGGTTCATGGCCGGGGCAGCTATGTTTGCCGTCAGGTAGCTATGGGTGTCGACTGGGCCTCGATGCTGGTGGTCGGTTGTGGGTATTTTCTATTTCCTCAGCAGGCTGTAGTAGCTCGCGTGCTCCATGTACCGTTTAGGGCAATGGGGACATTCTGTTCTGGATGATGCCCAACGCATTCTGGCACCCATTGCATTGTGGTTGTGCCTACCCCGATTTACATTGTGATGTTCCAGGTCGAGCTGCGTATTGCTCGATACCCATTGGCAATCATTCTCACCTATGGCCGGTTGGGTCAATCTGCCCATTGTCATCTGGTGATGATATGGAATTTCTTCTAGTATTCGCATCCCGAAGGATCTGGGAAGAAACGAGCGCCCATTGGATGGCGGTCGACCATGATCAATGAACCTTTCCGGAAATTGTTTACTGCCCCTGGTCACGTGCAGATTAGCGGCACCACATTAGCTGGTTTTCATGATCTGTGCTGGAATTGGAATATTTTCTGTCCCGGCTTCTATCTTTCTCGAACGCCAGCATTTATGAGGCTACTAGACTCGACCTTGTCCTATCTCGTTGCCGCCGGTATGGATATGGCGATAGTGGACGCGGTGGACATCTATATAGAGATGGTCTGCATGGTCATCGTAATAGCGCTCGCTCTCTGGGAGTGCTTGTATCATACTTCTGCGCTGTGAGATAGAGGTGATATGGGCGGAATTGTTTGCACGCTTTATAGCTGAATTGCGCGCGCCGAACTACGGATTTGCACGCGCTCTACGGGGATCATCGATGCGGATACCGATGATCGATATAGACATGAGCACTGTCATTTTCCGTTGCAACACGCGCTTATCAATCAGGAAGTATGACAAGCATTCGGCGAGTTTTCACGCCTGTGTCGTAGAGGATCTGGTACATGAATGTGAGTGGCTTCTCTCGATAGTTCTTGTGGGAGATAAGCGCTGTCTCGGTTGCGGTAATGCTCATGCGTCGGACTTCGCGTGATTGCCGGTTCTGGAGGAAATCACCTCTGGCGATGGTGTTCTATGGTCCGAGCGCGGATGTACCCATGTTCTGGCCGAAATGACCGCGACATTTGCCATGGTGTTTCAGTCCCTATCGCGCTCTATCGCACCAAGGACAGTGGCGACGAAATATCGGCTTTCCGCTGAAGGTGACGGGCGTTCCCGTAGAGCAAGCGCAACAAGCTTGGTTTTAATGCTGCCTGGCGGCAGGATGCAGTGAAACTCTTGCTGGCGGTTCCACCCCGTGGAATTGTCGGCAGCAGTGGTCAGCCCAACGTGTAGCCCTTGCCGCGCGCAATCATTCGCCCGTTTCCTTCAGGGCATTTTTCGATGGCATTGAAGACCTCTGTCCAATCTGGACGCCCAAAACTGCGCGGTTTTCATTGCGCGCTAGAGCTAAAAACACATTGCAGCAGCGAACTTGGTGTTCTGACTCACGTCCGTCTATGCTGGACCATCGAGTTCAGATCTGCAAGCTGACGCTGGCCACCCGGGTGGCGATCATGAAACATGGGTGAACTGCAACAGCTCGGAACACGCCCCCGCCTGAAGTTTACACAATGCCGCGTCCAATTTGTTCGTGGCAGCGCTATTGGGATCAGCCGCCCATGAAACTTCCTTGAGGGCAATGGTATCGGAAGTGGCCCTGCAGGTTGGGGCAAATGGACAAAAATTATCCCTGGTACGCTAGGGGGTGTTGAAGACGGCACGGAAAATCTATACATTGGCTTCCGACCGGGAAGATGCAAGTGTGGTGGAAAAGTCGGCCCCAGGGCCGTTTTGATGCCATGTCTATACAAAAAAGCTGAAAATGACCGGCGAAATTTGACCGGCTGGACGGTCAAAAGGCAAATGCTCTTCTATTCTGACGATCTAATGCCC
>Ga0163217_1075706_pt1 | contig 12303 bp, 4 predicted proteins | sample SynspAceP_FD_185933 | JGI IMG/M metagenome (GOLD analysis project Ga0163217, IMG submission 185933) | Saline lake microbial communities from Ace Lake in Antarctica - Synechococcus sp. Ace-P (PacBio error correction) | ecosystem: Environmental > Aquatic > Non-marine Saline and Alkaline > Saline ... | reverse complement strand
AAAACGACCGCTTTACGTTTTAGTAGGGAATGTACCCACCGGAGGCTAATGGTTCTGCCTGGTTATTGTAATTGGCAGTATAAACCTCAGAAAAAATTTGCTCGGCCATACCTATATTGCGGAGGAGGAGATCCAAGCTTGGCGTAGGTGACCCATATCCTATTCTGGGATTCATGGTAAGACGGGAATCTGACCGGTCATTTAAAACAAACATGATCAGGGCATAAAGGAGGCGGCAGGCGGTAGCCCAGTACGTATCGGCCGGGCATCTTATAATTGGGGCAAGTCCAAAAGTACCCTGGTTACTTTGGGATTGGTTACTTTGCCCAAAAAAGGGAACTGATTTATGTGGAAAAAGTACCCATAAAAAGATCGGTATACATTTAACTGATGCGAAAAAAAAAGGTCCGAAATTGGAATTTCATTGGAAGGTAGTTGAAATTTATTAACGTTGGACAACGGGGGGACTGATAGGCCAAAATAAAGGCAGGAACACACTGGAATTTAAGCTTGACCGGTGAGATGTTTGCCTCCACACCACTCATTGCCTTAACCTTTAAATAATCATATATAGAAGTGAAAAAAGATTATTATTAGAAAAAGAATATTCAAATCTACGTCTGGGCTAGTCATAAACGTAACGGCTCAATTTTTATTCCCAAACTATAAATAAGAAACTTTCATGGCCCGATAAATAAAAAAAGGCCGCTGTATGTTCTAACGTTTTGCATGATGGGTCAAGATTCCCATTTTTCTTGTAACGGCCATACCTTTACTGGCTTTCTTTAATGTGCGAAAGCCACTTTTTACTGTGCCCGTATAAAGGAATCTTACTAATCGTACCTTCGGAAATGGAAACAGATGTGGAAAACGGACATTTGAATTGGTAAACCCTTCGACTATTTCATCCAATGTGATGGTTAGTTATTTGATTGGGTTTTTACACAGATATGACCCTAACAATTTATTTTACTTTGGAACAGGTACGTTATGGACATTATATTTATACAGCCAACCACCTACTTAAAGGCTGTTATGGAAAAACCCATAGAACTTACGGCTATACTTGCTCAACTTTAAAGTACGGATGGCGCACATACGTGGATGTGGTAAACAAGAACCTATTTTCTGCAGCCAGAAGTGAGGACCATTTACCAGGGACAGCTTATGGAAGAATATCACATTTAATTTTTATGGCCAGTTGGTATGTAAGGACAGTATACGGGCAAAAATATTGATATGTAAAGTGGCAGAAGAAAAAAGGGGGATATTGCCACTTTTTATGTTCATAGTTGTTTGGGACGGTGGTTATTAAAGATCATCCAAATGAAGCTAGGGATTATTTAACTATACCTAAAAGAAAATGAAAGAAAAGATTAATTGGGTTAGGATACCTTTTATTAATGTACCGGCATAAGTATATCAAACAAACAGGAATACTAATAAATCAGTTTGAGCTCAGTTATTAAAAGGTTTTTAATTATATATATTTGAGGGTACTAGTGTACAAAACAAATAGTGGAACTTGCAGGTGGATTTTACTATTTTAATTTTATTTGTGCACTTCCAGAGGGTTTGGTTTGTTGTAGGAGATGGGGCGAATTGGTGTAAAAGTTTAACCTTTTATATGTGGATCTTTACCATTTTCTATAATTACTGTACCCAAATTTTATTTTCCAAAAACAAATAACGGGAACGTAACAAATAGCTATTATTAACCAGGCCTTGGAGCTCGTTCCCGCTTGCCAGCTTTTTGCAAGGGTACCCGACTAACATCGGCACAGGCGGACTGGCGGGTGCTTCATTTTTCCCCTACTTCAAAACCAAACCACTGCTAAATTAACTCATACTTATTGATTTAACATAAACCACAAACTTATTTTACGATTTTAGCCGGACAGGGAAGCAAATTTATTTCATCAGTTCGGGGATATTTGCTTTCCCACATTTTAAAAATATTTGGTAAGGACTTACTTAAGGATTAGGACCACAGAAGATTCCGTAATCGAAAAAAATATAGAGACCCTTATGGAAAATTCATTTCGGGGAATTTGATACTCAGAAGACTTGAAATTTAAAAAGGACGAGGAACGAAAAAAGTTCTTGCATTAAAAAGGTCGATCAATCTTCCTTTTAATCCAGGGAAATAAATTATAGCGGCTGTTATTCCCTACAGGTTATCGAACACAATTAACACGCTCTCGGTTTGGAATTTGGTATATCCGGAACGTTATGTCCCGCCATCATGAGAACTTTTTCGCTATACCTTTCAGGGGGATGCCCCTTTTGTAAGACCGCAGCGAGTATTGTTCATCGGGCTTTTTTTTTCATTTGGCAAGGTGTTGACAGTTGTCTTGGTATTTTGCTTCAGCACCATTCGGAGGAAGTGGTACCCGGCAGGCCAAACATGTTCAGAGGAAATCCAGATAATTCGCCAGTCCCGGTGGATAGGTCATCCAGTGGTGTTAGACTTGTTCCAGTAGAAAAATCTTTTCCAAGCTGGTCATAAAAACCTACACTAAGGGGCACATTTTATTCGAGCAATCCATCCCCTAAAAAAAAGCAAAGTACGCAGCCCCACACCGAGAGTCCGGGCGGCAACTTTTTACGATACGGGATCCACTTCTTTTCTAGCGGCTCAAGGTAATATCACCAAAGCCAATCGGTCTTCGGCCCAAACACGCAAACGGGGCTAGACGTGCCAGCGTTACAAAAGGATTCGCCATTACATGTTCATTGGTTGGGGCCTGCCCATTTCGTTTTTATAGCTTCAATATTCCTACACATTTCTTTCAGGGTTTTCATCTGTTACGCCCCTGCCCGGTTTTCAACGGCCCTCCATTCCGAATTACCGGCCTATTTCATAGAACACCCGTCGGCTAGCAAGGGAAGGCATCATGTATTAAACGGCGCATATCCCTTTTTGGCCATCTCCGTTCCCATGCCTGACCCTCATATAACTGTTTTGGTTCGTGCGCTTCTATGAGCGGGTGTGAGATCTGAAAGCTTGGGTTCATCTTTTACTTTCGCCAAAGTAATTTATTGACCGCCATGGATTCGTTTGCAGGGCCAAAATGGCGGGCCACTTCCCTGTACTGTTTTTCGGGTTTAAACAAAAATGAGCTTTCCAACAGTCTTACCCAAGGCAAATTTGCCATGTAAAGTTCTCAAATTTTAGTCCGTCGTAGTGTATTCCTTTTATGGTAACTACCAATGGTTCTTTTATCTTAGGCTCTGCATCTGTTCTTCGGGCCTTTGGGCATGGGCGCTCGGTTTCCCAGTCTTCAAATTTTGGGGATCCAGTGAGTCGTTCGGAAAGGACAACTATGGGCGGGATCTGCATTTTGCGAAAAGCCAACCAAGGGCCGTATGGCCTATAAGGCTTTTTGGAGGATCTGCATTCATAGGGGATAGGGTTTATGGTGGTGCATATGGGTTAAAAGCGGCGGGTCAGGTTACGGGGCAAACAGTGGGCAAGGCCACGGTAGCCCAACGCGTCTGGAAAGAAAGGCCCTTCTTGGAATACTTGGATTCAGCATCCGTATTATTTGGGTTTTCTTTTCAATTGTTAGATAGCGATAATTAAGCGGGGAATTTTGAAAAGTTTACTCTTTATTTCAATTATTCTTAAATGTTGAACATTTTTGGTTAAACAAGCCAGCTGGGATATTCACGTGGATATGCGAAGTATTCCCTTTCTTCTCTTTTTGAATCAAACATTAACTTAGTGAGGGACACTTGTTATATATATAGTTAAGGGAAAAAAGGGATATCGCAAAATTGATTTTTGGAAAATGAAGAACTTTACCTCTTGAATGGTTTTGAAGGAAGTTTATCCTTGATAAGAACCCTTAATAGAATGGGGCAATTGTTAGAAATCTTTGGATTTTAAAGACAGTATTAATAACAAGTTCCCACTATAAACTGTAATACTGCATTGTAAACAATTTAAACAATTACATATGAGTAAAAAACTTTTTTGATACACAGTTTAAGGGAGGGAAAACCAACACAGTAGGCTGGATTCTCCCAAACAGGGCCGGTCAGAGCAACGGGGATTTCGTGGAATTTATTTAAGGGAACAAGTGGTTGGGATAGAAAGAGGGTGGATGTATTTTAAGTACCGAGGACCAGGAGATGCACCAAGAAATAAAATTTCCTATCATAATGAGAAATTAGATACATATTAAGGAAAACTATAGGCTATTTAAGATTCTCTAAATGGCCTTTTAGAAACTTATGCTAGACAAGCATTTTAAAAACAACTGTATAAACACATGATTATTCAAAAATAAATTACCGATAAAACGCTAGGGGAAACAAAGAAGTTGCCGTGTGTTTATTACGTTCTCAAATTAACGAAGCCTTAGAAAGGTTGATCCTAATATTTCCAGAAATAAGGTACACTTGAAAGAGAAAATGGAAAAAAAAGGAGGGCTTTATTATATTTCTCTTGTCTATTGGAAGCCAGACTGAAGGCAGAAAACCCATTGCCGTCACAAATCAGGCCAATTCTATAGATCTTGCGGGAGGGCTGGTGCCATTGGACAAATAAATAAAGTGGCTCTAGATTTAACCATTGTTGGGGAAAAATCAAAATTCATTAATAGCTCATAATAATAGGAAACAGAAATAAACGTTAGGTCAGTGAGAAGTTGGCAGTTGGCAGTGGTCAGTGGAAACAGTTAGCAGTTAAAAACAGTTGGCAAGGGTGAGAAGAGTTGAACAATGGTTCAAGTGAAACAGTGTTGCAGGTGACCAATTCCTGAATTTGACTTTGACATCTTGGCTTTGACCTCGTAATGTTCTGCGGGACTTCTCTCCGATTAGCTATCGGGAGGCCCGAAAAAGGGCTCATTGTCGAAGTGGATGTTTTGTTCTTTCTAGTCCAGTTCGGGAGTTGGGAATGCCACTTGGCATTTTGTATCGAGAATGGAACTGTAATGCGGACGGGAACCAGTAAAGAGTAAAACCAGTTTGGTCCAGTGAGTTAGTTGAAACAGTATCGCAGTGAGAATTTCTGAATATGGGGAATTTTAACATCGGCTTTTAAAATTTCGTATTGTTTGGCGATTCTCTCGCCGATTAGCTATCGGGAAAAGCCGAAAAAAAGGGGGCTCATTGTCCGAATAGGGACTGTTTGTACGTTTGCGAGTCGAAGATGTAATTGGACACTTATATATTTAAATGAAGGTTCTCCGGCCCGAAACCATCGGGAAGCCTTTTAGGCGTCACTCCGGATTGGATTTTATTAGTTATGGAATCCTTCAGGAAAAGTTTTTAGAATATATTATCTCCACAGTTCGTGTATCTGTTCATTTTTGCATGCCCAACGATGCGTGAATTCGATGAATACCAATTTAAAAAATTTCATGACCCGGGCCGCTGATAACAAAAGAAGCCAGGGCCGGAAAAAGCGGAAGGTTACGGTGTACTTGGTTAGGAGGAGCCAGGGGGGCCAGTAAGCAGTGGTTCACTTGCGCTACCGCCTTCGTACCCCTTTGTGGGCGAAAAACCCCTTGATTTACTACTAAAATAAAAATAGGCCGTTTCTTAAGTTCTTTCAACTACTTCGTTCTATATATCATTGTACTGTTAAAGGGAATTACCGTTGAGTAAATCTTTAAAGTCTGTGGTCTATTTAGCGATTTTCTTCTTCTTGTTAGTGGGATTTCCACTGGCGTTAAATTATTGAAAGCCTTGGAGATATTTAGGCCATGGCATCGGGTCCATAAATCCCAACAGATTTTATGGCACACCCGTAGTGAGGAAGGGTCCTATTTTCTCTTGCGCCGACGGGCAAGGGCGGTTTTGGTTCGTTTTTTCATTGGGCCTGTTATTAATTGAATTAAAGTGTATTCATGCAACTCTTCCTTACGGCGTTTCATTGGAAAGCAAAAGAAAACGGAAGTTCATGTGAAACCAAAAAAAACACAATTAACAACACTTGAGTAAAAACATGACACAAAGTGGTATTCATTGAACCTGCTTATTATAGTAAGGAAAGGGAAAAAACCGTTAAAGATGAGCTTTTGAAATAATTTAAATCATTAGCGAATTGCATTACCTATATTTGCTTTATCTTTAGAAGTCTTATAATAAAACCTCTTGGCTGTAGTTTACTCCCCCGCTTTAACAAAGCTATATTTATGTATTAATAAGGAGATTTATAAGGAGACCAACTAAAAAAATGTGGTTGCAAGTTAAACAGGGCTAGTGCAACTTGAAGTTGTATATAATGTATTAGTTATATCTTAGTATCCAATTGTTTTTGTAATTAACAATTTGAAGATAAAAATATGGGAGAATACATGGTATACCAGGTAAAAACTTATTAAGTTCCTTTCTTAATTCTTTTTTATAGCAAGCCACTTTGGGAACAGACAATGGGCTCAAATATAATTTACCACATTAAGTGATGAGAAGTCGATTATCTGGAAACGTAGTCGAGGCCAATTTCATTTCAAGCCCAAAATCGAATGGATGAAACGTATAATTGGATTGGTTATATCAGGGAGGGAAAAATATTCAATTTTAGATATACAAATGGGGGAAAGAAATAAGCATGGTGGTTATGCTACCAAGTCAGGATCTATTACATTTGGAAAGATGAGTGTGGATTTATTCCCCAAAAATCAGTTTTTGCCAGCAAGGGGGCCCACTTCGCAACGTTTCGGCGCGATAAAGTGTATTCTGGAAAGTTGCGTAGTAGTTAGCGGGGGAATCGGGCCAAAAAGAATTATACAGAGCTCCAAAAGAAGAAGCGATTATAGCTACTTTATACCCGTATGCCGAGGCACGTGACTTTGGCATGAGCAATGACGAGTGGAAAAACATGGCATGAATTTACGCCAATAATCCAGTGCACCATGTTTGCAAAAGAATGGCCAATCTTCGACAGATCATGTGTTCTTAAATTTGGCACACAAAACTACTTCACCCCCCCCACCCCAATGCGGTATTTTTGGGCACTTTACGAAAAACGGGACTACTTTCTTATGGCTCTTCCTGACCTTATAAATTGGAATTATTTAAGCCAATCTTGAATTTTGGCTACGGGAATGGCCCGAATTTATTTTTCAAAACTCCGTTAGATTCCGGTGAGGTGAAAAATATAAAAATGGGATACTACAGAATGGCCAATGGTTTTCTTAATCTTTGTAGGAAAGAGTTTGATGGAACAACTTTCCTACAAAGATAGGGATCAGGACCTGGTAATGGATGTTGGGGCCGACTTTTAGTTCGCGGCTCAGACTTTTCCATGGGGGAAACCTTCCCAAATAAATGATTTCCGGAGGAATTATTCAGTTGGCCTGGATGGATCACTGGGAATTGGTGGATTAGGGAGAAAGGTATGGCGGAACGAAACGCTACTTTTCCGGTAATCCCTTGGACTGACAACCTGTTATGGACAAACAACGAAATTACCCAGATCTATACGTGGAAATTTCCTTATTCCAATTTTACATTGAACAGCACAAGACTGGGGAATTTCAGACCGGTAACCAAAAACCATTTGCTTTGGAAGGTATTCACTCAAAGATTGAGTTCTTCCCTTAAAATTGATTGACCGAACTATACTTTGCCCCGACTTTTGGAATTAAAGGTTAAAGCAATAGATTATATCATATATGACATTACATTAATAAGCTTTATTATACAAAGGCAATTATTACCGGATGATGCTCAGATCATTTCAACATTAAGATATTGGGGGACTGGGGCACTTTGGTATTTGGGATACATTGGCTTTTTTCATATTCACAAACATTTTGCTTTCTCTCCCGTCAAGGGGATTTAAGCTTGAACTATTACGGGGATGGTGAACTAAAATTAGTTTTCCATGGCAAGTTTCATGAAAATGCAAGACACTGGTAAACCCATTTTCACGGACGTAGTTTGTTGTTGTTTTAAATTTGACATTATACCATAGCTAAATTGCAAATCGGTGGATTAAGGAAATAGTTTTTTATGGAAGCGGATTTAAAAAACCAGTGGATTAAGGTTTGATATTTGTTACTGAAAACTGATGTTGCTCTTTAAACTTCCTATTGCCTGGACATTATAAAAAAAAACAGGCTTGTTTTAAAAGGGTTTTGTAAGAATCCAATTTTCCTTATTTATTTTCTTGTTTCATTGTGCCAGTTCAGGCAATGTGTTGGGTATTGTTCGTCGGGTCAGTTAACGGGCTTACCTCATGCAGCAAGTAGATCTTCTAAGGCGCATGGAGATGGTTTTTCATGAGACCAAGTGGATGGTCAGTTTCGGAAATTTCTTGGCAAGCAGTGTTCCGGTGGATAAAGTGGCAAAAATTCAGGAAGTTTCAAAGCTTTTTTTAGGATTTCTTTAATATGGCAGTTCATTTACCACCCAATCAGTGAAATACCCAATGGGATAATCTTCGGTATAAATTTTGCAACAATGGCAATTATAGGCGCAAGCGCCATAAAGCAAAATCAATGGATATCCATAGGGACTTTTCATACATAATGTTATGTCCACAAAGAGTCAGCGTCCGACATATTTTTCAGGGATTAAATATAGCGAAATTTGGGTAATCAGGAATAACAAACAACAAAGGCATACCCCAAGGACATCTTTTAACCCTTAGTATTTATCAATTTCATTTTCAAAAGATCTTACTTTTAAAGTTAAAATCAGACGCAAAAGACCTATACAATTGGGACAAAAAACTAATGATTGTTTTTAAAATTTTTGGAGGGAAAAAACAATGACAGTAATCGCTGGAATATTTCCTTTACAATTATTCCAATACTGCTTGTTTTAATTGTAAATTAGAGAGGGAGGGACTATTTAAAAGAAATTAGATAATTAATTATGAAATAGAAAAATCATTTATTTCGGATTCTAGGTGCAGCTTTTTCTTATTTATTTTCTCTCCAGTGCCCTTTGCAACAAAAGTTCGGAAACCTATCAAAGGAGGAAGGTTTTTAGGACCTTCTTGCTTTATTGACGGCAACGATGCTTACGGGGACAAGGCCACAAAAAATGTTGCTCAAAGCCTGTGGAAAAGGATTAACCTCTCCGGAATTCTTCAGCGAAACACGGGAAAACAGTTATATCCTCTTGGATGGAAGACACAGCGCATTCGGTTTTGCTATAAGCAGGTGGATCGAACAGGCTGCTGAAAAATCAGAGTAGAAGCTAACCGGAAACGATGGTAAGATAAAAAATTGGCGTACAAATCCATTAAGTTGTAGGAATAAAAGTTAACAGGGTAAATTAAAAGGTTAACACAAAAATCCTTTTTAAAACCTATTCAAAGGGCGTTCTCTTACGGGACTTGCTTTTTTTTATTTCAATTTTTTTCCAAATTTGTCCAATTGTGCAAGGGCCACCCAAAACCAAAAGGTATTTCTTTTGAGGTGGGCCGGATTTAGGGGGAACAAAACACTATTTCTTGACCGCTATGTTTTGATGGTTCAAGCATTTAGAAAACATTGGCAAAGAACACTACTTTCCTGGTATAGTATTAAGCATACAAGCTATGGGATAGAATTAATTTAAGTTCATAAAACTGAACATTAGGAATTACCGCAATTCGATTCAATTAACCTTTTTTTCCAATCGATTGAAATACCGTATATATATGAAAATACCTATACACAAAAAATGATAGAAAATCCCATGAATAAAAAAAGTATCCAAAAAAATCTAGGGCTGGATCTTTCTTTTCTTGAAAAAATTCTAGGCTTGTCCCACGGCCGCAAGCGTCCAGGGGCGCTTCCACGTTTTGTGAAATGGCTCCTGTTCGGACGCCTTCTGCCCCTATGTGTGAGAAACACCTTGATCTTACTACTTAAATTAAAAAATAGGCGTCTCTTGTTCCTCAACCACTTAGTTCCAATAAATCATTCGGACCCATTTTTGAATACCCTTAAATAATTACCTTTGAAAGCTCCTTGGTGGGTCCGTTCGTCCTACCTGGGGAGATGGCAAATGTACGCTACCCTGAGCGGAAAAAGTCCGGAAGGGTTGGACCCAGCCAAAGAAAACCGAAGGTTCATGAAATACCTTAAATAAAACAAAAGCAAGAAATCAATGAACTAAATCGGCAAGATCTTACGAAATCAATAAAAAAACCAATAAAAACAAACCACTTGAGTAAAATGAACAAAGGTGGGTATCATGAACCTTCCTCGTCAATATACTTTTCTATAAGGCCCATATAATCTACCTATTGCGGGTAACATAAGTTTCAGGGTATTCCGTAACATATTTACCAATATAGCAAGCTTTTATTCCATAAATTGTGTTTTAATAACAGACCCTAATTCTAACCCATGACCACAACCAACAACCTTATTAAGAAAAACTGGTTTTATTTCCGGATTAATTTGATAGCCAATATTCCATTCCGGGTTTCCCAATCGAGCGCAGCCAATGGATGACAATTTACCAATTTTCGCCAACAACAAACCATCAAATAAGAGGATTTCTTAACGACTGGAGCGTAATATAATCACCAGCCACATTCTGTGGGAGCGCTTGCCTATTCTCAAACCTAGAAAGGGAAGAAAGGGAGCTAACTTCGCCGTCAACATGATGGCTTTAATGGTATCACCAAAGTTTATTTGGAAGTTTACCCGTGGCGTTTTGGGTCGTCGCTTCCGACGTTGTTGAGCCGAAGACCACAAACATATTTTACCCAAAACGGCTTTGAAGTTGTTGGTGAATTGCCACGTTTCCCGGCAGGTGGGTGAATAGGTAAAACAAAGGAGGGCGACTAGGTTGGTCAAATTGGCAGGAATTCCAAGGACCCAACAGGACATGAAAGCAAGTGATGTGGGGACGCCACAGCCCCCATTTTTGGACACTTTTATTGTGCGACTGACTTTTCTAATGTACCGGGAATTTATCGTTTGGAATCCCCAAGGCCGCCAGGGAGGGACCGTAAGTTGGTCGACTACACGCAGACAAATTAATGACGGAATTTGGGGCAACCTCCAATCTATCCATAGGGGATCGGCCAGTCCCAGGTTAAATCCTGATATCCACTATTGGGATCATTACAGATATCCCACAGTGGTTTGACGATCGTTTTTATATGTTCGGCGTTTATTGATGTGAAACACTGGCCCAAAAATTATTTTGACGAGTTTGGTGTAAGAACGGAACACGTTGGGGAAAACAATACACTCAGCCGTTTGCGAGTTTGTTTTACAAAGGGCCCTTATGAAAGGCCTTTTGTGAATTATAGGTGGATCAAGTATTATCGGCGGGGAACAAAGATCGGCCGCGGAGCCTGGTATTGAATCATGGGGATTTGCGACTGCTTTGGACTTTTCGGTGGAGCAGGGCGATATCAATCGTACTTGCCGGGCCAAACACGGAAATTGGGTGATTTTCAATTATGGGAGTTTGTACAACGGTCCATATGCCGGCACCACTTGTGCTTGACGAAATTGGAATTATTTGAAAAAAGGCCAAGGCTCGGACAAAGCCACCTAAAAAAGACCTCTCCAAATTTACATGTAAGCCGGGTTAAGCCCCCGAATTTAAGTGAGCAGGTGGCGACCTGTTATATCATGGGATTTATATTGGCAGATGTTGGGAATTGCCATTGCTTTCCAACCGGCCTTACTATCCCGAACATGCGGCAAATTATTTTTCTACAACGCAAGCATGCTGCAAGTCTGACATTGTGGACAACAAGGTACATTGGCATCGCCACAAGCAGGGGGAACAAAAAAGAAATCATCATTTGACGCGCCGAGGATTTTTGGCCACCGTTGATAACAAAGGGGAAAAATGCCAACATTAGCTGCGGTATCCTACAAGCCCACAAGAATTGGAGTAATAATGCGGGAGAAATTATCTTGTGGAGACGGAGCTGACACCAACTTTGGAAAAAGGCCCGTTGGATTTGGACAGGGGCCACATTGGGGAAATTCAGAAAAAGCATTTTTCGAGCTAGACAGTAAGAAAATCCAGGTGATGAGGCAGCATCCTTTCGGTTTTACAAAAAGCCTAAAATGGGGGCAGGTTTAATGTATTAAATTATACCCTTTACGTTTCCGAGGCGGATTTGGCAGATAGGGAAGGTTTGTGCTTTGCCCCCTCGCAGCCTCGCTACAACCCTTTGGCGGGGGGGTTATCCCTATGGTTGGGGGGGGGGCCTGGGAATCTAACCTAACCTCCTTTTGGGGGGGGGCGGAGGGGGCCCCCCCCCCCAAACTTTCTTTTTTTTTTAAATCCTCTTCCCCTTTTTTTTTTTTTTTTTTTTTTTTCTTCTTATTCCATTTTTTTTTTTTTTTATTTTTTTTTTTTTGTTTTTGTTTT
>Ga0163217_1045799_pt1 | contig 12303 bp, 12 predicted proteins | sample SynspAceP_FD_185933 | JGI IMG/M metagenome (GOLD analysis project Ga0163217, IMG submission 185933) | Saline lake microbial communities from Ace Lake in Antarctica - Synechococcus sp. Ace-P (PacBio error correction) | ecosystem: Environmental > Aquatic > Non-marine Saline and Alkaline > Saline ... | reverse complement strand
GCGTGATCACCAGCGATCGGATCACTGAAACTGCAGAAATGGCGGCACCCAGTGTGCAGTTGATTCTTCTCCACAGCGGGCTGATTTTCTCGGTGTCGCGTTTGGAGAAGATCGATGACAACGGCTCGCTCACTTCTCCTGTCCCGCTCGATTCAGCCGTCACCGATACGCGTCCTGGCCACCCGCCTGTACCACCGCAGAATTCAGCATCCTGAGTGTTGCGGCGGGGCTGGCATTACCGGCGGCGCCCTGCGGGTGCCGCGAAAGGACAGGACCTGAATCCCTCACCGGTGCGTTGTATCTCCGCACTTTGACGTGCTGAAGTATTCTAAGTGGCTCGGATCTTGGCGACCTACCGCTAGTCGGCCAGTTCTTCCGTGGCCTCGAAACACCAGCGCCAAAACGGGAGCTGAGGTGATCATGGTCACCCCGCGAATCATTCCGCGGATGTCGAGGGCGGAACTTTCGGCTATGGCATTTCGGCCCACGAAGCGAGGGGTATGCGCGCCCTGTTCATGGAGCAAATTCCCAGTGCCGCTCTGGTTCAGAAACGCTCGAGGGTTCAGTGGTTTCAGCGTTCTGATAGAACGGCAGCGGGCACGAACGCCTTGATCACCAGGGGGGGCCAGGATTGCAGGGAGTTCCGCCGTGTCCGCCCAGCAAACTGGGGCCCCAGTCGATTGCCGCCCTGCACCGGCTTTGGGTGTGGTCAGCAGCTTGAGCTCCGCCTGCTGCAACTGCGCGCTGGTTTCGGGCTGCCCTGCGGTCGTAAAGGGCGCGGGCGACGGTGAAGTCGTCGGCGGGGGGGTGCTGCCACCGTGTTGCCTTGCTCACTTGCGGCGATGCCCCGGGCCACCCAGCTGATCGCCGCTTCGGGTGGCGCCCGATACGCCGGCGCTGAACAACTGCTCCGCCTGGGGAAAACCTGCCCCGCTGGGCGGCGTCCACCCCAGCGTTGCTGCCACATTCGGCGTAGCGTCTGCTGGGGCGGAATGACGCCCTTGGCGCCCTGCCAGTGGCTGCTGGAGAGGGCCTCGGATCGAGCAGGGCACCGCTGAGGTCGGCGTCGCGCAAGGTCGTGCCCAGGCAGGGCGGCGCCGCGCAGATCGGCGCACGCAGGGAAGCGCCCGCAGGCTGGTGAAAACTCAGATCAGCACCGCTTGAGCCGGGAGCCATCCAGGCGGCGGCCGCTGCAGATTTGCGCGCCTGCAACTGGGGCGCCGCTCACAGTCGGCCTCCCGCAGGTACGGCCTGACCAGATCGGCATTCGGCCAAGGGGCCAGTTGGCACACTGGCTCTGGTCCAGCAGCGTGATCATGGACCTACGCCATCGGCCGCCCGTGCGACGTGCCAGCCACGCCAGCGCAGGCCAGGCAGGCCCGGTGGCGGAACCAGGGCACAGGCCCCAAGGCGGATCACGGCCTCGTGAGACGGCGGCAATAGGAGGTGTCTAACAGGCTTTTTTAGCCTTTTGGGCGCGCGCCAGCCGCCGCCGTGGGCACAGCTGCCGCATGGCTGGTTCGGTCCACTGTTGGACACGGGTTCAGCAGGAGGACGGTCGGTGAGGATCCGTCCAAACGGGGGAGCCAGAGGCCCGCCACGCGGCAATTGGTTCGCCAGCGCCGCGGCTGGGGCTGCCGCCCGAGCAGTTGCTCGATGCCAGCGGCCTCGTTGGCGTGCCCTGTCGGGCCGCCGGGCCCCGAGTGCGGCGGCTGCTTGCGCCAAGCGCTGGGGCCGAGCAGGCCGGCCTCGCCCCTTTGCGCAGAGCGGTTATCCCGACCTGCAGTTATCAGCGGCTGCGCGAGGGCGATCGCCGCGTGCCCATGGCCTCGATCCCGCTGACCGTGCTGCCTGCAATTGGCGCCGCCGAGCTTGTGTCACCTGGGCAGCCAGAGACGCAGCGGCCGACGGGCACCAGCTTGGTTAGCCCACGCCCGCTTTGCGACTACCCCCGCGCCCTTGGTACCTGCTGGGGCGGGTCGTTGGCAGTCCCTGCCCCTGCCGCTGGGGGGCCCGTTCCCGGCCGCAGGGGAAGGGGGCCGGGGCCGTGACGGTGACGATGCGATCTGGCATCTATACCAAGACCAATTCCCACAACCCCACGGGCCATGCTCTGGAGTACTGGCAGCAGTCCTGGCGAGCCCTTGCTGGTGAGCGTTTTTTTGCTCTGGTGATCGTCGATGATGGGCCTTCTGCCGCTGGTGCCGGCGGCGAAGGCCGATTCACTGATTTCCCGTTGCTGGCCGGATCACGCCTAATCTGATTCGTTGCATCCGCAGCTGGACCTAAGCTGTTCGCGAATCGCCGGGCTGGCGGACTGGGCTAACGCGGTTTAGCGGGCGCCGGGAGCGGCTGACAGCGCTGGGCCGCCTGGCCGACCCTGCCGGTGAACGGGCTTGGCGGCCGCCGTTGGGTGAAGCGGTGGTTGGTGATCGGCGCTTGCGGAAACGGGTGCGGCGCTGGGGTTGCGAAGGAGGCGGCCGTGGCTGGCAGGCCAGCTCTCTGGGCTGAGTGGCCTCAGGCCGCTGCCTCCGCAGCAATTTCCTGCTGGTGCCAGGCGAGGGGTCACTGCTGGGCTGCGCGAAACGGCTGGAGAAAGCCCGCCAGCTGATCCTGCTGCGGGATTGCGCAGCTTCGAAGGGCTGGGTGAGAACTGGGTTGCGGATCGGCCTGCAGGACCGGCGGTGGCAACCAGCGCATCCTTCGGGCCATGCGAAACAGAGTTGGAGCCCGAAGGATGCGTTGGAACCGATCAAACCAATAAGACGATTCAACACAGGCCAGCTCCCGCCTCTGGGGGCCAAGCCGCTCGACAGCTCCTGAAGCAACAACGCCAGCGTTTGGTTACGCATCCGCACCGCCAGCCGCTCCATTTGCCGTTCGCGCAGCGCTGCAGCAAGGATCGTGGCTCCGCCGCGGCGTGTCCCTCCCCGCAGCTTTGGGGCCAGCATTGCCAGAGCGTCTGGGCCAGGGGGCCGTGGCCCGGAGGTGTGTTGGGTCGACGGTGATCACGGGCCGCGCCAGCGGGCGTACGGCAGCGGCGGCATTGGCGTTCCTTGGTGCCGATCGGCCGCCTGGGGGCTAACGGCACCAGGAACGGCGGGGGTGCCTGCAGACGGCCAGCTCACTGAGGCTTGCCGCGCCGGAGCGGCTGATGCGTCAGATCGCTGGTGTGCTGGAGCGCTAAGCGGCGCACGCTCACTCGCTGCAAGGTGGAGCGCTTCCAATACATAAGCCGCATGGCGTGGGATTCGACTTCCTACCTCCGGATTCGCTGATGCGCGGTGGAGATGCACGACCCGGCAGCCAAGCAGCCAGCAGCTGCCGGCACCAGGGGACGCACCATCCTGCGGTTCAGCCCGAGCGCCCCTGGCTGCCCGCCGATCACCAGAAGGCACGGGGACCCTCGCCAGCGGGGAACCCACGCCGGCTAACGGGGAGGCAGCCAGAAGTCCTGCGAACCGCGGCTGCGGTCAGCAGCGGGCGTACAGCGGCAGCGCTCGGTTGCAGCCGCCCGAAGGCCCACCGCCACCCGGCTGGCACAGCCGCCCCAGCAGCGGGTGCACCCGCCCCGGGATCGCATTGGAGTCATGCAGAACAACAGGTGGCACCACCACACCAGCGCGCCGCCAGGATGGCCGGGGCGGCGATGTAAGCCCCCGTGCTGAAGACACGTTCGATGCCTTCACGTCGGATTCAACTGGCGCCACCTTCAGGCTGCGGCCAGCAGTTGAAACAGTTGCCAGAGTTTGCGCAGGCCCCGGCCCTGTAAGCCCCCGGCGCGAACGGTATGCAAGGGAGCGCGCCGGCACCAGCTCCGCTCCAGGCGATTCAGGCACTCCAGCCCACTGCCCACCGAGAAAAAACTCGGCGGCAGGCGCCTCGGCCACGGCCCAGGGCAGGGAAGAGATGTCCCCAACCAGTGCCGCTGGCGGCGATCCAGGAGCCGGGTTCATGCGGGCCTTTTCAAACGCGCCAAGCGTCGCAACGCGAAGCCGCGCCTAAACTTATGTGAACTTCCCTTGGCCCGCCTTCCCGATGTCGTTGCCCGCCCGTCCCTGCCTGCACTTGCTTGGCGGCGGCTGCGTTGTGCTTCGCTCTTCTCGCGGCTGCGCGGCCCCCAGCCTGGCCTTCCTCCAGACCCCTGGAAGCCAGCCTCAACAGGCGGCAACCCGGCTCCTCTCCGGCCTGCTCAGCGAAGGGCCGGGCCTCGATCCCAGCGAGCTGGTGGAGCGTTATGACGCCCTGCGGCAAGCGCTTCCCCGATGGCCCGTTGGCAGGTCAGTCCGGGCAGCCGCTCCGGATTGGCCGCAGCACGGTTCAGGATCAGGTTCAGTGCAGCCGCAGCGGAAGGGCCCTACCTCTACCGGCTGAAGCCGAACACTCCTGGCCTTAGGCGAGGGCGGCGGACGGCTGAACGGCCAGAAGTGATCCGGAACCAGTGTGTGGACAGCGCGTTCGTTGAGCTGCCGATCAGCCTGCAGGATCCCCGATGCCAGTGCTCACCGGCCAGCGCTTACGACGTTGGACGTGGTGTTGCGGAGCCACTGAAAACGGGGCGTTGGTGGCCGGGCGGGAATCTCCCGATCACCGGGCCGCAGTTTCAGCGCTTCGCAGAACCCGGAGGCTGGAGCTCCGCCGCCTCCCTGTGGCGGCCTGTTTCAGATTTCGTGCAAGCGCCGCTCGAACCAGCAGCCAGACCTGGGCCGTGCTTTTGTCCATCCCGACGCATCATCAGCACACCAAGCGGGTTGCGGGTGGTGCTGACAGGCCGCGCTCACCCCTTTGAACAAGGCGGATCAGGGCGACACGTCCTTCATCCCGTTGGACGGCCTCGATCAGGGCGTCTTCGATCGCCGCCACCGTTCGCGATCGGCAACTCCAGCCGGGTGGCGGCTTGCCGCGGCCAGAGCGAGGCCAGTCTTGCGGTGCAGCGCCCAAGCTTGAAAACCCAGCGGGGCGACCCCTCCGCATGCCGCCAGCCCGGTTCTCAGGGCCCAGGAGCCGCCGCCCGCTGGCGAGGGCCTGACAGACCGCCGGCATCGGCAGGCCCCAGCCGCTGGCCCAGGGCCTTCGCCTCGGCCACGGGCGGCGCTAGCTGCGGCCACCAGCACCTGGTTGGACCGCCTTGCCTGCTGCCCGCAGCCCAACCGGCCGAGGTGGTGATTGCGGCTGCCGACACCTTTCCAGCAGGGGGCGGGCCCGCTCCAGATCTCGGCCGCATCGTTCCGCCCACAACACCGACAGGCTGCCGGTTTGGCCCCTTCCGTTGCCCCGGTCACCGGGGCATCGAGATAGGCCACGCCCTGACGGCCAGAGCGCTCGGCCAGCGAGCGGCTTGACGGCCGGATCGATTCGTCGAGAAGTCGATTTCACGGTGGCCCTTGGGCGCCAATCCAAGAGCGGCCGGCTGGGCGGCACCGACAGCACGGCCTCCGCGGCGGCCCGGAAATCCGACGCTCGAGTTTGGGTGTGTCTCGCGCCAGGGAGCCGTCGGCGGCGGGGCTGCAGCTGCTGGCCGCGGCCGTGGCGCGCGCGGCCGCACGCATCCCTGGTGAAAGCCTAGCGCAGGGCGCGCCCTACCCGGCGACACCAGTGTCCGCGTTGTGAAGTCTGCCTGCGCGTAAAGCCTGCGGCCCAGGCAGTTGGCGCCATCAGGCGCCAGGCCCCCAGGCGATGAACGCCAGCGGGTGGCGGATAAGATTTCAGTCATTGGTCGGGGCGCCAACTGGGTAGGAGTTCAGCGGAGATGCAAGCCCAAGCCAGGGCCACGATGGTTTGGGTTCAATACGCCCCAGATCCATGTCCGATCCTACTGCAGCGCTTGTTTCTTGCCGCCGGTTCGCGCTGGCCTGGACATTGCTGCTCCAGTCGATTCTGGAAAAAGCCCAGACCAACCCAAAACCCTGCGGTTCGAGTCCAGCTGGGCGAGCGGGTGCAGCTCAGCGAGAGCCAGAAGCGGAGATCTTCAAAGTCGGCCACAGCGGCGCCCTTGCGGGACAACGCCGCCCAGATGGCCATCCTCAAAGACAACGAGCCGTTGCCCTCAAGGCCGCCGCTGAATAGAGCGCTTTTTGCGTCGCTGGCCGCGGCGGCAACGCAAGGAGCTGCGCAGGTGATGCAGACCAGCGCAAGCGAAAACCGTTGCCCTCGCCAACGGCTTGGGATTTCCCCATGCCGGAAAAGCGCGGCAGGGTCAAGGGCGAAGGGCGGCAAGCGCAACCCACGCCACGAGCCCTGGAGCGGACAGGCGGAGGCCCTTGAAGTCAGGCGTCGTTGAGGGCGGCGGGACTGCCGGGAGGCACCTTGCCCTCCAGCAGGGGCTCCAGGCTGGCGCCGCCACGTTGGAGATGTGGCTCATTTTCTCCGCCACACCCACCTTCTCGACGGGCCGCCACGGAGTCCACCAACCGCTCGATTATCGTGCAGCAGCCCGTGCCGCTCAGCTCGGCGAGGGTGTGGGCACACCGTTTGTTGCCGGCGGCGAAATTTTGCGAACTCGAAACACGCCATCGGGCCCGTTCCAGATTCACGGTTTTTGCGTCTGCCAAGGCCTCTGGAAGGCCTTGGAGTTGAATCCGGGTGCCGATGTCGAGGGCCCATCCAGCCGTCGGGGAATTCGCGTCCCGCGTGGTGAGGCGTGTTTGGCGTCGGGGGTAGAAGGCGTCGGCGAGCACGACATCGCTGGCAGCAGCAGGCTGCACGCCCTGCCTTGGGCCTTGGCTCGAGCTCCTTGGCCAAGTCGGCTTGCTGTCTTCAACCAGGCTTTTTGCCCACCGCCAGGCGCGCGCCTTGTAGAAGGTGAAGATTCATGCCGCCGCCGATAGCCACCTTGTCGCACTTGTCGATCAACGACTCGAGCACGCCGATCTTGCTGCTCACCTTTGGAGCGCAACGATCGCCGCCAGCGGACGCTTCGGCTCATCGATGGCGCCTGGCAAGAATACTTGCAGTTCCTTTTCCATCAGGCAGCCCGGCACGCTGTGCTTCAGGTATTCGGTCACGCCGGCGGTTGGAGGGGCATTGGCCGGTGGGCGGCGACCAAAGCATCATTTCACTAGAACATCGGCCAGGGCGGCCAGCTTGCGGCGCGAAGCCGGGATTCGTTCTTATCTTCCTCAGCGAAGAAGCGCACTTCTCCAGCGCAGCACATCGCCATCGGCGGGCCGCACTTGGCTCGGCGTCAGGGCCGATGCAAGCTTGTCGGTTTTGAGCACCGGCTTGCCCAGCAGCTCACTTGAGGCCGGCCGCCACCGGGGTCAGGCCGCATTTTTCGCCTCATTTCACCTGACCTTGGCCGGCCGAAATGGGCGGCCAGAATTCACGCGGGCCCTTTGGCAGTGAGCGCGGGATAGTGGGAAGCGCGGCGCGGATTCCTTGTCATCGTGATCGCCCCCGAGTCCGCAGCGGAACGTGGAAAATTCGACCCGCACCAGCACCGTTTTTGCCCTCGGAGGTCATTTCGCTTTTGCTGAGGCTGGCCAGGGAACGCTTTCGCCATGGGGGAATGGTCTGGGGAAAAAGATTGGGCGAGGGCTAGGCCCCGCCCAGCGGGCGCTAGGACAAGAGAGTTCAGATCCCACGCCGCCTTTTCAGCCGGGATACTTCGAAAACGATGTTTCAGCCACTGTTCTGTTTCCCATCATTCAGAGTGCCAGACGATGACACCGCTGCGGTGGCCCTGGAGCTTGGCCCAACAGCATTCCAGTCGGCCTGGTGCGTGCTCCTCGCGTGGTGGAAGAAGGAGGAAGTGCGATGCATGATGGCCGCGCCGTCGCCCGGCTGCTGGAGCAGGCCGCGTGCACTTCGAGCAGGGCGGCATGGCCTGCGAGGGTGATTTTCGAACGGCAGGGCAAAACCAGCCTTTCGTGATCGCGATGTGGCGATGAGATCAACGCCGATGTTGATTTCGTGATGGGCACCCGCGGCCTCCAGCCTCGAGCCGGGCGAGGAGAGCACCGCCCTCGCGGAGTATCCAGTGGCCCCTGTCCGGTGCTGGTTGGTGCCTGATGGGGCGTGTTCGGTCGACCCGACTCCGGCGGGTCCGATTCCCGGCGGGGCCATGGCCTCAGTGTCTCGGCCCCGGGCGATTCATGGTATCCGGGCCATATCGCCAAGGGCGGAGCGCCAGCTCCACAGCAGCTGGCCAAGGTGGACCTGGTTGATCGAGGTGCGTTGATGCCCGCATTTTCCCCGCGCCACCGGCCACCCCCGCCGCAGCGCTGGATGCAGGGCAACAGCGGCTGCTGGTGGATCACCGCCGCGGACATGGTAACGAACGCCCGGGCTCGCTGGACCGTTGGCTGCGCATCCAGCGGCGAGACCCCTTTGGTGGTGGCGATGCCCGGGCCGGGCACCGGCGTTGAAGGCAACGCAGGAAGGCAGCCGTTGCGGGCTGGCGGGCAGCTTTCAATGCCCGCGGGCCGGGTCGCGGGCATGCTCGCCGCGGCCGGTGCGGGCCTGATGCTGGGGTTCCCAAACGTGGGCAAGTCGGCCCTTTGATCACCGGGCTGGTGGCGCCAGAAGGGTGGTTGGACAGCGCCCGGCCGGGCCGGGGTGGACCCGCACCCTTGCGCTGCGCGTCAGGGTCGGCCAGGACATCGATTCTGCTCGACGCCCCCGCGTGCTGCCGCCACGGGCTGGGATGGGATCAGCGCTCCGCCCTGCTTGCTGGCCCTCTGCGGACGACATCGCCAGGCGGCCTATGACGGCGAGGCGGTTTGCGGCGCCTTTCCTGCGCCTGTCGACAGCTCTGACGGGCAGCCGGGAAAAGCTGGCCTCAACCCTGGGGCTGGTGGAGAGCGCTTATGGCGGTCCCCATCGGTTATCGGCTCGATCCCGGCGATGCGCCGCTCGGTGGTGGATGGCTGGCGCCTGGCTGCAGGCGGCGGGCGGCACGGCACACCAGCGGCGATACGGCCGCATGGCCAGCGCCTTTGCTCGACGACTTCCCGCCGCTCCCTGCTCGGGGCGCATCGCCCTGGAACTGCCGCCACCGCCCAGCCACAGCAGCCATGACCGGCTCTGGCAGCGCTGAAACCTTTTGGCAATGTGCGAAGGGCGAGCTGTCAGCCTGGTGTTACCCCAAGCCGTTGCCGATGCGGCTCGACCGCTGGCTGGTGGGCAGCGGCCGGAGCAGAGCCGCGCGCATCCAAGAAATTCATAGGAAAGCCGGCCTTTGGTGCGGGGTTCAACGGGGATCGGAGGGTACGCGTCCAAGACGCCCCTTTTGGCGCCCCTGCGATGCGGTTGCAGCTTGTTGGATGCCCCACCGGAGCCACTTCCCCTACCTGCTGCCGGAGGCTGCCGCTGGATGATGCCTCTTACGAAGACGCCACCTTGATCGCTGCTCAACAAGCCGGCCGGGCTGACCCGTGCACCCAGCCCGGGCAACCGCGGCACCTTGGTGAACGGACTTGCTCACCACAATTGCCCCGACCCTTGCCGGGGATCGGGCGGGGGAGCGGCGGCCGGGGATCGGTGGGGCAGCCGGGCTCGACAAGGGACACCACCGGTGCATCTGGTAGCCAAAAGCAGGAAGCCCTGGTTGAAACTGCAGGTTGCAGGATCCAGAGCGCGATCGCTTCCGGAACTACCTGGCCGTAATCCATGGGTACCCAGGGAGGAGAGCGGCACGATCGAGGCACCGATCGGCGCACCCGCTGATCGCAAAAAATTGCGGGTTGTAGAGTCGAGAAGGGCGCCCAGGCCGCCACCCTGGCAGCTGGTGGAACGGCTGGGCGACTACTCGCTAAAATGCGCTTCAAAGCTCGAAACCGGGCCCGCCACCCACCAGATCCGGGTGCATGCGGCCCATCTGGGTCACCGATCCTGGGCGATGCCACTACGGCCGCTGCCGCAAGCTTGCCGATCTCCCTCACTGGCCAAAGCCCTGCATTGCGCTGCGCCTGTGGGTGCTTCGACCATCCGATTCAGCGGCGAGCGGCTCGGTGTTCGAGGCCCCTGCCGCCGATCTTCGAAAAGCTGCTGGCGGAGCTGCGGCCGGGGCTGATTCAATCAGGCCTACGGATGTTGTGCTCCGCTTCTCGGCGCAGCAGGTTCGAAGGCATGTTCTCGCGCTCGAACAGATCGGCCACGGCGATGGCGGTGAGCCACCGGAACCGATTGCAGCAGCCAGGGCAGTAGTCCTTGCTCAGTTCAAAGCTCAGCAGGTCGCCGTGGAGCGGGTACGGGTCAGTGGCGGCTGAGGGAAGGCGGCACCACCGGCGAACACAGGTGGTGGGGTCCGTATTTCGAACAGCACAAGCAGAGCTGCTGCAACCAGGGTTCTAGCAAGGCGCCACACCAGGGCGGGCGCGAGGATGCCGCCGGGCGCTTTCGGCAGCGACGGCCGCTGCGGTTGCCACGCCTGCACCAGCAGCACCAGCAACGACTTTGAAACGCGGTGGTTCAGGGCCCAGCAGGCATCAAGCCGAGTTTGTCGACGTTGTCGAAGGGAGGCACGGCAGCAGCGACAGCCCAGCCCGTAACAGCCCAGCAGGCGCCAGCAACTGCCAGGAGGGCAAGCCGCAGCCGGAAAGAACCTCGGCGGCATCGAAAGGATCCAACGTGATAAATAGCATCGCCAGGAAATCCGGCAAGCACAACAAGGCCAGCAGGAAGGGCAGATCGAGGAGGCGGACTCATCGAGACGGCTGGGATACTGGAATCACCGGACCCAGCTCCTCAAGCCAGAAGGGGCGCCTTTCGGGGCCACCGGCCAGCAGCGCGTTCCAGGCCACAGTGGCGAAGTGGCAAAGGTGGCGCGCCGCATTGATGGCGGATGTCGGGCGCGTTGAGCAGCCCTCGAGGATGTGGCCAGGCACCAGGGGGGCATGGAAAATGGTCGGCAAGGCCCGGCGCTCGCTGGCCGATCGCCACCGCCACGCGCCGGGGTTGGGGGGAAGCCGCGGGTCGCAAGGGCATTCGGCGATTCCTTGGCCAGCGAGGCACCGAATCTGAATCGAGGGGCCCTTCAGCTCCCCACCGGGATGCCGCTGCCGATTGGCCAAGCCATGCGCCAAGGCAACTTTCACCACGGCCACCGCCAGCCATCGGCAGCGGGAACCCCCCAGATATAGGCAACACCTGCAGATCCCGAGCCTTTCGCCGCAGGCTCCAGGGCCGCCCCCATGATCAAGGGACGGCGAGCCCTCCCCCAGCAAAGCCCAACCAAGGGCAAGGGCAGCCAAGCGAGGCAGACGCGGCGGCCAGCTGCAGGCGCAGGACCGTTTGACGGCGTGCGATCTCCTGGCCCATAAGATCCCAGATCCCTTACCCCCACGCGATGCCGATGCATTGACCAGCAGGAGATGCGCAGCAGATGGAAGGCTGTTGCCCATGGCTCAGGCCAGCTGGGGCAGGGCGGGCAGGCCGCCACCAACTGGCTTTGGTGATCGACCGCCTGGGGATGCCCAGCAAGCCCGCTCGCGACCCCCTCCTCAACGATTCTGGCCGTTTTCGAGCACGAGGCACCCGCTGGCAGAAGCCGCTGGCCACCGAGAGGTCGTGGGTGATGAAGATCATCCCCAGCCCAGGCCGCTCCTGTCAGTCGGCGCAGCAAGGCCCGGCACCCTCCGGGCCTGACTTTCGGATCCAGGCATGCTTGACGCTCTCGTCCACAGAGCCAGGCACCTTCGGCTTCATCCACAGGCGCGGGCGATCGCCACCCGCTGCTGCTGGCCGCCGGAGAGCTGGGCGGGGGCAGCCGTATCCGAAGGATTCAGCGGGGCTCACCACCGCCTCAAGCCCTGGCGGGCCAGGGGCGGCGGGCCTCGCTGCGGGCCGGCCAGGCCCATGGACAACAACGGATCAAGCCACGCTTCGCCCACGGCCATGGGCGGGGGTGAGGGCAGGCGAGTGGGTCCTTGGAAAACACCTTCTGGATCTGGCGCCGGGGCGCCTGAGCTCCCGGCCACGCAAAAGGCGCGGAGGTTCTTGGGCCGGTGCAAGCCGCCACCCGCACCGCGCGCACCGGGACCCAGGCCGGCCACGGCCCGGCAAGAGGGGTGGCTCTTGCACCAAGCGGAAGCCCCCCACAACCCCGGGCCGCGGGTTTCGCCCTCGTGCAGCGCAGGTGAACCCCAATCGACGGCCTTGAGGCCAGGCGACGGCTTGCAAAGGGCGGTGAGGGGCAGCGGATGCCAGCAAGGCGGGGCAGGGGGACCATCGGAGCTTTTCCAAGGGCAACCAGGCGGCTTGGTGCTCCGTTTTTTCAGGGGGGCCCACTTGGCCCTCCCGCAGGGGGGCCGGGGGCCGCCGGGCCACCGGGGGCCATTTTCTTCTTTTTTCCCTTCCTTTTTC
>Ga0163217_1105729_pt1 | contig 12304 bp, 17 predicted proteins | sample SynspAceP_FD_185933 | JGI IMG/M metagenome (GOLD analysis project Ga0163217, IMG submission 185933) | Saline lake microbial communities from Ace Lake in Antarctica - Synechococcus sp. Ace-P (PacBio error correction) | ecosystem: Environmental > Aquatic > Non-marine Saline and Alkaline > Saline ... | reverse complement strand
GAATCTACGCGGTGGGCAGGGCGGAATGGGGAAGGGGGATCCGCGGAACTTACTTACACTTCGTTATTAGCAGGTGACGCGTCGGTTGACCACGGAGATGCCCGTCAGGGCGCCGACCTATTATCCGACGCTGCTCGATCTCGCCGGGTTGCCTGTTGAAACCGAATCAACACGTCGATGTGCACTTCGCTCGCAACCTGCTCGAGGGAGACCCCCGATTCGGAGCTAGCAACGCTCGTTGATTGGCACATACCGCACTCAGACAACCAAAGGGTTGGCGAAACCCGTCTCTTGATCCGATCGGGCGGGGGCCTACAAAACTGATCATTATTTTTCTTGACGGACTGCCGAGTATGTACGATCTCGCAGCGCGTCAGGCAAAAGACTAGCGCGAAGCACCCGACGGCACTCGCGATTGCGAAGGGAATTGCTGCTATTGAAATCCGTCAACGCAATTTCCTCGCGGAATCCTCGCTTTCGACGCTGAAAGCGGCCAAGCGACAGGCATGGTACCAAGGTCGTTCAGAAAAACTGGAACTGCGAGCAAGGGCCAATGCTGGAGTCCAACTACAACACACCGGACCTGTGGGGCAGCCAGCGTCGATTGATGGGGAAAAGTATCATTAAAACCGGTCGGGTTTGATTCTCGGCGAGCGGGCTGTAAACGGCCAACGCCGGGCTTGGCGGTTCGTCGGCGGGTCGGCGAAATGGAAAGTTTTCGGTTATACGCTGCGGAGCTATAACAGATCGAAATCACCGTTGGACAAAAATCGAACTCGCTCGTCAGGGGATTCGCAGGTGCCGCGGATTTCACGCGTCGCCGGGGGTGAAGGTAATTGCCAGCCGACTCGATAAATCGCACTCCGGCCTGCTGCGGAAACCTGGAAATCACGGGAATGAAACGATGCCAACGGGCGCCGGCGTCCTCGATTTCGCGACGGAAGTTGCACGTTTTTTCATCGAGACACATGTGCCCGTTCCTGGAAAATGTCGCGAGGCCCCGATGCATTCCGACGCGTGCAAATCCACAAATTCAACCCGAAGATCCGTCGGGATGAAAAGCGTCGGGGCATCTCGCTTGGCGATCTGAGGCGCGGTCGAAATCGGTCAAATCCGGCGATTCCGCAAAGGTTCACGAACGATCGCTTGGCGACCGTGATCGGCACCGTCGGACATCGATACGCGGATTCCGGCTCATTCCGAAAATCCATTTGCGTCGTTCCCCGTTGAAAGTAAGTCTCCATCAGGCGCCGTAGAAACCAACTAATCAGAAAAAGCGACCAACCGCACGACCGGACAAACGGGCCGAGCATCTGAAAGTTCAGGCATTCCGACGGTGAGCAAACAGCAATCCCGACCGAGCAAGGGAACATCACTCCATAAACGCACAAACGTCGCGACGTAGGCGGGCAACACGGCGAAACGGGAACGGCCAATTGATATGAAAACGCGATGTTCTTCAGGAGTGATAACTCGTCGTCGTGTTCCAGGGCACGGACTTGGACGCCCAATTCCCGCCTTCTGACTTCCAACGCGTTGCCCGCGGAACGACCGCGCGAGCACGCGTGCACGAAGAGGGCGTCAGGGCGGAACGTGTCGGGGAAGTCGCGGGTCAGATAATCGAGATGTCGCTAATTTACCAAAACGCGCGGTGGGTGGAAGTGCCCTCGGGAAGCTTTTTATGTTACGTTAAGCACCACGCCGCCTCTGTGCAAAAATCGGCGCAGAATCATTTTGCCAAACCCAATCACGTTTTTACTCCACCCGAGGAATCTCGATGTCCTGATCCTCGCGATTCGGATTCCAACCGAGCGGTTCGCCACCTACGGACCCAACCTGCCGGAGCGGGCGGGTTGCCTTCGGGGATTTCATTCATTCATCGGCAACGAGCGCGAGCGTTCAGTTTCTAGCGCATTGAAAATCGATTCTGACGTCTTCATTGGTCGAGTCTGCAAATTGGATGGGCACGAAGACCCCGGAGCCGAATACCGCCGATGAGCGGCGGCCGCGGCGGACGAGAATTTTCCACTTTACTTTACCGCCGGCGGCCTACTTCTTTCCGTTCTCGGGGCACTGCTCGCGGACATCCTTTTTTAGGCAAGTACAACGATTTGTATCTTTCGATCAGTGTACTGCATCGGCACGCGCCCTCGCGTTCATGGGGGCGCCGCGGATCAGCGCGAGTTGGTGGCTGTTTCGCGGCGTTGCTGTGATCTCGGATCGGTTCGGGAGGCATCACCCTGCGTCTCGGCCCACGTCGGGACCATTTCGGCAATCGAATCCACACTGTGACCAAGTGTACCAGTGTTCTATTTTCTCGATCAACTTCGGTGCGTTCTCTCCCGTGCTGACCCGTGAGGTGTTGCAGAATACGGACCCCACTGGGCGTTCGGTTTTCCGGCGTTTTGTTTGATGGCGTTGCCACCTGTTGTTTTTGGGCTGGGGCGAAACGTTCTTACATTCCACGGGACCGAAAGTTCATTGAGGTAACCTCAGCCCCGAGGGTCTCGGGCGATCGCCCAAAACTTTGATGATCATCTTTTCGTATCGTCCGGTTTTGTTTTGGGCGTTGTTCGATCAAAACGGCTCGTCGTGGGTAGTTGCGGCCAAGAGTCTCGATCGGACGCTGCTGAGGGTTCCACGTTCCTTGATCGCAAATCCAGACGTTCAATCGATTTTGATTATAGACATGATCCGATTTTTCATTCATTCTATATCCGCTCGTCAACAAAGTTTCACGCTGACGCCGATTCGCAAAAATCTCGATCGGATTGTTCGTGATGGTGGGCGGTTTTCGCGATGTCTCGATGTTGCAGGCAAGCCATCGACGCGGGTATCGAACGTCGAATGGATGGCAATTTTCGTCTACGGATCCTGACGCTCGCGAGGTGTGGTCTCGGATCACGTGTTTGGAATTCGCCTACCGCAGGGCACCAAGAAACATGAATCGATTCGTGATGGCGGTTGTTCTGCTGCGGTTTTCGCTGGGCACGTGTTCACCGCCGTGGTCAATAAATTCATCCAAACGCGACGATCCCGGGATTTGGTGGCCGGCCTCCGATCCGGAGGAACTGAAATCCGGAGCAAGTCCGTGCGGGATTTGGCTTTCACGGAAGTGCTGGAACCCGGCCGGTGGGATCGGACGCGCAACAATTGCTCGTCGCCGGACCGGACGAATCGCGGCATACGACGATATTGTTCCTCAACGGTCAGCCGAGGGCGAACGGAGTCGCTGTCCAAAGCCTCGACCGATCTTCGAAGAGCGGCGAAAAAGATCGAAAAGGCTGTATTTTCGAGGGCGCATTCGAATGGAGATTTTCTTCGGACTCGAGAAAATGACTGTCTGTTAGCTGGGTGGACTCAGCGAGCGCTCAGGGCAACCCAATCCGTTACAAAACTGATCTCGTGATCGCTATCAATTGGGTCTCGAAGGCGCCGAGGGATCGATGGGAACCAGTGGACGACCTGACCGGGTCGTGCAAGGCATCGCGACGAGGGAGGCCGAAACGTCGTCAGTTGGTGAACGACGGATGATGGAATTTCCGTGGTCAGTGGTGACGCGGGAAAAGACGCGAAGTCAAGGCGAATCGAGCAAGCCGGAGTTGGGGGGACCGAGACGAGTTCTCACAATTACTACGCCATCCGGCGGAGCGCGTTGCTGCTCGAGGGCAGCTATTTCTGGTTCTGGACGGCGTGCATTTTGTCCCGCAATCCTCTTCGTTCTGTCGGATAGTTTCACGAAGAGAAAACCTTGTACATCCACAAGACGAAACGGGACGAAGAATGCACGAAAAATTCGATGCGTGAATCATGTCGTCGTAGGGACGCCGGAACATGGACTGTCGTTCGCGGAATCGCAAGGTTTCGTCCCTCCTGAACAACGAATGACCGCAACTTTTTTTCCGGCGGTCCTTCACATCGCCGGTTTCACCCCGGTTTCCTCCATGACGACTGCTCGCCGAAAGCCCCGCTGATCGTCGCTGTTTATGTCGGCTGCTTCGCCGCCGCATTGATCTAGGGTTGCTGCACGGACCAAACGCTGGTGATCGCGGATTTGGCAATGCAATCTTGATCCCGATCTGTGGTTCGTGTTCGGCAGGGTGACCGTCGGGGAACGCATCGAGCACTGATCATCAAACCGCGATGCGATCGAAGCCAACTATTCACGCCACCCCTGGCATTCACGGAGACGAGCGACGCAACCAGGCCGCCGCGGAGGTTTGCCCAGTGGGTGTTCAGAGGGCCGACGTGAGGCGCATTGCAGATCCGATTTGGTCACAACCGACCGTTTGCGGCCGACCGGTCGACATGGATCGTCAAACTCAACGTCACAGGAAAGCGGCGGGGTGGCAGATTTCGTGTCCCGCGAGAGTGTTGCTCAGTTTGAACGGAGGCACGCCGAGGGTGCACCGGCGTTGGGTCGTCACCCGTTACCATTTGTCACGATCGGCGATCTCGACGCCTTTCTAATTCAACGAATTGATCGTGTTTGTCGTCCTTGAGCTCCATCGTTTACCAATCGACGGGCTCGACGGTGCGTCGGAAATCGACCCAATCGAGCGGCTCGCGAGCCTTTTCGTTCGCGGCCACGACGTGCTTAGCCGGTCGCGATCCCGGCACCGACCGATCCGCAAACGGTCTACGCGAGAATCTTTATCGAGGTGAAATCGAATGCAACGGCGGACCGGCGTGTTTTTCATGGCGAGCCGCTGCGAGATGATCGAAACGGGTTGCGACCGGCTTCGCCGAGGGGAAACCGTCATCTCGGATCGGTTCCTGCTCGCCAACGTGTGGGTTCTATTCAAGTAACACAACGAGGCAGAATCCCGGCAGAATCGCTGCAACAACTCCGACGTCACGCCTGAGTTTGGCTTTGGCAGATGGGGGTCTTCGCCTGCGGCGTTTTTGCCCCCGATTTTACCTGTTTTGCTCGCCTTCCGCCGAAACGCTTCGCCGATCGGTGAGCAAACCGACCGATGGAATCCGGCGGCTGGATTACTCGAAAGTGTCCGTAAGCGTTTCCTCCGAAACAGCTACAACACGGCAGGGCGCGGTGGCTGATTCTCTTTTGCGCCGAACGGATCGACGAGTACCACCCGCATCACCGCACCGTGTTCGGTTAACGACGTAGGCCGGACAAGCCGTTCATCAGCCGGTCCGCATCTGGATTTGGGCGGGTGTCCAGGTTCAAGTTTGATCTGCTCGCATCCTTTCCGCCGAACGGAGACGAAACACGGCCAAGAAAACCGTTCGATTTTTCATCGAACCGAGGCTTATGACTGTTTTTTTCGGCTAACCAAAAACGATCTGTCCGAGGGATTAGATGTCCGTCGCGGCGTCCGGTTGTGGAACTGGGCGGCGCTTGTTCTTCGGCAGCATCGACAGCGGCTTTCTCGCTTGCTGCTTGGAACGGCGGTCGCCGGCGGCAGGGCTTCTTCGCGGCAGTTCTTCGTTGCATGGTAGCAGGCCTATTCGGCTGCAGGAGCTCGGGCAGCTTCCTCGGTTGCAAGGAGCAGCCTCTTCAGCAGCAGGTGCTGCCGCTTCGGCTGGCAGGTGCCTGCCTCTTCGGCTGCGATGTGACGTACCAGGAACCAAAGTTTCGCCTTGGTGCCAGGTGTACTTGGCTGCTTCCATTTGGCATATAGCCCATATCGGAGAAGCCATTTCGATACCGCAGGCAAGGTTGGCGTACCGGGGGGCTGGTTCACAGCGGTATGGAGGGTTGGGCAGCAAAACGGTGCGGGTGCACAGGCAGCTATTTTTTTACGAACATTTACTAAAAAACACCAGCCTGAAGCGGGGGGTCGTTACATCATGGAGGCGCACTAAAGCAATTGCGAGGCCGGCCGTTCTTTCACAATTTCCGAGTCATCAAAATTTTTCCCAAAGTATCGGAGTTTTCGGTTGCGATCCGAGTTCGAAACTTAAAACGATCGAGGCAAAGAGCACTCTGTATTTTGTCAGGCGAAGCAACCCGCAAACGGTTGCTCTGTCGAACCTAGAATGGAACAACTCCAAGCTGGAAAGCAGAGGGTTTCGCGAAAATTTTGCGTTTCGTTCTGGCTGTGCACTTACAAGGCCAGTGTTTGGCCAATGTCATTGCCCAAACTACTATTTCTACAACTCTCCTGGCGATTCCCCTTCTTGCTGGGGATGTCGGTGCGGGGAAGTTTTTTCCGTGTCATTCGCCGTTTCCGCCGTTAGCGACGGGTTGATCTACAGCCGACGCCCAGCACTGTCACGTTCTCGATTTCACTACCCACACAGGAAATCATCATGCGCAAAGGCACGAGGTGTAAAGACTTTCAATCCGCTCATGCGAAAAACTTTCGCAACGGCTCAGCGAGCCGCTGCGTGGTGACGATGATTTGTAGAGGAGGACAAGCGTCGAGACGCCCCACGATCAGCGAACGGATCGCCTTCGCTGCGCCGGTGAAGTCGCGGTCTGTTCGACGGTTGTTGACCACGAGGATCATTGCCATTTTGATTGCCGTTTCTCAAAATCGGCACCATCGGTGGGTTTTCCTCCGCGTCATTTTCCAACACCAGACCGGAGATTTTCAAAGCCATTTTTTGCCGGCATTCACGACCATACAACCTGGTCAAGGTTTTGCGGAGCCGAAAACGGTTTGGGCCATCGGCTTCGGCATCGCCGGTTCGCTCCAAGGGCATGCACCGTCGGGGCCGTTGACGTTGTTTTTCGCCGAGCGTTCGTCGGTCGGCCATCGGCGTGTGGGGTGACTTCGAATTTCGCCAATTTCGGGCGATCCGATCGGCTGGAGATTGCCGATCGGCGGCAGTTCGATTAGCCCGTTGGTGGTAGGTAGCCTCCATCGCGTTGTGATCTTCACCCGCGGCGGGATTGGTCGAGGAATGGCTCACGCCGCTTTCGGATTTCCGTCGCTCGTTCGCGTTTCTCGCTACGAGGTCGCGGGCGTGCCGCGAGCGAGGATTTTAGAGCCCCGGTCTTTGCTTGCGCAACGGTTGCACCGCGGCCAAAAGAATCGCGGAATTCCGTTTGTTGATGAATTGAAGCCTTTGGGATTGGTAACGCCTGAGTCCGTTCGTTTGGGGGTGAATGGAGAGAAATCGATTGGGGTCGAATCTTGTTCCGCGAGGGTTTTACGAACGCAGCGGACCAGGTCAAGGTGTTTTGTCCCCGATGTTTCGGCGCGGGGGTGGCCGTGCCCTCTGGGAATGCTCGAGCAGCGGGTCTTTCTCGCGTGTCAGCATCCCGATTGCTGAATCCGACGTAACGGCTCCCCGTCAAAAAGTACTTTCGATCGCAATCATGCTCCCGCACACTACGCTGGTCATCGATCGCTCGATTCCTTCATCGTTCGGATCGACGGCCCCGGATTGAACGATTTTGATTCACGTCGGCGGACTCCGATCGTGAACCGTCTGTCAACTGAGCCGTTGTCCAGCTTGAAGCGTTTGTCCAGTTGAGATTGCCCCTTTCGAGATGCCCTCGGAAATTCGAAGCCTCCGATCCCGGACGCTTTCAAGCAGGCCGACTGAAACGGTTTGTCGTTGGGATGCGAGCGTTCGAATGCCACGTCCTGGATCCACCTTGAGCAGTATTGTGATCATCCGACAACACGGCGATTGCCATTCACTTGACCGTGTTGGCGAAAGATGCGCAACGCCGCAAACTCTCGGTACGAACGCTTCGGGGGAAAAAAACCAATTTTGCGCATTTCGACCTTCACGGAACCACGAGCAGCGTCGTTGGGGGCGATCGTTTTTGGCACGCGAACTGATTTTAACGCCGGCTTCGCAGGTCGGTCCGACGGTACTCGATGTTCAGCGCGAACATTTGCTTGGGCTTGTTCACACGCGGCCAAACGTTTTGATCGCACCACCAAATTTATAAATCTCGAATGAGCGAAGACGAAGGCTGGGAGGTGGCGGACAATCGGCTCGGGCAATCGTTCCGAAGATTCAGTTTTTGATTTTCTTTCCTGTGACGATTTCCACTCCTCCGACTTGCCCGAACGCAGAACGATTTGTGGCCAGACACGCAGTACCACGAGGAGAAACTCCGCTTCCCATGGGGGTTCGCGTTAGAGAGACGATGCCTATCAGTTCGACGCCTAGCCGAAACGTTTCACGCGCCGCTCGTAGCTTTGGTTTCGGGGACGGCGACCAAATAGGCACATGTCAGAATGAATTCGGTGGAACCCACCATGCTGCGTCTCTCTGAGACGCTGGATTTGCGATCTCAGAGCGACTCGCCTACGTGGGGTTTGCCGAACCTTCAGCGATTGTGGCTTAGCGCCCGTCGTGATCGCCTGGGAACGGTGAGCGTGAAGTTTTTTCCCCGTCGCCCCGATATCGCAGACCCGTTCCGTTCTCGCGTCAATCGTATCAGGTCAATCATCGATCCACCTCGTCGTCAGGCCACCACTTCAAGTCACCTTCGCAACAAATCCCCCCGATGCGATACTCGTTACACGGAACCGTCGCGACTGCCTCTTTTGACGGCCATACCGAGTGCGTCACTGACCGATGGTTTCATAGCCGGTCTTTGAGTGCGAGCGACGGTCGACACGAATCGGTTGAATTAACGGCTGGATCATCATGGGTACTAACCGGATTTCTTACAGGGCGGCGTTGGTCGGTCGATCGGATTTCCGGTCACGGCGGGGTGTTTCCGTTTGCCGTTTCGGTCCGCCGCGATCCGGATGGGTTCCGGCGCACCGCTGGCGATGCCATTCGATTGTGTGAAAGTAGGATCCCGGTGTAACGCTTCCCGAACACCGATTTTGCGAGCGGTTCGTCCACGACAATCGTCCGTCAAATTCCATGTCGCCGCTTGGGCCGTGTTTTGGGCACCTTGGGCCGCTGCCAAGCTTGGCAATGACCTTCACAGTCGGGTCCGTTCCGTGACCTGTTGAGTGGGCACGAATCAGTAACTTCTTTCGGTTGAGGGTCGGGTTTTTTGCCATGTTCGGACAAACGGTTTGCAAGGCAACTTTTTGACGCGTCCGGGTTTGACGTGACTCCGCGCCTGCCGCCCCGCCCATGCACGCGCCCTGCCGCCGCCCATTACCACCCATGGCGCCAACATACGACACCCATGCACGCGGCCATGGGACTTTGAACACCCATGCCGCCGCCCCATCCGCCATGGCCACCGCCCATGCCACCGCCAATGCCACCCCATGACGCGGCCATTCCACCATTTTTTGGGCTGGGATAGGGACTCCAGCCGACGGTCGGAGATTTGGATCCGGAGCGGTTTATCAGTTCGATTTCTCACATTAAGTTCGCACGCGCCGCGTTAGCGGGATGAAATTCGCCTTCGATTGCCCGATTTCATCGCGGGCAAACAATCAGGCTTGATCGATTTCCGCACGCGCCGGCAGACGACCCGACCGGCACACGACGCGACGAACGGCCCCGATTGCTTGAATCGCCGATCGGCGGTGGAACCCACCGAACGATTCGAAAGAGGCGGGGGTTTACTGGGCTTGGGTCGAATGAGTTAGGTTGCGGAGAGACGGTTGCGCAGAGTGACGGGTGGAGAGATCGACGGAGGGTCCCCGAGCAACGGTTTGAGTCTAGTGATTGTCAGCATTCGACTTTTTTGCACGATCGGCAACCCGTTTGACCTAAATCGGGGTTTCTTGTCGTTTTCGTGATCCGGAAGCCGCCCGGACCCGACGCGTCGTAATGATCAGGAATTACAATCCGGCGATCATGCGTGAACCGTCCTCTTTCTTACCGCTGCCCGTAACGGGCGTTAAGGCGGCGGGCTTTGGTCGGCTTAGGCTCCCTCCACCGGTCGTGCTGGCCCGGTGCCTGGAAACCCATTCACGGAGCCGATAAAACTTTCTGGCGTCCTGCCCGATCCGTGCTCGATTTATCCGATGGCTTGAATAGCGGCAAGGCCGCGGCCGACTCCAGCCTGCAGGAATGTTGCCAGCCGACGGTACGGGTTGCCACGAAGCGTAGAACGACGTTCCATCACCCAAGAAAACGGGAACCAATCGACAACACGACAACACCGAACAACTTCCTTGCATGGCCCCTGGTAAAAATGCCCGCCGAAGGCACAACAATCCCAAAAAAAGCGCATGCGGGTTTTTTTCAGTCCAACTTCGATCCGTCCCACTTCGATTAATCGTTTCCCCGTTGAAGAATTTAGGGTCCATCCGATCTGTTCGTCGGTTTCGATTTGCCTTTCGAATCAGCCCCCCCCGGGAATGGGGGGGGGTTTTTTCCCCACCGGCTCGCCTTTCGGCGGAAGCCCTTACGGGCGTCGGGTCAGAAGGGGCGGGCGTCGAGAGCGAGAAGCATGTTCGATTGAATTGGATTGAAGGGGAGAAAACCAAAATCGGAAAAATGCTTTCCTAAAAAGTATTAACTCGCATTGTGCGAATATCTGCTTCCGGCGATGAATGGCCACGCAATGCTCGTTTGAGTTGAATCTATCATATGAAAGTGCATGTTTTAGCCCCGTTTTTTTTGACCCCGCCCGCAGCGGCCGGTTGATCGATGCCTTGTCGCCGCGTCGCCGCTCCGCAGCGACCCCGGTGCTCCAATCCTCCCGAAAAGCCCAGTCTCGGCAAAACTCGTCGCAATCAACTCCGTCCGCAAAACTGTCATGGACCGCAAGACGTTGCAGCAATGGGACCCGGGGCCCGAAAGCCATTTGCGCTACGAAACCCCGAACATCCAACCCGCGACCAAACTCCGAGATTCTCTCAAATATCGCAAAGCTGCATCCCAACGACATTATCGGAAGGCAAGTTCGAAAACGACTGATCGCATCGAATAAACAACGCAAGATCAAACCGAAAAAACAAACAGGCCGTCGACTACCCCAACCAACTCGAGAAGCCCTCCGCCGCCGGTGATGCCCGGAATGGATGGGGCCGCGCGCTCACCATGCGACGCATCGATCGCCTGCTCGACGTCAATTTCCTAAAGATCCGTTCGTTCGGTTCCAGGATCGCCCGGCGAACCTTCGCCGAGCCATGCTGGTCATTGCGCCAAATGACAATCGGACGCCGTTCAAACCGTCCGCGACTGCAAACCGGCTGCGTCGGAAAATCGTTCGACTCGTTCTACCTCCCCCGCCGCGTCGCGTCTGTCGCATCGGGAGCCTCGTGTTTCTCAATGAATCCAACCCTGGGTTGTGGTGCTTCGGCATTGGCCGGCCGGCGCGGCGTGCTCGGTTTCCACGTCTACGCGTCTCCCTGGTTCCCGCTCCGGCTGACGCGGGAAAACTCATCCGCTCTCCGAACGTCCGGCCACTTTTCCTGCGAATTTCCCGGTCCCGCCAGGCAAAATCGATCCGAAAAAACGCGCCGAAGAGACCGCCAAGACTGCCTCGAACCGACGAAGCCCCATGGCCCGAAGCGCCGCTGGAAAACGGACCAATCCGGCGACTGCAGGCCAACTCGACCGCTTGCCCAAACCGCCGAGAAACTAAACTGATCCCAAATCCCAACGTCCGATTCCCAATTCCGCAGCCGGCTTCCGCCCTCCAACGAACCATGCTGAGGACCGCGCAACGCGATCGCCCTCCAAAATACCCCAAACCCCCACAAACGGCGCAACGCGGCCAAACCGACAACTCGCCCAAAGACACACGTGGCAATCGCTCTCGGACGGACTCGAATCCGGGATCCGCCGCCCCGGTATGACGCATCCTCGCGGCCACCGATTTTGGTCACTACCGGTTCCCGCCTGGCATCCTCCCTCACCTCCCCCCGGAACCCCCAAGAGTTTCATCGATTTTCTCCCGCTCGGGCCGATTCGAATGGGAAAATCGGATTGAAAAAGTCAATTCGACGAGGAGCACTCGGATACGGGACCCGATCCTGGCAGCGACCCAAAAAGCAGGCGGCCGCGCAAAGCCACCGAGCCGATATCTGGCAAAAATCGGAGTTCCCCGAACACCAAAATTGGCCGTTGCCATCACCCGGACGACGAACTCCGGCGTCTTGATCGAAACGCCCCGAAGGAAAACTCGGAGAAAGCATTCGATATCGCGCCACAGGTCTTCTGGCGTTTGTCAGCAGCGCGATTGCCCGGACGCGGTTTAAATTACCTTTTTTCATCGACGCCAAGCGCGGCCCAAACATTTCGCAGGCTTTCCATGGCACTTGCCCGATCCACGACCCGTTTTTCCTGATCCATCCAACGCGTTTTGGGGGGGGACACGCCGAACAAGGATTTTACCCCCAAAAAAGGGGACCCATCCCCCCGGCCCCGGAAAAAAAAAAACCCCCCTTTTTTTTTCCCAAAAAAAAAAAAACCCCCCCCCCACCCCCCCCCAAATTCTCTCTCT
>Ga0163217_1080985_pt1 | contig 12304 bp, 15 predicted proteins | sample SynspAceP_FD_185933 | JGI IMG/M metagenome (GOLD analysis project Ga0163217, IMG submission 185933) | Saline lake microbial communities from Ace Lake in Antarctica - Synechococcus sp. Ace-P (PacBio error correction) | ecosystem: Environmental > Aquatic > Non-marine Saline and Alkaline > Saline ... | reverse complement strand
CCCAATTCCACCCACCGCAACGCTTCGAAGAAGGTTGGGATTATACACACAGCCATTGGGCCGGGACCACGCCGGTCAGACCATCGTTGATGATCAAATCTGTAGGGTCTTACAAAGCTTTTAAGCCCGTCAGCCTGAGTTTAGAAAACCGCAATGTCTCGTGCCGCCTGCATTCTTTATGCGACCAGCAGAATTGCGGGTCATTTGCCTTTGCTGTCAACGTAACGCCGCAGTTAGAGCGGGGAGCAGCCACTTTTGCCACAAGATATTTGTAAACTGATCTATCTCATACGCCTTCCTCCGCTCAAAACAATTGTCCTGGCCATTCACACTTAGGCGCAGTTCAATCTCCCTATCGCCAACGGCTTGGTCCCCCAAACCACATGTACAACTTGCAGCGCTCGCCCTGTACCATTGCCCGCCCGGGCCACGATCGCGGATCGGGCCGAAACTAAGGGCGTATTTCCATATTAATGCGTTTATGGGCCTCAGCTTTGAGCCCCCTTACCCGGTTACGCTCGGAATTACAGATCCATCCCGATTGACCTGTTGGACTGGCAGGCACGCTAAAGGCGGCGCTTGGCATGTTGCAACCAGCCGGCAAAGAGCATCACCAAAGCTGCAAATTAGGGACGGGCAGAAAAACGCTTATCTGTCAAACATAGCAACCTGTGCGCGATAAATGCTAATCGACCGTTAAAAGCGCCCCGTTGGTCTTCAAAAATAATTGCATGCTGCCCCATGCCTCTGGTCATTATAATTGACCAATCCAAGGAACGGCAATGCCCTTTCACCCTGTCGCCTCTTGAAAAACTATCCCGCGCCGTCGGTCCGCGCAGGTTGAAACAGTGATCCTCCGCGGCATTCTTCCGCCCTGCGAAAGGGCTGCCCGCCGAACGCGAACTGCCGAGCGGCTTGCCGTGTCACCGCCCTCACTGCGGAGATTGCGATTGACCCAACTCAGGCCAGCGGATGTTAGCTGCAAAACCCGGCGCAGGGGTCTATGTTGCGATCGTCCTGGCAGTGCTTTTTCACCCGCGCTGGACAGAGCTTTTCGCGCGTCACGATTAAGGCGGTTTCGATTATCTATCGTTCCCGTCGTGACATGGAGGGGCTGGTGCCGAAACGGGTCAGCCGGGCTGTGGCTCCTGACACAGATTTGGGCTGATCCAAAGCGGTTTTTGACAAGATGGAAACGCACACACAAGCGCAAAGCGACGACGAGGCCAGCTGATGCACAGTTCACATGGCAATTATCGAGGGCGAGCATAACGTTCATCATTGCTCATATGGATGCGGTCGATGTACGATTGCTACGTGGTGGCGTGTTCTATAACGTGAAGTTATGATTCAAAACGCGCACCCACCGCGCAACCGCCCTGCTGGGACCAGCACCGCGCATTAACAATGCACTAACAGTCGCGCGATCCGGCTGCGGCGCAGGGCAGCCAGTTGAGACGCATCTGGACCCTTTGTTCGAAAACGCGTTTGATCAGGGGGACATAGAAGGCGGAACGCATGAAGGACGTCGCCCGCCAGCTGCATGCAACCACGAGACGGATGACAAAACCCTGAAACGGCAAAAACGGCCCGGATTGATACGAGGGCCCCGCCCCCCTTAGGGCCTTCCCCCCCCCCCCCCGGCCCTGCGGGGCCCCTCCCCTTTTAGAGTAAGTCCATTAAAACTAGTGAAGCTTTGCATCGGACTCGGCGGGATTTGCACTTGTCGATCAAACGGTTGCCTTCGCGGCGGGCTCTTCTTGGCTCGATGACATCCTGGCAGCGGCGGAATGGCCAAACGGGATCGCTTTGACTCGCGCACTTCCTTTGACGGCAGCGGCCTGAGCGGGAGACAATTTGCTCTTCAGCTGGCAGTCAAACGGCGCGTTGATGGATTTCTCCAGATCGGCACGGGACTGATCGCAGTTCCCGGTTTGCTTCGGCTTTTGCCGACGTCACGATACGGTCGCTTTTGCTCTTTCACTCTTGCTGCTTGCGCTCGTAGCTAGCGAAAGCAGTTCTGCGCACTCTTCACGCAGCGCCACGGGCTTCATCCAGCTCGGATTTGATGCCTACGCACGATTGGTCCAGCATGCTGCCGATCATCCTTGGGCACTTTTGAAATACATCAAAACGCAACGAAAAGAATGAAGGCAAGCGAAACGATTAAAATTCGGTATTGCTTAGCGAAAAGGAACACGTCACCAGCTGCAAATGCAGGGGACGCGACCAGGACGGCGATGAGCTGAGAAGGTCAAACGCATGGCTTATCCTTCATCCGGGCAATTCGAACAGCACGCGGAATAATTGTCGCGTCAGCACTGCCACCAAGGGCGGCGATGATCGCCTCGGCTGTGTCTTTGCAACGGCTTCAACGTTTTCTCCATCAGCGGAGGCGCGCGATTTTCGCTGGATGGCTTTTTCAGATCGGCGGACTTTTGCTGCGATTCTTCCGCGTTCTTGCCTTGCCAACTCGCTTTGTCGAGGGTCGCTTGAATGTCTGCTTTCGCCGCGATTGATGATCTGCTGTGCTTCTGCACGGCGTCGATCCAGCGCTTTGTGTAAGCGGCCTCTGCCTCCGGTCGCTTTTTGACCTTCAAGGTCTTCGGCGGCGGCCGATATCATTTGTGAATTGGTGCCCTGGCGTTCCGCCAGGAACGCGCGATGGCGTGGTCAGTGGCAACGCGCGACAGAATAAAAGTAAATTGCGACCAGGGCGACCGATAAGCCAGGAAAATCTGGTTGTCCGAACCAATCAATGCCAAAGCTGTGGGCATTACCAATGGCGCTGCCCAAATTCGTTGACGCATGCGCCAGCGATTTCCCGTAAGTAGTAATTCGGTTCCGTCGCCATAGCGGGCTCCTGTCAATGCGTGGAATCTTTCGGCAGCGCGCATACTGCGCACTGCCGAAGCGTAAGGGGACTTAGGTGCTTTAAGCTTAGACAGCTAACATCAGCAGCAGAGCGACGAGGAACGAGAGATCCCCAGAGCTTTTCTGCAAGGCGAGCCGATGACACGAGTATTGCTGTTTGACCAGCAGCAGCAGATGGGGTTCGACGCCAGAGCGCCAGCCAAAGTAGTTGCCTGCAACGCTTTGCCCACACCGATGGCCTCGCCACCCATGCCGAATGCTGTCAGACTTGCGCCAATGAATTGGGCCCATTTGTGCGAGTTCGCCTTCCATGTCATTTCTACCTTACAATGAATTGAGGTGATTGGTCAGCAGGAGACCCTGCTCTGGTGTTAGTGCGTGCGGGTGCAATGCGTCTTTCAGATAAACGCATTGTGAGGACGCGGAAAACATAGGCCTGGATGAGGAAACCGCACCTCAAAGGCCATACATCGCCGTGATCGCAAGAAACGAGGGAAAGGGGCGATTGCAAGCAAGTGCAGCCAAAGCCCGCGAAACTTGGATCACGGCGTGACCGCCAATGTTACCCGCAAGACGGATAGAGTGGCTGACCGGACGTACAAGTACGAGATCAGCTCGATCACGGCCAGAAACCGGACGCAGTGCCTTGGCGCCTGCTGACCCAGAACAGGCTCAGGGAAAGACGCGCCGTTCTTGACGGAACCCGATGCACACCAAAGAAATACGGCAACGCCATCACAGCGGTGACAGAGATATTGGCGACGTAGGCGTAAACGCCATCGGCAGCAGACCAGGAAGTTCGAGATACGATAAACATTGAACAGTGATATGATGGTAGGGGAAGTATTTCACCCTTTCTTTACCCGCAGATGTCTCTCAACCATCTTGTAGATGAATCCATACGCAAGCTCGGGGCCACAGACTGCATGCGCGACGGGATCACCGACCGTTTGGGGACGCTGCCCAAAACCAGCAGCGCAAGATCGCCAGAACAGCAATTGCCATCCAGGATGTTGCGTTGGTTGATCGTGTACCAGAGATACAGGCCTTCACCAAGAATGGCTTAACGAGAACTGTCCATCGGGTGAAAAAGCCAAAACCGCTGTTTCTTCGCCGTGTGCTTCTGCCGCCATGTCAGGGCCCTTTTTCCTTCATCGGCCACATACGGCCATCTTCTTTCCTTGGATTCCTGCGCAGAGCGGGGCATGTCTTCACCCCTGCCGAAGGCCCAGCATTACAACAGCACCATGAAAATTCGGAGCGTTCTAAGAACCAATCCAACGGAATATCGATGCCAAACCGATCCCAAGACGGGCGCAAAGTTCGATCCACCATCCGCCAGGGCCAGCATGCCTGAGAATAATGTTCATCCACCCGGGGTATTTGGTGCGTGGCGCCGCTTGAGCTGCTTCGAACTCTTTGCCCAAAGCTCTTTAGCCGCTGCTGTTAGGTCTGGATCGGTCACGCAAAATCCCTGTTTGGATGTTGTTGCGCAGGTAGCTACTTTGCACACCGCCACAGAGTCAACTCTGATCGCAAGACATCTATCCATCTGAAACGCTAGCAAAGGTGTGGTATGGATCGCCTGAATCACGGTCAAAGCAGGGCAGCCTCTTGCAAATTGATCCGCAATCACATTCAAACCTTTGGTTAAGCGTGGTTTCCGCTACCTCTAGGAAGCCGCACTTACCTGCCCTGCAAGGACATCTATAAACGCCGTGCCCCAACCGCCTGACCGCCCAGCTCTTGGATGCCATCTTTTTCCGCCGCTTCGCCGACCCAACGCAGCGCGCGATTTATGTCGATGCTGCTCGAAGACGCATATTGGCGGTGAACAGACGTGGCCGAACCGTTCGAGCGTGTCGCTGCCGCGATCTTCGAAAACCCTGTCGGTTCTCGAACGGGCGGGGGCTAATTTGCTGTGCAGGAAAAGCGCGGCCTGACTAAAATGTTGCAAGCTCGAACCTGCAGCGCTAAAAACCCCACCGTCTGGATGGCAGGGCTTTGGCCAATACGAGCCTATCAATCTTGATGATTTTGAAAGATTTCTGGCCGCAGAGATAAAGAATGTCACCAGATGCGGCACAGGATGATCAAGGGGACTTAGGCAGCGCAGTAGGTTGTTGCCCTTCCTGCGACGAGGTTTTACACAGAAGGGCCAAACTTGATGATGTTAGATGACGCCGAACCGCAAAGCGCAGGATTCGCCAAAACAACAACAATCCAAACCAATAGATAAATAATGCCTACGGCATTAGAATAGTCCCTTCATAAACTTTATGTGATTGGCTAAGCGGGATAGGTCAGATCGGTTCCCCGTGATTGTGATCAAAACCTGTTTTGGTTGTCGTTCACGCAGCAGGCAGATACAGGGCTACGATCGCAGCCCCACCGCCCCCCAGAATAAGCGGCCGCGGCGCGCCATTGCCTAATGCGATCTCCCATAGGGATCCCCAACTGGGCGTTAGATAGGTAGTAGGCCATGACCTTGGCCGACGGCAGCCGCAGGGTGCAAATTGCGCAACACGAAGGTAGCGAAGAGCCGCGACCGGCGACATATATGATCGATGATCCACACGATGGCGGGGCAGCGCAATCCAGTCGGTCCCAGCACATCGCGCCAACCGTAGACAAAACACAGCCCGCCCCCGGCAATCAGCGTGCCCAAGTGTGAAACACAACCGCCGGCTTCCCCGCGGGTCAGTTTACGAACCATCGGCGACGTATTTTAAGCGCCATGAAGATGACCCGACGAAATAGACCCGCCCTCGCCATAGCCTATTCGAAACCGGCGCAGTGGCCGCGAAATTCCGCCGCGAAAAGAATCACACAAAGCGACCAACCGCTTAGATTCTTCAGGCAAACCCATACGTGCGCGTGTGACCTGACGCAGCAAGCAGCCAGCCAAACCACGCAGCGACACCGGCGTCAACGTAACACAGCTGGCACGCACTGGACCGGGCGCGCCGTCTCAGCCCTTCGACTCAGCACAAATAGGCAGCGAACAGGCCGCAAGCACCAGAATAGCGCCAAGGGGCCTGCGTTGCCCTTTGGCACGGCCTGTCGTCGCGGCCACAGCCACCGCAATCACCATACCGCGATAACGAACCGCGCAAGCGTTCAGCGCCGTTAGGCGAGATCCAATGGGCCGACAGCGCCCCCGGAAAATGAACCCCGCACCAGGCCGGAAAATACCAGCATCGTCCAGATGCCCCTGCATATCAGGGTCGCATCACATTTCCTTCTTTACGCTTTTTCAGGAAAGGACAGCAACGCCTGTACCTCGGCGTGCGGTGCAGTCAACATGGTTCACCAGCCACAACGTCGAATCCACTCGGGGCAGATTTGCGGGTGCCTTCGACCAGATTCAGGGTCGGCGCGACCTTCCCGTCAGCTCGATGAACCCGATCCGCGCGCCTCACGCACCGCCACCCGCAGCCCGCCCGCATCAAGGCCGCGAAACGAGATCGCTTGTGAGCACATAATCGCGCATTCCACTTAAAAGGAAACGGTTGGCACGCATCTGCGCCGTCGTCACTGCCGACCAAACGGTGGTTGCCATAGTCATCAGGGGCCGAAGCGCATCCCGATGCGCAGCGATATAGCTTCTTATGGGCGGAACAGCCCATCTGCAGCATATGAACGGCTGTACCACCATTATCTGGCCTGCTCCGGCACCTGTCCGGCACGCAGATCGCGATATGGCTTCACGTACTCCAAGCGGGGAACAGACGCTCTCCGGTCAGGGAAAACCGCCGGTCACATCCGGGTTTCTTCATTCTGGAACGCGACCAACAGCGGCCGTCATCCAAGCTCGACAGTTTCCATCAGCGACGTGACAACCCAACTCGCCCGACACCGCCTCCCCGCGCCCCTTGATCCGCGCTCGCCAACTGGCTGAACTGGATCGTCGGTTGGCGCGGCCACACGCAGCAGGTCTTTCGCCCGCCTCGGTCGTCTTTAGGACCCGCGCGCATGACGCTGGAACAGCTTGACGCAAAGCCGGCGTTCCAGCGCATGACGTGGCGGGATTTACGGTGGCGGGATGCACGCCCCACACCTCGGCCACGCGCGCTGACGGTCCCCATTACGCGCCACCTGATAGGCCGTTTTAATTTCGTTCCCCCCTCTCCCAGTTAATTCCATCCACAGCCCCTTACGCCCGCGCCTGGATTATTTGAACACAATCACCTGCATTTCACAGTTGCGTTCGCACAAGCAAGGGGTCATTGTTAGGGTCAGAAGCAAACACGAAGGATATCCTCCCATGTTCTATTCTTGCGATCGACCCTCCGCCAGCACCACCAGCTCTGTGACCGTAGTCTTACGGACCGGATCATCGCACAAACTGGGCGGACACTGATTGTTAAACCGTGGGCCGCGATCTCTGCCCGTGAACCCCCTGCCCCAGATCACGGAAACATGGGCCATCGCCGCGCTTACACCTGGAGTTCCGACCGCTCCACCGAGCAAAGCGAAGCGCTGGTTGAGTTCCGACAAGCTGTTGCGAACTGCTTGGCCGCCAGACACCATCGTCATTGGCGCGCCCCCCATCTATAACTTTAGCGTGGCCCGCGTCGTCTTAAGCTTGATCGATCTCGTCGCCCGCTGTCGGCGTCACCTTCCGAATACTTACACCGAAGCCGGCCCGAAGCCCTGGTCAAAGGCAAGCGGCGTCATCGTCGCGATTGGCCTCCGGCAGGCGTCCTGCCGGCTCCGAGGCCGACTTCAACACTGGCTACCTCAAGCAGTACTGGGCCCTTTATGGGCATGACGAAGTCACCATCGTCGCCGCGACGCGCTGGCACGATTGCCGAAGCCACCATCGCCCGCGCCAATGAGCGTCGACGCGCTCAAGGCAGCCGACCCTCGGGACGCGCGGCGGGTTGACTCAATCCCGCCGCTCGCCTAAACGGTCCGCAATCTCGGAAGCATCATGGTCTTCCGGTCTCTGGCGCGGCCCAGAGATCCGCCCCCACCAGCGTGTTACGCCCTGTGGGGGCATTTGCGTTATTTAACGCGGGTCATCCTATTTCAAGGGGAACCGCAAACCGATCGAAGGGGGGCCATGGCCCATGTTGAGAATCTCCGTTCTGAACGTCTCTCTGGCGTCGTTTGACCGTCTGACCAAAACAGGGTGCCCTCTCGAAGAGGATGTGAAAACCGCCCTACGCGAAGTCGCGTTCGCCCTGCTTGAAAGCGACGTATCCCTGACTGTCGCCGCGATTTCCGTCAAAGCCTGCAAGACAGGGCCACAGGTCAGGCGGTCACAAATCGATCACCCCGGCCAGCAGGTCGTCAAGATTGTCCACGACGCGCGATCGAACGCTGAAAGGCGAAGGCGGAACCGGGGCGCTGAAGATCGACAATGCGGCCTGCGCCGATGTCCTGATGGTCGGCCTGCAAGGCTCCGTTAAAAAACCACCACCACGGCCAAGCTTGCCAACGGCCTTGAAAGACCGCACGGCAAGCGCGTGCTGATGGCCTCGCTATGACGTCAACCGCCCCGCCGCGATGGAACAGCTGGCGAATCCTCGGCGTGCAGATCGGCGGTCGATACCCTGCGATCGTCAAGGGCGGAAAACCCCCGTCCAGAATTCGCGAAAACGCGCTGAAACGCAGGCATCCATGGGCGGCTATGACGTCTTATATGCTTGATTAACGCGGGCCCTTGTCGAATGACGAAGAGCTTGATGCAACAGGTCCGAAGCGGTTACGCGATGTCGCAACCCGCGTGAAACCCTGCTGCGTTAGTCGGACGGCCTGGACCGGTCAAGAACGCCGTACAACTGGCCCGAAAAAACTTTTAACGAACCGGCATTGGCATTTCCGGGCGTCGTGCTGACCCGCATGGACGGCGACGGCCGCGGGCGGTTGCGGCCCTGTCTATTTGCGGGGCGGTCACTGGCAAACCCATCAAGTTCGTCGGTCTCGGCGAAAAGATGGATGCGCTGGAAACGTTTGAGCCCAGAACGCATCGCGGGCCGTATCCTAGGCATGGGTGACATCGTCGCCCTGGCTCGAAAGCGAAGAAACCATCGAGGGCGAACAAAGCCGAAAAGATGATTGAAGCGGCCATGGCCAAGGAGTCAGTTCAATATGAACGACCTGAAAATGCAGCTCGAAACAGGATGCGTCAAAATGGCGGGACAGGGCATGATGGGCATGGATGCCCGGCTGGGCAAAATGGCCAAACAGGTGAAGGACGCGGGTTTTTGACGACAAGATCCTCAAGCGCCAGATCGCCCTGATCAGTCGATGGTACCAAGAAGAGCGCGCCAACCGGCCCTCTTCAAAGCCAGCCGTTAAAAAAACGCATCGCTAAGGCGCCGGGCATGGGAAGTGTCCGAACTGTAACAAAACTCATGATAAGATGCATCGCCAGATGGGCGACATGATTGAAAAGGATGGGCAAAATGGGCAAACGGTGGCATGCTCAACAAGCGATGAAGGGCAATGATGGGCAAGGGCGGATGCCGGTGGCATGGATCCGTCCCAGATGGACCCCAAGCGCTGGAAGCAGCAGCAAACAGATGGGCGGCAAACTCGCCGGCGGCATGGGTGGCGCTGGTCTGCCCGGCAGCCTCTCCGGCTTCGGGGAAAAAGAAATTTGATCCGCACTTTCATATTTGCCCGATAAACTCCCGGCCGGAGGCACCTGAACGTGCAACACGCCTGCCCTGTTGCGTTAAAAAAGGAGCCGCCGCATGACCCGATTCCCGTCACCCGCGCTGCAAGAGGTTCTCCCAAAGGACGGCGCGTTCCATCGACCCGTCTGGATGCGATCCTGGTTTACACTTTGGGTCGAAAGCGGTTCAACACCACTCAGGTGTGGGGAAACTCAAAGCCGAAAACACGACTTCCCCCTTTCTGATCCGGACCGCAAAGCAACCAGATCAAGCGGCTTGAAGATTTGGCGAAAGAGGCTGACCTCGATTCCCGAATTCGCAAGGAAGTTTCTGAACTTCATCATCGCTGAAGTCATTTCAGCACCACAAGCAAACACAAACATAAGGTTCCGGTGCGTCCTCTGACATCAGTACCAACCTAAAGGAAACTTTACTCATGTCATGAAAATTCTCTCGCCGTGGCGGTTGCTAAAAAGCGCCCTTTTTTACCGCATCGTTGCAGCTGACAGCCGCACTGCCCACGCGATGGCCGCTTCATCGAAAAGCTGGCACATACACCCGCTGTGGCGAAAGATAGCGAAGGAGCGCTGTAAAAATGGACGTCGAGCGCGTTTCAATTAACTGGATCGGCCAGGGCGCACAGCCAACCAAAGGACGCGTTGCAGTATGCTTGAAGCTGCCGGCGTGAAATACAAGACCGAGCGGAAAACAACCCAGAGGGTACCCCCGGCAAGAAAGCGCAAGAGCGCGTTGAAGAAAAAAGCAGCCAAGGGCCACTGCTGCTGCCGAAAGCCGCTGTGGCTTCCCAGAAGACGCAGCCGAAGAATAATCGGCTTTCTCTCGGCGCGGCCCAGCTCGCGCCGAGAGATTCAGGTAATGCGGACCAGCCCCATCTTTGCGCGTGGCCAGCCTGTCCGATGTAACGTTTGGCTACTAACGATACGTCCCGCCGGAACGGCCTGCGACCTTTTGGCCTTTTGCGACCTTGCTTTGGACAGAATGAAAGTGACAATGGTTTCGTCTTCTTCCGGCCTCCTTCTTATCCTCGCGAATCGGCGGGCTTTGCCATTGGCATCTGGTTGAACGCAACCAGATGAAGTCGGGAATGCCGCGCGGGCGAAGGGTCAGTGGGACCGGCTTAACTACATTTGCTTAAACTCGGAGGCTTTTGCATGTGAGCGATAAATTTCATGGCGCGATCTCTGGCTCATATGGTTGTCCGCGGGAGAGCTGCGGATAAAGAAGGAAAAAAAGGGGGCTACTGCGCATGTGCCAGAAGACATCGAAAACTTGTTACCCAGCCCGGCTATCCAGCGAAGACGCCACACGCAAGCTACAATCTCGCGCTGGTCCGCCCTGTTAAAAAACGGGGCTTTGTCGCCCGCATCACGATTGTCACGTCCAAGAAGAGGCAGACGCCCTGCGCGGCACCGTCTGTTTGCGCAGCGCGGACCAACTGCCTTCGCTGCCCGACGATGAATTCTATCACCACCGATTCTTTATCGGGCTAGAGGTCCTATGGACACCGGCGGCACGCTGTATCGGCAAGGTCAAAGGGACGGTTCCAGAACCACGGCGCTGACGATTTGCTTTGAAAACGCACTCGCGGGGCAGTTCGCAAACGGTTTTTCCTCCCCTTCACCAAGGGCTGCAGGTCCCCACGTTACCGATCTGGACGTCGCGGTCGCATGCATCGCGCGACCCGCCGAGGGGATCCTGCCCGATGAAAAAGACGCTTAGGGTCAGAACCGAAGGCCACATGCAAAAGGCCGATATCACATGAACAACTCCTTCACGTTCTCACGGAGACGGCATCTGTTCGCCCCAACCTCAAGCCGCGCGAGCTGATTTGCAAGACCACCCCCGATTTACGCTGGCGTCTGGCGCGCCGGAGAATCGTTACCCTCTTCCCGAATTGGTCCAGGTGTGCTAAGGGGCCAGGCCTCACGGGCCGCCGCCTTTGTGCAAGAAGGCAAACATCGGCAGCTGGAAAAACACCCCCATGAATCTTGCGCGGCTATTGCGTGGGCAACACCGCCCAATGTCGACGAGATTTACCCTGCAGGCGGCGGTGCGGCATCGGTTATGCGCGCGGAATGTGGTTGGCCCGCGAATAGAGAAACGCGATGCACCCGGTGCCTCGGGGCGTGGCCGATCCTTTATTATGGTCCCCACGCGGGACGGCGCTTTGATCAAGCCATGGCCAAGATCTAGCCAACCTGGTTCCGGCTCACCATCTTGTGTGGCCGGTTCGAAGGGCCGTCGATGAATACGCGTGAATGGGAAACACTATGCATCACGAAAGTTGTTCAACTTTGGCGACTTGTCGATGACAGGCGGAGGGAGTTGGCCGCGCAGGGCTATGATCGGACGCCACCGTGCGCCTTGCTCTGCCCGGCGTTATTGGGGCAAACGGCCGGACAAGGCGTGGTCGAAGGGAAAAGGCCATTTTCCTCAGGGGGCCTTGCTGGGAGCCAAACCCGGCACAAATTTTTACACCCGGCCCCGCTGACTGGAAAGACCCGCCCCCATTCCCCCCCGGGTCCTTTTTTTCCATGTCCGGCAAATTCACGGGCGGAAAGTCCGCCAATGGGGGCGGGCAGGGGGCCCAGTCCGGAACGAAAAACCGCTTGGACAGAAACCCAAAACGGGAGCCCCGAATAATGTGGGCCAAAAAAAATAAATACTCCCAAAAAAAGAAGTTTTTTTGGACCCTTTTCCCAACCGGGGAAAAGGCAGGGGACCCCCCCATGGGGGGAACCCCCAGGGGGGGAAATTTTTCCTTTTTCTCTTTTCCTTTT
>Ga0163217_1029396_pt1 | contig 12304 bp, 12 predicted proteins | sample SynspAceP_FD_185933 | JGI IMG/M metagenome (GOLD analysis project Ga0163217, IMG submission 185933) | Saline lake microbial communities from Ace Lake in Antarctica - Synechococcus sp. Ace-P (PacBio error correction) | ecosystem: Environmental > Aquatic > Non-marine Saline and Alkaline > Saline ... | reverse complement strand
TGCCAGTAGCCGGCTTTTTCTTGGCTCGCTGTTAAAAAGCAGAGTCCTACAAGTGGATGGCAAAGAGTTTGAAATTGTGGCCATAGATTCGTGGCCATAGATTGTGGCCATAGATTCGTGGCCATTAGATGTGGCCATAGCGAATACAACATCCCCAAGCAACGACGAGTTCAGCCGAAGGCGGCCGGTGGACGTAGTCCTGGGTGGCTTTGTTGAGCGGTGAAATTTCGAAGATTCTTTTCGTTTCGTCCAAACTCGGACTGAATATCCCAGCTTGCCTCGTACCACCTTCGACGGCTCGGCATTGAAGAAGCCGTTTGATTCAGACAGCCTCGCACCCCCCGCCGCCTGCTGCATGTTGGTTGGGTCACGATCACCGAATCGAGAAGTTGTTTCTTGAGTTGTGGCACGATCAATTCTTCTCGATCTTCTCAGTTGTTGGAGATCGGGATCAAGAGTGAAACACTCGGTCATTCCATTTCAGATATCCAGCCTCCGGTTCGAGTCGCAATCGCCCGGGCGATGGCAAGCCGTCTTGCTGCTGGCCGCGCCGGCAGAGGGAGTTGGCCGCTTCCTTGCAGCTGTTCCTTGTGTTTCATCCCAGATTGAAGGCCGTGTTGCTGCAGCGTGAAACTCTCAACCAAACTCATCCATGTCAGCCCGTTGAAGCCGTTGATGCGGGCACACCGACGAGGCGATGTCTTTCGCTTAGGATCGATTGTCGGGAAAGGATCTCGGCTTGCTGAACCCCAGTACCGATCGACGCCTACACCTCAACGGGATCCACCTCCGGGGGCGTACGATGTCCGGCCATCAAAGATCACCCGGCCCTTGAGAGTGCAGCCCTCGATCAGGTCGTTTTCATCCGGTGAGCTCCGCCGCAGCACGGTGGACTTGCCAACAACCCGAAGGGTCCGATTAAGGCCGTCACCTTGACCGCGGGGAATTTTCAGATTAGACATCACGACCGGCCTCTGAAAACTGGCCGTAGCTGATCGTGGACTTCTCTTCCAGGGCAGGCAGGCTCTGGTTCGTGACTGGCTGGTTGTCTTGCGGGGCATCGTCATGGTCATGGTGAGAGGGCGGGAAACGGCGGTATGGATGGAGGGAGCAGATGCGCTGAAGATTGGTGGGGCTCACATGCTTTGCAAAAACGGCGCAGCCAAGCGCGGGCCAGGAGGTTGGCTCCAGTGATCAGGAACCACCAGCACGAACGAGGCTGCCCAGGGCGAGTTCGTTCTGGGGCATCAATGGCTATGACGCAACAAATATAATTAATACCGACATCGTGGCGAATCGGATTGATAGAACCCCTTCAGGCCAGAAGAGTTGAAAACAGTTGCGGTGAAAATGTAGGGGTGCTGCTCTCGGCCTGCACCGCGCAAATCGCCTCCAGCACCACACCGGGTGCAATCGGTGTGAATGCGCTGGAAGCGGGTGATGGCGTGATCGTCACGAACTTGGAAGCTCCCACTCCGATCGCCCCCATGCTGAGCGCTTTGTGCAAGCCAGCCCTGAGAATCCCTCGTCTGTGGTTATTGGATCACGGTGGCAAATCCTCCCGAAGGCCATGCCCCCTGCGGCAAAGTGCGCGGGTCGACCTGACCCCAAAAGAACACCCGGGTCTCCCGATTGCCCATACACAAAGGACGCCCAGTGACTTCGGACGCGGTGCACACCCCGTCGAGGATGTCGTAACCCAGGCGGGATGAAACTGGGGCGAAAGGACCCGCTTTATGGAATATTCGGCTGAAAAATGCCAGCCACCAACCCCGACTGGAATGTCGCAATCAGGGACGCCACCAAGTGGACCACGAACGTGCCGATGAGGGCGGTTGCGATCCCTCCTGCATCAAGACGGCGAGCCGGCTTATGGTGTATAGTTGGGTGAAACATAGATTGATGCTGGATCAGCCGCCCCCACCCTGCAGTCGACATCACGTAGTATTGAGGAACAACCGAACCAGTGGCAGCACCGCGATTCAAGCTGAAGCCACCAGGCAATCGTGGGTGAACAGTCGATCAAGCCGGTTGCGTCCTCAGCGACCGGATTTCAAGCACCAAGGGTATGAATGCTTGATGGCTGGGGTCAGGGTCCGTCATCGAGATTCAGGATCTGGTAGTTCGGGTTCTGTGGGTATGGATTGTCTGAATAAGTATGAATTTCAGAAACCCAATTGAAAATAATAATCCGAGGCGGAAGGTCGTTGACGACATAATAGCGGAGGCTGAGCTTTTTGACAATCCACCTGCGCCAGAATATTCACCGTGAAGGTGAGCGCATCAGAATTCAAGCTGCCATAGGAGAAGGGCTTTGACACCTTGAATGCCGGCTGATTCGCCCAAATTGCGTTGGACATCTCCGATGTGCCCATGGCTGAGATTCGTGTTTGCCTGCTTGCAAGTAGGCCAACTCAATGACTCAGCTGCAAGAATCGTGAGTGCCTCAGCCTTGACTGTCATGAGGTCACGGCCATGGTTATTCCCCCCATGGCACGCCGAGGGCCAGCATTGACCCCGTCAATTAATGGCTGAAAATCGCGGCGGGGCAGAATCACATTGGAAGATTGGCAATCCAGCGCGTGCTGCCAACGCGTAGCCCCTTGCCCTGTAGGGCCGTGGGCACCGCTGGTTGAGGGGACGTCGCGGGAAGATGGCCGTGTATGATCGGCAGGGAAATCATCACCACCAGGATCAGAAATCGCTGGGGCCATCCCCGGACCCTTTGGTGTGGTGCTGAACGTGCGGAAACCAGCCAGGGAGGCATGGAGAAAGTTGAGAAAGGCCAAGGATGGGCTCCATCCACAAAGATGGCCCAAAGGCCAAGCACCACTGAGGGACGATCGCAGCCAGACAATTTCCACCAGCACCCCGATGATGTCGCGCCAGCGGTTGGGATCAGATTTTCGGTTGATGAAACATTGAGCCCGTGCCAACTCCCCAGCGCGGAAACCGCAATCAGCAGGCGCCAAACAACGACGACACCAAAGAGTCCCGTAGACGCCGTGAAGGCCCCGTACTCACGGTGACCGGGTTCCAAGCCGGAGGGTGGTCAGAAATTCAGCCGAAGGCTTGATCGCGTCTTGGGGGCGCCTTGGAACACAACAAGAAAGAATCGCCGCACCAGAACGATTGCGCGGACGTGGAGGCAAGCCAGAATGGTAGGATGCGAAAGCCCACTGTCAATCCAGCGTTCTGAGTGCGGGCGAGCGCCTTATTTGAAGCGATCCACAGGTGGCTCCGGTTCTTCATCGCAGGAGCAGGAAAAAGTTACGCATCGTCAAAAGGTTCGAACCCTGAACTAGCGAAATCTAGAAACTGACCCCCGTCCATTCCACTAAAACGCGTTTAATCCCCAGTCTCCGCCTGATCCCTCGGCCCTCGGCCGGCTGGAGGTGCGGGCGGTCTCTTGGCCGCTCCCTCGGCACAGGCCTTGAAGAGCCCGGTAGTTTCGGGTCTTCGATTTTGGGGTCCATGGGATGCGCATCGTTGGCATCGACCTTTGGCACCACCATTCGGTGGTGGCTGTGCTGGAGGGTGGCAGGCCTCAGAGTCATGCGCCAATGCTGAAGGCAGCCGCACCACTCCTCGGTGGTCGGTTTACAGCCGGAGCAGGAGCTGTGTTGGACAGCGGCCCGGCGCCAGGCTGGTTGCTGAACCCCGCAACAGCTTCGCCAATCTCAAGCGGGTGGCCTTTGGTCCGCAGCTAGGGATGAGCTTCGAGGAGACACCTTCGCTGTTCCCTTACACGATGCCCGGGCCAACGACCAGGCAATGGGCGCGTGATCTGCCCCCGTCACGGAACGGGAATATGCCCGAAGAACTTGCTGGCCAGCATCCTGTGCGCCAAGCTGGTTGACGATTCCGCCAACCTACCGCGGCGAGCTTGTGGGAGGGCGGCGGTGCAATCACCGTTCCGCCTATTTCAACGATGCCCAGCGCCAAAGGGCGACCAGCGGATGCCCGTCGCCTGGCGGGGCTTTCCGTGGAGCGCATCCTCAATGAAACCCACCGCCGCGGCGCTGGGCCTACGGCTTTCGAATCGCAGTGCCGTGGAAGCTGTGGTGCTGGTTTTCGGATCTTGGCGGTGGCACCTTCGACGTTCGGTGCTGCGTATCGCAACGGTTGTGTTCGATGTCAAAGCCACCAGCAGTGACACCCAGCTGGTGGTAAGCGACTGGGATCGCCGCATTCGTCGATTGAGCTCGCTGAAAATTCTCGAGCAGACCCATGCCATCGACCTTCGCCGCCGATCGTCAGGCCTGCAAACGCCTCAACGAAGCGCTGTTGAAAAAGCCAAAACAGGAGCTCTTCCGGTGTTCAGAGCCACCCCGTGTCCGTTGCCTTTCATTTGCCACCGGCCGCGAGGGACGCTTCACATTCGAATGCACTGGACGCCCGTCGCTTTGAGTCCCTTTGGCCCCATCTGCGCGATCGCTTGACTTCAGGCCCGTGCAGCCGCCCTGCGGGTGCCGGAACTGACGGCTGAAAGAGATCGACGTTGTGGTGTTGGTGGGCGGCGCACCCGCATGCGATGGTTCAGGAGATGGTTCGCGGACGCTGATCCGAGGGAAGCGCCTGCCAGTCGGGTCAATTTCCCGATTGAGTGGCTGGCGGATTTGGTGCCGCCGTTCAGGGCCGGCATCCTCACCGGAGAGCTCCGGACCTGATTGGCTCAACGGATTGTGTTCGCCTTTGTCTTTGGGCTCGAAACGATCGGCGGGGTGATGAAGGTTTCGATCCTCCGCAACACGCCGATTCCTGTTCGGTAAATCCGACGTGTTTCAGCCCCTCGGAGGCGAACAGTCAGCGGGTGAACTGCATGTTGCTGCAGGTGTGAGCGGCAGATGGCGCCGGGACACAAGTCGCTGGCGACGGTTCCGCCTCTCGGGGATCCCACCGGCACGCGGGGTGCGCAGGTGCAGGTCTCGTTCGGACATCGATGCCAACGGCTTGCTGCAGGTCTCGGCCACGTGATCGAACCACGGCCGTCAGCAGAGGCGTCTCGATTCAGGGGCTGGCTCCAACCTCAGTGAGGAAGAGATCAGCCGCTTTGCTGAGGAGGCCCACCCTCAAGCGGCGGAGGATCGCCGCAAGCGCTCCGAGGTGGGATCGCATCATCAACCGTGCCCAGACCCTGGTACCCAGGCCGAGCGTCGCTGTTGCGGGACGGGCGGCCCTGGAACTGGGCCCCTATGGAGCGCGAGCGGCCAACAGGCGGGCGTGTGCGAGCTTGCCCTGCGTGATGTGCAGGCCCTGCTCAGCGAAGACGATCCGGTGGAATTGGACCTTGGCGGTCAGCAGGCTGCAGGAGTGCCCTCTATGGCCTCAAACCGTCGCCTTGTTGACGGAGCGCAAATTACGAATTCACGGGGCCTCTCAGGGCATCAAGAACACCCTTGGCTGTCAGCTCTAAGGCATGATCTTTCTCCGACGACGACTGGGTGATGCGGACCGGCCCGATGGGCCGCAGGCGTAGTGGCCGTTGACCCCTGGAAGAGCCCGGTGATGAGCCGGAGGTGGCTGACCAACCACCCCCGCCTATGAAGCGCCGGCGGGCGCGCCAATCGGATCCCGGGTGGGACTGACCCTCGTGACCCGCAGGCGCACGCCTCCGCTCGAAAACGACTACTGGGCAGGTTCTCCGCCCATGTCCCCCGCGCTGATTTTGCGCCAGCTTGAAGCGTGCCTTTGCCGCCAGCAGGGCCCGCCGCTGGCATCCCGATCTCAATGGCAACGATCCCGGTTGCCGAAAGAAAGCGCTTCAAGTGGTCAATTGAGAGCCTATGCGGTGCTCGCGTGATCCCGAAAGCGACGGGCACGCCTGGGAAGCGGCCCTCGATCCGCTGGCCGCCCGGCAACGCCGCCATGATCCCTTTGCGGCCAGGCTTGCCCCGCTTTCGAGGGACTACTGGAATGCGTTCTGTTTGGCCGTCGCCGTTCCGGTCAGAAGAGACCGGGCTGATCTCGTGAGCCCTTCGCCGGCGAGTCTGACGACGGCCCGGAGACGGCTCAGCAGACAGTTTTGGAGGCGGTTTTGAGATGGTTAGGTGATGATTTTCGCGATGATCCAGGCGGCGCTTCTGGCCCCACGCAGCGTGATTCGCAGTGGCCAGCCGGATCCGCCTTCGGGAGGGGTCACCCACGCTCCACCCGTCGCGCGCCGCCTGTCCAGCTGCAGCCGATCTGGAAACCGATGGTTGAGCTCACGCCGAGCAGGCCCTGGAGGGAAAACCCGACTGGAATGGAGTTGCCCTTGGTCGGCACCGCGGGTGGAATGTGGACCCGCCGATGGCCGGTGATGCGCGGCGACTGCGCCTCGCCGGCAGTTAGCCTTCAGGTGGCGGCGATCACTTTCTGCAAGCTGGCGGGTGCGCACCGCAGACGGCCTGCGCGTCGAGGGTCTACGGTTGTCGTTCCAAGCATTTGAGTTGTCTCCCCGGAGGCGCCTTGGCTGCCTTTTCGTTTGGATGCCGACCCGCAAGGGCGCGCCAGTTGCGGTTACCCGCCGGCTCGTTCGAGCGGCGATTGCTGCGGCTGCGTGGCCGTGCGCCCTTGGCGCGTGGGGAGCAGCGGCGGAACAGTTGGTGGAAGTGCGGATCATGGTTCCCCGAGAGCAACTAATGGGAAGCGGAGAAGCCCTCTACCGCCGCTTGGGAGCAGCTCGCCGAATGCAGAGCCGGAGGAACTGGGGGCGCGATGCCGATGAACACTGGCCGCGGCCGGCCATGTTTCGAGTCGATGGCTGTTCATGTTCTGCTTTTGATGCCTGTAGGTACCGAAATGAAGGCCATCCACTCCCTGAGCTGAACGCACACACCGTTTCGGTGCTGCTGTTCAACGAGCTCGAATGAGCGGAAGCGCGTATGCCGGTCTGCTACGGAGCCCAGGATTTTCCGGTTGCCCAGCGTCGAGGGCTCTTGATCGCGGAGGGAAATGGAGCTGTTTTGTGTTCAAGGCTGCGCTACGAGCCCGCTTTGTTCCCGCGGCTTCTGCCCTCATGTGCTGCGGTTCATGTGAGCGCCTGTTGAGCTTCCCCCTGAGCGCAACATGGAGGTGGAGCAGCGGAGTGTGGCAACCCCCATGTCCGGTTGACGCCGGACTAGGGGTGCCAGGAGCTAGGTGACTGCGTCCCCCTGGTATGTCGCGCGTATATGCGGTGGAATGATGGCCGGTCGAGCGTCGTGAGTGGACGCTCACTATGAGTACCGCGACTCTCTCCACGTGAGATCCTAGTATACACACGAGCAATGATGACCGTAACATCCGGCCAGTGCCCAAAGCACGATTTCAACTCAGCGTGATCGAGCTCGTTCAAACCTTTTTGCGAGGAAGACCTCCACGCAGCAGGCTCTCAGGACCAGGTGCGGCGGCCGCCCCTGAGCTGGCCGCCGCCCATCGCGCATCCGCGCTCGCCTTGAGCGGCGGCCGCCTCTTTCTTAATCTTGCGTGGTCGCCTGGGAACCTCAGGCCGCTCGGCGTGCTGGGATGCGGCGGAATGTCCGCCCACCTTCTTGCACCCCCCCTTGAGGCTGGTTCAAAGGCGTGCTGCGCCGGGGTGGAGCTCCGCCCTGCTGCGCAAGCTCCGAAGCCTGGGAAGACCCGCTTCGAGGCCGGAGCAACGACCTGATCGCACGCGGTTCGGCCCCGCCGATGCTCTCTCGTATTGCCCCTGCGACGCACCCTCCTACGTGCCGGGTGGTCTGCGCCATGCCGGCAAGCCATCGGAGCGGGTTGGCGATCGCGATGAGTTGCTGTGCCGCCGCCCAGGGCCCATCCCCTGCCGTCTCCATCGACATTTCGCTTCACGGCGGCCTGCCTGAACTGGGCTCGACCCGGCTGAAGGCCGGCACTATACTCTCCACCGGGGTGATGGGTCAGCTCGGCAAGGCCTACGGGAACCGGATGTGGATTGTGGCGGTCACCAAACACCAAGCTCGAAGACCGGTCCCTGCGCAATCCTCTCGGACCTCGCCGGAGTGGACAGGATCAGGCGCTGGCCTTACGGCTGCCGCTGGAGGGTCAGTCAAGACGGCCCTGCTGATGGCCGCCATGGGCCGGATCGGCCGATGACGCCCGGCAAGGCTCTGGTGACAGCGACGGCAGACTCGCCCTGCCTCGAGCTGAGCGCCTCCCTTCCACCCCGCTAAGCCGGCCGATCGCATGGACCCTGCGGGCGATCCCTGGATCCAGTTTGTGGCGTTGCGTTGAACGGGGGGGGGGGGGGCCCCCCCCAGTGGGGCTGGGGAGCAGGTCGAGGCCTCACGGGTGGGCCGCCCATGGGGGCTCCTTGGGGCGTGCATTCAGGGCCAGCTGGCGCAGGGCCGTGCTGCTGCTCGCGGCTTTGAACAGCAAATCGCTCGGCACCATCGCCACATCTGTTGGGCCAACGCGCGTTGGCGCGGAGCATTATCGAGCACCAGACCACCGTCACCGAGGCGTGTTCGCGCGTGCCAGCAGTCGTAGTCGGTGACCATGGCGAGGGTGCGTAGGCCTCTCGGGCTTCCCCGGCCCAGGCGGCCTCGCTGTGGTTGTCATGCCGATCACCGAGCAACCCCAGCGCCGGTAGAGGTTGGATTCGGCCGGTCGAGAGGCCGAGCCCCTCCCACTGCAGAGATAGGTTGCCCGCTGCGGTTGCAGCTGGCGGGCCCGGTGGGCATTCAGGCTCTCGGCCACGATCGCCCAGCAGCGGCAGAGTGTGGACAGAAGGGATCGGCGATGCCGACGTGCGCCACGGCCCCCTGCGCCCGACAAAAGCTGATCGGGCGCTGATGGGTGCGATCGATGAAATGATCGGGCACCAGCATGTCGGAGCGGCGCAACGGCTTCCTGCAGCGAACCCACGCCGAGCAGGAGAGAATCCAGCGACCCCGAGGGAGCGCAGCGCCACAGAGGTTGGCCCGGTAGGGCCACTTCGCTGGGTAATAGCTTGTGGTGGCGGCCGTGGGCGCCAGGAAACACCACCTCCAGGTCGCCGATCCTGCCAAGTCGGCAAGCGGTCGGAGAGCGGCCGAAGGGGTCTTCGATTTTTCCAGCTCTCGATCGCTCGAAGCCCTTCCATTGGCGTAAGAGGCCGCGCCCGCCGAGCACGCCGAAGGCGGCGCTTGCCAGATCCAGGCGGCCTTGACGGAAGTGGTTGGAGCTGCTCATCGCTGGAGAGAAAAAAGAGAGGGGAGCGGGAGACGCCCGCAGATTCAAGGCGGGCGCGAGCCCAGGTTCAAGAAACCAGGTTCGTGGCCTGGTCTAAGCGAGGCTGGCCGAGGGGTGGACGGGGGGGGTTGTCGATGGGGGGGTCGATACAGTCGATTTTGCTGAAACCAAGCGTGACCCGAGCCTTCTGGAACGATGCAGTCAGCCCGCCCAGGGTCCTGTCACTGTGAAATCGAGCTGTTCGAGCCGATTGCGCCCAAGGACTGTGGCCAATTTTTGTGAAAAAAATGGTTGAGTCCGGTTTCTACGACGGACTGGCTTTCCACCGCGGTGATCGACGGTTTCATGGCCTAGGTGGCGTTGCCCCAACACCCGCCGGCCGCTGTGCGGCGGCGCCCCCGGAACCGGTGGCCCCGGTTACAAGATCTGACTGCGAAATCAACAAGCCCGCAAGCCACCAGGCCGCAGCCTTGTTCGATGGCCCATGCCGGTAAAAACACCGGCGTGAGCCAGTTCTTGCCTCTGTCATGAACGCCAGCCCACTCGATGGGGGTTCACGCCGTTTTTCCGGTCAGTCGCCGATGTGGCCGGGCGTGCATGGCGATCAAGAAGGGCACAAGATCAACAGAGGTGACGATTCAGGCCTGAACCTGTTGGCCCTGCCTGGGCTGTCAGAGCCGATCGCTGTCACAATCAAGCCAAGTGCAGAAATCCGCCCAGGGGCAAACCTGGGGCTTGCGTTGCCCACAGTTCCATCCAGCGGCGGCCGCTCGGCTCCAAGCGTGCGCTGGTGACCGCTGCGCGGCTGTCGGGGGCTGAGCAGCAGGCTGCCCCCCATGGTTGCCGGCCACGCGGCCATCTGGGCCAGCACGGCGCTTCAGTCGGCTTCGGCCAGCCCAGGGGGCTGGTTGGTGGCCGGAGAGCAGGATGGCGATTCTCCGGTTGCTGCAGCAGGGCCAGCAGCCGGGGGATGCTCCTCCAGCGTTTGAGGTCGAGATTGGTGCTGCAGGGCCCATGACGCAGGCTCGGCAAGGTGTCCGCCATGGCCCGCTCGTGCCATCCCATTGCCCCGCGCAGGCCACAACGGCGCTTGCGGCCCTTTGGCTTCGTTGGCCGGCGGTCTGGCAGGAAATGGCCGAGCTGCAAGGCCGCTTGGTGGCCAGATAGGAGGCGTTGTACTGGCCGGGATCCATCATTCAAGGCACCCGGTCCTTCGACCTGGAGGCCAATAGCCGGCCCAGCCCTCGGCGTCTTGGCGCGCGGTTTTTGGTTGATCAGCCGCAGTCGCCGCAACCCCCAGATCGCTGAGGATCTGGGCGGCCGACGCCGTAATTGGCAGGATCTGCCGCAAAGCCGAGCGCTCGTTGGCTTCCACCGTTCGAGGGCCGCCGTCCGGGGCTGTAGGCCTTGACTTGTTGCATCAGGCCGATGCCTCGCACCTCCTGCGAGATAGACCACAACGCCCTCGCCGGCCGCTTTCGACATGCGCAGGGCCGCCTTCGAGCTGGGGACGGCCAGTCGCCAGCGGAGCGAGCCGAATGCATCGCCGGTGAGGCATTCGGAGTGCACGCCGCACCAGACACCGGGCCAGTGCCTGGCCGGCGTTTCCCTTCACAATCGCCACCGTGCTCGCTGCCATCGAGTTCGTATGCGATAGCCGATCGCCTGGAAGTGCCGAAGCGCTCGGCATCTGGGTTCGGCGTGGGACGGACAACCGCTCGGTGTCCAGCGGTAGTGATCAGATTGCAGCAATGCTCGAGCAGCCGCAGGCCGTGCCGCTCGGCGTTTAGCTGCCAGTTGGGGGCGCGCCATCGAATCCACCCACGTTCTGGAATCTCGAGATCACCGCCGGCTGGATTAGAGCCCCGAGAGCCGGGAAGAGATCCACGGCGGGCCTCCGTATTGGCCGGCTCGTATTGAAGCACGCCGCCTTCCCGGGCCCCAGCGTGAAAGATGTGGCCGGACGGGCGCAGATTCCTGGGGTTGGCTGCGGATGGATTGCACCTGGGATCGTGCGGGCCCGATCTTCAGCGGAGATGCCGGTGCTGACCCCGTTCTCAGTCCGCATCCACGCTGACGGTGAAGCGTTCTGGTTGCTGTCGGTTGCGATCCACCATTCAGTGGCAGCTTCAGCGCATTCGAGCCCGCTCGCCCTCCCACGCCAGGGCAGATTCAGGCCCCGGGCTTCGGTGGCCATGAAAGTTGATCTGCTCGGGGTGGGGCGAACTGCGCGGCGCAGATCAGGTCTCCTTCGTTTTCCGGTTTTATCGTCGACACCACCACCATCTCGCCATTGCGGATGGCGGCGAGGCCGTCGGCCACGGAATCGAAGCGAAAATAACGCGATCGATTGCAGCGCGGAAACTGGCGGGGCTGCCGGGCCTGGCCGTAGAGGGTGTCAGAGGAGAGGGACGGGGCTGGGCTCAGCTTGGTCGGGGGGAGTCAGGGGGCGGTTCGGGCCAGGCTGGCGGGTTCTTTCCTTTATAGGGCGTTTGAGGATGGCCCCCGGTTACCCGATCTGCCCTTCCGCAGGCACCGCATGTCCAGATTCCGTCGCAAGCCCCAGCGGGTGGGGGTGATCGGTGCAGCGGGCACGGTGGCCTGCAGGGGACCCTGCGCCTTCTTCAGGTCATTTCCCCCACCTGGAGGTCACCCTTTCTCGGCCGGTTGAGCGCAGCGGCCGTGCAAACGCTTGGAGTGAAAACTCGCACCTTTCCTGCCGGCTTCCAGGCGACCCGCGGTGGTTCAGCCCCCACCCCCGATGGATCGCAGCGGCCGCCGAATTTCGTGCGTGCTCAGCCTGGGGGGCCCGGGGGGGGGAAAAGGGGGGTATTGGGGGTTGGCCTCACGCTCGTGCCGGGCCTCCTGGGAGCGGGGTTGCCGGGGTGGTCCGAAATCTTCTCCGCCGAACTACCGCTACCGTTCCCTTCGGCGGTTGGCAGGCGGTCTACAGCAGCGAGGCCGGTGCAATTTCCCCGCGTTTTGATGGAGGCCCTCTGCGGAGGAAAGCGTCTATTGGCTTTGCCGGAAATGGGAGGGAGCGAGCTGGTCAAGCCCGTCTGGTGGCTGCGCCCGGTTGTTTCCACCGGCTGGTTTGTTGCCGTTGCTGCGCCTTCTTGCAGCAGGGGTCTGATTGAAACGAAATCTCTCTCTG
>Ga0163217_1015822_pt1 | contig 12304 bp, 18 predicted proteins | sample SynspAceP_FD_185933 | JGI IMG/M metagenome (GOLD analysis project Ga0163217, IMG submission 185933) | Saline lake microbial communities from Ace Lake in Antarctica - Synechococcus sp. Ace-P (PacBio error correction) | ecosystem: Environmental > Aquatic > Non-marine Saline and Alkaline > Saline ... | reverse complement strand
TAGGACCGGTATTATCGTAACATGTTGGGATTTTGGCGGTTTTTGGACACCATTTATCATAGCCGCAAGTGTTTTGGCGTGGGCGATAGTAATTGTTCTTATTGACAGAAGAGTTTTTTTTGTATGAAGAAATGTACTTAATAGTTAGATAGGGTGGTGAAGTGTTTGGGGATGTTGTAAGGCGTGTGATATTTAGAAGTTGGGGCTAGATAGGAGGTGTACTATTTCTGAGTGTTTATTTTATGTATTTAAATTTTAATCTTTGTGATGTGTTTTTTAATTTATGGTTTGGTATGGGGTTAGTTATTTTTCGGTGATTACAATGTTCATCTAGGGTGTAAACTTTTCCCTTCTAAATTGTGCCAAGGGCATATATTGTACGTGTTGAGATGGTGGTTTGTCATATTGTTGTATTCTTTTCCCTTTATTTTGTAAACTATATTTGTTAAACTAGGTGATTTGCCAATTAGTACAAGTGATTATGTTTTTTTGATCTGGGGACCATGGTACTGTTGCAGGAAGGTGTGTGGGATGCTATTTTTTGTTAAAGGGTATTCTTAATGATAAGGAGGTAAATGTTGGTTGGTTATGGATGGAATTGGGAAGTGATTGTAATTGGTATTTTCTAATGAAAAGTTGCAATGACTGCATTTTTCGGCTTTCAAAGATTTTAAAAGAGTGATCAAGGACCTGTGTTGGGAGGTCTCTATAATTCGATCGCGTTGGTTATGTTTTGGCGAGATTGTTCCGGGCCCGAATGTGACTTTGACTATGAAGATGTTGTTTCTTGTGTGTACAGAATTTTTTATGGAGAAAAGGAATTGGAAGAGTTACATTATTGTATAAATTTGTTGCTAGTTGCGGAGGGATCTGCTTGAGCGTGTTTGTGATTGGTCGTAATTGCTTGGATACTATTTTGGATTTACTCGACCGGTGTTTTGTGGGATTTTTGTATGGCTGGGTGGTGGGGATTTTCTTTTGGTAGGAAAAGTACTGATGTCTAGAGGAAGAGGTATATTTGGTTGGATTTTGATGGTTTTTCGTTGTTTACTAAAAGGTTTTGACAAATGTAGCAGTTTGACCATAATGGGTAATAGCTGGGTTTTATTTTAAATGTTCGTTTATACGAGGTGATCGTCTTTCTCAGGTAGGGCTATAAAACCATTTTAAGAATATTGTGTCCATGAAATTAATTTGTATGGCGTATTATTCGGGCATATCAAGGAATTGATAACCGAAAAGTGTTGGCTGTTTATATTAGCGGAGTTCGCCGTGTGCAAGACGATTTTTTATTTGAATTTTCCAAGCGTTTCTTATGAAGTGGGGTTTTGGTAATTAAAGTGGGAACTTATTAGACGTTCATTTCCTACATATTATGTTGAATTGGTTTGGGATCACGATTTTAAGTAGGGATCATCGAATTAGGATAGGGTTGCTGGGAAGGGCAGGATTTTGTGGGTTGACCTATAAAAGAAGAAGGTATCCCCGGTTATGGTTGCCAACAATTTTAGATTTGAAACCAATATAAATTTTAAGTTTGAAAAGAATGAATGGTTGCAAGGAAATACGGTTTATGTGTGGAAGATGGTGAATAAATATCTTATTGTTTCGGTTTTTTTACTTGAAAAGGGTGTATTTATTTTTCCCCGGTTCACGTGGGCTGTTGGGGGGATATGTGCTGATTTTTTTCGGGTACTTTGAGAATGAAATTTTCATTAATATACATAGATGATTTATGTTTGGACAATTGGATGCAGAAGTGATGTGAATTTTTAATCTGTGGTTGCTGTTTTTTTGAGAAGATTGCTCGATTGGATTGACTTGAGGAAAGGATTGGGGGTGAAATTTGACCGTGTTATTATTGGGGCCGCATTTAAATTATACTAATGTAGATTTTATGGGTAATGGAGCAAACGTGAGATAGTTGAGAAATTTGAAGGAAAAAGGAGGAATCCGGCCGGAATTCGGATTGGTGCCCTTACTTAAAAGGGATGTTAAGAAGTGGTTTAGATGAAATGGACTTTAAGTTTATGTTGTGTTGATATATATTGGCGATGGGTCTATTGTGAAAATTTATAGATAACCTTGTTTTTTGGGATCCATAAAAATTGGGGTTTCGGTTTTGATTACTCGGTTCAGGTGATAAGTTTATTTGGACGCTTTAAAGAGGCGGAAGCCGGCGGACATTTATATAATGGGGTTTAGGGGGCTACCAAGATGATATACAGCACACTTTGCGGTTTTCATGAGTTCTTTGTGGAGACCGTGGAAGTGTTGGCATTGTTGAGGCTATTTTAAAAACACTCGGGAGTTCCTGTTGGAGGTTAACAGATGGCATTTGTGCCTTTCAGGCCATTGTTTTAATTGATTTTGGAGGAGAATGTGATTAAATGAAGCCCAAGGTTTTTATTTTTTTGGTGATGCTTCCGAGATGAAATTGTATCCATAAAGGTAGTCCAAGAGTATACGGGAATTTAAGGCCATTATTTGTTTAGGACCTATTACTTTTGGTTATTGGGGAGTTGCTTGGGATGGTTGGATCCGGTAGGGCATTGCAGTTTTGTGAAAGTTGGTATTGCGTTTGGTTAGTGGATTAGATTAGCCGACGGGTGTTGTGGATTATAATTTTCCCGGGTCATGCTGAGGTGGTAAATTATTTTGTGGGAAGTGGTTTTCTGGAGAGACGGTGATGACTTTGGGAATCGGTGATGTGTAATTATTCAAAGGGGTGCTTAGGGGGGGTTAGGGCGGTAAATTGGCAAGTACAGTATGAGGGGCGTCAGGTTTATAAGTGTGTAGTCGTTTGTCCAGAAGAATAGAAGTGTTAGGGTGTTGGGCCGACATAGTAGGCGTATTTCTGTAAGTGCGAGGTGGCCCCGTGAATGGTGCCAATTTGCGTGATATTAAGGTTTTGTTCGCTAGGGGAAGGCCGGTCCAAAAGGGGGTCATGCGGGGTGGGGATGTGTTTATAGGGTGTTTCTAATAGTGTGGTGGGGATTAATGGGAGTAAAGTAGGTTGTGCAAGTCTGTATAAGGCATTTGATGTTCAAAAAGAATTTTAATTTGAAGAATTTTGTTCCGTGCATAAGTTATTTATTTGATGTTTTATAAGTTGAGGATGTCAAGTTGTTTGGATGTTTGGAGGGTGGTTTGGGAGTGTCTTCGATTAAGAAGAAGAGTTTTTGAGTATTTTGGGGTTTTTCTATATTTCGAGGACGTGCGGTAACGTAAAGGTTTTCGTAAGGTTTAGGTTAATAAAAAGGATTTCCGTTTTTTAAGAGCAAAGGAAAAGATTGATAATATCCTGATATAGACCAATTAATGGAGAAGGTGGGGGTAAGATTCAGGTTTGTGATGTAAGAGTAAGTTTGGATTGCGGTACTAGGTATACAAAACAAAAAAGGAACCATCAGGATAGGTGGAAATTAGAAATTTATTTATCTAGAGGATGACCAGTTCAAAAGTTAATAATACGTATGCAAGAACGTAGCTAGTTTAAACAAGTTTCAAAAAGATTGCAAGGCCATTTAAGGTAAGTGCCTAAAAAGTGCTGTTAATTCAGGGTCTGTAATGGCCAGAGTGGTAAGCGATGGTTGAAAATTTAATAACTAAAATATTGGTTTAAAAGTATTTGATGGAAGTGTTTTTATTTTTTATGTTTGTGAAAAGGAATTGCGAAGTATGGTTTATTAATGGAATTTTTTCACCAAAAAGTTTTAGCAAGGGTTTGAAAAGGAGCATTTTTTAATCATAGCAAGGCCGTTGTAGGGAGTCAAAGTAGATGTGTTCTTGGACATTTGGAGGGTATTGGTTTTCGCGTTGTTGTGGTTATTTCGTTAGATATGGGTTGAAGCGTGTATCCGGATATCTTGGGGGTAGATGAGCTAACGTATATTAGGAAGAAATAGTGGATTATTATCGGGACAACACTGGATGAACGGATTAATGTGCAAGAGAAATTACGTTATGGTGTTGGTGTCATGGGTAGGTATACAACTTTGGAATTGGTTTTCATTTTAAAACGGATTAAGGTGGTGTCTTGGTGCTGCCCCCGATTTATAGGGCGCGTGGATGATCATAGGGTTGGGCGATTCGGTGTGTTCTTGTAACATATGGGAAGCGATCGTGGGTTTTGTGGCTTTCCGATACGCTTGTTCTGTCTAAACGAATGCCGATGTTAGTTATTATGATGACGCCCGGAAGACTGTATAAGTCATTTTGAGTGAGTAACAAGCATGTGAAACGGTATGCCAGAAGGTGTTAGATGGTACCTGTGAAGTATTTTGGTTTTGGGATGTTATGGACCGATGCCTTTGGAAGGAACATTTCTTAGCCTGAAGTGATTCTTTGCAGGTTACCAATTGGATGGACAGCAAGGGGTGATGGTTTTAGGCTTCAGATTGAATTTAATTGGTTAAATTTGGGTTAGGTGAAGGATAGAGGATTTACAGGATTTTAGATTTGTATTTGTAGATTCTTTTTTGCAGTAAGGATTGAAGTTCGATTAAATTTAATTGTTTTTTTTTTATTTGGTTTTTTGCGGGATCTTATTTTTGGGACTTAAGTGTGGCCATATTGAGATGGATTTGCATATGTGGAAGTTGAAATTCTGAATACTCCTTTCCAGGGAAGGCAATACAATTAAGAATATGATCCGTAGTCTGTACGTTTCAATTCCTTTGTAAAGATATTATTTTTTCTCGGTTGGCTGGTATGAGAGGTGTTTGTTTTGGTTGAAGAATTGGGGATGTGTAGTTTGCAGATTAAGTGGGGTAAGGATTGATAGATTTTTGGGATTAGGGGAGGGTTATTTTGATTCGGGCTAAAGGAGCTTTTTGGTATTGCAAAATAGGAAAGTGTTTTGTTTGGGCCCTTTACCGGGCGTATTTGCGTTATATTTGGTTGGGAGGAGGATATTGCGGATATTCTGTTCCCTGTGGAAATTACCATGCTCGTTACTTAATGTCCCGGGCATGGGGATTACAGCTGTGAACTTTTGGGTGGGGCGATTATACGGTTTGAGAGATTCTTGAAAAAGGTTTATGGACTACAGGTATAGCGGTTGAGGCTTTTGTGCAGGTGGAGTGTAGTGAACCTGAGAGGAAGTTTTCCAAAAGTTAATCACCTTATTTTTGGATTTTTTAAAATCATAGAAACAGATAGTGTTATTGTTCTGCCCGATGTTGATTGGTACGAATTGGGGTTAAAGGGGATATGAGACGGTAGCTTTTCTATGTAGGCAAACCATGTTGATTCCTATATATTCCAAGATTGTATCAGTAAAGAGAAAAGATTCGAATTTTTGGAGATGTGATTTTGGCAACCTTTGGCAATAAAGCTATTGTTGTAGTCGTAACCCGAGTGGAGTTAGGTCAATGATACTTTAGTCATTTCATTTATTTTTTTCATAATCCCCGGATTAAAGGAGCTGGCCCAATTGTTCGTATGCCGATTAATAGTATATTAATCCTTTGTGGGGGGACCCGTAGCTTTTGAGTCATGGACCCTAGACAGTATGAGGTTCGGAAGCTAGGTATTTAATTTTTTATGCCGAACAGATTCTCTGATGGAAAAACTGTATTGTTTTTCCATTTAACTAAGTAGATAGGTGTTCAAGTCTGGGAAGTATTGTCATGGTTCAATAGTGGGATGTCCATATTTGTTGCCATCCAATACTTTTCCGGTTAAGAGGGCCCAAGAGATGTGGGGATTGCTTTTAATGATTTATTAGCTGTTTTTATCAGGTCCCCGATCCATTTTGTCAGCAATTTCTTAAATATCCTTAAAGTTTGCCTTGCAGCGTAACCAATATTATCTAAGCGTATGGTGCATTGTGTAATACCTATGTGTTTGGTGTTTTTTGTAGATAAACATCTGTCGGTCGAAATGTTGTTACTGTTAATCTATGCCAGTAGTCATGGTAGGTGGTTTTTTGTACGGTTATTAGTTGTCCTGTTGGGCTTAGGAGGCCAGCAGTACTATAATCGATGGGCATTGTTGATGAAGTGCATTTTTTGGCCATGCTTGTAAACCCGTGTTCAAGTTTTAGCGCCAGAGTTCAAGTGTGGTTTTTAGAGGGGTGAGTTCCGAAATATTTTTTCATAACTTCTTTCGTCTTTCCAAAGAAGGCATCCGTATTATTTGGTTAAGAAGGTGTAAGTGGCTGTGTACTTGCTCTTCTTTCTTAAGGGAGCTAAGGTTTCATTCTTCGATTGAAGGAGAAATTTCATTCTGGAGATGGCATTTATCAAGTTTTAGAGCATTTTCCTTAAGCAGCCAGCACAAAGATGTTATTTAGAAGGAAGTTATTGTTTATAGCTTGTAGTTCAAATGTTTAGGGTTTAAGATAAAAAATAAAAAAGATTAATGGGAACTACATTTTTTTTCAAGTTGTATTTTGACTTTATTAGATATGGTATAGTTCAGTTAAGAGAATTAGATCAATGTAAAGTATGGGTGTTCCAAGATGTTTACCGATTCAGAGGTGTTGAGGGGTTGGGGAACACAAAGGGTTGACGAGGAGAGGGATGTTGTGGTGTAACACTGCCGGTTTTTGCATGGCAGGAGGAAGTGTATCATTTGGTAGTTAAAAGGAAGTGGAGAGGTGGTAAGGTTTTTTTAGGGCTGTTTAGCGAGCGTTAGTTAGGGATTTAAAAAGGAATTCCAAGGTGGTGAATTTTGGGGACAGCGAGTTGCTAATTTATTAAGGCTTGGGGCGATTCAAGCGTTATTGGGGAGCGGGCTAAACTATAAATTTACGCTATTTTAAAATTGCGGGGATGTGTAGTGTCTTGTTATTTTGTGCCATACTATATGCGTGAAGATAGGTCTTATTGAGATAGTTATGAGTATAATTGGCCCAGCAATGGGGTTAGGATTTGATTTTATTGCGCCTTACTTTGGATGTATATATAAGCAAAGCATTTGGCGGAATTGCTGAATGATTGGTGAAGTAGGGGATATAGATGGATCGATTGCTATTGGCCTTTTTCTCGGATTTTATGGATGTTTGGAAAGTGTGAACGTGGACCGAAGTTTGTAATATGATTATACGTATACCAGATATATAGATTCCTTTTGGAAGGTATGCGCAGGGGTTACTGGCTAAAAACAAGATTCTAAGGATTTAGGGGGTGCCCGGTTTGATGACGATTAGGGCTTTAATTTGGGTTTCTGGGAGAGAGGAGATTTTGGGAACTTAGACATTGGGTGGAGTGCGTTTTGAGGATTGGTGTCTTTACTTATGCATGAGAATAGCATGCTTTATCTGGTGGATGAGTTGAGGAGTTGAAACCAAAGGGCTTCCGGAAGATGATGGGAGTTCGTCAGGTTTATGGGAGTTTGAATCAAGAGAAGTGGGTAAGCGTTGCGCTGTTTATAGGTAAGGAAGGAATTTTGTTGGGAAGATCCTGAGTTGATGCTGATTTGTTGATTGAAGTATTTGGTTAGTGTGAACATTATTTAAGGTAGTGTGGGTTGTGATAATTATTTTTGAGGGAGATTTGATCCTTTCGGGGACGGTTTAGGTTTAGCAGGTTGGGTTCGGAAGTGTTTTGCGACCGCCCAAGAAAATTATATGGGTTTTTTGTCGTTGTTGTTTGATTGTGGGATATGTAATCGAGTTATGGGGTTAATCGATAAAAAGTTATGTTCTTTTTTTCTTTTAGTCGGTAAAGAGTTTTAAATATGAATCGAGTGTTTATTAAGAGGTGCAGCACTGGTGGTGTTGCACACTTCACGGGCATTGATGGAAATTTTCCCAAAAGAAAAAGACCAAGGAAAGAGTCCATGGCCATTTGTTTGGTACCCCGGGATATAAAGACGCAGGGTTTGGGAAAAGGTGGGTTGCATGCGCGGCTATGAGCCATTGACCTTGGTAGGATTTGGGGGTCGGAAAATGGGGGACTTAAAAAGATGGTGCAAATTAGGCTGAGGATTGTTTTGTGCTAGCTGATGGGCTTTGGTTGTTTCCAACGAATGGGGGCAATTTATCCTTGCCCGGAATAGAACAGAATGAGAATGGTTTGATAGGGCGGTCTATGTTGCAGGCATCAATCGTTGAGGTGAGAATTTGACCCTTCATTTGTTATCCTGTTATCGGTTATTGAATAGGGTAAAAGGTATTGTATTCCGATTGTCTTTGTGAGATGTTCTTTAAGATATGGGTCAGGGACGCGTAGCGATAGATGCGATCTAGCCGACTGCAATAATACGGGAGTATATGGTCATTTCTGAAGGAGGTTTTTGAGCTGAGTTGTGATGGTAATATTTTGTTTAGTTTTCCAGTTTAACCGTGCTTAAGGATGTGGAGTTAAGTGGAAGACAGCATCGGGTTCTTTCCGGGAGTGGGTATTTTCTGCAAGATTTTAAAGACCATCCAAAGTACAGGGTATCACGGATTGTATTTTCACCTTGATTATATACTGGAATACTTATGTATGGATTATGGAGGTGGAAGACCGACTTCAAGACTTAGATTAAAGAGGGCGGGGTTTAATTTTATTCTACATATAGAAGAGTCTGTCTAAGTTTGATTGTATTGGAAAAAGCGATAATACGGGACTTTTGTGGGGTAATAACATTTAGATACAGCCAATGGGTAGTTATCGCCTGGGTAAAGCTTAAGGATGGTTGCGGATTGTGTTTGGGTGGATAATGATAAGGTCCCTGGCATAATTGACTACATGGATTAAAGAAACAAATCATTTGGGGGTAAAGGGGCGTCTCCGGACCGATATGCTAAGAGGAGAAAGATATTAGTTGCGGCTAGTTGTTAATGGAGTCCTTGTCAATTTTTTAATAGTATGATTGGCTGGACATACGGATGCCGAAAACCAAATTCAAAGAAGTTTTGGCAAGATTGACCTATAAAGTTATCTTTATAAGATGGGTGGTGCTATCAAATTCTGGGGGTTTAGGTTCTCTCTCCAGCCCCGGTACGTTCAACTCCGGTGATAGGTTGGTTAGTAAATTGGACGCTGGTTGTGTGGATTTTTGATTGCCTATCAACCGAACTAGACCACAAATAAATAAGGGTAGAAGTAGGTTTCTTTTGGATCTCCAATTTGTTGTTATTTTATGCTCGTGGGAATAATGGACGGCTTGCTTTCTGTAATGCAGAATAGCCGGAGTGTATTTTAGTTTTACTATAATTGGATTAGACTATTATATTCCCGTGATGGGCTGGGTTTTGTATCTTTTTTCGAAAAAAGGACCAAACTAGAAGCCATAGTAGGTGATTGTGGGATGTCTCTAAAAATAATCAAATGATGTTATTTTTACAGTTCAATTTTAAAGCGCTGGCTAGGATGTCTCTTCTAGATCGATTTCTTGGCTTAATTATTTGTTGCGAATAAAATTGAGGTTGAGAGTTAATTAGGTTGTTTTTTGGCGATTTCCGGTGTAAATTCCGCCCAACTGGGCTAATGGGTCTTTGTTATATTGTATTTGTTATTGAAATCCGTTATTGTTTCAAAAGTGTTAGAGATACATAATTGACATTGTTCTTGCTTTTTACTGTCGCGAATCCTAGTTTGGTCCAACAGCCTTTCCCAACTGGTTTTATACTTTTAAGATTTCGGGTGGTTCCCTGTATTGCGAACTAAAATTACTAACTTGTGCCAATAGTCCATTTGGTCATTGCTATTTTTTTGGGGAGGTCGGATAGCTTAAGAGGATTATGTTGGTTGGACTTAAGTTGAATGGTTTTTTTTTGAACCTGTTCGGAAAGATTATCTTTTCATATGTTTTGAGGTGTAGAGGGGGAGTAATTCTTTGATCAATGGAACATGGGTCGTTCGTTTAAGGTGTTTCGTGGGCTTGTTATTTTTGGCAGTGAGTCAAGGGTTTGGCGGACTGTTGTATGGATCATAAGTTATTGTAGTGTCTTAATGAACTTGAGGTTTGTTGTTATAATGTTTTCGTGGGCGATGGAATCTCCATGGTGTATGTCCTTGTCTTTATTTTTTTATTTTTCGGTTGCCTAAAACTGATAAGTCGGTTGTTGGCGTCATTATTTTTGCAAATCTTGGAGATTTTGGCAAATGTTGTTTCAGGAGTGGCTCCACATTGATTGGGTGTGTAATCCAAGGATAATTTGTTGAGTTTTTTCTGGTAGCTTGGTTAGATTTACCGGTCTTTCAGGTTAAGTGTTGCTGTCGTTACTGTATTGTTCCCTTTGAACGACTGTCTTTGATTTCTGGATTTGTGTTAGTCTGAATATATTTGGATATCCCCCATCAGTTTCTTGTTTTTTGAAATTGGGTTGGGGATAAAGACTTTTAATATTCGGGTGTTCCCAGTTGGGGCTGCATGAAAAGGTAGGTGTTTTATTGAAAGAAAAAATTATTTTTGTCATAAGTGTGAATTAATGGTTATGGTTATTTGGAGTGTTTTTAGTGAGGTTTTTAGCATCTTTGGAATTATTTCAGATTCTGTTACCATGATATGCAATGGAATGTGTATTTGGGTCGAAATTTCGAGTGTGTTGAAGGTTAAGTTTTGTTGCTAATTTATTTTAAGATTGTTTTGATGCATATGGGTATTCTCGCCGCTTCACCCCCCTTATCCCATTAGCTTGGTTATTTGCTCTGCTCTTCGCCATTCCCGCATAGATTCGACCATAAGGCTAGATCGCTGTTAGACTGTATGTTCGTGCCCATGTGGTATCTAATTAAATGAGATTGAATTGCCAGTTTAAAATATTGCGCCTCACAATTTGCGGGACTGGATTCTCGTCTTTAATATAAGTGGGAGTCTAGGTTTTGGTAAGTGAATGTTGTTGTTTTTTGTATTCTGGTGATGCTTTTTTAGGAGGAGAAAAGTTTGTGGCAAGGGTAGGGGAAACGTATTTGTTTATGGAGGTTACCGTACTTTTGGCCATATGTCCAGGGGATAGTATATTGGTCCCATTTTTTTAATAATTGGGGATTAAGCATTGGCTGGCTTGCAAGGTAATTTTAATTTGAGAGGGATAGCCTTATATTTTTGAGCTTGGGTTTCATTATGACCGATTTGTATACGGGGTTTATAAGGGCATTGGTCTTAGGCATGGATAGCACATTAGGTACGGCTCAAATTCGAATTTTTTGAGCGAGAAAGGAATTCAATGAGGATGGAGTATGCCTGGGTTTTGTTGGTTGCATACCATTTTGGATAAGGTCTTTAGTTGACATAACTAAAAATTTTAGCCGAGGTAACGTTATTTGATCTTAGTGTTTGCATTGAAGTGATTTTACGTTTATTGGGTAGGTGTGTTTTGGGTATGGAAAGGAAATTGCCCTTATGCTCCTGAAAGAGGTCAGTAATTAAAAAAATCAAAGAATTGTTTGGAATTCAGGGCTTTCTTAGGGGTATATTTGTGCGAAGGGTAAAGATTTGTTGGAATACGATTATTTGTCCCTTCTATATTGAACCGATGTTATTACCAGCTGCGTTTTTAATAGAAGAGTGGTTTATATGGATTGGAGAGTGAGTTATGGTGAGAATTAAGAAAGAATTTGAGTTTCTGAAAAGGTGATATTAGAAACAGTTGTTCTTGTCGTATTTTATTGTTGATGTTTGTGCCAGAATTGAAATGCGTAAAAGTAGGCTAGGAGTTATTTAGAGGGATCAATGGTGCTAAAAATTGATTTTCTGTAAAAAATATTTGACGGATATTAACAACTGAGATTGTGTGTTGGTGGGGACTATGTAATTTTGTCGGGATATTGAGAACTTGGGATAGATTTAAAAGTAGGGTGCCTTACGGAGATTGTACAAGGTGCGGATTTGGGGCAAATTAATGGAGGGTGTTTGTTTTTTGTGTCCAAGCCGTAAACGTTTGGTATTTTGGTTTCGGAGTGTGAGGTTAGATTCCAGGGGAGGGCCCAGTTGGAAAAAGGTTCGGTGTGGGTCGTTTGAGAGAAGATGTCTTGGAAGTAATATACAAAAGGGTGATGAAAGAGTTTTCCGGAGAGGGGCAATTTGTTAAAAGATTAAACAAGTTGGGAATTGTTTTGAAAAAATTGAAAACAAAAAAAAAAAAAAAATTGTTATAAAAAGGGAAAAAAATTAGAGAATTATTTAAAAACACACCAGGAGGGGGGGGAGAGGAAAGTTTAGGGGGAAATCAACATTTTTAATAATTAAAAAAAGGAAAATTTATTTTTAAACCACAAAAAAGGGGAGGGGAAAAGAAAAAAAAAAAAAACAAAAAAAAAAATTAGGGGAGGGGGGGGAAAACAAAGAACCTGTTTTTATGAGAAGCAAGAAGTATAAGTAGCGATATGATCAGGAGCACTAAAGCTACTATATCTCTCTAAAT
>Ga0163217_1004383_pt1 | contig 12304 bp, 7 predicted proteins | sample SynspAceP_FD_185933 | JGI IMG/M metagenome (GOLD analysis project Ga0163217, IMG submission 185933) | Saline lake microbial communities from Ace Lake in Antarctica - Synechococcus sp. Ace-P (PacBio error correction) | ecosystem: Environmental > Aquatic > Non-marine Saline and Alkaline > Saline ... | reverse complement strand
ACTCCGCCAACGTGTGACTAGCTCTTTGTATATGTTAAAAATGTCTTTGAAAGGTTTCTAAAACAATCAAAGGAACTGGTGGCTGGATACCAAGCCCACCAGTCCTTGAAGTTTAAATTCCAAATATATGAATAATGTATACCTTTCATCATATGCAGAGTTGTTTATTAAGGTCTTAAGCTGGTGTCGGATGCTGTTGCAGTTTATCCGTTAAATCAAAAGGCTTATTGTTCCATCGCTACGATTGTCACAGCCTTTATAAGCATTATAACCAGTTACCGTTTATCTCGCTTACGAAAATTGACATTGAGCCTCCAAACCGATGGGTATTTGACCATTAATGCCGGTAAACAGTTCTAGATCTTCATCTATTTGTCCAAAAAAAGCGAGGGCATTTGGGTTCGCCATCGTAAGGAATATAACAGCACTATTTCATCGTTAAAGTCCTTCGGGAACGTCAAACTTAATAGTCCCGTTTTGGTCGCGGGTCTCCAGCAAACCGCGTCCACATTGGTCCATCCCAAAAACTCTTGGAAGAAGTATAATAGGGCATCTCCCTGAGTTATACTTTACCATTTCAATACAGCATATTTCCCTCTTCATCACGATTCATCCCAAATAATATTCCATCACAGGCAATCGTAGAATCACCAATCTTCGCCAATGCGTTCCTTTCCATAATGAGCATTTTTATCAGCACCTCCTGTTAGGTCAACAGTAATAATTACTTGCAATTACAGCCTAAGACCAATTGATCCCCACCTTGAGTTGCATTGATGTAAAATCACCGCCGGAAATCATAAGAGCTTTCCCTCCCCATCACCATTCTGCCCATTGTTGTTGTGAGTCAACAACACTATTACCCCGTCATATAATTCGACGATCTCAAACAGCTACCTGCCCAGTAACGGCATTCCCGTTTTTTGTTAAAACAAGCCAGCCATTAATACTGATTTGGGTTCCGTTTTCGGTTGTTTAAAAACTTTCCCATTCCCGATGCATCGAACTGTAAAATCCTGAATTAAATCTTCTTAAAGCATCTGATTTCAAACCTGCAAATTCCTGATGGTGTTGCCGCTTGGAATAGTACTCCAGGTCACACAAGTCTGATCGTTGTTTTCTTCTTGTTGGAAACAACTGGCCAAGGTTAAAGCGCTCTAGGTGGCAACGCATGCCGAAATAATATCGTGGTGGTTCGTTCATAATAATTAATTTAAAGATTATGTATATTTATCGTTTTACACCTTATATTCCACAGGGCTTTTAATTTTTGTTACCCTGTATTCAGTATTTTTAACATAAAACTATCCCTTCTCTGTTTTGGCGTACACGTTTAATGGGGGGGGGGGGGGGGGGGGGGGGGGGGGGGGGAAGATTATGTTTCAATATAAGGACACCAAATCAATTGCCGTTCCTTCCGTTTATGAATTTTGACTTTATGTCCTATTTATCCGTTAGTGTATGGAAAACTCAGTAGCATTATTAGTTGCCATTCGTTTTGCCAATTGTATTTCCTATATAGCCCCCCAATTTGTTTAATTCGCTGTTTATGCTAGAGATGGTTCCTGCTTGTAACTAATAATTGCTGTAGGATTACATAAGAGTTGCAGTAATCGAGAAGGTGGGGGAACCAGAGTAAATAATGTTGTTCGTATTTGCGTCTGCCACTATTTCATTACATAGGGTGTGGTTGCTATCAAGGCTTGACTTTGATAGCCTATCCACAAACTTCTTCGTTGGGGATAGTTCAAAATATATTCATGTATTTCCGTATTCATAAGTTACTGTGTCCGTATGACCAGATTAATCATATTTTGATTGTGTTTGAAAAATTCTTGAGTTGAAATTATTCACAGTCTGAATCAGGAACATTTTATCATTCAGGCTACAAGAAATAAAGCCGAAAACTAAAATCAAGATCAATTTTTCATAATAAGTTATTTTAAAGATTTGTATGGTTTATTGATTTACACCTTATATCAACAGGACCTTATTATTGTACCCTATTTTTAATTCTACTTAAGTTTTTCTAAATACTATAAATAGAAGGTGACTTCAAAGAAGCCCTCCTTTATATTGTAAAAATCATATTGCGTATGCAAAGCGTTATTATTAGTGATCAGCTGGCTCTCGAGTGGTCGGTGGCCCAAAGTCGCTTTCGTAAAACAATGTGCCATCGGCAACAATGGTAACAGGTTGATCGCATATACCAACTACCGTTGTCTTCACGAACCAAAGATGACATGGCATCTAGGACCAAGTAAGGAATAATTCCGGTATGCTCAGAAAATAATCCGGTCTCTGAGCGATCATAGAGGCCCATTCCAAAGTTCCAACGTGAGCCTGCTCACCATTATGAGGACAGATTACAATGCGCATTTCTCATTGTTAGAGAACCTTCAGGTACTTCTGCCAACAAAGTGGTTTTCTTGGTCTTCGGGTCACTCCAAAACGAGTTCCACGTTTGTCCAACCAAGTTGTTAAAAAGCCATAGAGATGACTGCTGATGCACCTGACAATGTCTAAACCTGTTCTGGTCCATCACGTTTTTGCTCCACCCAAGTTAACATCATCACAATCCGGTTTCAATTCACAGTTCCATACCATAATTCCGGCCCCAAGCGTCAGTACTCATTTCGTCCCACCTGTACAGAGCCGTTGGGAACAATACTTCGTATAGGGACCATATCAAGTTGATAGGAAACAACACCCATTTTGTATGTAGCTCTAATAAAAATTCAACCTCCCGTTACTAAAAGGGCTTATCTCCGTGTAAGGGTATAGTTCCCATAGCTTTAGGTTTTATTCGGTAACGAGCCTTCCTTCCTCTATCAAAAAGTCCAATTGACTTCCACATCTACCATCCCTGAACCGAACTACCATGTTGCCAAACAAGATCCATTTCATGGTTATCTCAACACCGTTTTCGGTTTAGTGAAATACCTGAGCCATCAACATCATGAATGTTTGTTTTAGATTTTCCATGCAGAGCTTTAAATCAAGTAAAATATGGGGGTAGCCCTTACGGGTTATAATGTCCTCCAAATCGTTATTCTCTGTTGTCATCTTTTTTGGCAAGCGTTATTTCAAGGCCGCCGTCATTAAAAAAGTCTAAAATGTGTTTTGCATTTTCATGATGATTTATTTTTAAATATAAAATTGATTTTTTTATTGTTTCTCCTTTATCAAAACAGTTCAATTTTGTTACCCTATTATTTTGAGATATTTTAATTGTCTTCAATTTTATAAGGGATACGGCTAGATATTTAATGAGCCCCAAGTGATTTCCTTCAATCATTTTATCTATTTATTAGATAAGCTGAACCATTATGGTTAAAAATAAAGAAAGCCTTTAAATCAGGAAGGAATACAATTGTCACCATATCGGGGAATCTTATAAGAGTTTGATATTCACAGACCTATATAGTTTTGTAAAAAAAACTCATAGGTTTTGTACTTTAGGGGAAATTTTAGGTAATGGCAAAGCAAATGTCCATCCGGATCAGAAGTATATAGAGCGGGGTTATTGATGAACAGCCCCTCTGGTGATTAAAAAGCATCTATGCCCGTTTTGGTACCAAAAAGTGGTCGGGATATCAAAAAATAGCGGCAATGAAAGTTGCCGCCAAAGATGTGTGCAAGAGGTATTGGTTTTACCATTTACAATCAGGCTAAACATAAAGGTCTTGCAATGACCTGTCCGTTCGACGCTATTTTTCTTACTCTGTAAAACGGCGTATGGTTTGAACGAAATCAAAAAAGTTCTTTAAAGGAGTAACAATATAACGAAGAAGTGAATCTATTAATGACGATGCATTGCAACTTGCTGATGAATTTGAGATCGAAAAACAAAGAAAGTGGTTTGCGATCGCAATGTTTCAAAAATTAGAGACGCTGCCAAAAGACCTGTTAAAAAACTACTTCGAAATAAAACAATGAAGACGGTGGTTCAGAAATAGGTGTTACTTATGCCTATGCACCGCAAAAGAAATCATTGTGCATTGGCGAATTGGACTCGAAATTGGGTGCAGGCAATCTCGGAATACTAAAAACCTAAAAGCCTAAAATCATGAACGAATTGGATTTAGGAATTATACGAAGCATATCTGGACAGGACCCTGGGGATTCGAAACCCGAAAGAGACTCGAGGCCCGTTTGGTAGGAGATGAATCTTTCAAGGCATCTTTGAAGCCTATAAGGAAAACTTCTTACATATTTATCTTTGAAAAGTTCACTGACTTGGAGACTTACCCGCTTTTGAACAAACCTTGCAAACTTTGGGAAGAAGCATTTTGAAGAAAAAAGCGCCAACGAGCTTTAAGACTGTAAATTTTGGAAGATGCGGCGGCAAATTGTACATTGATTTCCATTGGAGGGATTTGCTAATGGAATAATAATCAGCCACAGTTATAACGATTGTGCAACCCAGCAAACTATCTCTTTGGTCAGAGAACAAGTAATGGAGATCCTTTTGCCAAGAAAGCGAGATGCTTTTAATAATAAGTCTTTATATGGAGGGCTACTGATTTATTTTTAGCGAACTATTCGTAAATGATTCACAGCAAGAAATTGTTATTTTGTATAGAGGTATGCCCAAAAATTGAAATCGAGGCCTATGACAGTGCCTGATAAAGAATTTGGACAAAATAGCCTCAGGTACGTCGGTTATAAAAATGAAGCATTGTGGTACAAGGCATGTCACTTTTAAAGCAAAAGGAAGTAACCGATGCTGGTAAGCTGGTCTTGGTCAAAATATTCCATCCGACTGCCGATTGAATACGATAAGGCACAAGATTTGCTAGAAAATTATAATGTATATTTCTTAATAAATTGAAACATGGCAATACCACGGCCTATATGTTGTAATATGAGCATCCCTTTTCTTTTCTTCTTTTTTCGTTTGATAACCTTCGCTTGTTTCTGCACAACATCAGGACCACGTAGATTTTCTTCGCGCTAAAGGTCGATTTATAAAGTATTGATCCAAGCAAGGAAACCAGTTAGCGGGAATTGTAACCTAGTTGAAATTGGAAGGCCCTGTGCCAAAAAAGGGATTCCAATTTTTTGGGTATGCCCGCCCAAAATCTTGCAATTAATGAGGTTAGTCTCAATAACAAGAAGGCGTGTAAGGCCACAATAATGGTCACAAAAATTATCATTCATAAAAATTTAAAGCCAATAAATCTTATTCCTGTTTGAAAATCAACAATACCGTTCCAAACCCTAAACAAACAGTGTGAGTTTTTTGAGGTATTGGGCCGGATGAGATACCGGGGAACGAAAGCATGGCTGGACCCAGACAAGGAAAATATACAAGCCACTGGCTTCCCAGTTTTGGACGATCATGGACCCGAAAGTTGAGGTTTGATTTGGAAATCACTTTGATAGGAACTGAGGTAATTGCCCAATGGTGCCGCTTATTAGGAACAAAGGAAACTTGACTACTTAAAAAATGGAGTTTTAAGATGGAAGGCCTTGAGCAGTTATATTGGCTTTTTCCATAGCAAACTACATAAAAAGCAGATTTTATCGAGTAGGAGTACCATTGGGTTAATTATCACTACCCCAGGGATAGTTCTTTGATTAGACCTACATAGATTTACCAAGGAGATATTTGATTTCCTCGAGACTGAAATCGGAGTCGATTTCCTGGCAAAAATTATAATCAGATTCCTGCCGTGATTTTCCTTTTATGCGGGAATGGAAAATACGGGCACCACAATTTTTTCGGATACTTATGTAATGGATTCCATAGCCTTTAAGGACAGAAATTACGTAAAATGTAAAAACGCCCATGAAATGGCACTCATGCGTTTGGTGATTTGGTTACGAAAGTGGATGGAAGCAGTCATTGGCTTCATGAAGGTTTTGCCACTATTATGCCCTCCCTAGCAGAAAAAGAGCTTTTTGGAAAAGAATATTATTATTGGAAATTATTACGAATTCGGCGATCGAATTACAGGCCTTATCCAAAAAGGAGATGGGAGAGTCCCTTATTGATCCAAAAGGCTGGAGTCTTACTTTTATGAAAAGGGTGCGTGGCATCCTAATGTACTAAGGGAACAAATTAGGGGGGGGAGGAAGAATTTCAAGAAAGGTATTCAGCAGTATTAAACCAAGTACCCTATAGAATGCAACGGTGAACGACTTTATTAAGAAATGGAGTTGGCGAGTGGCGACGATTTAAGGGATTTTCAGAATTCGATGGTTAGTGGAAAAGGAATTTCTATTTACTGAGCAAAGCTAAGTTGATTCGAGAATCGCAGGATTTAAAGAATTTTTCGACCGCAAAAAAGAAGTAATGATAAAGTAGTGCGGACAATGAGTCCATTATTAAAACGGTATTGGAAAGCACAAAATTCCGTTCAATTAAAATCCAAAATAATGCAATACCTATATAAATCTCATCGAGAAGAATTTTTATAGTGGGGTATTAGGGAATAATGATATTATGGTTCGCCAGCGATAGCACTCTATTAGAGCAAGATACCATTAAACCTGAAGTCTGTTTGATCCCTTTTGGAAGATGAAAAGCTATATTACCAAAGAGACGAGCGTTTTACAAATTAGTGGATAAATTATCCAGCAGATAGAGCAAAAATTTAGACAAGACCAAAAACATAGAAAGGCTTTTCTAAATAGGAATACTCCGGATATTATGGCTCACCTTGCCTTGCTAACCAAGATTATGAACCCAATAACACCAATGCATTATTATTTGGAGCTTAGTGGATACACCTCCCCAAAGTACACTTATTGAGTACGCAGGTGACATTTCAATTTTTGGAGAATTGATAGGTTTTCGAGATAAGAATTTGTGGATTTAATAAAAATAGTACCCAGGCACCATGCTTGCAATTTAGAAAATAGCGCACGGACACTATGGACCAACCTTTTGCGTGAACAAAAAAGGAATATAGGGAGCGAATTTGACGAGTTGAAAGTAAAAATTAATGCGGCCAGAATTGCGTTATATTAGCACAAACTGATTTCGGGAATGAGAGCAATGGTATTTCGTGGTGGGTAGCAAGGTGCATTTGCTGGTGGTTGTATTAGCTCAATACGCGGATGGAGGATATGAATCACAAATACGTTTGATTTTGGGTACTTCTACGGGCAGTTGGCTAATATTCTCATTCTGCGCTTCAAAAAATAGAGAACATATTAGGCAGGTTTTATACTTCCGGTTAATCAAAATGAATGATTTTTGTAGTAATTTGCCCCTTTGTAATTAAGAAAAAATATGGAATGAGACGATTGGATAACATCATATTAATGTGATTGAAAAATTTTTTTAAGGGAAGTAAGACCTTTGGGGGAAAAGGTCATAATTTATTGGAATTGATCAAGTGAATACCGATTCCATAGCCGAATTTGAAAGCATTTGAAAAAAGGGAACCTCTTGAATTGTGGTAACCCGTTTCCAATTTATCATTAAACCAAGTAGAATAAAACCATAAACAATTGTACCTATGAGGAGTTTGTGAATGGATTTGGTTCTTTGTAATTCACCCCATTTATGAGCTGTGATAAAGAAAAATGGTTGTGAAATATGCAGATGGGGCGTCTAGGCAGTATTGGTACCTATTGGAAGCCATAGAAGAGGGGCACACGGTAGTGGATGCCATTATATTGCAAACCGAGTTACACATTAAATAGAATGCCATCCAAAAATGTATTTCATTACTAACCAGTATGTTTGCTTTTATGCTGGAGGTAGAATAGAACAACAAAATATCAGGATAGGCAAGTATGTGGCCAACACAATAATGCCATTAAACTATTCAATTTCTACTAGTACACCACGGTACCACACCAACTCACTGTATATTTGAAAAGAAGAAATGACTTGTATGCCGTTGTGCGGGGAAGATAAAGTGGATTTATGAATTGCCAAGCATAGAAAAATTCGCGAGATCCAAATAGTAGACTGCGATTATATGAAAGCACTTGTTGATGATAAGTGGCGGAGAAGTAAGGGTGCCTTTGCAGGTGAGTGGGCCCAATACTAATGGAAGGTGAAAAACCGGAATATGGACATTCAGTTAGGCACCTCACGGGAAGTCTTTTTATTCCCGCAATTGGCTTTAAATAAAAATTGGAAGCTATATGATATATACACAAGGTTAATCAGCGCTCAATTTTTAGTCTTAAATTCCCTTTAATAGTTAGAAAAAAGGGCGATCGCGCAATATGTTTCCATAAATTTTGTGGACACTTTTTCCATTATAAAGAGCACAACGTACTTTTGGGAGGAGTTAAAGCCTTGCGCTTAGGACCATAAGAAAGAATTTTACCCGTCAAGGAATTTCCAAAGATAAAAGAAAGCCATAGGATGTGGTGGTAACGGTTTCCAACCTTTCTAAAACAGGATAGAATATAAATCCATAAAGGATTTTTTCCTATGTGATTCTGTATTGGATTGGATTTCCTTAACTATATTCCTTTATGTCATGCTTTAAAAAAGACGATTTGAATATGGCGATGGTGGTTTGGGACATTGTTTCCATTATGCGACGGCATTAGAAGGAGCTACAGAAGATAGATGCTATAATCTTGAATGCATCGAAATATGGAATCAACTATAAGGTTGTTTGAACCAAAATGGTTTGCTCCTGTGAGCAATATACGGGTTTTGTCTTGGGACCAGATAGAATACCATGATATATCTTGGATAAGGTGTGGTATTTGGCCGCAAAGCATAAGGAGTGCAATTAAAACTTAATTACACCCCATTAAACTTTACAGAAAATCCTTAATTTTCAACAAAAAAACTCATGTCCCAGTGGTGGCAACAAGGTTATAGTTATGCCGAGGATAAATTTTACTCTAGTGGTACCTATTCAACTTTTCAATTACCAAAGTTCCCCAATTTCTTTTTTAACGTAGGACAAGGCTGTGGCGGATGGTGAATGGTTTTCCATAGTTTCATTTAAAACCGTCCTTCCTCACGTAATTTATCGCCGAATCGGATTCGCTCATTCCTGGCTTTTTGCTGATCATTTGGGATGGTAGCACTTTTTGCCGCTTTAAGATATTCCAACATTCATCGGTCATTATAATCGCTGGGATAACGTTATGCTCAAATCAGTTTCAATACTCTTGATCAACAAAATTTTCATATTCATTTTGTTGGTATTTTTTTGGTCCAACCCGAACTACCAAACTAGGATAGCAATTCGTTCCAGAAACAGCGCCCATCTTTTCATAAGCTGTAGCTCTAATGCGCAAAGGTACTTTTGACTGTCTTTTGGTGCAAATAGGTAATCTATCTTCTTCCTTCTTCGTTCCTGGTGTGTGTAACCTGAAAAAAATTAAAAGGCCACCATTCCGGTTGTACAACGCTGGTAGTAAATGAGGCAAAAAGTTTAAAAATTCCTCTCCGACATTTCTATTGGCTATTTTTTGTTTGTAGAATGTTAAAACGGTTTATTCCGCTTAAAAATTATGAAGGGTTTTAAATTTTGCCCTATACATTTAAATGGAGAGATTCTAACCATGGCCAAAAAAAAAGCGCTTAATAGCGCTTTCTTAAATATATGATGTCTATTTCATACTCTCTTTAACCAATTTAGGAGATCATAAAATTTTGGTTGCACTATAATCTCTGTGGATGTTTCAATGTGTTATAAAACCCGTAAGTCCGATATTCGGTCGCAATGATTCGTTTGGGGCTCTATTGTTGATATTACTTTCCCGGTTATTCTGGCGCTATGGGCGGCAGCCTGTTTGTGTACCGATCTCCCAAGTTGTTGGACTTATATTCTTTAGGATTCACACCAAATACTCGTACTAACAACTTGAATATCCATCGGTAGGATTCGCTTTTAAGACAACACCAATTTTTAGCAATATTGCTTCTGCCTTTCCTGTTACTTTTAAAATTCTTAACTTATCGCCGAAAACATAACTATTCATTACAACGGCTACGGCTCCATGCTCACTGTAATTTTAGGCATCAGCTGCCAAACGTTTGTTAAAATTGAGTGAAATACGCAAGGATAAATGATCGCGGCTGCTAGTTCATCATTGATTACTCTTAATTCCCTTCCTGTAAACTAGACGTTCGTGTAGCGACTATTAATATGAATTACGACCTTTTATTAGAAGCCCCGTAAAACTATAAGTTTTTTAATAGGTTGGCATTAGCTTTCTTTAAGTTCATCAACCTGCGCCTCGTAAGATTCAACTTTGGCAGGACGCAATCCTTTCCTCCCGTTTCAATTTCTGACAGTCCAGTTTTCAGCTTCCCCTAAACTCGAGCCTAAGATTATCCACTTCCAGAATAAGGTCCTTTTTGCTTTGTGCAGGCTTAATAGTAATGTACATTAATAAACTAGAGTGTAAAAAATTTTCTGTTTCTTCATGGATAAAATTGTTTATAAGACTATTTGGTACTTATAATAGTGATTTCCTGCGAAGGTTATAAAATTTTCATTTCGCGAGCAAATAATATTTAATTAATTGGTGCCTCTCTTATTTTTAAATAATATTTCGTTCAAATAAGGAAGTCCTACAAATCCTTAAACATAGAAAATGGCCACCAATTTTGTGTGACCATTTATAGTTGCACCCAGAGCTATTAAGCGGTATTACATATTCAATTTTATAGTGATTTATTGGTTAGTCCTTGTTTATTTATGTTTTTTTCACTGGTTCAAGTAATCCAAACTCATTCAAGTAAGTACTCTTAACCCCTGAATCATCCATTTCATCCGATACTAAAATCGGTGGGTATGGTGTGGATAAAGGTGTGGCTGCCAGGTGTCTACCACCTAAAAAGGAAAAAAAGCCAGGCACTTTTTCTTGAAAAAAACTAAAATCTTCAACCTCCAGTTATTGCTTTTATTAATTTTACATGGCCTCGTACCCGCCACTTTTGGCCAAAGTATGGTAGCATTTCTTCGGTTGAGTTTTTCATTCATTATAGTAATGCTGTTTTATTTTCAAATTCTATCGTTGCAGACCACATAGTTGTTAAGCAATAACCTTCGGTCATTTCAGTCCATACGGCGAAATATCAGCGCTTTCATATCGGCATTCTTAGTGTACGTACAGTTCCGATTCATTTCGCACTTTACTGGAAGTTAATATTAAAGCGAACTCCCGAAGTTATTTTTCCTACAGTAATTTTACAGCAGTTCAACGAGCTAAATTAGATCTCTACTTATGATCGATTGATACCCATCTATAATTTTTGCGCGAGTATTAGATGGGATCAACCCATCCCAGGGTCTGAAACCATGGGTCTGCTTCCCTTTACTCTTAACTACAAAGCGTCTACCGCAGCCATAGTACACCAGCGTCTTGTACCGGCAATATGATTCTCACAGTATACCACTATCAATATGTAATCCAAAAAAATGGCATCTACATCGGATTTATTAAGTACACCTTCTTGATCATTAAGAGTGCACCTCCCTCTTCACCCACGGTGGTTGGTCCTTTCTTCGCGCAGGTTGAAAATAAGAACTTTACCTTCTTTAATTTTCGTCGTATTTGTTGGCAGGATTTCTGCAACACCCATAAAGGAATGGCAGTATTGGGTATCATGGCCACATGCGTGCAAACGCTGTCGTGACCAAGAAATCTGAATATTACTATGGAGTTTAAAACGGAAGGTCGGTTTCATTTACGGTAATAGGAAGATGCTCAAAATCTTGCCCTCAAAGCTAATACCTTCCCCTTCTTTATTTCCTTGTAGGAATCCCTCGACCCAGTTTTAGGCAACTCCAGTTTTTAACTCTAGTTCCTAAAAAGATTTAATGCGCTGTTATTTTTTCGGCCCGTTTTGAACTCCCCTGTTCGAAATCCGATTTTGATGGAAAATCCCTGCCCCGCCAATCGTTTAGCGCGCTTTTGTCTACACCCGGTTTAAATTCCTTTCAAGATTATATTTTTTTGGCGCGCGAGGAGCTCTGGTAACAGCAAAAAGCAACGTGATAATTAAAGGATATTCATAACATTAAATGGGATTTAAGTTTAAAAGCGGAAAATTGATTTTATCATAGCACTAATCACGTTATAATCAAACATTGTAATTGTGAGGCTAAGAGGAGCAGCGCATACATAAAAAAGTTCTTGTCCTTTGAAATTGTGATTGAGGATAAATATATTTTCAAAAATTAGAAACTATTACAGGATTCATTCTCATTAAATATTAAAGGTGTGTGTTTGATAAGGCTATTTAGGGGTTATAATTCACCGATTGTAACTACCTTAACTATCAATAACGTTTTGGAGAAAGTATAAACAATTAAATTGAGGCTTAAACAGAAGGCTCCTGTTTTACACAAGTGCCCCT
>Ga0163217_1000904_pt1 | contig 12305 bp, 21 predicted proteins | sample SynspAceP_FD_185933 | JGI IMG/M metagenome (GOLD analysis project Ga0163217, IMG submission 185933) | Saline lake microbial communities from Ace Lake in Antarctica - Synechococcus sp. Ace-P (PacBio error correction) | ecosystem: Environmental > Aquatic > Non-marine Saline and Alkaline > Saline ... | reverse complement strand
CACCAATAGCCTGCGATGCTTGCGTGATCGCCAAATGTCGTTGTTATCACGGCATATCATTGTCAAGCCTGGCGTCCGTTGCGCTCGAACAAATTTTGTCCTGCTGATCTGGGCCATATTGATTGCGGTTGCCCCTGTTTTGTCGCGCGATTGCTTGCCGCTGTTCCTGGGGGCTGCTCGGTCGTGCTGCCGGTGCTCGGCCACGCAACTTGGCACCTGTATCGGCGCCTTCGCCGGCGAGTCCGGCACACAGCATCAGGAAGGCGTGAGAAAGCGGCTAGCCTAAGCGGGCCTGGACCTAGACAGGTTTTCTGACATCAACACATCGACCGGGGGACCAGCCCATCATTTCGCTGCGCGGCTGCGATGGTGCCATTAACGAAGCCGCCGCGACCGTGGTTCCGAGCACCAGCAGATCAAAATCGCCGGTATCGAGACATATTATGGACGACTGTTGCAAGATTTGCCTTCAACGAGTGGGGTTGAACTCGAGACGCATCGCTCGCCGACAGTTTTTCATGCCGGCATGAATCCATGCAATTCCTTTTTCCGCATTCGCCGACAGCATTTTCAAAAATCCGCGACGCCGTTCGGATTTCAGCCACGCTTCATTAAGCGACATGATAAGCCAATGGACGAGCTCGATTTTTGCACCAGGAAAAAATTTCCAGGCGCCGTGTCGAAGCGCATTGGGCGGAAAAATCGGAAAAATCGCTCGCCACCAAGATACGGCCATAATTGGCGCCGCGGCCGCTCTTGACATCAGACCGGGGCGGCAGCGTGGTGAAACCAGATGATCGACCGCCGTGCCGAGGAAAAAAATCGGAAATATCTGTTATGACGGGCGGCGCGACAATGATCAGCGTCGGCTGTTCCAGCTGCACCGCCGTTATCCAGCGATGGACCTTTGGCGGCTTGCCGTAATTGATCGCCCAGATTACAGCCTTCGGCATCCGCCCCGTTAATTTTGCGCAGCAAATCGCCTCGACTTTCGCGATATCCACCTCGCGGTTTTGGGACTGTTTACAAAACAGCAAGGTACGAATCGCATTCCAGATGTCGGCGAGCAATTTGGCCCGCGCCGAATGGCCGGTCCCGCCTGGCTGTCAGATCGGTGGCTGGACAACGGCAACAATTGTTTGCGTCGGCTGGACGGCGACACTGGAATCTCGCGCTCTGTGCTGCTATACTAAATATCGGCGCGGCGCCGGCAAATTGCTCCGCCGACATTTCTGGCTGAGAGGATACTCGAATCCTAACCGTGTCGACTGGGGTCACAACCGCAGATGAAAAACAGCCATTGCGTCACCGCGAAGACACGAATGGATAGCTATTTGTCCAGAGCTGATACGACATTAGTATCAATGACGGATTATGATCCTATCATGGATTCGAAACTAACAGCCTGTCAATAAAAAAAACAGCAGCAATTCCCGATAGAAAATTTACTGCTGTTTTTGGGAACTTCGTCCAATGACGATGTGCGTCTTACACGCCCGCCCGTCGCACTCGCGGGTGGTTTATGGACATCGCTATCAGCCCTTTGATGCACTTATATACGGCGGCGTTCGTGGAGAAAGCCATTGAAAAACGAAAATAGCCGGTTGCATTAGCTGCCATGCCGCTCTGGTTGACGCCGCCCGCAAGGGCAGATTATATTTTCAAGATATGCGCAGAACACGCCGTTCAAACTGTCACGGCGCCGGATGATGTTCTGTGAGCAAAAAAAACCCCCGCCTTTTCGACATTGGCCTCATTGTCGCTAAACAAATTATAGCGCCAGCGGCTTGGTCGTTGCGCCTCATATATACCGATTCGCTGGTTCGAAGCGTTCATTAGGTCATCACCGGCACAAACGGCGCAGATCTCATTCCTGCAATTATCGTCATCTGGGCGGTGGACGTCGGTCAGCATTGGTCGGGTGGACCGTCAGATCGGCCTTCTTCAAACGTGCCCGCGACAGCGACGGTCCGCCCTTTGGCTAACCGGCATTCGTCCAAACAGGGCCCTTCACGCGGTTGACTTGCCCCATTCACGATCATTGCGCGATGGCTCCTTGTTGGATCGTGCGTCGCCGGCATAGAGATTCTGCTCGACATTGGTGCGGAAGTCTTCGACCAGATGCTCCTTCTGCTCTTCCTTCACGAACAACATAATCCGGGCATATTGCAGGCCTGGCCGCCGTTAAAACTGCTTGGCTCCGGCGAGCGCCGGCGCCCGATTCTTTTGGCCAATATCTGCGCCCTCATCGATAATGACCGGCGATTTGCCGCCCAGTTCCAGTGTCACAGGACGGAAAGATTGCTTGGCCGCAGCCGCCATCACCAGCTTGCCGACACGGGTTACTGCCAGTGTAAGAAGATATGAGGCTGAACGGCTTCCAGAAGATTTGTGGCAACGCTGACATCACCCTTCGAAACAATGCCACTCATTTGCGTCGAACCACTTCCTCGGACGATGGTTCTTCGCGATACTTGCTGTCGCCGCGGGCATAGATCGGTCAGCTTGACCATGCAAGCAATTGCCCGCTGGCAATTGGCCGCTGCTGAGCGGACCAAAGGTCAGGCCGAGCGGAAACAATGCCACGGGCGAGGGATCAGACACACGCCGCGCCGCCTCATAACGATTTTTCGCCTTGTTCATCGGGGTTTCTGCGAAGGAAATGACATCGGTCGGGCGTCATCCATTGATCGGAAGTTGTCGATTATTTTTGCGCTGGATATTGGCGGTCACGCTTCAACACTTCGGTACCCGAATTTCGCTGCTCGGGCTTGCGGGTATCCTGCAGCACCCGACTGCGACAATATCGTCGGGCATGCGCCTCTACTCGGAATTCAGCTTCTGCAGCTTGGCCTTGCGCTTGCTTCGCGGTTGTGGCTTTGACATCCCATGATGGGCCCGCGCTCTGGCAAAGCGGGAATTACCCGGGCGATTTCCTTCGATATATCTTGTATCTTCTCGAGCGGAGCTGGACATGTTCTTTCCTGTCTAAATTATATAACGGCTGGACTATTATCTGTAAGTTATTACATTACAATAATACATGGATTTGGGATAGGATGCCAATCATTTAATCCGGCCTTTGTTTTTTCATCGCCTGACACGGCCTCGCGGATGTCCCGAACACGGGACCAGCCAAATATTAATCCATATCCATATTTCCTTGCCGGACTGGGCTGTCATACCCCATCACCGCGGCCACCAGATTAACTTCTTCCGGCCAGTCCATATGAGCCGTTTGGTGGCAATTGCGAACGCCCCGGACCCGCCCTATTCTGTCGGGAAATTTTTCCCGATTCTCACACCGCCGCCGATGCAGCCGCAAGCAAAGACGCTCTTAGGGACATGGTGATGCGGTCCGGCGCTCGACTACGCTGCAAACGATTTCAGCGAATTTGCAGCCTATTATGTACCGAGATGCGGCAGGGCGCTGGCGTGGAATGGACGTATACAGCACTAGTTTCATTTGGCGCACTGTCACACGACAATATCCCATCATGTGACAGTGGCATTTTGGCCGCTCTAGTTGGAAGTATCCCCAAAATTTTATGCCACAGTTTTTTCAAAAGCCCGGGTCATTATGACTTGGGCGATCGATCTCGGTACGGCCAAACCACTTCTTATCTATGTGGCGATCGCGGCATCATGCTCAATGAAGCCTTCAGTTTCGTTGCGCTCCGAGACCAATGACGGTGGGTGACAAAGGATGCGCCGCCTTGGCAAGCGATGGCCAAGCTGGATGTATGGGGCAAAACGCCGAACAATATTGAGGTCATTTCGTCCGCTCAAAGATGGACTGTCATCCGCTGATCTTGCATGTCGCGGTAGCAGATGATCAAAACCATTTCATTCACAAGGCTGCACAGAAAAAGACCGGAATATTTGCGGCGTTTCGATATGGTGGTCTGCATCCCGGTCCGGCGCCTCGACAAATGTGCAGCTCCGCGCCCTTCGCGTTGCAGCCTCAATGCCGGCGGAGTCCGGCATTTTTTTCATAGAAGAACCAATGGCTGCGTCGATCGGCGCAGAATTAGGCGGTTACCGAGCCGACTGGCCGCGATGGTGGTCGATATCGCGGGGGAACAACCGAAATGTCGCAATATTGTCCTTGCAGGCGCTGGCTTTACAGCCACATCTACCCGCATGGGCGGCGACAAAAAGGATTGATGATTGCCATCGCCTCGCATATCCGCGCAAACATTAATTCTGGCGATCGGTTGAAAACCACCACGGAATTTGTTTCAAACATGAAATTTGCCAGTGCGATGAGCCCGGTTCGACGGCGGGGCGGACCATGCATGATCAAGGGACGCGATCCTAGTCAGTGGCATGCCGAAAAAAATTGCCATCAACCGAAGCGGAAATTGTTGCCCATGCCATCGCCGAAGCCGGTCGGGTCAGATAGCCCGAGGCCGTGGCTCAATGCACCTTTGAACATACAAGCGGAACTTGGCAGCGGACATCCATGGATCAGGGTATCATATTTTGACCGGCAGGCGGTGCCCTTATTGCGGGCGGAATTGACGAGTTATTCCGAGGAAAAAACCGACTGGCGGTCACCATTGCCGATGATCCACTGACTGTGGTTCGCCAATGGCGCAGCCGGGCGATGGAAGATCCGCTGCTTCACAACGTGCTGATCCCCGCCTGAGACCGGCGGAGCGGACCAATCACGAAAAAGGGCCCGAAACCAGTCCGGAGCCCTTTCGTTTTAAAAAATGCAATTATCGGCTTAAGCCAACCACCGATCATCACCAGTGAGGTTGGCGATCAGCGCCGAGTCTCGATGCCGTCAATCTCGACAAACAACATTATACGTCAGAGCAGCGGGCCCGGCTGTTTCCTCGACCGCATTGACAATGTGTGGCGTCACCGCAACCTTGGATCCGGCGCGCACCGGGTTGAGGGAGGAAGCGGACTTTGGGTCAAAGCCATAGTGATCCCCATCACCGTGCCTTCGAAGACCCAGGGTCGTGCGCAGCCGACAATTCTGGCAGCAGGAGAAGAGCGTCAGCAGGGCGTGGGCGACTGGTGCCGCCAATGGTGTTTTCGCCGCAGCTTCTTCAATTCCAATATGGATGAACTGATGGGTCTTCCGGGCAACGCGAATTTTACGGTTCCTGACCGACTTCAACCCAGCTTCGGATACACGACCTTCCTTGCCCTTCCCAGACTCGAGTTCGCTTTGGTTTGATTAACTGGATATTCTGTCCCTATACTGTTTTTGCACACCGTAGCCTGAGCGGTTCGAAGCGCTAACGAACAAGAGGCGTGTTCGACAAGCTCACACTAACGGCAAAATAAAACGGCACTAGCCCTTCATGACTTCCTGCATCCGGCGGAAAGAATTTGCCGCCCTGGCCGCCGCCATTCGCATATTTCCTGCATTGCCGGTTTCGTCGAGAATTCTGGTCATATTGTCGGCCGGATCCGCTTCGGCGCTGCCGTTCTTCAACTGTAGCCAGATGCCTTCTCGTTTCGAAAATTTTCCGCCGCCTGCATAGCCGCCCCGCGCCGGCGGTCAAGATCGTTCTTCATGGCGCGCCATCGCTGCACAGAAACCACGGGCCGGGGTCACGGCTTCGGGAAACAGGGCTTCCCAAAAGGCTTCTTCCGGCAGATGTCTTCGGTCATTCCGCGGGTCGCAGGGCAACGGGCGAAAATACAGTTGGTTTGAATGCCCTTGCCCGCGCCTTCCTGGATGCAGGCTGTTCATTCATGCCGACCAGAGCCAGTTTCGCGGCGCCATAAATTGACTGGCCGAAATTGCCAATAGAGGACCGGTCTGGATGACGTCGTCATCACCCGATTTCGGCCATATTGGCGTTTTCGCGCATATGAATCCCTCAGACGCCTTTGGGTGCAATGGCGCTACCGGTTGAGTCAGACATCCATGACGAACTGGGGAAATCTTCCTTATGGTCATTTTGTGGAAGCTCTTGTCGCCCGCAGCACTCCGCGTTGTTGACGAGAATGGTCGACATGGCCCCATTTGCCGATTTCGCATCGGCGACCATTTTTCAACCGCTGGCATGTCGTAACGCTGCCAGCCGGCAGCCATTGGCTTCGCGCCTTCGGCTTTCGAATTTTCGCTTACACCTGCTCGGCTACCGTGCGGAACCACCGGTGCCATTCGCGCGCGCCGCCGAAGTCATTGACGACAATTTTCACGCCGCGTACGCGCCAGTTCCTTCGGCATGTTTCGCGGCCCAGACCGGCGCCAGCGCCGGTGACGATGGCAACGCGCGTCGTTTAATTCTACTTGCTCATGGCGAGTCCTTCATTAATTTGAATGGATTAACGAAAGCGATGCGCAAATTCAGGGCCCGATGAGTCAAGCGGCACTGCCGCTTTTTTGAAAAGCCGTTTTCATCGGCCTCCTGCCTGCCGTAGCGGCAGAGGCAGGAAGAAACGCGTTTTTTTTCGGCTTATCGGTTGCTTGCCTTCTTTGTCTTGCCGCTTTCTCCGCCGCCGCCTTTTCCTTCGACGCCGCCCCATCAGTGTCGGCAAGCTGCGAAATTGCACGTCGCAGTTAAATTCCGGATCCGCATGATATTGCGGGCCGCCAGAAAGGTCAGGATGACATTGCCCATTATAGCTGGTCACGGACGTGGCAAAACAGTCCCTGCCCCTCGGCCATATTTTCCCATGCCAAAGCTTTTGACAGCTTGGCACCGGCAAAAATACATCGGCACCATCGTCCGGGACATTTGGTGACCCCGTATTGACCGCCGGATTGAGGCCGCTCCGACCGCCCGCACGGACCATCATTCTTGGTCCCTGCCGCCGGTCAGACCGGCCGGCATCGCGCCCGACATTTCCATCAGCGTCTTGGCTCCCAAGCGCCTTGGTTCATCGCCTTGGATCGCCGGGTTTCTCCATGATAATTTCAGCCGCTCGGCCAGGCATCGGCGAGATGAGTGCCGACGCCGACCGGGCATCATGTGTCAACCTGATGCCGGCGCTATTCTTTGTCATCATCCTGTCCGCACCGATACCGGAGCGCCGATTTTCAGCGTCTTGTCGGAAGGTCGTCCTTGGTCTTTCAGATACCGAGCATCGGATCCACTGACCACCCGCGATCATCAGTCGTTCACCGTGGCACCAGGGAAAGGCCTCGCGGATTTTCGTTGATCGGGACAGGGCAATATTCACGTCCCGTCGAAAAAAACCCGGGTGCGCGGCTGAAGCTTCTTGTTTGAAGCGGGTCTTGGGGATGGTGCCTTTCGCATCATCGCGCTGCGATATTGCCGCTGCACGTCGAAAGCAAGCCGTTTCCGGCATCGGAACTCAGTTTTTCCCAAATTCTTGCAGCCCGCGCACCGGATTGGCGATATTGTCTGAACTGCCGGCCTTGGCGAGCAATGTGATCGATTGGGTCTTTTCCGGCTCGTCAAACTGCATGTCGAATTTGCGCGGCTTCATCTCGCATCGAGGTCGTGCAGCGCCAGCGTCATTGCAGGCCGGACTGGCCGTCAATCGCCGGCATTGATGCATCTTGTGCAACATCGGCAAAGCTTGCCCTTGGGCACGCCTTCCGACATTGTCCAGCCCCTCGATTCACCGATATTCCCGAGCCGCTTGTTCATGTCCATCGGCGGGCATAAATGCGCGCCGCCTGGATGCACAATTGGCCGCCAGTCACCCGGGCTTCGGCAGGGCAATATGACGGACGTTGATATTCGAGATCGAAATCGGCGTCAATTCGGACCCAATAGAGGGATGATTCGAGATCGAGCGCACTCGCACCAGTTTTTGCCGGGAAAATCCCGTGCTTCCGTGAGGCGCCCCTCGATATAGCGCAATATGATCCTTTGAAACCGGACCATTGCCGCCAGGACGCCGGTTCGAGGGGTCATAAATCAGCAGTTGCACCGATATGGCATTCGGAGCGTATTCGGTGTCTTCCGTATAAGCAAAACATCGCATCCAATTGCGCTAAGCTGTTTTCATGGCATTTTCCTTCAAGCCTCTCTTAATTAAACACGCATTTAGTGTAAATTGGTTCGTAATATGCGAATCCAGTTAAATTTCATCAATGCGGTCGCAACTTTCGGTTCTTTGGCTTTCTGCGGATAGCTGGCGCGCCTTCGTGAACAGCGTCAGCAAATATCGGGCCCGGATCCCGCGAAAAAACAAGCAAAGACCAGCGTCGTGAATCGTCCGGCGGCAGTTTGAAACTGCGCCGACCCGACAATTCAGAACCGCGCCAGTCCTTGACCAGATATGTGTGGGGACAGCGCGTCCCCAGAGGAATCCTCTTTGCCCATGATCAGCGCCAAGCAGCCGCGCTTTTTTCAGATGGGAGGGCGCTTTCAAATGCCCCTCGACCACCGTCTTGGCACCCCGCATTGACAGAAATCAATGATCGAACCCAGGATCGTGATCGGCATTGCGCATTATTGCAAAAGCCCAGAAAATTTCCTGTCCCAAATTTCAATTCGGCAAATTGGATTTCTGCGATCCGGTCGAGATTGCTGTGGCCGGTTACCCATTAATCGTCGATCGACACGGCAAGTCGCATAAGCGGGTCAACATTCCGGCAGATTTCAGCAAACACCTTGATATTGGGCAACCCGGTTTCTCCTCGGTGATCTCCATGGATCACCGACCCGCGCAAATTCCGTACTTGTGCAACCGGGGGCAAAAAGCGCATCGGACGAAATCACTCTGGGTGAGCAATATCGCGCTGCAGTTGAAGGATATTGGCACGGGCTTTTGCGGGATTTGCGCAACGCACCCGCCAGTTTACAATCAACGCTGATCGATGACATTGATCGTTCGGGCCTCATTTCGAGAGGACATTTTCCGTTTGCGGCTGAAAAAATCGTTCGCCAGGACTTGATTGCGCGCCTTGTTTTCAGTCGCGACAAGCCTTCATAACCGACAACGCGGGCCGGTCAGTCAGAGCATGTTTTGGACTGAAATTCGACGACGAGATTGTCGAGGGCAATCGGTCGCTGGCATCAGGGCCTTGATTATATTCCGAGTCCAGATCGACCTTTGTTGACTGTTCTTGCGCCATTATCGTTCAATCAGCTCGGCGGCATATCGGGTTTCGAACGGCTTTGCTATAGTTGGCAACGATTTTGCCGCCTTGCCTGCACGTGCCGCTGCTTGCGCTGCCATGTTTGCAACTTTGTGTCGGCGCCCGTTCATTTCAGAACAAGCGGCAATTTGCGTTTTCAACATTGTCGAAATGCGCAACAGGCCGGGGTTTTTGTTCGGCGAGCATTTTTTTGTCTGCGACGATCACATTGGGAGCAAAGGCTCGCGGCTCCATTCTCAATTCCCGGGCGAATAGATGCAGTCCTACGGATATTTGCGCGCTGCTCGAGGCCGTCTGGCAACAAACGCGTAAACGCGCTCTCTTCGTCGATGACGAGAACCCGATTTAATTTGGCATTGGCTGGGCTTTTCGGTTGTGAATATCCGCATAAACGGGATCTTCAGGCGATTGCGGCCCTGCCTGATTCGCGATGTTCCTTTGCCTGGCCCGATCTTTTCTGCTTTCGATATTGGGAAAGATAGCTGATTCGCAACCCGGGCCAAACCCGGGACTGTCGATCGAATTCTTGCCAGGATAAGAAAATTCTCAGCGAAGAGATGATATCGCGTTTCGCATGCTTCCTTCAAGGACTCAGCAAAACCGCCGTCACGGCGGCGACCACTTCGGGCCTTTCCGCCTGATCACCATTCTGGTCGTGTTATTTTTTGGCAAATTCACTAAGGCTCAGCGCCCTCGCCGAAAGGACCGATAACTCTCTTCCGGTTTTTTCTCTGCCGACCAATTTCCCATATAACCTCCCAGACATTGCGGCTTCCCGCTGATGCATCGTGCCAAAGCAGCCACCCGGAAAGGTGCTCGGCCTGTTACAATCATTTACATATGAGAGCACAAATTATTAACATTGCGTTGGGATATCTAGTTAATTTACGTTAGAAATAACTTGTATTATTAATGCATATTCAAAATAATAGTTAATCTGTCCATCCATATTTTACGTATATTTGCAAGTTAATTCTAAACAATATATGCTTGAAATATGGATTTTATTTTATTTAGGGAATGACGCGAAAGCCATCCAAAAAAAGGAAACCCCGTTGTAAGGGACACCAGAGGTTTTTTTGATAGTTTGCTTGTGCCAAATTGCGGCCGCTTGTTGGCGGGTTTGCGGGCTCTTGGAATCTTGCCTTAGTTGCTGATCCCCACCATGCGGTTTCGACCAGCTTGCCCGATTTTCCGCCGCCATTGATCGTCACACTGGCACGCTGGGCCGAGGCATTTCGCCTGATCCATGCAAACGCACGTGATCTTGCACATCGACCAGGTTTTTTCGAGTCATAGCTTCGCAAAACCTTTGCGAAAAACCGGCGTCCTTCAGGCGGCCCTGCAGCGTGGCTTGACCATCTTCGCTGTTCAGATCCAGGTCGGCATAGTGTAACGATGGGCCGTACGCACGGGTCCGGCTTTGGGCATTGGCGCTGGCACAGAAAATCCGGGTCGCGGTTATATCGCGATTCGCAGGCCGCCGCGCACAAAGGGGCTTGGTAAAGATGTTTATTTCGACATTATTTCTCACTCCTTCAAAATATTCTTGGGGCGATGCCGGAAAAAGGCGGGAACCGCGCTACTACCCGCTAGGGGGTGATGTGTCGGGAGCGGAATATCCGTCGGGCCGGGGGAAGGGCTGGTCTGGAGAGGATGGGTTATGCTCCCCGCCCGCATTCCTAGGTAGCGGAGCGATCCCCGACGAGCATCCCGCGTTCGGATAAAACCGCCATTGTGATCGGCAAACGCCGACCGCTTCGACCAACGACAATCCGCTGTGTCGACCATCTATAGTCATGTAACTTTTCTGCGAATTCAGAATAGTTACGCATGACACCATATCAGGGCTGTATTTAGAGCACTAAATCAGCCCGGAGAGCGGACTCGACGGGTCGGCGTATCGGCGAACCCATCCGGCCAGACAATAAGCCTTCACGCCCGCCTCGACCGCCAAAGCTTCATCCCCCGCGCCATTTGGCGACCGGTTTTTTTTTTTTTTTTTTCCCTTTTTTTCCCCCGGGGGGGGGGCCCTTCGGCAATCGCCGTGTTCATTCAGCACGCCGTTCAACAGCCAGCGCTCCATCGCCACCCGCGGCATCGCTGCAGTGCCGAAACACCGGCATCGACCAGCACCGCACATTGGCGCCCTCGACGATCAGGCCGGATCGTCACCGGTTCTGGGATACCGAGCCCGGACCCGATCGGCGCGCCGAGCGGGCATGATCGCCACCGCGCCGGCATCTTTCCAGCTCTTCGCTTCCGATACGGACGTCGACGCAATGAAACCATCGGCTTGAACCCTCATGGGCCAGCACCTCGGTCGCCTCGAGCGTTTCGCGCATATTTCGGATAGAGCGTCTTCGCCTCGCGGAGCACCTCCAGCTTGGACCAGATCCAGCGCCCGCTTCGCGCGCCAGTCGCAGCGTACGGATCGCATCCTCGGCATTGAAGCACCAGCCGTGTTCGGCAGATAGGTGATTTTTCTTCGGATCGATAAAGTCCATTCAGCACCGGTTGGTTGCGGTCGGTGACGTTGACGCGGACGAACCGCGACGGTGACAATCTCCGCCACCGGATGCTTCGACCGCAGCCGCATTCTTTCGGCGAAAATTCCTTATATTTGCCAGTGCCGGACATCAGCCTTGGAAACGGAATGTCACGCCCCGCTACCGTCCAGTTGTGCATCGCCAGGCCGCCCCAACGAAATGCACGATCTCCAGTTCAATCACCCTGCTCGACCATGACCTGCTCCGGATCGGAACCGCGGACAATCTCGCGGGATTGCGCTCGGACCGCCCCACCTTGGCCGTGTCAAGAGTCAAGCGAAAACGCATACCAGATTCGGCGATCGAACCCGCCCCGCAGCAATCTTGTGGTCATCCGCCGTCAAACCGGATCTGAATTTCAGGCCATTTCTGGTAACTTTCATTGTCTTTGATTCTCGCTTTTTTCAAAAACGAGCCATATAAAGAGGGCGCTCCAGGTCGCAACCAAAAAAGGCCTGTGGGAGGGAACAATATCCTTGGCGGCCAAGACCATCTTTGTATTGAACGGACCCAATCTCAATCTGCTCGGCTATGCGCGACCCGAAATCTATGTTCGCGTGGAAACGCTGGGACGAGATTGCCGGACAGATTGAAGGACCATGACGCGAGACGCTCGGTTTCCGATGTCGACATTCGCCAGAGCAACCATGAAGGCCATCTGCGTTCGACTGGCTGACACGAAGCGGCCGCAGAAGGCGGCGGCATGC
>Ga0163217_1074749_pt1 | contig 12307 bp, 8 predicted proteins | sample SynspAceP_FD_185933 | JGI IMG/M metagenome (GOLD analysis project Ga0163217, IMG submission 185933) | Saline lake microbial communities from Ace Lake in Antarctica - Synechococcus sp. Ace-P (PacBio error correction) | ecosystem: Environmental > Aquatic > Non-marine Saline and Alkaline > Saline ... | reverse complement strand
TGGGGAAGGGAGAAATACCGAGGTTAAAAAAAGGATGCGGGGTTCATCCTTTTTGCTCCCGGCTTTTTTTTACGCTGGACCCTTAATAATTTTGAAAGGGAGGGGATAGAAACTGTTGTACGGAAAAAAACCCGGGCCAAAAAAAAAAAAATTATAAAAATTGGGAGGTTACCTTAACAGGATAAACTTTTAAACAAAAAAAAAAACTTCATTTTCAAAGGACCCCCCGATTTTTCTTCAGGGAAATGGTTGGGGGCCCCGCTTTGGGAAAACCCGGGAGGGTTTTTTTTTAAAAAAAAAAAAATTTTTTTTTCATTTGTTTGGAAAAATTTTTTTTTACTTTTGGGTTGGCTTGCCGGGGTTCCCGCCCGTGGCCCCGTTGATATTAAGGGGGATTTGGGGAACGGGCCAAATAAATGGAGAATTTTTCCCACCAAAAGGTAGAATTTACAAGGGGACAAAATTCGAATTTTTTGGCCGTGTCTAATAAAAAAGGGATTTAGGAGTAAACCTATTGAAAAATTTTAAAAAGGGAAAGGTTTTAAAAACTTTTATTTTCACATTTCCCCTTTTTCCAAAAAAAAAAAAATATTTCAAAAGGTCCAAATTTAAGGGGGAATTTCGCATATTTACCTTAAAAAATTAATTTCGTATTCCAAAAGGATTATTGGGGAAAAACGGACACGTTGGGATTTTAGGGAACTTCCCCCCCCGGTTTTTCTTTTTTTCCCCAAATAAAAACTTTTTTTCCCCCGGCCCTTTTTGTTTATTGACATTTTTTCCAATTTTTAAATTTTCCGGCGATATTTCTTTTATCGGGCTTTTCCCCAGCCTTTCGTTTCCAGGGGAAAGGTAGGGGTTTTAAAAGATGGGCTTTAAAAAAAAAAAAAAAAAAACATTTTAAAAACCCCTTTTGGCCTATTTTTTTCCTTTTCTCCCGAGATTAATATTTATTTCAATTTTTTGTTTAATGGTTATTTTTTACTCCCAAAAAACAGGCGGTTTCACGGGGAATTTTGTTTTCCTTATTTTTAAAAAACAAAAAAAAAAACCTTCGGATTTACGCAAAAAATTCTTAATTTACCTATTTAATTTACAATATTTCCCCATATAAAATATATTATCCATATTTATATTAATATTCCCTATTAATTCGTTTGGAACGAGAAAAAGGCCATTTGGCATGGGTATATTTTTTTTTCATGAAAAGTTTTCCAATGTTTCTCCATAACCAAACAACCAGGGCTATGTAAACATTATTAACCTTGGAAAAGGAAAAATTTTCTTGGTTGGGGTAAGGGGGTAAGGAAAAAGGGGTTCAAAAAGGGGGTATTTCCTTTTTCCAAAAAACTTGTCGCTTTTTTCCCCAAGTTTTGGGGCGCGAGGGTTGGTTCGAGCAAAAAAAACTGGAAACCGGAAAGGGGGGATTTTCCCCCTTAAGCGGGAACCCAGTCGTAAAAAAGCGGTGGTTTCCGCTTAGGGGGGGAAGGATTGTAGTGGAAAGGTTTTGCCCGGGACTTCCGTTTAGGGGGGCTTGGGGTTTTGTTTTCGGGGGGAATTATTTTTAAAAAACCAAAAAAACTTATTTAAGGATTTATTTTGAAAATCAAGTTGGGGGGGGGAAACTGGTAATTCTACCGGCCATTATTTATACCCTTTAACCCCACCCAAAAATATTATTCACGGGGAAGGGTTTAAAAGCCTGAGTCAGCGGACCGGGGGGGGGGGGGGGGGGGGGGGGGGGGGGGGGGGGGGGGCCGGGGGGGGGGGGGGGGCGGGGGGAATAGGAAAAAAAACTAAGGCATACCAAAAAGGTTTAACCAAAAATCGGGAACTTTCTTTGTTATTTAGAAAAAGGCCAACAAAAAAAAAAACTAACGGAAGGGGTTATTTTAGGCAGGGGTTATTATTAAAGGGGGGGGGAACATTAAAAAAAAAAGCCAAAATGGGGGGCGCGCACGAATTTTAAAAAACCCTTGAGGAAAAAACCCCTTTTAAAAACTTCGTTTTTGGAATTTAACATTTTCTTTATTTTTGGGCGAAAAACTTTAAAATTTCACGGGGGTTTTTCTGCCGCAAAAAATCCACATTCTATTAAAAGTTAGGGGTTTTAAAAAAAATTTTTCAAATTTGACAAAAAGCAGGGTGTCAAAATTTCATAAAGTTAACAGGGCAAATTCCCCCTATTTTTTTTTTTTTGCGGCTGGGGAACCCCACCCTCTTTTTAAACCACCCATTTGAGAAATTTGGGGGGGGACCTAATCATTTTTTTGGTGGCGGGCGGCAAGATTCAATTACAGCAAAAAAAAAAAAAAAATTATTTTTTTAAAATTAATTCAATTGGGGAAAAAAACCCGCCCGGGCCCGGGAACTTTAAAAAAAAAATTATGCCATTTAAAGGACCCCAAGGGCATCCAAAAAATTTGGCGTGTTTAAAAAAAAAAAAAAGGGTTTTAAGGAAAAAGGGAAAAAAAGGCCAAATTAAAAGGGGACATAATTTGGCAAGCTTGTTCTATTTATTTCAAAAAACAAACCAATTTAGTTTGGGGGAACCCAGGGTATTTGGAAAACAAGTTTTCAAAAAATCATTTCAGGGGGAAAAATTTTGAAATCGAAGCCCAAGGGGGGCCTTGTTATAAAAAAAAACAATTTTTCCCTAAATATTCCCAAAAGTATTCAAAAGAGGGAATTGTAAACTACTACCCCAAGGGGTGCATTCTTTGAAAATTAACTAACCAAGAAAGCTCTAGATGGGGACATTAGTTTTGGCTTTTCAAAAAATATTTAAACAAATTTAAAATACAAAAAAAGGCAAAGGGGGGGGAAAAATAACAAAAGGCTTACCAAAAATTTATTGCAATCATTAAACAATTATTTTTTGCCCAAATTATTAAAATTGAAAAAAATTGTTTTAAATATATTTTTCCAAATATATTTTTTTGTGCATTTCCCCCTTTAAATTATTATTTTTGGCAAATATTATATGCCGCCAAAAAAAAATTAATTTAAAAACTAAAAAAATTAAAGAGCCCTTTGGTTTCCCAAACCTATGGGGGGAATCTTTTCTTCAGGGATTTATTTCTTTCCAGGGGGAAAAAAATCAGTGGCCGGATATTGATTTGGCAAAGGCTTTTCAAAGTTATTCCCAAAAAACTCAAAAGGGGATATCGAAAAAAAATTTATTATAACGGGGGAAATTGGTAAATGGAGGTTTGCCCATTATTTATAAAAAAAGGGGCCATTAAAGGGGTTCAAAAAAGGGGAAACCCAAAAAAATACTATTTAAAAAGGGGGGGCAAAAGGTTGATTAAATTTTTTCTATTTTACCTCTTAAGGGGTGCAAAAAACAAATTTTTATTGGCAATTTGGTATATTAATCCAAAAAAAGGGTGGACCATTTAAGGAGTTCGGTGGCTTCAAATCTGTGCCTTTTTTTGTTTTTTTAACGGGGAAAATTAAGGATCGAGGGAAAAAAAGGGGCCCCATTTCCGAAATTTATGGTTAAAGCCTTTGCGGTATATTAAACCCAAAGAAAAAAAAAAAAAAAGGGTTAACCCAGGGGGAAAAGTATTCTAAAGGGAGGGGTCCCCATGGGGCAAAAAAAAAAAACTGCACATTACCACTAACTTAATATTTTAAAAAACGTGAGGGGGGGGGGGGGGGGGGGGGGACCATTTGAGAAATATTTCTATTTTAACTTTTGGCTTCAATTTTGAAACAACAAAAAATTAAAATTGGCAGAAAAATAGGGGGCCTTCCCTTGGCTTTTCTAAAAAGGAGCAAAAAAAAAACCTTTATACCCAACTTTTCAACTAATAGGAAAATAAGGAAGGTTCGCTTTAATCCAAAAACCCACAAAATTTATTGGGAAAAACAACATTTTTAAAAAAAATGAAAACTTATTGGGATAACTAAAAAGGCAAGGGGGAAAAACCCTAACCCACAAAACCAACAAAACCAAAAATTAAATAATTGGGCCCTTTGGGGAGTGCGTTTGCGGGGGGGACACCCTTTAGGAGGGGGCATTTTGATAATTTCATCGGGAAATTTTACCAAGAAGGAAAATTACCCATACAACTTTAAGTATTTTATGTTTCCTTAAAAATATCTTAAAAAGGGCCGGATGTTTTGGGGCCCAAGGGGGGGGGGGGGAACCCATTATAAATTTAAAAAAATAACAAAAGAAAAAAACAGTTTATTGGGCGTATTGGACGGGGAACGAAAAACTGATTACTTTAGAAAAAAAAACTAAAAAAAAAAAGGAAAGAGGCGGGTTTTTGTATTTTGGCCTTGAAAAAATAACGCAGGCTTTTTTCTTATATCCCTATGAAAAAAAAGGGGAAATTGGGATGGCCGGGGAAAAAACCAATAGGGTTGGGGGATTTATTTGATAAAAAAAATTTTTTCTTGGCAAGGGAATTAAAGGGGAAGAACCAGGGAATTTAGGGGGAAAAAAAAAACTAAATGGAGTATTTCAAAGAAAAACATTTTTTTTTTCAGCTTTTTTCCAATTTCTTTGAAAAAAAAAAAAAGGCTTGGGGCAAAAAAAAAACTAAGGATTTAGAAAAATCGAAAAAGGGGGGGGGGGACTGCTAAAAAATCTTTATTTAATTTTGGGGGGATTTTTTTGCAAAAAGGCCAGAAAAACTGGGGATTTTCGCCCCCCCTCTTCTTGTGTGGGAGTGGGGAACAAAGGGAAAAGGATGGGGTTTTTTGGGGGAAGGGGGGAGGGGCCTAAAAACCATTTGTATTCTGGCCTCGAAAAAAAAAGTTTTTTGGAATCCGGAAAAAGGGGCAGGCAAAAAAGGTGGAAATTTTTTTTTTACTTCCCAAAAAGGAAAAAGTGTCCGGCCAAGGTTATTGGGGGGGCAAAAAAAAACTCGGGTTAGCAAAACCCAAAAAAGGGAGGGGCCGGCTCCGGCATCTTGAAAAAAACCCCCCAACTTGCGGGGGTTTCTGCATCCTTTTGTTTGATTTCCCAAAGTGGGCCCCGGAAAAGAAAGTAAAAAAAGAATTAAAAAAGGACGGGGGGAAAAAAACCCTTTTTTCAAATGGAACTTTGCCAAAATTCTTTTACGGGGGCAAGGAGGGAAAAGCAATGTGGGAAGACCAACCCTTGGGGGGACTGAGTAAAATGTGAAAAACTTTGGGCTTTTGCCACCGGCAAAATGGATTGGCAGCCAGAATAAGGAATGGTGGCGGGGAAACCAACCCCTTTAAATAAAAAAACCCCGGGCAAAATTGGTTAAAGGGAAAGCAAAAACGGGATGATTTGAAAATTTTGGATTGTTGTGGTTCTTTAAATCCCCCCCCTTTCCTTTTTTCATGGATTTAAAAAAAAATTTGGGAGACATTGGAAAAAAAAAAAGGGCGGGGAAATTTTTCTGGACAGGATTTACCAAAAAAGAATTAATTTAAGAGTTTATTTTTTCCGGGCCCCAAAAAAGTTCTAAAGGTGATATGCGTTTTATTCTGGGCATATTGATTTTAGGAAAACCCCACTTTAACCCCAACTGGGTAAAGTTGGGGGGGCGTAATAGGTTTAACCCACACGGTTGGTCTTTAATTTTAGGAGGGGGGGGGGGGGGGGCGGGTTTCCGAAGGGAAAATAAAGGGGGGGGGGAACAGGTTTTTTTTGATTGACGCATAAATTATTTAAAGAAAAGGCGGGGTTGTAGGGGGCTTGCCTTTTTTTACCAAATTCTTTTTCCTTTGGTAAACGGGCCATAAACCTTTGCGGGGGGGCCATTACTTTATTTTTTAAAACCAAAAAGGCAAAAAAGGGGAAAAGAAAAAACGGGAAAAAAAAACAACCTTGTTTATGGGGATTTGCTAAGGGGCAAAAGGGGCATACCGGGGGGGAAGATGGGCAAAGAAAAAAAAACAGAAACCCAAACTGCGGCCAGAGGGATATCCGAAAAAAAAAAAAGATTTGTGGGCTTTTACCTATTCTTGATTTTTTCGGAAACGGGAAAAAATAACAAGTTCATTTGGTTTTTCCGGCCCCGCGCTCCTGTTCCGGAAAAAATTAAAACAGAGGGAATTGATTATTAACTTTGGAATATTTTTCCTAGGTATTGGTAGGGGGAACCAACTTTTTGGGAAAAGGGAAGGAGGGGGAAAAAAAAATAAAGGGGGGCCCGTAGATTAATTTGAGGCAAAAAAACCAAAAAAAATTAAAAAAAATTTTTTTTCCAAGGGGCTGGAAAAAAAGGGAGGGCTGGTTAAAAAAAAGGAAGTTAAACGGGCTTTGGAGGCATTTGAATGGGAAATTGTGTCTTAAAAAAAGGAAATTGGGTATTATTAAAATGGGGAGAATAATTTTGTAAAAAAAACATAATTAAATCCTAAAAAGGGCTTTACAAGAAAGACCATTTTGGGTTTGGAATTTCAGGATGGATTGGGAAGATAAACCAAAATTGGGGGGGCAACTTAAATATTGATTTTTTCCAAAAAAATTTGGGGGGATTGAATTTAAAGGAAAAAAAGGGGGAATTTTTTTTTTTGGGATTTTATTGGGGGGGGAAAACCCTTCCAATTTATTTCAAATTTATTTTTTTATGGGGGGGGGGAACGGTTTTTTTTAATTTCACCTTCCTTGGATAAAATGGGAAAATTGGTCAAAAGGGCAAAAAGTTTTTTTTTAAGGGGACCAATTGGAAAAATAGGAGCCGATTTAATTATTAAACAAAACCAAGGGGGAGGGGGAATTGTGTTCTTTACTAAGGAAAATCGGAAAAACCGTTAAACGGGGGGGAAAATTTTCATTTACTTCCTTTCCAAGTACTACTGAAGGGATAATTTTGGAAAAAATGGTGGTTTTTTAGTGGTTTTGCGCTCTAAGGAAGCTTAGGGAACCCAAAACGCCAATGGAATAAATTAATTAGGATTTTTTAAAATTTTTGCTTAAAATACTTGTTTTTGTCGGGGGGAACACCAAAAAAAAAAAAAAAAAAAAAAAAAAAAAAAACTGGCCCAGAAAAAGGAAAATTATTAAGGGAAAAAAAAAAAGTTCTTTTTCCCACCCCAAAACTAGGGGCCTTTTACGCGAATGGGTTAGGTTTTTCTTTTTTAATCAAAGAGGTTTTTTCAATTTTTGCTTTTTACCTTTTTCCCCCCCAAGGGGCCAAAAACAAAAAACAAAAAAAAATCGCCAAAAATTTTTCTAGTTAACATGGGATAAGGCTATTTTCCATACCCAAGAAACAAAATTTAAATTTGTTGCTAAAAAGGAAACTTTTAAAAAAAAAAAAATGGGCGTTTGATGGGGCAGGGTTTTTGTATGGGAAAACTGGGCCAAGGAAAAAAGCGGGTTTTTGGAAATTTGGGTTTGATTTTGATTGAAGGGGAAAGGGAAAAGTGAGCTTGGGGGGGGGGGACAAATTTAAACCACCCAAAGATTAAAAGGCCGATGGGGAAATACATTTTAAAAACAAACTTCCCCGTATTACAAACAGGGAAACCACTAATAAATTTTATTTTTGTAAAAAATGGGGGAAAATAATCTTTAAAAAAAAAATTGGGGGGGCGGATTTTAATTTTTAAAAAACTGGGAAAACCACAAAAAATCGGGTTTTGGCCCGATAAAAGGGAAAACTTTTTGGAAAGCCATGAAGAAGGGAATTTGTCCGAAAAACACGGGGTTTTTACCCCTTTTTTCTTATTTTTCAAAAACCCGGGGGGGGGGACCCATTTTGGGGGGGGAAAAAACCCCTGGCTTTTTTTAAACTATTAAAGGGGGGAGAAAAGAAGGGAAGATTGTTTTTAGGGGTAAGAAAGGTGTCGGCCATATTTGAATAAATTATGTTGAAAAGATTGTGCAAAAAAAAAAAAATATTGTTTGGGTTAAATTTTCAAAACTTTCCCCCAAATCTTTTAACAACCGTTTTCTTTAAAATAATTTCAAAAAAGGAAAATTGGGGCTAAAACAGGTTCAAAAACTATAAAAAAAATTTCTTTTGGTATAGGGGGTTCAAATTTAAAAGGGAAAAAAACTTAAAAAAAAATTACTACTTTCCCCCTTTCTTTAATTCGATGGAGGGGCAAAAAAAAAAAAAAAATTAAAAGGTTTCTTTAGGCTCCTTTTCCAATTTTCTGATTTAAAAAGGGGGGAAATAAGAAAAAAAAACTACTAAAAACAACAAAACTTAAAAAAAAAACCTTTACAAGGACCAAAAAAAAGGAGGGCTTTGATTTTGGCAAAACAGGTTTTTTTGCTTAAACAAGGTTTGGCAGGTTAAGGGTTTTAAAAAAATAGAACCAAGGATGGAAAGTGATAGGAAAATTTTTAAAAATTTTGGGGTTTCTAATTGGACGGGAAGGAGGGGCCATTAAAAAAAAGAGGGTGTATATTCCAAAAGCTTAAGGTTTTTTAAAACTAAAAACTTGAAAAGCAAGGGTTTTCTTTTGGGCCGGCACTAAAATCGCTTGAAACATTTTCGAATTTTTTTAAAAATTGTGGAAAAAAACAATTTCTTTAACCAGGGGGGGGAGGGAAATTTACTTTTGGGGGGGGGGGGGCAATTGGGCGTTAGGCTCTGGAAAAAATTCCAGCGGATAGAAAAATTTTTCAGCAACCTCTATGTTTGAAAAAATAAGAAAAAAAAATTAATTTTTTTTCCCTTTCCTTACCACTCTAATAAAAAAAGGGGATGGGGGCCGTTTTGGTATTGAAGGGGGGACGAGGGGGGGGCAAAAAAAAATATAATAAACAAAAAAAAACTTGAAAAAACATTTCTTTGAAAAAAAGAGGAAGTTTTAGAAAAAAGCGGGGAAAAATTAATTGATATTGAAAAACCCTTCGGGATTTGGGCAAGATTTAAGTAACTAAAGAGTTTGCAATTAACGGGCTACGGGGAAACCCCCCTTTATAAATTGGGGCAAAAAAAAACCAAAAAGGTTATTTTAAAAAAAACCAAAACCACATTAAAAGGATTTGCATTTTTATGTAACGGATTTAACATATTTTTCCCCAGGCTTATTTTCCCAAGTTAAAGCCTTGGCCCCCACAAAGGGGGCTTGGGGGGGGCTTCCTAAACCTATTTTTTCAAAAAAATCCATTTACTCTTTAATCATTTATTGAAAAAGCTAAAATAAAAACGGCAAAAAGAAAGGAAAGGAAAAAGAGTTTTTTAAAAAAAATGGCGGGGCCCCGGGGGTGATGGTTTGGTTGTTTTCGGCAAAAAAAACCAAATTTTTTTCCCCGGCTCTTATTGGGGGTTTTTTAAACCGGGGCAAGGCTCCATTTTTTGTTGCTTTGCAAAAATTTTTGGGGCTTAATTAAAAAAAAGACATTTTGAATTTTAATATTCTATTGGGGGGAAAACAAAGGGTTTTCAAAAAAAACAAACTTATAATTGAGACAAAAGGGTCTAAAAAAAAGTTATGTATTTTGGAAAAAAATTTCATTAAAAAAACCCATTTTTGGTTTGCCAAATTCTAAATTGGGATATCAAAAAATCAGGGGGAAATTTTGGATTTAAAATTTGGATGGGGCAAAAAAGCGCAGGTCCCCCAAGGGCAATGGTGCCATGATTTTTTATTGGGGTTATTGCATTTTATGCCTGGTTGGGAACAAGGGGAAGAAGTTTAAAAAATCTAAAAAAAAAAGTATTTGGAAAATTAATCATTCGGGAAAATGAAAGAGGGAAGGGCTTATTGCCCCCAAAGTGTTTTTTAAAAATTAAAGGGCGCTATGGATTCAATAAAGGGGGGAAAAATTAAAAAAACTGGGAAAAAAAACTAATGGGGGGGAAAAGGGTTCTTATGGGGCGAAGTGGCCAAAAAATATTTTCAAAAAATTTATGGCCAAAATTTCTATTAAAATAATCAAGTATTTAAAAAAATAATAAAACAGGTGGGTTGGGGGAAATTGGATTATTTCCAATCAGTAAACAAAAAAAATTAAAAAACCCCCAACTCAAAAAACTTAAAAAAAGGAATTTTTAATTGGGCAAAATTTGTTAAATTAAACTAATTTTCCTTAGGGGGAACTTATCATTTTCAAAACTTAAAAAAAATCTTCTGGGCGGAGTAAGAAGGAAAAAAAAAAAACGGCGGTAAAAATGGGAAAATTCAAAAAAAGGGGAAAGGTTTTAAAGGAGAAAGAAATCAAAAAAAAAAACTACTTAAAAAGGAAATTTATTTTTTTCCTGAAATTTTATTTTGTGCCAGAATTTCTGGGGATTACCAGGGGGTTTCATTTTTTATAAAAAATTGAAAAAAGAACCCACTTTTATTCTTGGGGGACCCAAAAGGATAAACGAATTGTGGACCTTAAGGGGAACGGGAATGGGTATTTTATTTTAAAAAAGGGGCCCCGTAGGTTTTGTTTGGAATATGGTAACCAAACCTTGGCCAAGGGACTTTGGGTATTGGGGGAAAAACCGCCCGTTAATGGAAGCAAAAAACATCAAAAAAACTTTGGCTCCCAACAAGAAACAATTCCGTAAAAAAAAAATTGGTGGGTTAGAAGTTTCATTTTTATAAAAGCAAAAAAAGGGATATTTCAATGATAAGAATTTTTTTCCAATCTAACCTATTTTCCCAGGGGAAGCGATTTGAAGGGAAAGAAAATCCTTGGGTGGGCGGTTAAAAAAATTCCAAGGGAAATTGGGAAGGGGGGAAAGCGGGAAATCCCAAAAAGGAAAAGTATAAGTTGGAAGGTGGGGGCGTATTTTAAAAAAAGAGAAAAAGGCCGGGCAAAAAAAATTCACAAAAAAACTAAAAAAGTACCCATGGTTTAAAAATTATTTGGAAAAAGGGGTTGGGGGAGGGGACCCCACAAAAAACGGGAAATTAAAAAAAATTTGCCCAAAGTTGGCCCTTGGCTTATTGCGGGAACCAAAATAATTAGCGGGCAAAGGAAAAAAAACAAAACCAAAAGGCAATTTAAATTGGAAAGGGGGACGGATTAAATTCGGCATTTGGAAGGGGATTACTTTTGGATTTTGCAAAAATTTCCCCAAGAATTTTAACCCCCCTTAGGAAAGGGCATTTTAAATTTTGAAATTGTATTTTAGTTGGGGCCAAAAAGCTTACTCCCCAACGATTTGGGGACCTTTTTTGAAAAAAAAAACTTTACGATTGGGCGGGGCCGGCAAGGCAAAAAAAAAGGAATTTTTTTTAGAATAAAATTTTTTCTTGGATGGATTTTATTGGAAAAAAGATTTTTGGCTAAAAAAGAAAAAAAAGCTATTGACCAATGAATTTCTTAAAATCAAAACTAAAAAAGGCAAGTAAAAAATTTTTTTAAATTGGAGGAAAAAAAAAAAAAAAAACATTTAGGTTGATAAATTTTTTTCCTTTTTTTGGGGGGGAGGGCTGGACGGGGGAAGGAATGTTGATGGGCTAAAGGGGAAAGCTGCATTAAAAGAAGGGGGCCGAATTTCTTTGAAAAAAAAAGGGGTAAAACTTTTGGGGGGCCAGGAAAAAAACAAAAAAGGGGCTTGATTTTTTAAACTCCCCAAAGGGAAATTTGGGCTTTTTCAATTACTTTGGATGTGGGCAAAAACAAGGGGGGGGGGCGGCGTTTAAAAAAAAACCCCAAAAAAACCCCACATCATAATTTATGGGGCGGGTTTTTAAAAAAAAAAAAAAAAAATTTTTTCCATTGTTGGGGGCCAAAATAGAAAATTGGAAAAAAAAGGGCCCGGGCCTTTGGCCCCCAAAAAGAATTTTTCCCCTTATTTTTTTAAAAGGTATTTTTTTTTTTAAAGGCCAAAAAAAAAAAAGGGGAAAGGGAAAAGGAGGGTTTTTTGGAATTGAATTTTTCAAATTTATTTGAATTTTTTTTTTTAAGGTTTTTTTGGTAAAAAAAAAAAAAAAACAAAAAAAAAAACCCCCTTTTTTTTTTTTTTTAAAAAAAAAAAATGGGGGGCCAAAAAAAAACTTTAAGGGTCTGGGGGCCCCCCGGGGGTTTTTTTAAAAGGGGGTTTGGAAAAATTTTTTAAAATTTTCCCCAAAAAAAAAAAAAAAAAAAAAACCCCCAAACCCCCCCAACCAAAAATCTTTGTTTTGGGGGGAAAAAAGTTAATTTTTTTTTTTTTTTAAAAAAAAATTTTTTTTTTTTTTTTTTTTTTTTTTTTTCATAATTTCAAAAAATAAAAAAAAAAAACAAAAAAAAATTTTTTTTTTTTTTTTGGGGGGGGGGGCCCCAAAAAAAAAAAAGGTTTTTTTTTTTTTTTCCCCCCCCCCCCCCCAAAAAAAAAAAAAAAAAAAGGGGGCCCCCTTTTTTTTTTTTTTTCCCCCCCTTTTTTTTTTTTTTAAAATAAAATTTTCCTCCCTTCTTTTTTCCTTTTTTTTTTTT
>Ga0163217_1068769_pt1 | contig 12307 bp, 16 predicted proteins | sample SynspAceP_FD_185933 | JGI IMG/M metagenome (GOLD analysis project Ga0163217, IMG submission 185933) | Saline lake microbial communities from Ace Lake in Antarctica - Synechococcus sp. Ace-P (PacBio error correction) | ecosystem: Environmental > Aquatic > Non-marine Saline and Alkaline > Saline ... | reverse complement strand
TCATCACACACAACCGAAAACGGGTGTGAACGCCCATCCGAAGTGGGCTGGGCGTCATGAACAGAGGAAGAACCCTGGCTACCGCGCCCAGGTGTTGTACCGGCATGCGGCCTAGTTCGACAAAGCTGCCGGACCGTTGGTGCGGTTGCGGCTGTTTGATTTCGCAGTTCAAGCTCTGTTCCGGGGCCCACCGGTTCCGGGGCGCGCGCGTCCGGCACCGGGCGCGGGTGTTGGGGCAACCACCCTGGGCATGAAACCGTCGATCACCGGGGGAAAGCCAGTCCGTCGGTAGAAACCCGGACTCAACCAGTCTTCCACAAATGCCACAAGTCTGGAAGCGCATCCGGCCTCCCGAACGAGCTCGATTTCCAACAGTGACAGGAACCCTGGGCCGGTGACTTGCATCGGGTCTCCATTGAAGGCTCGGGTCACGCCGTTTCAGCAAAATCCGACTGTAGTCCGGCAGCCACCCACCGCCACTCGACACCCCGTCCCACCCCCTCTCCTCGCTTTAGCAGCCTACGGGCCTAATCCGAACACAGACCCACCACCATGCTATCTACTCCGCCGGCCTGAATCTCTGGCATCCCCCTCTTATCTTGCCTATCTCTGCCCCCGGCGTCCAGTCGCCTTGGAACTCTGCTGGTCCATCGTCCTTCCTGATCTCTTCCTCCTCTTGCTCCCCCTCTTATTCTGCTCCTAGCCCGATGAGGGCATGCATCCCCATATACCCACTTTCGTCAAGCCGGCCTGGATCTGCGCCCCACAGGCCCGCCCTGCGGCGTGCTCGGCCGGGCAGCGGCTTCTACGTCCATGGAAGGGCTCGACAGCCCGATCGTAGGAATGCTGGAATCGAGACCACACCCCCCTTCGGCGCGCCTCCGACCCGCTTGCGACTTGGCAGGATCGCGACTCTCCTGGACGTTCGGGTTGTTTCCTGGGTCAGGACCCCCGCCACGGCAGCACCACCAGCTATTCACCCAGCGCCGAAGTGCCCTACCGCGTGCCAACCCCTCCAACATATACTGGCCCGCGCGCCTCCACCTCCCGGTGGCTGCGCTGCGATCTCTTCCTGCGTCGGGACGTGGCTGGTCTCGCTGAACAGGAGACCCGTTGCGCCCCGCTCCGACATTAGCTGGTTCTGCCCGATTCAATTCATCGGATCGCACCCATCCACGCGCCCCGATCCTTTTCGGCCCAGTCCGGCCCCGGCCCGTGGCGCCACTGTCGGCATTCGCCGATCTCCTCCTCCCCTTCCTAGTTGCCGGTGTCCCACACTCTGCCGCCTGCTGCGCCGATGTCGGCCGAGAGCCTGATGCTCCGGCGCCGCCAGCCCTGCCATCTCTCCGCCAAGCCGCGTCCACCTACTCCTCTGTCCATGGAGGGGCGGCCTTTCGTCGGACCCGGGTCCCCGAAATCGCTCACCTTTCGTCCTCCTACCGCAGCTTGGGGTTGCTCCGGTTGATCGGCCAATGGCACCAACCACAGGCGAGGCCCGCGCCTGGCCCAGGGAAGCCCGAGATGGCCTACGCCACCCTCGGCCATGGTTCACCGACTACGACGCTGGCACGCCGAACACGCCTTCGTGACCGGGATCTAGGTGCCTCCGATAATCCTCGCGCCAACGCCGCGCTCTGGCAACCCCAAACAGATCGTGGCGTGGCTGCCGAGCGGCGCTCATTGCTGTTCAAAGGCCGTCCGAGCAGCAGCCCACACGGCCCTGCGCAGTGCCCCTGATGAACGCAAGGAGCGGCATGTTTTTGCCAGGCCACCCACCCGCTGAGCGCCTCGAACCTGCTCACCAAGCCCCTACTGGGGGCCCGTTCAACTGTGCAACGCCACAAAATAAAACTGATCAGGGATCCGCCCGCAACGCTTGGTCAGCGTCGGCCGACCTTAGCGCGGTGGAGGGAGGCGCCTAGCCCAGCTCGAGGGCAGGGGCGGAGGTCTGGCCGGCCCGCTGTCACCAGAGCCTTGCGGGCGTCATCGGCCGATCCGCCCATGGCGGCAATCAGGCAGCGGCAACGTAACTGGGGGGGCGAACTTTTCCGACCTCCAAGCGGGCGCGCCAGCCAGTAAGGCAGCGCCCTTGAACTTCCTGTCCACCTCGGCGAGGTCGAGAGGATGCGCAGGGCACGGGTCTTCGAGCTTGTGTGGTGACCGCCCCACACGTCCACCATCCGGTCTCCTCGTAGGCCTTGCCGAGCTGAACCGATCACCCGGTGCGAGGAGAGAATAGTTGAGGGCCATCTTGTGTGGCGGTTTTGCGGGCCTTTCAGCCCGCGGTTCGAGACATCGTCAGCAGGCTTCTGGCCCCCGTGGAAGCAAGCGCACCATGTCGATGGCGGCACCGGGCATGGGCGCTGGGCCCGGCGGCCGGCCACACAACTTCATCGCGATCGCCAACGCTCCGAATGCTGCCCGGCATGGCGAGACCCCACCCAGCATCGCCTAGGCGTGGTGCCGGCCCGGCGGCAATGACCCGACGACAGCCCATCCGCCGCGGCTGGCGGACCAAGACTCATTCCAGCGCCCACCCCGACGCCCCCCCCGCGGTCCAACGCGAGTGCGATCAGGTCGTTGGCGCTCCCGCCCCTCGAAGCGGTCTTTCGCTCAGCCCTTCGGAGCTGCACGGCAGCATCGCGTTGCTTCTGGCCGGAGCCCACCACCTGCGCGCCGCCACGGCCCTTCGAGACCCAGCTCAGGCGCGGTGCAGCACTAGTACGGTGGAGCCGGAACATTCCCTTCCCAAGCCGCCCACGGCCGGGGTGGGCGGCGGCCGCCCCTGAGCTAGGCCGTCCGCCTCCCCGGGCCATCGGCGCTCGCCTTGACAGGACGGCGGCCGCCTCCTTCATCCTCTCGGCGCCTCAAGCGCTACGAGGCCGCCTCGGCGTGCTGGGACCTCGCGTCCTTAGATAGCGGCGGATGACGATATGTCTCCGCCCAACACTTCCTGCGAGCCCCCCTATCTCTTATATAGGCGTCGCTGCGCGGTGACCGCTCCCGCCCTGCTTGCGCAGCTCCGAAGCCTGGAAGCAACCCCCGGTTCGAGGGGCCGGAGGCACAACGACCTGACTCGCACGCGGCGTTCGGCCCCGCCGATTGCTTCTCGGTGGTCTCCAAGACGCCCGGGTGGATTGGCGGCCGGCGCACCCGACCCCCTACGTTTTGCTGGTCGGTCTCGCGCCATGCCGGCAGCAATCGGAGCGTTGCCCGGGCGATCGCGCTGAGCTTGTGTGGCTCTGCCGGAGCCCAGCGGCGCCCTCGCGCGCCAGGTCGAGCATTCGCGAGTTGCTTGCACCGGGGCCAGAGCTCGCTGACTGGCTCGACGGCCGGCTGAGAGCGGCCACCGCCCGACCCAAGATGGCCTCAAACATTTCTCTCCACCGGGTGGGCGTTGCATGGTGGTCAGCTCAGGCGCACGAAGGCCGTACGGGAACCGGGAAGTGTGGTGTATGTGCGGTCAGCCAAGCACCAAGCTCGAAGGACCCGTGCCCGTGGCGCGTTCCTTCTCGGACCTCGCCGGAGGTGGACAGGGATTCAAGGGGCGCGCTTCGCCTTACTGCGCTGCCGCTGGAAGAGGAGGTCAGGTGCAGGAGACGGCGCGCGGTGGCTAGGATGGCCGCCATGGGTTGCCGGAGGGCGGATGCGGCCTGGATGACGGCCGCAAGCGTCTGAGGTGACAGCGAGCGGCAGACTCGGCGCCCGTGCCCTCGGAGCGTGGCAGGCGGCGGCTCCCTCCACCGCCAGCGTAAGCGGGGCCGATCGCGTGGACCCTTGGCGCGCATCGCCTTGAGTCAGGTTTGTGCTCGGGCGCGGTGGTGCGCGTTTGAACGGGGCCCGCAGTAGGGGCGTGGTGAGCAGTCCGGAGGCGGCTTCACGGGTGCTGGCCTGGGCGACGGATTGGCTCCTGGGCGCTGCATCAGGCACTTGGTGCGCGAGGGCGGGTGTGGCTGCTGCGGTCGACGGGCGCCGTGTGAAGCAGCAAGTCGGCCGGCAGCCATCGCGACGGGAGGCGGCTGGTCGTATTGTTGGGCCAGACGCGGCGTTGGCGCGGGAGATTATCGAAGCACCAGATGTCCCACGTCACGCGAGGCGGTTGTTCGGCCGTGGCCGCGAGCAGTCGTGAGGCTCGGGTGGACCATGGCGAGGTGCGGTTAAGGCCCATCTCCGGTCGTCTCCCGGGCCAAGGGCGGCCTCGCCGGGTTGTCATGCCGATCCGCAGCAACCCCCAGCTGCGGGTAGAGTGTTGGATTCGGGCCGCGGGGGTCGAGAAGCCGGCCCCTCCATGCAGGAGATAGGTGGCCGAGCACACACTGCGTGCAGGTGGACGGCGCGCCGTCGGCAACAGGCTCTCCTGGCCACCATCGCCCCAAGCTAGGCCCGGCAGAGCCTGGGCAGAGATGTGGACCAGGCAAGGGCAATCGGCGATGCCGACGTGCGCCACCGGCCCCCGTGGCCGCAAGAAGCTGGTATTCGCGCTCTCAACTTTGAGGCTGCGCATCCGATCGAAGTTGACTCGGTGCATCCGGCAGCGCAGCATGTCGCGACGCGGGAGCCGCAACGCGCTACCCGGCAGTCGACACCACCGCTCCCCGGTCGCAGCAGGCAGCGGGAGCCCGCGCAAGTCCCCGTCGCACCCCCGAGAGGAGGGCCAGCGACCCCGAGGCGACGTTGGCCCCATGAGACTTCTGCGTGAGTGTGCGTGCGTGGAATAGTCTTGGTTGGAGGGGCTGCCTGCTCTCGCTCTTCACGCTCTTACGCGAGCCCAAACTCACAGGATTCGCCCGTCCTGGTGGCCACAGTCGAGACATACCGGTGCGGGACGAGAGGCGCCTCCGCATAGGGAGTGGATCCAGGTGCTCGGACTCTTCCTGAGCTACTCTCTCTCTCTGCAGATCTTTTTCCTCTCGCTCCCGCGCGCTCGCTGCTCGGCGAGCATCGGCCGCTCTGCGTCAGGACCGGCCTGACGGAAGTGGTGGATAGCCTAGACTACGAGTGTCGGCTTGGTCGCAAGAGGGCGACCTCCATGGCGGCGTCCGGCGTGAGAGCGACGTCCGTCACGCATATTTCACACTGGACGCTGGATCGGGAGACAGGGTCCCGCATATAGGGCTCATAAAAACGACCAGGCTTCGTTGCGCCCTGTTTCTAGAAGCCGCTGGGGCGGGGTGCGACGGGGTCCCGGCCAATCGTCTGCGCTGCGCGCGGCATAGTCCGCGGGATACTCGATACAGTGCGGATTTTTTTGTCTTGACGCATCCGAGCGCCACCCGAGCCTATCATTGGCGCGCAGGACCCGATTTGTCCAGCTCAACCGCCTGCGTCCACTGTCTCGTCTCCCTCGCGCGTGTGCGAGCACCTGGGGTAATTCGAGCCTCGCTCTTCGAAGGGCACTGTGCCTCCATTCGCGTGCCATCGCTCTGAGAGCATCTCCGCCAAGTTGTGGTATGAGAGAACTATCGAAGATCGCGCGGCGCCTGCTCTACCGACGCACTGACTTCGAGCTTTGCGCGCACCGCGATACGGTGATCGACGGTCTCTGCGCATGGCGCGGCAAGACAGCAAGCGGGCGTGGTTGCTGCGCACCCCGCCGCCGCGTTGCGGGGCGGCTGCCCCGGATATATTCGGTTGGCAGCACCGGCTCTCTGCTACAGATCTTGCACTGAGAGACGAAAATGCGCACACTCACAACCGCATAAGCTTCACCTCAGCGCCGGCACGACTTTCGCATAGGATCGCACCATGCCTCCGTACAGACTAGAGAGCCCACCCGGCGCACCGCGCGTAGCCAGTTATCTTCCTCTGATCATTCGACGGCCAGCCCCATCCTCGATGGGGTTCACACCGTTGTTTCGGTGCAGCCGTCCTCCGAGGTGCGCCGGCAGAGGCTCTCTCGGACAGCATTATGAGGGCACCAAGGCTATCAACAACGCATATCAGGTGACGCATTCAGTGCGACCTCTCGGCGCGCGCTGCCTCGCTGTTCAGAGCGTGATTCGCTCGTACAGCGAGCCAAGTGCAGTCCCCGAAGGCGAGCGAGGCACCTGAGGAAGGCTCGCGTCACGTTGCGCTGAGTTCCATCAGCTGGGCGCGGGCGCTCCGGGCTCCAACTGCTGGCCTGGGCAGTCGAACGCGCGCTGGCTGGCTGTCGGTCGATGCAGAGCAGGACTGAGCGCCCAGGGTGCCCGGCCACAAGCGGCGCATCTGGGCCAGCACGGCCGTCAGGTCGGCTTCGGCCAGCCCCATGCGGCTGTGACGGTGGATTGGTAGCGGGCGAGAGAGCAGGATGGCGCTCCTCCCCGGTTTGCTGCAGGCAGGGGCCTTGCCAGCGGGGAATAGGCTCCTCCAGTTTCTTGACCGGCTGGCTCGAGATGGTGCTGCGCGAGGGGTCGTACCCACTCGACGCAGGGCTCGGGCCAGTGCTCCCCGCCATGGCCCGCTCCGGTTGCATTCCCATGCCCAGCCCATCACCACAAACAGGACGACGTAGGCCCTTTGCGCGGTGTACGATTGCCCGAGCGTCTGCTAGGAAAAATAGGCCCGAGCTTCGAGCGCCCATTCCCGGTGAGCCCCAAGATTAGGAAGCGTTGACACTGGACACGAGGATCCATCCATGATAGTGCCCGCGTCTCTCGACCTGCGCGAGGCCATCGCCGCACGCACGCCGGCGATCTGGCGGCGGGTTAAGTGCTCTCTCCACAGGCCTGCTCGCTCGGCCGCACACACCTCGATCGCGCTGCGAGGCCACCTGGGCGCCGCCCACGCCCCGTAAGTGCTGGCAGATCTGCTCGTGCCCAAAAACGCCGAGCCGGCGTCCTCTGTCTCTGCCATTTGGCCTCCACGGTAGTGTTTCGATGGCCTGCGCCGTCCTCGACAGCAATGGTAGGCCCTTCTGAGCTTGTTGGATCTCAGGGATGGATGCCTCGCCCACCTGGCTCTCGCCTCAGATTATAGACCACAACTGCCGCCTCGCCGGCCGCTCGATTTCATGCGCAGGGCCGCTTCGAGCTGGCATATCTGCCAGCTTTAGTCGCAGACGGAGCGAGCCGGAAGGGGCATCGACCGGTGAGGCATTTCGGGAGTGCACTCCGTCACCAACCACCGGGCCGGTGGCCTGGCCTTGGGCGTTTCCTCTCCACAATGCTCCGCCACGTGGCTCGCTGCCAGTGGCGGAGTTCGTTGGCGATAGGCCGGAATCGAGACCCTGGAAGTGCCGAAGGCGACCTCTCTGGGTCAATCTTGTGACTTTCGCGCGGCAGGCGACGGAACAAACCGCTCGGTTGTTCCAGCCGGTTTAGCTCATGATTCATGGAATCAGCCCATAGCTCAGGCAGCCGCAGCCCGTTGCGCTCGGCGTAGGCTGGACCCAGTGGGGGGGCAGGTGCGCGCCATCGATCCATTCCACGTTCTGGAAATCTCGCAGATCACCCCGGCTGGATAGAGCCCCAGAGCCGGAGAGATTCCACTGGGCGGCTCCGTTATGGCCGGCTCGTTTGGAGCACGCCGCCTTCCCGGGCCCGCAGCGGAAAGATGTCGGCCCGGACGGCGGCAGATCCTGGGGCTTGGCTGCGGGGATGGATTGCCACTGGATCGTGGCGGGCCGATCTTCAGCGAAGATGCCGCGCGTGGCTGACCCCCGTTCTCAGGTCCGGCATCTACCGTTGCTGACGGTTGAAGGCGGTCTGGTTGCTGTCTGGGTGTTGCCCGATCCACCATCAATTTTGTGGCAGCGTCAAGCGCATCGAGCCGCTCGCCCTTCCATCGCCAGGCAGATCAGGCCCGGGCTCGGGTGCCAGATAGTTGATCTGCTCGGGGGTGGCGAACTGGCCCGGCCAGGACCTCAGGTCTCCTTCGTTATTCCCGAGTTTATCATCGTCACCACCAACCACCATATCTCGCACATTGCGGATTGGCGGCGAGGCCGCCTCAGCCACGGAATCGAAGCCGAATCCGCTCGTATCGATGCAGCGCACGTGGAACTCGGCGTGGCCTCGCCCGGGGGGCACCTGCCGATCGCTTGGGACCTGAAGAGCGGTCCGCCACAGCGCTCAAGGACCGAGGCATCGGCCACGATCGGCAAGGCTCGGAGCTCGCGCGCGAGCTCAATATCGTGGCGCGTCGGACGAATCGCGGCGCGACGCCGGTCCCGGCGCTCGCCAAACTGGGGGCGCGGGTTCGCGCACAGCGCCGTTCGCGCCGCCCTGCAAGTGGTGCGTGTGTGCGTGTTTCACTTCCGCGGGCCGGCATTCCGCCGCCCAATCGCACAACGTGGTCGCCCGCGCCCGAGTACGATCGTGGCCCCCTGTCCGACTCGCCCTGGGAGCAGCGGCACCCGCCCATGTCCAGATCCGGTGCGCAGGCCCAACGGCAGCCCTGCAGTGCGGCGTGCTACAGGTGCCCGACAGTCCGCCCTTCTTCTGTCCGCGCTGTGCCTATGGCGGGGTTGCCCACGGCCCGGACTAGTCGGTGCGGCCTGCAGACCCTTGCCTCTTCAGGGTCCGATCGCAACCTGGACCGGGCTCACCTTTACTCGTGTGAGCGCAGCAGCCGCGCTCACACGATAAGAAAGATAGAGAACTCCTAACGCCACCTTCCTGTCTGCGCTGCGCGCGCAACCCGCTGGGCGTGTGCGCCCCGTCTGCGCCTCGCGATCGCGTCGGACTGCAGCGCGCGCCGCCGCGGCGTTTTGCATGCAGTAACGGTGCATGCTCATCGCCGGCCCCAGAGATAGGTGCCGGTCCCTCCCCTACGGCTCCGCGTCGCCCTCGCGTGCGGAGGGTCCGGCGTTGCTCGCAATGCTCCTCCGCGCCGTCCCTACCGCTTCAAACCGACTTCATCCCGCGCGTGCGTGCAGGTACGGTGCGGCAGGGGGCGGGGTCCTACTACGGCAGCGACTCGAATTTTTCCCCCCCGCCGCTCGATGGAGCCCTCTGGCCTCGAGGGAAGCTCATCCGTGCTTGCCAATGGCCAGGCGAGGGCTTGGTCAGGCCGCTCCCTCTCGCTCTCTCGCGCGCGCTTCCCGCAACCGCTGGTGTCTTCCCTTCTGCAGTCAGGTCCGTGCGTGCAGCCATCTCGAGTACGGCGCGACGCTCTCTCTCTGCCTAAGTGCCTCCGGAGCCGATACCCTCGCCAGCTTGTCCTGAGCGTACGGCGGCGCGCCGCCATAGGAAGGGTTCGTACTACTATCGGTCTCTGCCAGGCAGTGAATCGCGGGGCCGATGCCTGCCTTACGCGTGGCTGGCTGGACACAGCCGGGCACGAGCGTGAGACGATCGAGCAGGCCGCAGCTTTGGCGGGCTGGTGGCGCAGACCGCGATCCAAGCTCCCGTGCTCGCACGGCGCTCAGACTCCCTATGGCCAGTAGTCGTAAGCGCTGCCGCTGGTTCTGGCCGATCGGCTCTAGAAGCGTGGGGCGCGCTCGCGTGCGCAGTCTTCGATCCGCGAAGAATTCCATCTATGCGCATCCATCGCTCCCTCAATAACTGCAGCCACCTTTGCTCAGGGGGGCCCTATCGCAACAGCCCCTGCGTGGAGGTGTTGCCGGTCGGCCACCTCATTCCCATCCACCAAAATGGGTGCGGGAAACCCAATCGGGCGCTTGCGTCGGTGCAGGAGTGGACAAGCGCACCGCGTCAGCTGATTTTCTGCTCTGTGCCATCGACACCCCAGCCCTTGGATCAAGGGCACGGCGGGCCAGGGGCCGGTGCAGTTGGCCTCCAAAAACCTGGAGCGCGGCCTGGCCGGCGGAAATACCGGCCCTGCCGCTGCTGCCCCTTTGATCCCTGAAGCCTGTGTTTCCTGCCGGCTGAAGCAGCCCCAGGCGACCGGCCAAGCGGCAGGAGCTCGTCACTGTTCCTGGCGCTGAATCTGCGCTCCGCCAGGCTGTCTCGGTGAGCTGTCACCCGTCCAGCACACACAGCACCAGCCGGCCTGAATGGCCAGGACTCGCCTCTTGCCATCGGAACCCACCTCTACTAACCGCCAAGTGTGCGGTGCAGCCCTGTCAGGGTCACCTCTGCCGCCAGGGCCCATAGAGACACACGGCGTCTCTGCCCGCGGAAGCTGGGCAGCAGCGACGGCAGTGAATGTTTCAAAAAGCCTGGCTGGGTAAGGCTTTCGATCAGCCTGGGGGGTGACGATCCGCATACAGCCCGCCATCACCACAGGTCGATACGGCGCGACCGGCGAAGCCTCGATCAGGGCCTTGATCGAGATCCTGCCCTGGCGATACAGGCGGTGTATCCAAGCTGACGCAGTCCACAGCAAGCCGCTTCGGCCCGCCGCTGTGGGCGCCACAGCCCGGGTTGTTGCACCCCATGCAGCCTCTTCACCCGACGACAAGATTTCAGCGGTCCGTGCCGGCAGCTGTAGATACCCAGCGCTTCGAAATTGGATCCATGGCCTTGAGGCAGTCCACCCCCGCCTCAGAAGGGGATGATCCAGTGGCCACCTCTCTCTCATGGGCTGCTCCGGCAATGGCCACTGGATGGAATCTGCCCTCCCCCGCTAGGGTTTGGTCTCAGCAGGCAACGGGTCATTGTCGCGAGGACCCTCTCCATCCTGCCATAGTCATTCGCGACGCGTCCCAGCTTGGCCGCCAGCCTCCGAAGATCTTGGCTTCAACCAAATTCTCGGCGCGTCATGTTGATCACCGGGCCTTTGCCGGCCGGAAGCGATGGCGTGTGGCAGCTTGCGGGTTACTGGCGGACCGTGATCAGCCCCTCGGCTGCAACGGCAAGCGGGACTGGTTCGCTCGGCCTGGTGGAGATCTGCAACGGCTTGGAGCGATCCCTGCCGTTGCACGCCTGTTGGCCCAGATCACCCACGCTATGCCCTGCGGATGGCCCTGAAAACGAGGCCCATGGAGGCCACTTTGCCGATTGGCACTCCTTCACCCCGCCTCCTGAACGATTGCGCCAGTTGAGATCTCCCTGATTGCGCCGCTGGTCAGCCAGCCACCTCATTGGATTCCGTCTGCGCATTCACGGCCGGGCAACCCATCCTTTCCTTCCTTGCCGCCTGAGACTCCAGGCTCCCTATTTGTTGCGGGATTACGTACCGCCACCTTTGAATCCTGGAGGCTTGGCAGGGAGCATGGTTACTGGCGAGCCACCGACCATGCTTCCCAAAACGCCTTCGTGCCGCGGCGCGTTGGCCGGCCAGCTGGCAGCTTGGCCCTGGAGCAGCTTCGGGCCGATGAGATTTCCGTTTATTTGCCGTGCTGGCCACCCGGAGCTCAGTGTGCGCACCTTGCCATCTCGCATTTACTTGATCACGGCTCCTTTCGCGCGTGCGCGTCCTCCTGCCAGGTACATGCTGCGCATCAGGAGAGGCGTGACGCCCCATCGGTTTGGACACTTTCAGCTACCGAAGCCTGTCCCCCTTTGTCGGCCTCTCCTTCACCAAGCGATGCGCATGCTCCGGCTGGCTTGCAGGCATTTCGACCAGCTGATTCGATTACCCCGATCGAGGCCGGTCCCCATGCGTTTTCTCCCCTTTTCGAGCTGTTGGCATCTTCGCGGCCTCACCGTTGGGTGAGCTGGAAGACGGGCCCGGCCGATCAGGCCCGGCTTCCTTCTCTCGCTTCCCGGGTCAGTCTTACTCTCCTGGGATCGTTGGCCGCCGTCCGTTGAGGCCTGCGTGCGACGCGTTGATGGCTCGCTTTGCCGGCCGGCACCCGATTACCTCTTCATTTCTCATCTGCTGCGAGCATGGGTTTACGGCGGGCTTGAGCACGGAACCGCTCCACGGGTGTTTGCAAGTTCAGCCGTCAGGCCCTGGCCAAGTCCGGATGGCTACGGCCGCCTTGCTGCACTGATTGCCCACCAGTTATCCTTTCCACCAGTGGAATGTGCGCAGGCTTTTGCGGGCCCGGCTTGAGCTTTTACGCCGATCCGATTACGGACCGCGGCCCGTGATCGTGCCGACGCTCTGGTTCGCGAGGGGGGTCAACCAGCTATTTCGATTCAAGCTCTCCGCCCCTGCTGGCGGGGGGGGACGCCGCAGCGGAGGCGCCAACTCTTTGAAGATTCTTGGCGGGCCGATCTTCAAGCGGGCTACCGGGCGAACCACCTGGACGCCTGGGCAGGGCCAAGGGGACCCTGCGCCAGAACGGCGAAAGGGAGCCTGGGTGAAGGTTGTATCGAAGAAGAATTTTGCCTACAGCGAATTGATTTTCCCAAGATTTTTCACTATTACCTTTGAAAGGTTTGGCGTGGTTTTCCTGGTACCTCGATCTTGCCTTTGGCGGCGGCCCGCCGCCCCAAAACCCCCAAATTTTCCTTTTTCTTTCTTTTTTTTTTTA
>Ga0163217_1063855_pt1 | contig 12307 bp, 9 predicted proteins | sample SynspAceP_FD_185933 | JGI IMG/M metagenome (GOLD analysis project Ga0163217, IMG submission 185933) | Saline lake microbial communities from Ace Lake in Antarctica - Synechococcus sp. Ace-P (PacBio error correction) | ecosystem: Environmental > Aquatic > Non-marine Saline and Alkaline > Saline ... | reverse complement strand
TCTGTGATGGAAAAAACCTCCAAGAATAGGAGCTTAAATCCAAAAATCCGATTCTGCTAAAGAGTAGCTTAAGGGAATCGTACTCCCACCATACCCAATCCAAGCAGAACTTAAATCCCTATCCAACTAGATTTAAGTAAAAATCACTGTTACGATTGCTTTCTCAATTCGGGCGATATGGATTGTAGGGATTTCAAAATTCCTTGTTTGCAAGGGCTAAGTAACGTTCCCACAATCAAGGTTTCCAAAAAACAGCATCAAAAGCCACTCATTCAGATTTACTTTTGAGTGCTTATGATTGTTTTGTCCTTTGAAAAAAAACGTTGTGCTAGCTTTCATTCGAATTAATCGGATTTTGGATTTTTTTCCACACCGGATTAAAAGCAGATGCTTTTCCAATAACTCAATTCTGGCAATTGCCCATTCGGATTTCCTCTGAAATCTTCAAAAGTCCACGATCCAGAATAAAGGTTTTGAATTTTCTGACTCCGAATAGCCAGGGCTGTTGGTGACAAAAGTAGAGCTTTCTTGGAATCTGATTTAAAACTGCTGATTGAAAAGATCAAGAAGCAGATCCATGTTTGTTGTTCCCGAATATCAAGCCATAAATCAGAAATAAGAGCCCAAGAAAGGCTTTCCTAATAACTGTATTTCCTCAGGTTGACATTCTGAATAACATACCAATGGATTGCTGAGAAAAATCAAAAGTGGCTTTGCTCCCCTTCAGCGTCTGAGTTCTAAAGCCAGCATCGTTTACTATTAAGAAGACACAGCTTTAGTGAGGATGCCTATTGGATTGGGGATGCGGTTAGGTTTCTTGGGAATGATCTTTAAATCGGACACAAGTCTGATGTATGAAAAAAATCAGGCAGATAACGCAAATTCGAATTGAAAGATATGATAATTTAGGGAGTCAAGTCTACTTGGTAATTCGTTCCCCATGTGTTTGCAAATTTCCGCTCGATGAATCTCTATTGTAAGAAAGAAATTTTCCAAGTCTTGGATGGCTTGGGGGGATTTTTCCTGAGGACAAATACCAATTTTCCTTTTCAAGACCTGCTGATCTCAAATCTAAATTCCTCCCAAAGCGCTTTTCTCCATAAGGACATTTGAGCAATTTTTTTCTTGAGCCAATCTCAGCTTCGATTCCAAAAAAGTTTGCGCAAGATCAACGGTAGTAAACCATTAGTAGAATACGGAGCAATAGTAATTAGCCAATTTTCTAATTATCCCTTGGAAAAACCCGGTTTTCGGCGTCAGTGAAGAAATCCATGGCCGCCCAGCAATAGTTTTTGCCTCGCTTCCATTCCAAAGATGGGATCAAAATCGGAATGCTGATCGCCACAATCCCCAAAGCGCTATGAATTCAGGAAACCTCATCAGAGTTGACGTCAGCTAAAATCTACTGATGACAATCCGCGAAATTGGATATCAGACATTTTTTCACTGAGTTTAATAATGAATGTGGTAGCTGAAAAAGCTTTCTTTCAAATTAGTCAAAATAGCCACTTGAATTGCCTTCATTATAGGTTTTCGGACTGTTCCCATCCAAAATTCAATACTTAGATTGCCTTCTTAAATTCTTCAATTTGAAATTCCCTTTTTGATCAAAATCTCACTCCTTGATCACAAATCTGAAATAACACGATCTCTTTTTTTGGATGCTGCATCTGTTCCACGATCTCGATCCAACTCGATTCCTTTTTGGAGAAAGTCCGAAAACGAAAATGATTCAACTCCTTTTGCTTTGATTTCAACTCCGGGAAAGCCTGCTTTACTTGATCGGCAAGACCGGAAGCTTGATCTTGTTCCAATTGATAGATAATTCGCTGAAAAGGCCTTAGGCGAAGGAGCTACTTTTATGGCTCACTTTCCCATCTTGAAACGTAAAAAAGATAGGAAATCGCCTTGCTGATTTGGCCATGTAGGGGCCAATGAGGCAATCAGATTTCTTTGGCATTTAATCCAGCGTGAAGCCATTTCGACATAGTTATCGAAACCCGAAATTAGGAGCATGCGGATATTCAGATGAACTTTCAGTTTGGGATATCTTTGGATATTGTGCTTTCCCGAGCGGAATAATCTTCAATCGATCCGCTTGGGATCATTCTTCAGTTCGTAGTATCGATTACTGCTTCAAACTCCAATCCTATCCCAGTCTTTTTCCCCAAATGAAGGCCATGCTTCAGGTGCTGCGCGTGATGATCTTGGCCCCGTTTTCAGGTTGTTGAGTCGATGATTTCGAGATTACTTGTTTCAGGATCGAATCGCGCTTCCAAGATATTGGAGATACAGGTCGGCGGTGAATCTTGCTCCGCTCTGCTCTGGAAAATGCAGGGAAAAGGCGATGGAAGCAACCGGGTAAAGCAAAAAAGCTGAATTCTCCTCAGGAATCACAAGACGTAGCGCCCTCTTAACCAGCGCCCGAGCTTTGGCACAAAAGAATACAAAGGCCTGACCAGCTCGCGTACCAGCTCCCCACTCCACATATTTTTGACGGCTTTCGACTTTACTTTCCGCGGGTCGAGTTGATTCGAATCAGCGGAATTGATTTGAGCCAGTAAGCAGAATCAATATGCACCTCAACGAGTGAGCTGCTGCAGTTTTTAATGTCTAAATCCTGTGAAAAAACCTGTTCAGTCACCGCTTCGGTACGTTCGGTGGTACGCATCCAATTTACCTTCAATTCCTCTTTTTCCGAAAGGATAGCCTAATTTGATATAAGAGAAGGAACACGGTCAACTGCGCTTCGGGAAGTGAATAAGTAACAGGCCTGGCTCTATGGGATTTTGCGTAGCATTATCAAAAAAAAGGGTCTGGCAGCATGTTGCTGACCGCCATAGGTTGACACTTCTTTGCATGGCTTCCAAGCAAAGCTGCTTGTGTTTTCTGGTGGAGTCGGTTTGAATTTCATCTGCAAAACCAGATTTGCGAAAGTGACTCGTTGTATTCAGGAAAAACTTTTCCCGGTCTTCATGATGCTCTTCAGAATCTCCGTCCCAAAATATCTCCCGGCATCAAGTCGGCGTAAATTGAATTCGCTTGAAAATTCCAAGTCCACTCCGATATTAGACTTCACCTATCAAGTCTTTGCAAGACCTGGCAACCTTCCAGGCAAGCATGTCCTTCCGCTAAAGTGTATAATGATTCTTCCTCGATCACTTCCTCTGCCTACGATTGTTCTTCGCATTTCTCGCTTGAGATCAGGGGATTTTTGCAACGAGAAGTTTATAATTGGCTAGTTCTAGGGTATTTCCAAATTCAATAGGTTTAAGGCGTAACGACGATATTGACGACAGAATGTTTGGTATTGTTTCTCTGAGAAACGCTTGTTTTCTAAATCGTAATCCCATTCGCAACCGTAGTCTTTATGCTATTAAAGCACTCGATTCGACATTGATCACGATTTTGGCTTTGAGGGTAATCGTGGATCAGGTCGGTTCACCCCAACGTTGAGCTCGAAAAGAAGTAGGCTGGTGGCCATCTTCAAATTCAAAGAAAGTGGAAAAATCGGATGGTTTATTTGGGATTTTCTGAAGAGCATTGCTGCCCAAAGGTGCTGGCATTTCAGCTTTCGAAACTTGGCGAAAAAAGCCCGATCCAATATCATGATTGGCAAATCATCGAGCCAAAGACAAAAGCCCCCTTTCTCCACGTTAAGTGTCTTAAAGTTCTTTCGTCACTCAGCGGGAAAAACTCGACGTGCTTGTGCCGCTGAGCGGTAGCCAAAAAGGACTTTTGAAGATCTCCGCACTGCTGAGCTCTACCACTTTTCTCCCTTGCTGGTCACCGGAATCGTGGTGTATAATCCACCAGTGAAATTCAGCCAATTTGAAGGCAATCCGCTGATCCGTTAATCCCAGTTTCCAGAGTTGTACTTGAGACGGGTGAAGAAGAAGGGTCAGTCGGGTTTGTCAGTTATTCTGTTATCGGTTGTCGGTTTTTGATTTCGTGTTTAAAAGCTCAGGTTTTTGAATTCCTATTTTAGTTTAGAAGTAAATATTTCTCTTACCAGAAAACAGCAGATGTGAATTATTTCAACAAACATTCAACCCCTACTATTAATACAAACTGACAACCCTATAAACTGACAACTCTCTTAAAACCGCGTTGGGACAAAACTTGTAAACGTTAAAGTCTCGATCTTCATGCAGGGAATCATATCTCTCCTTACCGCTGCTGACGACCAAGTGCTTAAATGTTATTTTGAAGGATGACGGGCTTTCGTTGTGAATCGGAAGTTTTGACAGGGAATTTGATCTGACCATTTTCGATGTAGAACGTACCGTCTCGCAGTCAGTCCCGAAGAGCAAAAGTCTGTGGATCACGCCTCGATATAACCAGAGAATCGTGTCACCAAAAATACCACGCTCAGTAGCTTATTGATCAGGTCGGCAGGGCGAGTTGATCGCCAACCCTTCTGATTACCTTCCACTTTGGTTCTTCCTGTTGAGCACGCCTTGCTTTTCTGCCCCAATAGCGAGTATAAACATAATTTTTAAACCACTCCATTTTCAAATCCAGCTCACGGGTTTCTGAGGAAAACCCTCATTGTCCAGGTTGCACAGGAATTGTGGATGGTCCTGGATAGGAGAAGATATCACCCGCTATCGAAGATTTCTCGCTACACCGAGTTCTCCACCCTTTTGCTCGAAGCTTCTGCTTCGTCAAGCACTTCTTGCATCCAACTTCGAGTCATATCCAATAAATCTCGCAGCCGTAGCTCCAAATCACGGTAATATTTCCTGGTCTCGATGGCTTGTGCATTTACAGAGGGCCTGCGCTTTTTGCTTGCCATATGGTCACTTCTTCGAATTCAATAAACGTCACGTTCATTGAAAATCCCGAATTGCATAGCCAGAACCAGTACATCTTCGGTAGAACGGTTCACAGGAAAAATGCTACTGAAGTACTTTTATTGAACAAACATTGCCTTGCTGTTCCATTGCAGGAGATCCGGAAAACTTCTAGTCCAGCTCACTAAGATTGCTGCACGCTGAGTTTAAGCTATCAGCAGCAATTTGTGCCCGTTTGATCTGGAGTGATCGCATTTCCGTAGTTGCTACAAAGGTTTTAGGTTTGGAAAGTCTGTAGGACGGCATCGCATATTTCCGGATTTTCAGGAGCAAACATTGGCGATTTCCTTCTGCCGTGGCTACAGCTTGCGCAGCGACTCATCATTATTCGTTGTGGTGGATGAGCCAGACTTTTTACATATTACCCGAAGTGATGTTTAATCGATTTTCGTTGGTGGTCTTCTCCGCTGGTTGCTTCAACGTTATTTCGGCATAGGGATATTACGGTTCTTCCTCCAGAGATCACGACTTGGGTTGTCGGCTTTGGCATTAGGAGAGTACTTTATCAATGATTTTTTTTCTTCTTGTGTTTTTAAGATTGCCATATTCTCTAGTTGAGGTTAAATATTTCTATTCCAGTATTGATACACATTTGATCCGTCAAACGTGTAGGTCGAACTTACCCGGCGAAACGGCAGAACTCTGCGAAGGCTGTCCTTTGCCATCGAGAATGAACAAAGGAATTTGTAGTCATCCGTTGTCGCAATTTGCGAGCAGGAAATTCCAAAACTCTTGTGTATTAGAACTGATAAAGCACAATCCTCAAGCATATTAGTTAATTTCTCCGTTTTGATTTCGTAGAAAAGCTGTTCGCCCAAAACTGAATTATAACGCTGCTGATCGATGAATACGAGCCATGCTACCCAAGATGTAATGCCTTTTCGACATTTTTTCACCAATCTTCAGCTACACTCAACTTTTCAGTTCCCCGGATTAGGAAACATTCGGCATAGGGCTGAAAACTGCACGAAACCAATTGTCGCCAAATGCAGCAAACCGTGAGAGTTTCTTTTTCTCATTAATGATTTTGGCCTTTTGTCACGAATCGCTTGGTAGCTTTACCAAAGATTCCGTCTTTGATCAGATCCCATTCCCTACATTTTACACCTTCGTCATCGTGCCGTATTTCCCAGCGAAGAGGCGGGATCTTATCTGCACAATATTGATTTGTTCAGAACCGTATTGAAGTCGCCTGATTTCCATTTGTCTAACGGTTCGCAAGCTGTCCTGCATAGTTGGCCTCGTAGCTAACACACGTCTAATTCCTAGCGATGTCCACAGGACTCATTGAATCGTCAGTCCCAAGTGATCAGGATCCAACACCAGTCATATTTACCTGCACTACGGATTTTGGAGTCAACTTTTCCTTCGGCATGCTTGGATGCATTTCCACGATCTTCTTTGCATATCGTAGGTGTTTTTATAGGCTATTGAAACTATCAGTGATTCATGATGCTTTTATCTTTTGCCAAGCCATTCTAAATATTATTAACCATGCCCATCGGCATGAAGGCCTGACGGGATCGGAAGCCACCCGAAAGTCATTGACGCAGTGATGTGAAGTTTGGCCCAGATACGGTGAATATCCTGATCGATGTGGAACCGTCAGTGGTAAGCAAAATTACTTTCTGCTCGTTGATCATTGAAAGGTGCCCGATGACAAAGCAGCACCATTATCCATGAGCAGGCTTTATTCACTTCCAAGGAGCAATCAATTCTTGTCTATTTTACCGGAAACTCGGCGAGCGGCATATCTTTTCAATTGGTGTCTTCAAGCACTTCCCATGTCCATTTGACAGGCGCAAGTTACTACAGGTTCGACTGACGTTTGAAATTCGCTTGGCGGATGGCCACGCAGTTTCGCACATTTTTTAATGCCATTCAGGGTCACATCGATGTGGCGGGAAGAGCCAATACCGTTTGGCAATCACACGAATACCTCCGAAAGATTTCAGCATTACTTGATGTTTTGAACGCTTTTTTCTCTCGGGTAAGAGGAACTGCTGTAAGTACCGGCCGTTCGCACATCAGTGTAAGGTAGTCCTTTGCGTTTGCGATTTAGGGCCCGTGTCAGCCAGAGTTTTTTTCGCGGCAACATTTATTCGGGTTGCAGAAGGATTTCCGCCGAACGGAATTGCCCATCAGACCAGCCTGACGGTAGCCAACGCTCCAGCCTAGGGCCGGAAAGGGTGGATAAATCTACTTCTTTTAAATGGATTATATAGTTGGTTATAGATAAATTCTTAATACTTACGGTCATAAGGGAAAAGTTAAGCTTCTCACGCGCATACCCACAATAAAATACTAAGAGTGGAGCTTTTTCAACACAGGAAAGAAAATGAAGGAAGGTGTTTTTTTAACTTAATAGCATAACGTTGATTAACCTATTTTTTTCAAAATACAGAGCTCTAATAGCTAAAGAGCAACAAAGCTCTACTAGTTTTTGCTGAAAGATTATATTATTCTGTGTATCGGATTATCATTGATGGTATTTTTAAAAAAGAATCCTTCACGCCCTCTACCCTCCATGCTCGCTCAGCGGGTTAATCTTACGTTCAGGTTTTAGTGAAACCTTTGACCTAAATCGGGGTATTTACACCATTGAATCCTACGCAATCATTGAGAATCTTTCCTTCCCAATGTATCAAAATTGGAATTTACTGTGGAATTAAAGCACGATTCACTTTCAATTCTCTACCTGGATCAAACCAAAAGCCTGTTATCGTCATGAAAAGAAAAACTAGCTCCTTATTTTCAATGCTTCTCAAGCAAAGTATCCCAGTCTTCTCATCAAAGATGCAAGCAAACTGGATAAAAGAAATGAAGAGCTAATGCGAAATTCAGTGTTGCAACTGCCTTATTATCCCAAATGCTTCGATTCGTGGGATTTTAAAATAATTCTTTCGTTCCAAAACAGCAGTCCCTATAAGATTTTTGAAACTGAATCAGAGCGAACCTGGGTAGATGGGGCTGAGTTGAAATAAGTAGACTTGAGGTTATTTTTCAGGAAGTGATATTCCGATTAGTTAATGTAGATAAATTTTATAAAATCTTCCATTTTTTTTTAAGCCGATTAAAAATGGTTAAAGCGATTAAATTTAATTTCCCAAAAAAAGAGAATTTCAGGATTACAAACGCCCGTTCATTAATAGTATATGATCGCGAAAGATTCGAGGAAAAACATATCTTAACCTACTATCAAGAGAGGAAATCTTTTTGGTATTAACCTTGAAATAATTTTTGGAGTTTAGTTTTTCTTTTAACTTCATTTTCAAATCATATTATTAGGCCGCACTCGCCAAGTCTTCACCTTAAATTAGGGATCGGTCTCCAGGTGAAGCGATAAACATTAAGTTTATAGGGATTTCCATTCGTTGATAATCTTTAATTAGCTCGAGGACCTCAAGACAGATCATCTAATTCAATAAATCGATCTTGATTTCGAATATTTCTCTATCGATACATTTATTATCATTTCTTAAATTGGATCAGTGATTCGGTCTTACTATTTTAGTAAGCAGTGACAACTTTTCATTTTTTGTAGCTCTTTTCTTTTGGATGTAACAACATCACTTGTTTTGGGGTCTCTACGTCCATCATTCTTTTGTATTGAAATAGAAAATTCTTGAGAATGATTTTCGTTAATCAATGAAGGAATATTTTTTCAATTTTAATACTAAACTTCTAAAAGGTGGTCAAAAAAACTGTATGAATCATTGTCAATAAAATTCAGTAAGAAATTCCTATTTCAGCATGACCACTATGAATACCACAGACGGAATAAAATATTCAAGAATACAGCTAGGTTACTTGGTACGCCTTCTTTAAGGTTTCATTCATACATTTCCCGCAAGCAATAATCACTGCGATGATTGCAATTTAAAATTTGCAAGCAGTTGTTTTCTGGGTCGGCAATCTGTTTCGTCTCACTTTTAATAAGATGTTTTCCTTATTCCGAAAAGCGCCTTTCACCGGACAAAAACGAAATAGTTATACGCCGGCCAAGAGTTTGACGTCTCATTCGTATCAACAAACAGAAATAGTAAGCATGAGGAAAAATAAGGATTGTTCTGTAGGAACTTCCTTTTGTGTTCTTTAAAAGAATTGTGGTAATACCCTGTCAAAGCCATCCTTTCTAATAAACCTGTTCCCCCTACAAAAGCTATGTGAGTACCGCTCCACTAAGGACCAAAAAAGGGCATTTTCAATTCCATTAAGATAGCTAACAATTCCCTCCTACTTGAGATGCCATTTCGATATAAAAGCGTGTTTGATATGCATCTTTGAAGTTAAAGGCATTGCAAATAATGCAAGCGCGAAAAAATGTGCGGTAAAGGGGATTTTAATAAACACTAACACCATCCACATAATTTCAGTGTTTTTTGGAAAAAACACCTTTTTGCTGTTCCTCCACAACGTTTGCGAACTTTTCAACCCCGAAACACCTACATTGAAGCAGGCAAAAACCAAGAAAAATAGCATTCGAAATTTATTCCTTCCAGGTCCGTTGGGAAATTCCAATTTTCAATAATATTCCACTCCACTAGTCAAGAAGGAAAAAGGAAAATAAAGCACTTAAAATCAGAAAGAAGTCAAATGAAAAATGAAAATACCAATGGCTACTTTGGCAGATTCTGACACCCCCGCATGTCAGTGCACCAAAAAAGCCAAGTAGAAATATGGTAGCAATAATAATAGGAATTGCGGGGATCAGTGGTGTAGGTAATGATGCCTCATTAGCAGAAATGACAAGCTGTAGCCATATAGGAACAATGCAAAGGTAGCGGCAAAGGAAGCTATACAGATTTGCTTCGTTGGTGTTAAGCAAAGCATTGAGGCACCGCCTTAAGGACGGCAAAAGCAACTACGACACTCATATATTTTTCGAAGTAGAAATTAAGAAAGCGATACGATTAGTAATGTAATCCAAAGCATATTGACCAGCAAAATGCAATCGGCTAGGCAGAAACGTATAGTTACAGAGAAAACTGATATCATTTCCACAAATTGCTGTGGACGCTAAAACGGATAGCTTCTTATTGCTTTTTCTAATCCTAATCGTTTTTCTAGTTAATTGATCTTGGAATTTCGAGAATTTCCAAGTTCAAAATCCAATAGGCATAGAGGGCATTATAATGGTATCATTTGTTTAATTTACTTGGAAAATTCATAAATAAATTGAGCATTGCCCATATCAATTCCAATGATTGAAAGTGCTGTAATCCAAGTGGAGCAGCCCTTTTATGCTACGAACCTCTAATTTGCGACAGCCATAAATAGCGTACTAAAAAGAACGTTAATACTTCTAAAGGTCAAGTTATCAAGCTCTAAACCTCACTTACATATTCTTTTATAATCCAAAATATTAGCCAGACATGTAAGTTATGATTGATGCATAAATGAAAAACGTTTAAGCATAAAGGGTTACACATTTGATACATTCCAAAAGGATGCGGCAAAGCCAATGGTTAATCTTAATTAATTAGAGATTTATTTGGTAAATTAATTAATTAAGTTCTCTGATTAAGCGGTTTAACTTTACCCAAAAAACAAGAATTATCTCTTATGAATAAAAGTCACTTAAGTGGTAGAATTTATAACTAGTGATTCGTTGATATTAATTGAGTAATTAATTCTTGAATTGAAAGGCTCTATTATTTTCCGTTACGTTAAAAGGACGAATTGCTCTCAAGTACTAAAATATGGCTTGGTATTTTTGAATTGGTTCATTGATTGAATCATTTCCATTTTGTTCTTTATTCTGTATAACCCAGAAAGAATTTTCCAAAAAGCCTTTTGAGGATGTAAATTCTTCGGTTAGTTTATCCTACCTAATTATGTGCTTGGTGTTTTTTAGGCTTATTCCACCTTGGTACATTCCACTCATTCATTGAATTTTGTTTTGTTATTTCAATTCACAATGGGCGTTTTTATTCCGTAGCATATTTATTCTAATTTACTTCGTTTGCATTTTTTGAAAAAGTAAGTCGCTTCAAAAAACTCAGTTTCTATCTAATTTCATATAAAAGCATCTTTGAGGACACAAAATGGGATAGTTATCTTGTTCATTTTCATTCTTAGTTTTGTTTACAATTGTACTCACAGTTTTGACTCTTTAGCTGATTAAATTAAAGCATTTTCTGTCTGCTCTGAGAGGAACTTGATTAATGGAACGAACCAATGACTTCCTTAATAGCCACCTTAACATATGAATGTATTGATTTATGACAATTCGTTTTCAAACTATGTTATTAAGTAATAATTCAGCTATACTTTTTATATTCCTTGTTATTGCTCAAAATTCGGTTAGATTTATCTCTTTTACCAACCTTTTTGGTTCAAACCCCTGAATTTTAATTTGAAGTAGTGGTCAAGTTTTGGCTTTAGATTATCTTATACAGAATAATTGGATATCTATTTTACCAAAGTTTTATAATTACGGCGAAGATTCACGTTCTGAGCACTTCAATTCCGTTTTCTATAGGTTTATTCCTTGCTTCACTTTTGCGGCCAAAAAAAAGTAACCCCGCACACCGGGGGAAGGCAAAAAACCCTGTGGGCTCGGTCTTTTCTTTCCGCTGGAGGGCTTTTTTCATGAATTTTGAAGATGAGGAGACATGCGGAATTTTGTGCTGCCTTACCCCACTAAAAATGACTCCCCAAACGCTGGCCCAAGGTCTAATGCCTAAGGGCATTTTCTTTACGACTTGGTCCTCTCGTACCTGGATCAAGTCAATTTTCTACGCGGCAAAAGCAGCCCAATAACCGAAATCCGCAAGTTCAGCCATCGGGCGCTATTCCTCCAGGAAGATTCTGCCATCAAATTAAATTCAAGTTCGTTCTCCTTAAATTCGTGGTAGTACCACTTTTTAAATTTTCAATTTAAGTGAATCCTTTTTAGGACTTCTTCCAAATCATTATTCCTTTTTGAATTTTAACTAGTCTAAAAAATCCTAATGGAGGTATAGAGGCTTGCGATTCCCGGTACGAACACACTATTGCGCTGTTTTCTTCCCGCACCAGCGCAAAACTCCTACTTCCTTTTATCTGATTAGCGAACAAGTAGAGTAGAGATTCCCAGAACAACTCCCAGGTTATGACCAGCAATCCTGTTGAATAGCTACGGCATCATCGCTCCGCGCTAGGACAATTGAGGCCAATTCTTGCGCGAAAGTTCTTCTCCTGTGTCTTGGACAAGGACGCCTTCTTGCGGAGTTAATAAAAGCTCCCGGTTCGCCTAGAAGCGCAGTTAGGCGATCAACGGACCATCCCACATGAGTAGATACTGCGTTAGCTTTGGTAGGCGGCTGGTGATTAAAAAAAAGAGGTAACGGGAATGTGAACCCGATAATTTAGCCGCGTCAAGGAAAGGGGCAATTCATTGTGTGTGATGAACCGTATATTATGGGTTAACAACGCTCCTCGAGCCGAATTCGTGGATATAGGCTTCA